>Ga0302322_100000517_pt1 | contig 29725 bp, 22 predicted proteins | sample Fen_T0_2_FD_203757 | JGI IMG/M metagenome (GOLD analysis project Ga0302322, IMG submission 203757) | Peat permafrost microbial communities from Stordalen Mire near Abisko, Sweden - Fen_T0_2 | ecosystem: Environmental > Terrestrial > Soil > Wetlands > Permafrost | place: Sweden: Abisko...
CGACTGCGGCTTGAGCAACCCACACGTCGATCTGCCAATTGTCGACATGGTTCCAACGTTTACGCAATTCATGGTCCCGGAGATCGAGGTGACCGGAACCAGCTGCACCGTTGGTCTCTTCGCGGACATGAACACGGGTAACTGGCTGAATGCAGATGCTTTCGTCTTCGAGCCGGCTCCCCCGTGATGAGCTTCTCTTTCTCGGTGAAGTCGAAATCGTCGACAACTCTGCGTTTGGCGGCGGCCGCTCTGGCGCTCTCCGGCTGCGCTGCCATTGAACGTTCTTCGAGCGACTTCGCGGTCGGGGGGGACGGCGCGACTGGAGGCATCGAGGCAGCGGGTGCGGCGTCTCACCGGGCAAGTGCTGGGTTCGGCGGTCACTCGTCTGGTATGGGTGGGGCGGGCGCGAGCAGCGCAGGAGCCGAAGCCACCGCGTTTTCGGGGGCGAGCTTCATCGTCGGCGCGGATATCACTTGGGTTCAGGCCGACGAAGCTCAAGGTGCAAAATACAGCGACGGCACACGTGGTGACATCCTTCAGATCTTGAAGCGCCACGGCTTCAACTACATTCGCCTGCGAACGTTTGTCGATCCCAAGGCCAAAGACGGCTACGACAAGCAGGATGGCTTCGCCGACCTCGCGCATACAATTGCGTTCGGCAAAAGAATCAAGGCAGCCGGTCTCGGCTTCCTGTTGGACTTTCACTACAGTGACAATTGGGCCGATCCCGGCAAGCAATGCGTGCCTGTCGGCTGGGCGGGCTTGCCCGATATCGCAAGTGTTGCGGAAGCCCTACATGACTATACCGTCAACGCGCTCAGTGAACTAGTTCGCGCGGGCGCGCGCCCAGACATGGTGCAAATCGGAAACGAAATCACACCGGGCATGGATATTCACGTGTGCGACGCGAATGGTCAGCCGACGGGGGTCAGCCCGGTGGCGGGCACGGTATCGAACTGGTCGAACCTCGGAGCACTGCTGCGCGCCGGTTCGGATGCTGTAAAGCAAGTCGATCCGGATATGCTCGTGATGCTTCACCTGCATAGCGGAGATTCATTCGAGGCGAACCGCGACTTCATCGATCTTGCTCACGAGCACGGTGTCTCCTTCGAAGTCTTTGGAGCCTCCTGTTACACGACGTACCAAGGGCCTCCGGCCAAATGGCAGGATACCTTTTCACGGCTCGCGAATGCGTATCCCGCACTGAAGTTGGTGATCGCGGAGTATGGCCCCGAGCAGCGCGCCGCCAATGACCTCCTCTTCGCCCTGCCTGACGCACGCGGGCTTGGCAGTTTCGTCTGGGAACCGACGCGCGCTGGCGCATGGAATACGGATCACGCCCTGTTCGCTCTCGAAGGCGACACGTTCAAGGCAACCGCAGATCTGTCGCTGTACGACGACATGACCGCTGCCTACGCTTCGCGCTTGTGATCGTTCGGGTTTGCTCGCGGAAGCGGGGCGAGCTCTCTCGGCGTCCTCACAAACACTGCGGCTTGTAGGTCTTGATTCCGTGAGCAAAGAAGTAGGGCGGGCTGCAGTCATCAGCGGCGGGCGCTGGCTTGGGACTTGAAACGACCGGGTTGTGCGCCTTGGCGGCGCCGGCCGGTCGCGTCGTTTTCCTAGGTGGTCCCGACGGGGGCGGCGAGGTGGTTGAGGTCGGCGAGGCGGTTGAGGTCGGTGAGGTCGCGAGGTTTGGAACCACTGGCTCGGTGGCGCGCAACACGACGTCCAATGCCAGCGACCTGTCGAAGCGCACCGAGCGAGCGTCGGACACGAAGCCATCAGCGAAAATTTCGACGCGGTGAGTCTGCTCATCCCGAGGCACGGTGAGCCTTACGTCTGGCTGTAGGTATTCGCGTTGGTCGATTCTAACCTTGGCTTCGGGCGGCAGCGCATGAATGCTGAGTGAGATGGCCGAGCCAACCGCGGGCGCGCTGGGTGCAGAAGAGAAGCTAGGGCGCAGCAGCAGGCCGGCCGCGATCACCGCCGCCGCGCCGGACGCCAGCGCCACGGGCAACCAGCGCCGCTTGGGCGGCGCTTCGGCGAGCGACTCGGAGACGGTCAGCAAATCGAGCTGTTGATGAGCGGCCGGGGCAACCGAGTTGTGGCGCAGTGCCGCCTTGATGGCCCGCGCTCGTAGCTCCCGCTCTTGCTTGAACGTCGCCGAAAGCACCGCGCCGATCTCGCGCAGCGATGCCCGCGTACCCCGCTCGTTGAGGTAAGCGTCCAGATCTTGCTGCATCTCGAGCGCCGTTTGGTATCTGTCTGCAGGATCTGCCGCCGTCGCTCGCACGACGATCCGCTCGAGCTCGGGATCGACCTTCGCGACGCTGCTCGGTTTGGGAATGTCCCCAGTGACCAGGCGATGCATCAAGTTCGCCTGAGAAGCCTTCGCCCACATGCGAGCCCCGGTGACAGCCTCCCAGAGCATGCCCCCAGCCGCGAAAATGTCAGCCCGCCGGTCGACGCTTTCGCCGAGCAATTGTTCGGGAGGCATGTACGCAATCTTGCCCTTGACGGAGCCTGTCTCGGTGTTGGCGGCTTCGTCACGCATCTTGGCTATGCCGAAGTCGAGCACCTTCACTACGCCGTCGAAGGTGACGAAGATGTTGTGCGGGCTCACGTCACGATGAACGATGTGCAGCGGCGTGCCGTCGAAATCGGCGAGCTCGTGCGCGTGGTGTAACCCAAGGAGGGCTTCCGAGATCACGGTCATCATGATGTTCGGCGTCATGTCGGCGCAATCGCGGAGCGCCGACATCGGGCGGCCGTCCAAGTACTCCATGACGAGGTAGGGGCCGTCTTCTGTGTGCACTACCTCCTGCACCTGCACCACGTTCGGGTGGTTCAGCCGCGCGGAGAGCCGAGCTTCGGCCAACAGGAGTCGGCGAATGTCGGTCGAGTCTTGAGCCGCGCGAATCACCTTCAGCACGACCAACTTGTTGAAGCCGCCTGGCCCCGCGGCGAGGGCAAGAACGATGCGCGCCATCCCCCCTTCGCCGAGCTCGAGGAGCGGGCGGTAGGTCATCCCGGAGGAGCCTAGAATTGCGTCTCCTTCGGCGATGCGAGGGACGGAAGCCGCCGGCGCGGGGCTCAGAGAACCGGGCTTCTGGGGTGCGGAGCTATTCACGGGCTTTCAGCTAGGCGCAAGCGAGAAGCGGTGCGCCGAAAAAGCAGCAGACAACGGCGGGGTTAGACAGCGTCATTTGCGTTCAATGCGCGTAACTATCCCGCAGGACGAAATAGTGCGCCAGCGGTTTCCCGCACGTCCTGCCGGCCGCGCGGATGCCGAGGCAAAAGGAGCGGTTGCGAGCAGCTACGGCCGACGCGCGACAGCTCAGGGAAGGTGCGGCTGTAGGATGATGCGCGCCTTGCGCGGGCAGCGCACACACATGCGTTCCCCTCCTCCATCGGGCTTATCCGGGAGCATGTTCGGATTTTTCTGCCGTAGAGCCTCGCGCGTGGAAGATCCACTGGAGAGCGCTCCGAGCGTGTATAATTGAACCTCAGATGCCGTCTTTTCGCTCTCTTTTTTGCTTTGGCGTGGCTACGGCGAATCTGCTCGCCTCGGCTTGTTCGTTTCAAGACTTCGACTATCTGAAGGATGCCTATCACCCGTCAGGTGGGGGTGCCGCGGGCAAAGCTGCGGGTGGCAGCACGAGCGGTGCCGAGTCGAAAGCGGGCGATACGAGCGCCGGCTCCGGCGGGACCGGCGGGAGTGGTGATTCGGCGGGCCGAGCTGGAGCCGTTGGCCAGGGCGGCATGCCGTCTGGCGGTGCGGCGGGAGAGGCCGGCGCGTCGAGTGAAGCACCAGGAACACTGCTCAACGGAAGCTTCGAGCTCGGCTCCGGGACGAGCATACCGAATTGGACCAGCGAGGGCACCGCGGGCGCAGCGACTGTCGTCTTTCAGGAGGCGCGCACTGGCTCGGGCCGGCTCGGCCATTGGGTGGAGTCGACCGCGTACAAAGTCAGCACCTGGCAAGTCGTGGAGCGGCTGCCGGACGGCAACTACACGTTCGATATCTGGGTCAAACGCTCACAATACTTGACCAAGGAATATATTTTCGCTCGCGGCTATTCCCACGCTGAGCCCGCAGCGGAAAAGACGCTCGAGACCGCCGTGGGTGACCCGAATGCGCAAGAAGCTGGCTACGTCAAAGTCTCCATCCCGCACATCCCAGTCACTAGCGGGCAGGTCAAAATCGGCATCTACACAGAAGCGGGTACGACGGACAATTGGTCGGTGATCGACGACGCGGCGCTCACGCTCGAACCCTGACGTCGCGCGACCGTGCGCAGCTCGCGAACCTCCAGAAGCATGGGGTGTCGGGGCTAGGAGCGGCAATTTCCCCGCAACGGCGTGCCAGTGTTTGGCACGTCGCGTACGTCAGCGATCCCGATGCGCTGACCCCAAACGCCCGCACGGGCTGGAACCGAACGACATCGGGCGCGTTACGATCAGCGACAAATCGCTGCTAGCGCGTCGCTCACAATCGGCGAGGACTCGACCCTGGAAGGCGTGACACCGAGCTCGCCCTCCGTATTCGAACCCCAGCAGTAAAGGGCGCCCGTGCCGATCAGCACGCAGCTGTGGCTCGCTCCCAACGCGACCTTCCTCGCGCCAGCGATCGGAATGTCGGTCGGCACGAGCACTTCTTCGACGTGAGCGAGCCCGAGTTGGCCGTCCGCGTTGGCTCCCCAACACGCGACGTGCCCGCTATCGCTGTCGACGCTGCAGGTGTGCTTGGCCATCGATCCAGCGAACACGCTGTGCGAAATTTCCACGAAGTGCGGAGTTGGTTCCGATGCGCTCTTGCTGCCCAAACCCACCTGGCCGGCCGCGTTGCTGCCCCAACACTGCACCGATCCACCCGTAACCACGCAACCGTGTTCAGCGCCCAACGCGATCATCGGCACACCACGGTCGGAGTCCACGGTCAAAAACGAGCCCATGCCGCTCATCTGGGCGAGCTCGGTGGTATGTGGAGTGGTCGTACCAATGCCGAGCTCACCGAGGCTGTTGTCACCCCAGCAGCGGAGCTCGCTCAGATCGTCGATCGCGCATGAGAATTCATCACCGGACACGACCGAGATCGCGCTGAGGTCGCTGGCGACAGGCGTGGGAATGGGCACATCCTGGCAGGGTTCGGAATCTCCGCCCAAAGGGCAGGGGAGCCCTGGATTTTGCCCCGCCTCGTTGTGATCGTTTTCGCCCCAACACCACACGGTCCCGACTTGGTCGACGACGCAGTTGTGTGCTGCACCGACGGCCAGACTGTGGACGGGTAGCGCCTGGCTCGGGAAGATGGCTTCGACCGGGGTCGAGTGATCCTTCGCATCGTCGATCCCTCGCCCGAGTTGCAGGCTCTCGCCGCCGCCCCAACACCAAACACCGTCGCTCTTGGAGAGGGCGCAGGCATGGATCTCGCCAGCGCCGATCTCCGTGGCCGTGAAATTGGCTGGGAGGGCGACGCGACGAGGCGAAGCGCTGAAGTCGCCGGCCGGTTGCCCGTCGCCGAGCTGCCCATGATCGTTGACGCCCCAGCACCAGACGCTGCCGTCGCTCTTGAGCGCACAGCTAAAGTTGATGCCCAACGTCACTTGTACGAGGCAATCTCCGGCTGGATTTCTCGGGGTACACGTCGCGGCATCGGCTCCGGCTTGAGAAGAGTAGCGGAGCCCGGTGTCACTGCAGGCAGTGTCCGAATAGGCGCAGCGCGCGTCCGGCAAACACACTCCTTGCTCGTGCGAGTCCGAAATGCACTGAGCGTTAGAGCTACATTCGTACTCGGGGCGCGGGACGCAAGCGCTTGCACACAGGAGCGTGACCGAGACGCTCGAGATCAACCGGTTCAACCAACATCGCTGAGTCATGGCTCCACCCTTCAGAATCGGCCCGAGTAGCCCAAGTACTGCGGACCGATCAGCAGCCCCGCGCTCGTCGAAGCTTCGCTAGAGTTCGAGCAGGTGATCCAGCGCACGATGCCGCCGACCAAGAGTGCACCTCCAATCGGCAGCAGGACTGCTCCGGCCACCTGCTTAGGGTGCGCGGAATCCGCCGCGCGTCGTGCCTCGGCCTCGGTCGGCGCGTTGGCCGCTGCGTTCATGCCCGAGTTTCCGCTGAGCAAGAGCGCTGCGCCCACGCCGCTCGCGCCCAGTCCGGCGATGAATAGCGTATCGCCCAGCGCGTCCTGGTAAAATCGGCGCGGCTCGGTCGGTCGCCGAGGCTCGTCGCGTCGTGTGGGCCCTGCGCTGGGTTCTGGCGCGCTCGGCGCGGCCAATGGCGCGGGTGCTCGGTCGCCCCCGTGCGGAGTGACCGACGGCTTGCCGTCGGATCCACCGCGCGCGCTATCGCGCGGTGGATCGCCTGGTTTCGAGGCCGCTGCTTCCGCTCTCGCCTGATCCACCTCGCACTTGGTGATCAGCAGCTCAGCGGCCGTGGATTGTTCGGGAGTGACGCCGTCCGATCGCTTGTAGGCCTTGAAAGTTGCGATTGCTCCCGCGTAGTCCTTGGCCTGACGTTGCGCATGGGCGAGACCAAACAGATATTCGGCGCGCTGCTCGCTCGCGTAGGCAGCCCGATACTCCTGAACCGCCGTCGGAAAGTCCTGCAGATCGTAGGCAACGCGCGCCTTCTTTGCGTGCTCGACCGAACCTTCGTCGGCGAGCGCCGTGGCGGTGTGCAGCGTCGAGGCAAGCAGCGTGAGCGCTGCTAGCAAGGGAGCGCGAAGAAACCGTAAGTAGTGATGTTTCATTGGGGCGGCAGGGGTGAATCGTTGTCCCAAGCTCGGCTTGGGGCTTGTTGCTTGGAGGCGGCAGCGTTGGCGCCGGATGCTGGTCGCGCCGGAGCGGCGACGTAAGAACGTGGGCGCGTCGGTGTTCGAGCGACTGCTGCGTTTTCCATCGGCGCCGTGCCTGTACTCGGCTTAGATGAGTCGGGCGCCGCGTTGCGGTCGAGTGTGACACGTGGTTGGACGCTCTGCTCGGCGCTCGGTTGCGCACTGGGAGTGCTGGCGGCGGTCGCACTCGGTAGCACCCGCGGAGGCACGACGGTGGACGCTTCGGCTTTGCTGCCGTGGGCGCCGAGGTAGATACCGATCGGCAACGCCCCGAACAGCGCTAGCCCGAGCACTAACAACACCATTGGCCGAGCACTGCGCCGTTGCTGCGAGTGATCGGTGAGGCCGGCGCTCACTCGGCCCTGGCCGCCGATCGCGGACGGAAAGGTCACCCCAGGCACGCTGGCAATCGGGGGTACGCCCGTGCGACTTGCACGCGGCAACTCCGAGGGCACCGGTTGCGATGAAAACGGTGCCAGCGCGTGCAGCATCTCGCGCATGGTCTGAAAGCGCTCACTGGGCTCCTTTTCGAGCGCGTGAAAGATCGCAGCCTCGAGCCCCGCGGGCAGGTCGTCGCGGTAGCGGCTCAGTGGCGCTGGGCGATCGACGACGATCGCGGCCCCCACGCTCGTGGAAGAGCCGCTGAACGGCGGCAGCCCCGCGAGCAACTCGTACAAAATGACGCCCAAAGACCAAATGTCGGTGCGCTCGTCCAATGCGCTCGAGACCCGAATTTGTTCCGGCGACATGTACAGCGGCGTGCCAATCTGGGCCAACGGCGCGGTCAGCTTTACCTTCTCGGATTGAAACTTCGAGATCCCGAAATCGAGTACCTTCAAGCACACGCTGCCGTCTGGTTCACTCGCGAGGAACAAATTCGACGGCTTGAGATCACGGTGCACGATGCCGCGGTTGTGAGCCTCGATCATCGCAGAACAGGCCTGAACGACGTAACCCACCGCTTCGTCGACGCCGAGCTTGCCGCGCTGCAACAGCTCTGCCTCCAGATCGTGGCCTTGGAGAAATTCCATGACCAGGTACGGAATGCCGTCTTCAGTCGTGTCGACATCGATCACGCGCGCCGAGTTTCTGTGCCGCAGTCGGGCTGCGGCCTTGGCTTCACGTGCAAACCGGTCGACCAGCGCAGGCTCCGCCAGGACGATCGCTTGCGGTATCTTGATGGCAACGTTTTGCCCCAGCCGCGTGTTGACCGCACGGAACACGATGCCCATCACGCCCTCACCGAGGACGGATTCTAGACAGTACTTCCCGTTGAGCACGGAGCCAATCGCTGGGGTCGTCGGACGTTGCGCCATAGTGCGGTTGTGTGATCGAAACGGCCGCTCACGACGAGAAGTTTATGTTTCGTGACTCGATGATTGCACGTGCAACGACGTACCGTTTGGAGACGATTTCCCGCGCAAAGACTGCGCTCAAAGACAAGCGACGCAAATTCTGCGCGACGCTGAGCCTCGGCGCGATGGTAGCAGCGGAAGAGGAATTGCCGTGGCTGGGCGCCGCGTCGCGCGCCAACAGCTCGAGAAGAGTCATTTTGCAGCGCTCGAGACGATGCACCGGCCGCTGCTCGGTGATGCGCAGCATCGCCCACGCCGAATTCGAACCTCAGTACCTTGCCGGATCGCTGAGTGCGCGCGGCTCAAGGCGCTAGTAGGGGGCGGCCCAACTCAGTCATCAGCCAGTTCATTGCGGGCCGCGGAGTGGTGCCTTGGACCAAACCGGAATTTGCAATCCACGTCGTCCCGACAATCCAACCCCAGAGGGTGACCCCGCGAACCGCTGAGTTCTGCCAGAATACCGGAAAATGCGCCTGAAAATTCGCCAGCTGGACGGCGTCGGCCTGATCACCGATGTCATATTCGGTGATGTATATCGGGAGGCCGGTCTTCGACGCTAAGTTGTCGATGTTGGCTTTCAGCACTGCGGCCGATACGCCTTTGAGGCTGTGGGCCTCGGCGCCGACGGCGTCGATCGGGGCGCCGGCCGCGATGCTAGAATTCACAATCTGGATGAAGTGATCCTGTTCGTCCGAATATTCGATGTTGTAATAGTCATTCAGGATGAGCACTGCTTGCGGGCAGTACTTGCGCGCGAGCTTGAAGGCTTTGACGATATACGGAAACATGCCGGTTTCACCCGCGCCCAGGCTTTGGGCGTAGTTAGGGGTGGTGTGTGGCGGCGGTTCCTGAACGACGTCGATCAGCTTGGTATTCGGATAGCGTTGGCAGAAGGAACGGATCCAGTTCTCGACGTGTACGGCCGCGGCCCCGCCGCCCGGCGTCCCCGCGCCCCAAACGAAACTGCTCTCCTTGAAAATGATGCCGTTCGTCTGCGCGTACTCGTAGGTTGCGTCCAGGACTGCCCATTTGAACTCCCCGGTCACGTTTGCCTGGACCGAGCCCCACTTGCCGGCGTTCTCGGGCGTGATTTGATCCCAGTGCTTGGAGAACTCGAGCCCGGCCGGATCGGCGGCATTCCGCGTGTCGATATTCCCACAGAACTTCTTCGGAGCGCCGCTGTCGCTTCCGGCCGAACCGGCGAAAGCAGAAGAACCACCGAGCGGCGCACCGCCCGTAGTTCCTTGTCCGCCGCCCCCATCGCTTCCGCCTATCGCACGCCCCCCAATGCCAGCGCTTTCGCTACCACCCAGCCCGCGCCCGCCCGTGGCCCCACTGCTCTCACCGCCAGCCGGCGCGCCTGCGCTGCCCGCTGAGGCCATCGCACCACCCCCGGCATTTCGTCCGCCAAGACTGATGAGGCTGCCGCCCGCGCTTCGACCCCCCTGCTCGTTTTCGCTTCCTCCCGCGCCGCCGACAGCGTTGCTCCGCCCGCCCTCAGCTACGGACGCTCCATGCTCCCGTGGCGCGCCACCGCACGCCAGAAGCACGACGGCCAAACTAATCGGGCCGTTGCGAGTCGTCATCGGACCGGTCCAAACCACCTGAGCACCACATAGACCGCAATGCCGGAAGGTCGCACTTTCCGTCGGTGAATTTCGCCGGGCCTCGCGGCGGCGCGAACACTGGGTCAGCGCTCGCGGGACAGCTGTTCGCGAAAGCGCCGCTCAGAATCAAGCACGAAGTGACGGTAGCCATCGGGATCGATGAACGGGTTGGCCGAAGCTCCACTTTGCAATTGACGGTATTTGGCCCGCATGCCGTAAAATTCGCCGTGATCGGCCAAGAAGACGTCGCAAGACAGGCCCTTCCAAATGGCGAAGCTGCGTTCGAAATCGTGAGCGATCTGCGGGTAGCGCCGGTTGTCGATCAGGTGCACACCAGGATTGATGTTGGCGCTCGGAAAGAATACGACCGCAAGCGACCTGCCTTGATCCTGGACCTGCATCGTCCAAGTCGTCGCGCCCATGGTGTGACCTGGCGTGAGGTGCGCGGTCAGTGTAACGCCACCGAGCGTCACGAACTCACCATCACCTATCCGGCGATCCACCGGACAGTGCGCCCAATCGAAGACACCGTCGTAAACCGTTTCGCCTTTTCCGCCGTTTTCGACGAAAGCCGCGTCTGCCGCCGAGACCACGACCTCAGCGCCGGTTTGTCGGCGAACGAGCGCGTGCGCTTGGACGTGATCGATGTGCGCGTGGCTCGTGAGGATGAGCTTGATGTCGCGATAGTGAAAGCCCAAAGATTCGATGTTCTCGCGCAGCCGTGGCACAGATGCTTCGAAGCCCGTGTCGAGCAAGATGTGGCCAGCCGGTGTCGTAATCAAAAACTGCGCAATTTCGTTGCTGCCCACGTAGTAGATATCGTCGATGACTCGGTACGGAGGGAACGGTCGGTTCCACTGCTGCATGTTGCCCGGGACCCCCGTTTGGCCGGCGCACCGAGTAAGGATCAGGAGGAAAAGGACCAGCGCGCCCCGCGCCAGGGCTTCGTACTTGCGACCAGATTGACGGGCGTTGGTGATGAGTCCCAATTGCGCTCAAGTTAGCATCGTTAAAGGCAGTGAGGACAGGCCCAACGACGCAGCGGACGGGTGATGCTGGCGAAGAACCGCCGATCACTTCGCCGGTCACCAGACACTCCCTCGGCGACGGACCCAGAACCACCTGCGCCGCGCGACACACTCGAAGCTCCCACGCCGCGCCGCACGCCAACTAGCGCTTTTTGTCGCTCCTTCGAAATCCGTCTATCCCAACGTCAAGAGCGTTCATGCACTCGAAAAAGAGCCCCCCTGCCGTTGGCGCACCGCGCTGGCCACAGGCCAGCGCTTGGGAAGCCCGGGCAGCCCGGGCGCCCGCAGCGCGATAGCGCGAGGACGGCCGTCGTTACTCGACGTCTCACGCGCGGGGCCCTGCTGAAGGCGGACCCAAGCTTCCCCTCGGCGCCTCTTCCTTTGCGGCCGCTAGGCGACTTGCGCCTGCTGGGTCAATCGACGGGGGTACCCTCGATCCGCGCCGGAACAGCGCGCCCAAGGACGGTGGCACTAACGCCGGCGCCGACGGCTCGCGCCGAAAACCAGCGCGGCGAGCCCCCAGGCGAGCGCTCCGGGGCTGCTCGAACCAGGCGATGTGGAGCAAGCGCAGCCCGCTTCTCCCTTGACGCTGGGAGCAGGCGCCAGCGCGTTGCCGGAAGCGCCTGCACCGTTTGACGATCCGGCAGCGCCCGCGCCGCCCGCGCTCGCCGCGCCGCCCGCGCTCGCCGCGCCACTCGCGCCGGCTGCGCCGCTCGATGCGGGGCTGGCTCCCGCGCTTGCGCTGCCCGACGAACCCGCAGCGGAAGTGCCTGAGCTGCCGGCCATCGGCGAACCCGCTTGTGCAAGCGCGCCGCCCGCGCCTGCGCTCGGCGCGCCGCTCACGCCAGCGCTGCCGCCATCGCCCGTCGGTGTGATGGGGCCAACGCCGACCGAGAAGGCGATGCTCGGACCCGACGCGCCGATCTCGTAAATGCGCAAACCGGAGGCCGTGCCATCGTTCCACTTACTCGCGGGCTTAGTCGTCGCGGCGAGCTCCGCGTTCACGCCTTTGCCGAAGAAGTCGGTCTTGGCGGTGCCGGGACTGGGCCACTGAGTGGCGGACAATTGACGCGTGCCGCCGCCTTGCACGACCGCTAGCTCCAAGGTTTGCGGCGGGTTGTTGCCACTGATCGACTTGTCGAAGTGCCACACCAAGAGCCCGCCGCCCGCGAGCGACTGCCATTCGCCCATGTTTTGTACGTTGGACCACAGGAAGTATTCCGTAGGACGCGCGGGGTTCCGGTAGCGATAGACGACGCCGTTGGGGGTCGCCTGGTAGCGGGCGTTGGTCGTGCTTTCGATGTCGACTAAATCGATCCAGCCCTGATCGGCTCGCAGCACGTCGTCGATGCCGACCGGATTGGTGTTCGCATCACGGTTTGCCATGATCGAATAGTCACCGACGCCGTACAGATCGGGCCAGCCGAACAGCATGTGCCCGCTCTCGTGCGCGAACACGTAGTTGGTGGGCTTGTCGTCCATCGCGGTCATCATGTAACGGTTCACGCGCACGCCATCGCGCTGATCGTTCGAGACGCTGGCGTGAGGCCATAGCCCTTTGCCGAAGGTCCCCTCATCGCCCGCATACAGCAGGCTCACGGCTTCGGTCTTGCCGTCTTGATCGTTGTCGAAGTTCGAGAAGTCGATCTCCGCGTCGAGCGCGGCGGTCACTTCCGCCCATAGCTCGTCCGCGCGCTCATAGCCGTCGCCGCCTTGGTAGTAACTCTTGGCCTTCTTAGCGCGGTAGAAACCGTGGACCTCGTTTTGGTAATCCACCTTTCCGTTCGACTGCTTCAAGAAGTAGTCGCGGATCGAGCCGGTGAGCCCGAACTGGTCGTAACCCTTGTTGTTCAGCCAAGAGTCGATCTCGGTCTTCGAGTAAGCCCCGGTCTGATCGCTGAAGTCGACCAAGATGGTGAGCCCGCGCACGACCCCGCTGGGGTGCGGAAACAGCTTGATACCCGGCGCGCCGACCACGTCGAAGGCGATCCCCGGCGGTGGCTCGCTGGGCTCCAAATCGGGCCAAGCGGAGACCGTTTTGCCATTGACGACGATGGTCGCATGGGCACGACCGGCAAGCATGGTGATGCTGGTCGTCAAGAGCGTGATCGACGCCGCGCGCAGAAAGGCAAACGTGCGCATGTCTGAGAGTCGCACGGGCACTCCAAAACCAGTCACAAATCGCAGAGCTGGGGCGAGCACCGGGTGTCGCTCGCGCGAGCAACGCTCCGAAATTGCAGATCGCCAAGGGTCAGCCGTTTGCCTACATCCGAACGACGCGCCGGCCGGGCTGACCGTACGGGGCATGACGCGCAGCGTAGCCGTCCCGTCGCGGGACCTTCGCGAAACCGGTCAGGATTCAAAACGCGACGCGCCATAAAATTTGCGGCTCGGCGGAGTTTGCGGCTCGGCGGAGACCGTGGCTGTCCGCCTCGGGTCAATGGTCGCCTAACGCAGGCGTCGCCTAACGCAGGCTAGAACGAGATGCCCCTGACAACCAGGTCGGCCTGGTGACAGTACCAGCGAGGTCCGTGCGCTCGATGTTCACTCCTTGCTCGCTCGAAACCAGGAGACATGTATGACCCGTTTCATTTCCCGCGGCACGCTCACGGTCGCAGCGCTTGCGGCGTTGGGCGTTTCTTGTTCGAGCTCGAACGGAGGCGGCGCTGGCTCATCCCAACAAAGCGGGGGTGCGTCCGGCGGGTCAAAACCAACGGCAACGGCGGGTTCGGGCGGCTCGGGCGGCTCACTGAGCGGGAGTAGCGGCGCGCCCAGCTCTGGCGCCTCGGCCGGCACGGCCGGCTCGGCCGGCACGGCCGGCTCCCCTAGTGATCGCGCAGGAGCCGGCGGTGCAACGAGCAATGGCGGTTCAGGTGTCGGTGTCGGGGGCGGCGGCGCTGGATCGGGCAGCGGCGGCGGCGCCAACGCTGGGGCCAACGCGGGAGGAGGCAGCGGCACCGGCGGCAAACCCGGGGCTACCTCTTGTCCGGCGTTGCCCGGCGCTCCCGCCGGCACGGCGCCGCTTCCCAATCTGGCCCAGCTTTCGTTCCAGCGCACTGAAATGACGTCGTTCATCCACTTCGGCATGGCCACATTCGACGGCAGCGAGCAATGCAATCCGAGCGATCCGGTATCGACCTTCGCTCCCACGAAGCTCGACGCGACTTCGGTGGGGCAGTGGGTTACCGCGCTCAAGGGCGCGGGCTTTCGTCAGGCCATGCTGGTCACCAAGCATAGCTGCGGGTTCGTTCTGTGGCCGTCGCAATACACGGACTACTCGACCAAGAACTCGACCTGGAAGGGAGACGTACTCAAGCTCTGGACGGACGCCATGAAGGCGAACGACATGAGAGTCGCCATCTATTACAGCCCCTGGGACCAGCACTACACGAGTTCGAAGTCCGATTACGAGACGTACCTCAAGAATCAGCTCACCGAGCTGATGGCCTACGCCACTGCGTTCGAGTTCGAATTCGACGGATTCAACTCGCCGGTCGGTGGCAACGTCAACTGGAAGAACGTTTTCCAATTCATCAAGCAAGCGCAGCCGAACGCGCTGATCTGGGCGGGTCCCGAGATCGTAAAAACGGGTGCGACGCCTGATCTGCAATGGATTGGCAATGAGAACGGAACGGGCAGTCGCTCGACGTCCGCCATCGACACCTCCAATTGCGGCGGCGGAAACAGCTATTGCCCATTCGAGTGCAACACGTCCAGCCACCGACCGGACTGGTTCTGGCACCCAAACTCGACGCCCATCGCCCTATCGGACATGCAGAAGAACTATTTCCAGACAGTGGGCATGAACTGCACGTTCAATTTCAACGTTCCGCCATCGCAGACCGGCGAGTTGGATGCCAAGGATGTCAGTCTGCTCCAGCAGTTCGGGACTTGGTACAACAACCTGTACAAGACGAATCTACTCAAGGGACAGCCGGCGACCTCGGATTCCACTTGGGCGACCGCAGGCTTCGAGGCGGGGAAGGCAGTGGACGATGAGATCTGTTCGTACTGGGCGGGGGGCAGCGGCAAGACCGCCGGGCGCTTGGAAGTGACGCCGGCATCTCCCATCACCGGCAATCTGATCAGCATCCGCGAGGCGATCGAGCTGGGCGAGCGCGTGAAGAAATATCACGTCGAGATCAAGCAGAACGGCAGCTGGGTGACGGCACCGACGGACAAGTCGGGAACCAAGATCCAGGGCACGGTCATCGGCAATCGCCAGCTTTGGCAGCTAAACGGGACGAGCATCGAGGCAATTGCGCTGGTCATCGATTCGGCCAAAGATACGCCCACGATCGCCGAGTTCAGCGTCTACTGACGAGGCAAACGATGAAAAAGCGCCCGACACGCCTCGCGCTTGTCAGCATTGCATGCCTCTCACTGGCCTGCGGAAGCCATGAATCTGCGCGCGGATCCGGGGCATCGGCAGGCTCCGGATTGGGCGGTAGCGGCGCCGCCACGAGCGGGCAATCCGGCACTGCCGGTTCGCCCGCAGCAACCGGAGGAAGCTCAACCAGCGTCGCTGGCTCGGATTCGGGCGGCAGCGTGGCCGGCGGTGGAAGAGCTGGCACTGGAGGTGTGAACAGCGCGGGTGGCTCTGGTGGCGGCGCTGCCGGATCCGGCGGCGGGCCGCCCAGCTGTCAATCGAGCGGGAACGGCCTTTCAGATTGCGGGCCAAACGGCGAGAGCTGCTGCGCCAGCCCCAAGGTGCCGGGCGGCACGTTTAACCGGACGTACGCGAACGCCGGCTCCGGCGGCGTGACTACCGCCGACCCAGCGACGATCAGCGACTTTCGCCTGGACAAGTACCTCGTGACGGTAGCTCGGTTTCGCAAGTTCGTGACGGCGTGGGACGGCGGGTCGGGCTACACGCCGGATGCGGGGTCAGGCAAGCACGTGCACCTGAACGGCGGCCGGGGACTTGCGGACAGCGGCGCTGCGGGATCTTACGAAAGTGGATGGCTCGACTCGTACAGCAACAAACTCGATCTGACGAACGACACCCTCGATTGCGCGTCCGCTAAAGCCACCTGGACGGCTGGTGCGGGCGAAAACGAAAAGCTGCCGATGAACTGCATCAACTGGTTCGAGGCCTACGCGTTTTGCATCTGGGATGGAGGCTTCCTGGCGAGCGAGGCTGAGTATGTGTACGCGGCGGCGGGCGGCAGCGAGCAGCGCAGATTCCCCTGGGGCGCCAGCTCACCCGACAAGAGCAATCAGTACGCGATTTGGAACTGCAATTATCCTGACGGGGCCGCCACCTGCGATGGAACTCTTCACAACATCGCACCGGTCGGGACGCCGCAACTCGGGGCAGGGAAGTGGGGTCAGCTCGACTTAGTGGGGAACATGATCGAGTGGTACGCCGATTGGTACGCGCCCACGTACGGCAATCCATGCGTTGATTGCGCGAATCTCGCAGACGGCTCCGGCCGAGCACCGAGGGACGGCTACTTCGCCAGCACGGATGAGACGCTATTGCAGTCGTCCTATCGCAACAACGGCTTCTATCCCGCCAACCGCTTCTTCAGCTACGGCTTCAGGTGCGCCAGGACACCTTAGGGCAGCGGAAGAGCTAGTCGATCGATTTCGCTCAGGTGGAGTAATCTCGATGCCACGATCGGCGCTCTAAAGCTTGGCGTTCACGTGAATCGCCAAAGCCGTTTCGGCGGGTAAGTCGAGCGCGATGCTTCCCGAAGCGTCGAGCTCGACGATCTGTCCGCTACAACTCGCCTGGTGAGCGCCCTTTGCGGGCGTGAAGTCAGCGTTGATTACGTCGCAATAGCGGCCCATCGCAAGCCCTGTCGGCAGCACCTGCACGAGCTTGGTGGGCTCGTGATTGATGGCGACGAAGGCGCGGTCCCCTCGGGCAAATGCCAGCTGATTGTTGCCGTTTTCCCAGAACCTCTCGACTGGCGCGCCCACGCTCGCTTTGCGAAAAGCGACCATGTTGGCAACGCTGCGCGCGCGGTGCTCGCAGATCCAGCCGCGTGTCGCGGGTCCGAAAGGACCTGTCACGCAGCTCGGCGCGCTGGCACCGCCTTCGTAAGCCGCCCGAGTGGTGCCGTCGCCGTCGCTGGGCGGCCCCGCATCACGCCCCTCGCTCATGCCGCGATCGAAGCCGTAGCTGGACATCAGCGAGGGGTAGCCGTAAGGCCAGGCGAGCATGAAGACGCTGGCCAAATCATGCGCGCTGCCGTCTTGGTAGAAGTTGGCGTCGGCGCGTTGCGTGTCATGATTGTCGATGAAGACGACGGCGCGTCGGCTGGGCAGCATCGCCCACGCTTGCTCGCTCAGCAGGCCCAGCGAGGAGAGGGTCTTGGCATTCCTGCCCAAAAAGGCGTCGCCCACGCCCTTGTACTTGAACTCGGTGACGTCGATCTCCGCGCTGTCGTCTATCTCCAGATAGTCGCTCGCGTGCACGGCTTCACCGCCGTAATCGATGACCTCGAGAAAATAGTACGGCGCTTCGTCGGCGCGCGGTTGCACTTGCGCCAAGACGGCTGCGAGGTCCGGCGCCGCCATGTGCTTGGCCGCGTCGAGCCGAAAGCCGCGCACTCCAATCTGCAGCAAATCGCTCAAGTAGCCCGCCTGCCTGGTCTGCACGGAAGGATTGCCGGTGTCGAGATCGGCCAAGCTCAGGAGCTCACAGCGCTGCACGTGCTCGGCGCTCGTGGCGTAATCTGCATCCTGGATCTGGCAGACCGGGGTGTGAAAATCCGCCTGCGTGAATAGGCCGGGGTATGCGTATTTGGTGAATTGGCTGCCCGCGCTACCGGTGCCGGATGCTTGCGCAGTCATGTGATTGAGCACGGCGTCCACGTAGATGCCGACACCCGCCGCGCGACAGCGCGACACCATGTCGATGAACTCTGCTCGAGTGCCACTGCGGCTCTCGAGTTGGTAGCCGACGGTCTGGTAACGCTGCCACCAGGGGAAGCCGTCGCTAGCCAAGACTGCGTGCTCGCTGGGCGGCGATACTTGCACCGCCGTGAAGCCCTTCGGTCCCAAGAAACTCTCGCACTCACGCGCGACGTCCGGCCAGCGCCACTCGAAGAGGTGAACGAATACGCCGCCCTCGGTGTCGTTCGGCAACGTGGGCAGGCTGCTTTGCCCAGCCGTATTGAAACTGCCGGCGCTGCCTGCCTGAGCAGTTCCGCTGCCTGGCTGCGCGCTAGCGCCGCCCGCCCCGGCGTTCGTCGCGGCTGAGCTCGCGCCCGGGGAGCAGGCGAGCGGTAGGCCGCTCAGGCACGAAAGCAGCACCGCGGCGCGCATCGCTTGAGGTCTAGCTCGGCGGAAAGGGCCGAGGCAACGTGGATCGCGCTCAACTCGAGCAAATGGTATCTGCTTGGGTGAAGGCGAGCTGGTCCGCGCTCGTCTCGTCTCGGTATTGGTCACGAACTGCCAGGCACTCCGGCAGGATATCGAGCAACGCTGAAACGGAGGCAGGCTCGAAATGATGACCGCTTTGCTCCTTGAAAAGTTCGACCGTCGCCGCGACGGTCCACGGCTGCTTGTAGGGGCGCGCGGACAAGAGGGCATCGAAGACGTCGGCGACCGCTACGATTCGGGCGATGCGGGGAATGGCTTCACCGTGCAAACCGTGCGGATAGCCGCTGCCGTCCCAGCGTTCATGGTGTCGCAGGGCGACCATCCGCGCGGTCTGCATCAACTCGGACGGATGATCGCCGACTATCTCCGCCCCGATCACCGAATGCTGTTTCATGATCTGCCATTCTTCTTGCGTGAGCTTGCCGGGCTTGAGCAAGATTCGATCGGGTATCCCGAGCTTGCCGACGTCGTGCATCGGCGCGGCTTGCAAAACCAGATCGCCTTCGGCCTCACTCATGCCCTGACGTAGCGCAAGTAGTCGTGCGGTATGACTCATGCGCAGGACGTGCATCCCGGTCTCGTTGTCTCGGTATTCGCCAGCGCGCCCCAGACGCCGAATGATTTCCAGGCGCGTTTCCGAGAGCTCACGAGTGCGCGCTCGGACTTCGTGTTCGAGTGAGACGTGTCGATGGTAGAGCGCAATGTGCGATTTGACGCGCGACCGAACGAGCGTCGGTACGTACGGTTTGGTCAAGTAGTCAACGGCGCCCAGCTCGAGTCCGCGACCTTCACTCCCCGCGTCCGCCAGAGTCGTAACGAAGATGACTGGGATCTGCGCGCTGGCCGGATCCGCTTTGAGCCGTTCGCAAACCTCGAATCCATTCATCTCTGGCATCATGACGTCGAGCAGGATGAGGTCGGGAGGTGCGGCCTGCACCAGCTCCAGCGCGATTGACCCGTGAATCGCTGCCTTGACCCGATAGTCCGCGCCCAGTACCCCGCGCAGCACGTCGATGCTCTCCGGCGCGTCGTCCACGATTAAAACCACGGGCTTGTCAACTGAAGCGTGCATCGCGGATCAGATTCCCTTCGTCTCATATTCGCGGTCGCGCTCGTTGGCGGCGACCACTCTGTCCAAAGTGTCGAGTTCGAGTCGTGCGAGCCCGAAGTCGTAGCCTTCGATGCTCGCCTCGAGCCGCTTCAGCGGCTCCTGCATGCCGGGCTGGTCACCCAAGCTCGCGCGCAGCGATTGCACGCATTCGACAGCGGCCGTGTCATTGTTTTCAACGAGCGCCCTGGCACGCCTCAGCAAGGCTGACGGAGGCACGACGCCCTCGCTGCCGGCCGGCACGACCGCGGCGTATGCGTTCAATGCCGCTGCGGCTGCGCTCAGCGTGATCTCGTGGCAACGCTCCAGATCGGCTAGCCAATCCATCGCCGCGCTTCCATCGCTGGAAAGCATGGCTTCGAGGCCTTGCGCAGCGCGCTGGAGTTGACTCGCGCCGATGTTCGCCGCCGCGGATGCCAACGTGTGAGTGATGTGCAGGGCGCGCCCGCTGTCATCCTCGACGCGCGCCCGACGGATGTTTCGCGCATCGTCGACGTGAGTCTTGATGAATCGCTGAAGCAGCCGGCGATAGGTGGCCTGGTCGCCATTGATTCGAGTGAGTGCCACGCGTGAGTCGAGCAGCGCGCGTGACTGTCCTCGACTCGATGGTTCAGGTTCCTCGCTTTCCAAACGCCGCGCATCGTCGACATCTTGCGCTCGTGGCGTGCTGCCAATTTGGAGTAATTTCGCGAGCAGCGCGGCCGATTCGAGCGGTGTTCGAATGTAAGCGTCCATGCCGGCGGCGCTCGCCCGCGCCTGGTCTGCCGACCGAGTACTCGCGGTGAGCGCGACGATGATCGTGCTGGAGTTTCGCCCTTCACTGCGAATGGCGCGAGCGGCAGCACAGCCGTCGAGCTCCGGCATTTGTAGATCCAAGAGGATGAGCGAGAAACTGCGGCTCTCGGCATGCTCTACCGCTTCGCGGCCATTCTTGGCGACAGTTACGCTTGCGCCCCACTGTTCGAGCAGAGCCTTGGTCAGCTCGAGCCCCACCGCATCGTCCTGAGCGACCAATACGCTCCAGCCGTGTAGGCTGTGCTCCGAGGCCGCGCGAACCACGCTGGCCCGCCTCGTTCCGCGGTCTTGAGAGCGTCCGCGCACGATCGCGCGTACCACGCTCTGGGCGTAGAACGGCTTGGCGATAGTTGCGGAAGCTCCAACCTGGCGAAAGGTGTTGCTAGACCAGAATTCACTGTCGCTCGGGCCGACGACGAGGGCGCTGAGCTCGGTCGGCAGCAGAGCCCGCCTGAGCCGTGCAATCAGCGCCGTTCCGTCCATGTCCGAGAGCGCACGGGCCACGAGCACGACGTCGAAGGCGCGGCCATCGGTCAGCGCCGTGCGAAACGCCGCGAGACCCGCGGCGCCAGTGGCGACGACGCGGACACTGCCCGTGCGAAGCTCGAGGATGCGCTTCAGCGCCTCTGCTTGTGGCTTACAACCTTCCACGATCAACACCCGCAGGCCCGCCAGGCTACTCGGCGCGAGCGTGTTGGGTTGTTCGATGGCTGCGAGTGGCAGGCAGAAGCGGAATGAGCTGCCCTGGCCTGGGCTGCTCGTTACCTCCAGCTGCCCGCCCATCATCTCGACTAGTCGTTTCGAGATGGACAGGCCGAGTCCGGTGCCGCCATAGCGTCGCGTCATCGAACTATCGGCTTGCGTGAATGGGCTGAAGATACGCCGGAGTTCGTCGCTACTCATCCCTATCCCAGTGTCTGTGACCGAGAACTCGAGGGGGCTGCGCTCGGCGTCACGCTCGACCGAAGTGATGCTGACGACGACGCAGCCTCGCTCCGTGAATTTGAGTGCGTTGCCAACCAGATTCAGCAGAACCTGCGAGACGCGAAGAGCATCGCCGACGACGCGCTGGGGCGCACTCGGATGCACGTCGAACACCAGCTCGAGATTCTTTCGGGTGGCAACGGTGGCGAACGTGCCGCTGAGCTGCTCCAAGACCTCGTGCAGCGCGAACGGCTCGGCCTCGAGCTCGAGCCGTTGCGCTTCGATTTTCGAAAAATCCAGGATGTCGTCGACGATCCGCAGAAGTGAGCGGGAAGATACTTGGGCGCGGGAGAGGTGCGACTCCTGCTCTGCCGAAAGCTCGGTTCGGAGACACAGCTCGAGGTGTCCGTGTATGGCGGTCAGCGGAGTGCGGACCTCGTGCGACATCATGGCGACGAACTCGGTTTTTGCTGCACTCGCTCGCTCTGCCAGGGCTCGCGCTTCTCGCAATTCGTCGGCGCGTGCCAGGTTGTAAACGGCGCCGCTCAGATGCCCTGCAACGTTTTCGAGAAGCCACGCTCTCTTCACTTGTTTCGGCGCGTCGAACACGACGTAGCCCAAGGCGCGCTCGGCGAAAACGAGGGGATAGATGAGCAGGTCGAGCTCGCTCGACACCGGCGCTTGTGCGGCGCCGAACAGCTGCTGCGTCGGAAAAATAGAAGTCGCCTCGTGCCCGCGCTGCGCGCTGGGAGGCACCGAACCAGGCAATGATCGCCACAAGTCCCCAGTGTCTTGCAGTAGCTCGCTGCGAGCCGAAGACGCGTCTTCGTAGTGAGCGACCGTCTTCGAAACCGAGCGCCCCGAGCCCTCCACGAACAAGCACACGCAGCAATACTTCACGCCCAGGCCCGGCAAGCCCGTCGCGACCGCCGAGGCGATTGCGGACAGGCTGCGCACGCATGCCAGCGCGCTGCCGAGGATTCGCAATGCGCTGGCGCGTTGCACTTCGAGCAGTCGCTCCTGCGAGTAGATGCGCGCCGCTACCTCGTGGGTCAAGAGCCGAGCGCAGGCCAGCCGACGCTCCAGTTCCGTGGCAAGGAGCCCCTGTGCGTCAGGCAGTTGCGGTGCCAACGTCGATAGGCGCGTGAGCAGGTCTTCCCAACGCGATGGGTCGAGGCCCACGTCGTAGCTGTCGAGCAGGGCCTCTTCGTACACGGACAGCGCTCGTGCCACCTCCGACTCGCGCTTGGATATCAACGCTTCCAACAGGGCATCGACACCGCCTGTGACGCTGCTCGGGTCGGCCGAGTACGCCAGCCGCTCGAGAAGCTCGGCGCGACCAGCCGAGAGGAATGCTGCCAACCCATCCGAAGCGAGCGGATCGCCGGTTGACGTGAGCTGTGAGTGTGAACAGCCGCAAGATCGGCGAAACACTGGCTCAGCGGCCAGGACGACTCGTTCGGGTCCCGCACGGCCCAACAGGCGGTCGATCAACATGCCAGCTGCAACCTCACCGACCCGTTCGACCGGCTGGGCCACGGTGGTGAGAGGCGGCCTGCAGCTTCGAGCGTGGTCATCGTCGTCGAAGCCGATCAGCACGACGTCTTCCGGAACACGCAGGCCACGTGCCCGAAGTTCGCGCGCTGCCCCGAGCGCCATTTGGTCATTGGCAGATACGATCCCATCCAGCTCGCGCGCGTCGACCCCGCGCTGTTCGAACAGAATTCGGATCGCGTTCGCGCCGGAGCTCTCCAAGAAAGTGCCTGGAACGATCAGACGCTCATCGACTGGAACGTCGAGAGCGGCAAGTGTCGACCGGAACACCTGCTCGCGCTGGGCACTTTCCGGGTTTCCCGGGTTGCCCTGAATGAACGCCAGCTTGCGACGAGCATGCACGCACACCAAATGCGAGATCGCCGCCGTGAGCCCGCTTCGAGACTCGATGCCGACCTCGGGAAACCCCGGTAGCTCGCCGATGCTCACGACCGGTACACCGACATTCGCGCAGAAGGTACGCAGGCTTTCGATCCCAACCACGCTGGCCAGGATGTTGGAGACCACGACCAGACCATCGACGGCGTGAGGGCCTGCTAGTTCGTACAAGAACGAACCATCGAACGATTGCTGTACCCCTCCCCGATTGAGAAAACTGCCCTGGAAACCGATCACCCGAGCGCCCCTCTGACGCGCGGCTCGCATGGCTCCGTCTAGCAGCCTCCCTTGATATCGAGATAGCAGGCTATCGACCAAGAACCCCATGCGCTTGAGCTGATGCACGCTGGCGAATAATTACGTCCGAGCGGGAGCAGACTTAACCGGTGCTGGCGAGCCGCAGCCAGCCTGGTGCGGTGAGTAAGTATCAGTACCACAAGGCCTTTTTTCGAAGGCCACGCTGCAATTGACACATTTCAACTGTCTCGGACGGCCGGCTCTCAGGTGGCGCGGCATGCGTGCAAATGCAGTTCGAATTCAAACCCTCATTTCGAGCTTGCAGGGGGCGTCAAGCCGGCGCTGCAGTCATCGCGGTGCACGCCCGCGGGCCGGGCCATCCCTGAGTCGAGCAGACGCGATCGCGCTGGGTTCGGACGGGCAACGTGTAAGAAGCGTAACGCTCGACACGCACGCCCGGAGCTGTCGAAATTCTCTCCCCGATCAGCAACCCCCAACGGAGGCGAATTAAAGATCTGACCAAACGGCGCAAAATTCGTCGGTGCGTCTTTTTTTTCCAGCTTCCATGTGTGTCGCGGTGATCGATCAGGGGCAGCCGCGGACACTGTGGGTGCATGGCAACTTTTGGACGTGATTCGTTCGCATGGGTGTTGGCCGTGGGCTCGGCCCTGCTCGGCACTGCTTGCGGCAGTAGTTCGGACTCCTCAACGCCGAATTCGAACATGGGCGGCAACGGCGGCGGCGTTAGCCACGGCGGCAGCGGCGAAAGCGAAGACGCCGCCGGCGATGGCTCGACCGCGACCAGCGGCGGAGCGGGTAGCGATGCGCCAACGGGCTGTCCGAAGAGCGCTCTGACGATCCTCTTTTCGCCAATGTATTCGGCGTATGACGGGGTGCATACGTTTCAGATCCCCGCCGTGGTCAACGGCCTCGACGCGAGCCAGATCACGATCGATTGGAGCGCCTCGGATCCGAGTATGGTCAAGCTCGCGAGCGATCCCACGACGGGCGGAGTGATGATCACGACGCGCAAGGCCGGCAAGGTGACGATCATCGCTAGCGCCGGGAATCTGTGCGGCACATCGCTACTGACCATCACCGCGGCAACCTCGGCGGATTGGACGGACGGGAGCGATCGCTATAACGACGGCGTGGTGATCGATCGCTTACCTCGCCCCGACCCCAGAGGCATGGCGGGTGCCGGCGGAGGTGCCGGCACAGGAGCGACCGGAGCCGCCGGTGGTGGCGGAGCCTCGGCCACACAGGCCGCATGCACCAATTGTCACGGCGACACCGCGAGTGGCTTGTACAAAACCGTGCAGCACACGCCGGAGCAAACCGGTGGCTTCAGCGACGAGGATTTGATCAACATCTTCCAAAACGGCATCGTGCCAAAGGGCGGCTACTTCGACGATACGATTGTCTCTTATGCGACGTGGCAATCGTTTCATAAGTGGAACGTGGGAGACACGCCGCAAGACATGGTCATTTACCTGCGTTCGCTCACACCGGCTGCGCAGACGGGCTCTGCGAATTTCGGCGGGCTCTTTGGCGGAGGCGGAGGCGCCGGGCGATTCGGCGGCACCGGTGGTGCCGGTGGACGCGGGGGCGGGCGCGGCGGTGCGGGCGGAGGCGGAGGAACCGCCGGCGCGGTGAGTACCAGTGGCACTGGCGGTGGCAACGCGAGCGGCGGTGACACGAGCAGCGCCGGCACGAGCAGCGCTGGCACGAGCAGCGCTGGCACGAGCAGCGCTGGCACGAGCAGCGGTGGTGCCTAGCGAATCGGTCAAGCATGAAGGCTCAGGCAGTCATCCTACTTGGCCTCTTGGCTGGGTGCGGAACAGCCGAACCGAACCAGGTCGCCCGCGACGCGGGTGTCGAAGCCGAGCCAGAAACGGGCGCCAGCAATGAAGCAGGTGCAGCTGGAGAAGCGGCCGGGGGCGGTGTGGCCGGCGCAGCCGGAGAAACGGGGGCCGCGGCCGCGCTCCGACTGCCACCGATCTGCGCAAGCGATGCACAGGCGCCGCCCACCAATCTGGTGTGCACGGGCCTCTACGCCGATATCGCGAGCAAGCAACTCGCGCCCGGCATCGAAGCCTACGCGCCGGCGGTACCGCTGTGGTCGGACGGCGCCGAGAAAAAGCGTTGGATCAGTCTGCCGCCGGGCGAAATCATCGACAACTCCGACGCCAACGAATGGCTATTTCCGATCGGGACGCGATTCTGGAAAGAGTTCAGTCGAGCGGGTCAGCGGATCGAAACACGCCTGTGGCAAAAGACCGACCACGACTATTGGGTGTCCGCCAGCTACGCCTGGAACAGCGACGAATCAGCCGCGGTGCGCACCGCCGGCGGCGATATTCCGCTCGGCAATGGGACCTATCACATCCCGACCGCCAACGAATGCACCGACTGCCACCGCGGCCGCAGCGATCGTATCCTCGGCTTCGATCAAGTACTGCTTGGAATCGCCGGAGCCAGCGGATTGACTTTGGAGCGACTGATCGCCGAAAAGCGTCTGTCGAACCCGCCCAAGTCCACTCCGCTGCAGATCGGCGACGATGGCACCGGACTCGCGTCACCGGCGCTCGCCTGGCTGCACGTGAATTGCGGCACCAGCTGCCACAACCAAAATTCCAACGCTAAAGCTTGGTCGACGGGTCTGTTCCTACGGCTCGATCCAACCCTGCTCGACGGACGCCCGGTGAGCGACTTCGATCCACTGAAGACCACGATCGGCGTGCCTGCCGTGACGCCCGCGTGGCAGGGGCAGACGCGGATCCTGCCCCGCGACCCCGCGCACAGTTTGCTATTTTATCTGATTACGCATCGTGGCCAAAGCCAACAGATGCCGCCCATCGCCAGTAGCGTCGTCGACGCGGCGGATGTGCCCTTGGTCGAGGCTTGGATCGCGCAGATGACCGCGCCAGCCAACGGCGGAGGCAACAGCGGAGGCGTCGGCAACAGCGGAGGCGTCGGCAACAGCGGAGGCGCAGGCAACAGCGGAGGCGCAGGCAACAGCGGAGGCGCAGGCAACAGCGGAGGCGCAGGCAACAGCGGAGGCGCAGGCAACAGCGGAGGCGCAGGCAACAGCGGAGGCGCAGGCAACAGCGGAGGCGGAGGTGACGGCGGAGGCGGAAGCAACAGCGGAGGCGTCGGCAACAGCGGAGGCGTCGGCAACAGCGGAGGCGTCGGAGCGAACGCTATTGGCGGCATAAACGGCGAAGGCGGAGGACGCAGCGGAGCGGGTGGCAACGCCGGGCACGGCGCAACCGCTGGCATCAGCAACGACGCAGGCGGCGGCGGCAGCGACGCGAGTGGTGGCAGTCCAGCGAGCGCTGGCACGAGCAACGACGCAGGCGGCAGCGGCGGCGGCGGCGGCGGCACGGCAAGCGGAGGCGTGGAAAACAGTGGCGTAACTAGCGCCGATCCGTGAAGGCCGCAGCAGGCGTAGACGCGAAGCTTTAGGCCTGGCTGCGCGCGCCAAAAAGCAGTTGGAATTCAAACTGGATTTCGAGTTTGCAAAGTGCGTCGAGACGGCGTTGCCAAAGACATCGTAATCCGCCGGCGATGCCCGCGGGGTGGAGCCGTTGCCAGGCAACCGAAGAGCTTGGAGCTGATGTTGACGAGCAGGCCGAGCGATCTTCAATCGGTCAGCGCTGGTTGCGACTCGCTCCAAGTCGGCAGCCTACTTGGCGATTTGAGCTTGCAGCGCCGCCCGCTCAGTGATGACCCAGGAACGTTCGGCCGCGGTTAGATCGAGTTGGGCGAACGCTTGCTCGAGCTTATCCGGAGCAAAACCCCGGATGTTCATCCCGAACCAAGAAAACACGGTAATTACTCCGCGGGCGAGGGGCTGATCGGTGACCACTACCACGGGCGATTTCGGATTGTCGCGCCAGCCGCGCTCGAGCGACCGCTGACGCATCTCCGAATCTGGCTTTCCCCCCTCAGTGAAAACGATCACCCGACAGGTGCCGCCGTGGTCTGCCATGGCACGCGTCGTGACATCTAGGAAGGCGTCCCACTCACTGAGTGTGGGATCGACCGCAGCCTGAAGCAAGAGAACGAGCGCGCCACGACGCGCCGTAAGTAGTCCTGGCAAGCCCACTCCCATGCGCGAAACCATAGCAATATTTTTGTGGCTGGCACCAGGTCGCGGTGGCCCAACGTGACCGGTGACCTTCGAAAAGTGACCGGTGACCTTCGAAAACCGTTGGTTACATCTCCCGGTTGCGCCGCAATGGGTCTGGGGATGAGCGTGTCGATCGGAAGCCTGCTAGTCCTGGGCAAGGCCAGTAACGGCTCAGTCCTTCGCACGGAGAACCAGATGAACACGACCTCGAAATCGGGCCTCGCTCGTTACCTGCCGATTGCTGCCCGCGTCGTGCTGGGCATCATCTTCCTGGGTTCCGGCATCTTTGGGATGCTGATGGCACTGGGCGTCGTGCCCATGCCGCCGCAGAAGGAGCCGCTTTCGGACGCCGCGGCCGCCTTCATGGCCGGGCTTTTCAAATCGGGCTACTTGTTTCCCCTGATCAAGGCCACCGAGATCGTGAGCGGCGCGCTGCTTCTTGCCAACCGCTTCACGCCGCTCGCGCTGATCTTGCTCGCGCCCATCGTAGTGAACATCCTTGCGGTGCACGCTTTGCTCGTGCATTCGGGGCTGCCGATAGCCATCGTCGTGCTGGTACTCGAAGCGTATCTAGGTTGGGCCTATCGAGGCTCGTACCGTGCGCTCTTCGAGCCCCGCGCACAGCCGACGTGAGCGAACGATCTTCAATCGCTCAGTCTTGAAAATCGCATCGGACCGAAGTTCGCAAGCGCCCCCACTCCTGGATGTAGGTTCGCGAGCGCCCCCGCTCCTGGATGTAGGTTCGCGAGCGCCCCCACTCCTGCTCCGACCGCGCGTTTTACGCTCTTCATCAGGCGTCGCAAGCGTTGAGCTATTTGCAAAATGCGGCGGAGAGGCTCACTGGTACCCCGTCTGCGTCGAAGCGTTCGGCGTCCACCCCTCCTTGCGCATCGACGAAGAAGGCGGACAAGTGCGCGTCGACCACACAAGCGTCGCCGCTCAGACGGAGATTGAATTTGCCAATCGCACCGATTGCCCGGGGGGGCGTCACGGGGCTCGAGCCGCACGGCGAGCGGGTGATCTCGTCGACGCTCCAAGACGAACCGGGCGGCAGCTCGACAGGAAACGCTTGCCCACTCGGCCTCTTGTCAGTCAGCGCGAATGTGCTGCAATCGACGGCTCCTGTCTTGTTTAGCCAGACGCGGTCGTAACCACCGACGTACACGCTCGCTTCGTAGCCGGCCCCATCGTCCTCGGGTGGGGGCGGCTCGCAACAGAAGTAGTCTTGGCCGACACTGCAGCCAGCGCTTGCGCAACCCGCGGTATCCATGCGCCTCGCGCTGTCCGCCGCGATCAGCTCGTCGAAGTCCGGCCCCACGCCGGGGTAAACGCAGGTTTGAGTCGTCTGGGCGGAGCAGCAACCGCAGCCACAAGCGTGGTAATACCGGTTGCAGCTCGACGACGCGCTCCCGGCCGTCGACGCGCCCGCATCGGTGGTGCTCGGCCCTCCACCGAGCGCGCCCGCGGTTCCGCCGAGCGGCGTATCTCCGCCACCGCCTGAAGCTCCGCCGGTGGTAGCCTGCTTGCCTCCCGTACTTGCCCCTGCGCCTGCGGATCCGCCGCTGTTGGTTCCGCCGCTGTTGGTTCCGCCGCTGTTGGTTCCGCCGCTGTTGGTTCCGCCGCCCTGGGCAAAGCCCGCGGTGGAGCCGCCGCTTTCGTCGCCAGGGGAGCGCTCGGACCTGCCGCACGCCGCCAGCGCGAGCGTCGTACAGCCTGCAAGATGCCAAACCCTCCGCCACATCCAGGACATATTAGCCGATCAATGGGCTTCGGTCTCGAGTGACAGCGAGAATTCCGCGCAAACGGCTGGCAGAGCGCTACGCGCTGGCGTCAGCGTCGGGCCCCACGCCACCGATAACTGCGGGCGCGACGGGAACGCGCTGCGTGCTGGCAGGCCGCGTTTGCGCCATAGTTCTGCCCGCCACCGGCAGCCAGCTCGGCGGCGCAAAGCTCGTGCTTCCTTCCTCCCTTCAGGAGTCATGTCCATTCACCATCGCAGCCCGTGCAGTCGCACATCGGTGTCCGCGCGCCACTTGGGGCGCTGCTTCTCGGTCGCCTGGGTGTTGCTGGGCGTCAGCGCCTGTTCCTCGAAGGGCGCTAGCGCCACGAATTCGTCCGCCGGCTTTTCAGCGAGCGGCGGCAGCAGCGGCGCTTCGAGCGCCACAGGCGGCTGGGGCAACGGCGGCGCGGCAAACAACGCCGGCGCTGCAACGGGCGGCGGTGGGTACAGCGCTGGCGCCGCCGCCGCGGGCGGAACGGCGGCGGGCGGAGCGGCAACCGCGGGCGTCGCTGGGGCTACTTCGACAACGGTCGGGGGGAGTAACGCCGCGGGCTCGAGCAACGCAGGCGGAGCGTTGAACACAGCGGGCGCTGGCAACACAGCGGGCGCTGGCAACACAGCGGGCGCGGGCAACACAGCGGGCGCTGG
>Ga0302322_100000518_pt1 | contig 29724 bp, 17 predicted proteins | sample Fen_T0_2_FD_203757 | JGI IMG/M metagenome (GOLD analysis project Ga0302322, IMG submission 203757) | Peat permafrost microbial communities from Stordalen Mire near Abisko, Sweden - Fen_T0_2 | ecosystem: Environmental > Terrestrial > Soil > Wetlands > Permafrost | place: Sweden: Abisko...
TCGTCGTCGTCTGCACCACGTAGGTGTAGTTCGGCACGCCGAAGAACTTGATGTTCACCACGCCATCCGTCGGCACGCTCATCTGCGCCAACCCGGTGGCGCTGATGACCTCCACCTGGATGTTCGCCGTGGCGGTGCCGCCCATGCCGTCGCTCACCGTGTAGGTCAGGCTGTCGTTGTCGTTGGCGCTGGCACCCGTGCTCGGGAGATAATACACATAGCTGCTGTCGGTCATGATGGTGGCGCTGTTCGTACCCGCCCCGACACTGACCAGGGAGATGGGATCGCCATCCGCATCCGTCACATTGGCCAACAGGCTGGCCAGCGCGATTTTCAGCGAAACGCCTTTCGCCCGGGTGCAGACCATGTCCACGGCCACCGGCAAATGGTTGGTCACCACCTGGCTCAAGCTGTTGGTGCTGGGCAAATAATTGGCATCACCCGAATAGACTGCGGTGATGAGGCTCGTCCCGCGCGACAGGGCGTTCAAACTGATGCCTGCCGAGCCACCCGCCACCGCGTTTGCTGTCAGCGCCACGCCGTTGGTGTAGAAAGCAAAGGTTCCCGTGGCGTCACCTGCGGTCACGCCGTTGGTCTGTACCGTGGCGGTGAGGGTCGCACCATCATGGAAGCCGGACGGATTGGCGGAAGCCGCCAAGGCCGTGCTGGTTGCGCCCACCACCAGGTAAAGTTCCCCGCCGATGATTTGCAGCGCCGCGCCGGCCGTGGTGCCCAAACCGCTGATGGTGACGCTCGCCGGCAAGGTGCCGGCCACCACGCCGCTGTTGGTTGTGGCGATCAACTTGTAAACACCGGCTCCCAGCGCAGTGCCGGAAACCGTGACGGTCACCGCGTTGCCATTGAAGGCCAGCGTGCCGTTGGTCACGGTCAAGGCCGGCGTGCCGCTGGCGTAGTTCAACGCCAGGGCCCCGAGATTCATGTTCAGGTTGCCCGCCAGCGTACCCCCCTTGCCAACCAGCGTCTGGCTCGCTCCCAGCGCGATGGTGCTGGTCAAACCAGCCACATCAAACCGCGCGCCGCTGGCAATGCTGATGCTGGTGCTGTTGGAAATGGAACCCTTTGACGTCACCACCAGCGTGCCGGCGCCGATCACCGTGCTCCCCGCATAGGTGTTGGTTCCGGAAAGGGTCAGCTTGCCCGTGTTCACTTTGTTCAATGTCAGGCCGCTCAACAAAACTCCGGCATAGGTGCAATCCACAGCATTGCTAACCGTCAACACTGAGGTGCCGACAGCATCGGAGATTCTTTGAAGATTCGCCCCGCCGGCGGCGGCAATCAGCCCAGTTACCGTTTGATTGTAGCCGTTCATGTCAAAAACCGCGCTGCCACTTCCGGACGTAAACAGCGAAAGATTGGCAATGGGCAGGGCATTATTGGCTCCCAATTTCAAGGTGCCGTAGGTGATGGTCGTACTGGACCAGATGTTGCCAACTGAATTGATGAGCCAGGTGCCTCCATCATTCTTATCAACTATGGCCCCCGGAACATTGACGTTTCCATTGAGAACCCCATTGCCGCTGTTGAGCCCGCGAAAAGTCATTTGCCCCACAAAGTTGTTGGTCGTGGTAATGTTGCCGTTGATCGTCAAAGTTGACGAAGCCACATCGCAGTAAATATCACATCGCGGATTCACAGACGTGCTCACGCCGTCCAAAAGGATGTTGCCGTTCCATGTGGCGCTGCCAACCGCCGAATGCAACTCTGCCCGCGAAACGTTGGCGGTACCCGTGGGCCGCAGGATCAGACTGTTATAAACGGGATACGACGCCCCGGAAACATTCAGATAGAGCATTGCCCTGGTAGTAGCCGAACCAACCAAAACCACCGAATTCGTGGCCGTGGCAGAACCACCCAAAGCCCCGACATTATAGGCGAAAACGCTCAACCAATTCGCGGCTGCACCCGAACCGGCATTAACCGTCAGATCGCCGGTGAACGTATTGGCCGCCCCCAATGCCAGCCCTGATATGGCCGCGCTACCGTTGACGGAAAACCCATTGGTGCCCGCGATCACGAGATTATTCGTGCAATAGCCGTTGGTGATGGTAATGGACGGCGTGACCCCGCTCGCCGCAAGTAAAGTAAGGATGTTGGCGGGGTTGCCATTGTTGCTCAGGGTCCAATTGAAAAACGCGGTCGTCGTGTCACCGAAGCGCAGGCTGCCCAAGGTATGCGGCGCATCGAACAACACCGTGTTGTTCGCCGTGAGGTTGAGCGTGCTAAAATCGGCGCTGGCACCCGATCCATCCGCCACCAATCCTCCACTCCAGTTCGCGGTATTGCTCCAGAGTCCGCCCGTGGCGGCGGTGCCCCACACCCCATCCGTGGCACGAACCGCACTCGGGCTCAATAGAGCAACCACGGTCAACAACGATGACAAAAACAAACCTGGCCGGCTAACAAACCGGCGACACAATTGGGGGGTCTTAGTATTCATAAACCATTAGGCGGAAAAGATGGGCAGTATTCAGTTGTCGTTTTTGTTTAAGCGCTAGACCCAAGAAAATTACCAAAGGCCGTTTTTATTTATAGTCGTATAAACATTTGAATGGGATGGCCATCCAAGGTGTCGCCGAAGCGCCCGGCAGCGGAGAAAAATGCCAAAAACCAAAGCTGTTGCCTGAAACGTGAAACAGTTTTGCCCCGCCGGTGATTGACGATGACAAATCGCCGGCCCCGGCAGACCGGCGGTTGGCCGGGTCAAAATCTTGCCTGGCCGAAAGCGGATATTTGGAGGGGATTTCCAAAAACGAAACGCGTTTCGTTTTTGGAGCCGGTCCCAACCACGGCCTTTCGTGTCGAAATACAACTCCAAGACCTTCCGGGGTGGCAGGAAGGCTCAACCATGGTCGTGGCGGGGACAGGCGTCGGAGCGGTCACAGTGTTGAGGCGGGATATTTCACCGCCGTTCCTCATTGGTCATCAATGCCCTTTGGCAGAACGCCAACGGCGTTCCCTCCTCCAGCCCAGCGCCGTAGGCGCGACATCTTTGCAGCACCAAAACCAAACAAACCTTCCCTTCTACCCCAGCGGGGGAGAAGGTGGCCAGGCCGGATGAGGGGGCGACGCTCCGCCATCGCCCAACCGTTGCAAACCGCCCGCGCCCCCCAGCCATCCACCAATCCGTGTCCTGCCTTCGGCCTTCAGCCAAAGAACTCGCATTTTTACTCTCCATGAAAACCACGACAAAATTTTCTTTAAAAGTTTTTGACAAACATACAAATCTGGATTAAATAAGCAGTTCAGCAGAAAACTGCACCAAAGCTCCCAACCGGGGGGCCATTCACCTGTGCCACGCATGGCACAGCGAGTATTCTTTTGCCCATGTCAAACAGCAGGCTAAATTTTTCAAGAATTCAGGCGCCCAGCCCGGCCAGCGACCATGCCGCCGGAACGGGAACAACCTCCCCGCTCTTCCAACCTTGGAGGTCTCCGCCGAAAGATTAAAATTGGCGAAACGAACCCAATTTATTTTTAAGACAAGACGCTATATTTAAACGATATACGAGAAATATTAGGAAATTGAATAGTTTAAAACGAACCCAATAAGACCCCAATTAAACCCAATTTTAACCCCGCCCGGCCGAACTTTTGCCCCTGCCGGACGCCCAATGGAGGTTCATTTGGAGCGGACTTTCGTCTAAAAATCGATGACGACGCCCAATCGCGCCCAGCCATGCTTCACCCATTTTTTGAAGCGATATAGGTTGTATTTAGTTTTCACCTTTGATAAAAAATTGACATTATAAAGTTCGTCGAATGAGCAATGGCTTATCATGGCGGCGCTTGGGCAAGGTCTGGCTGGCTTGGTTGTCATCCACTCTGCTGGCCGGGTTTTGCGCTGGCAAGGCACTTCAGGCGGCTGAGATTTCCCCTTCCTCCACGAATGTTTCGACGGTTCTCACCTATCAGGAAACGGATTACCGTGTCGGCAACTGGAATTGCACCCTGACCGCACAGACCACCCCTTTCAAAACCGAACCAGCCGCAGCCACAGGAAAAACTGTGCGCGGACTGTTAACTTTCGGCAGCGGCTCCAGCAATGCCCTGGCTTTCGTCTGGCAACGCGACACCGGCAAATTATATCTCGACCTGAATCGAAACCAGGATCTTACCGACGATGCCGCCGGTGTCTTTTCCGCCGAAGCCTCCAAATCAGCCAATTACCAATTTTTCAAAGGCGTGCATCTGCCGCTCAGCACCGCAGTCGGACAACCAGCAGCGCTGGCGGACCTTAATTTCTGGACCTTCAGCACCCGGACTAGTTGCAGCGTCGGGTTGCGCTCGTTCTGGTCGGGCAAGGTGACACTGGCCGGACGCGACTGGCAGGTCGGCCTCATCGAGGATGCCCATGCCAGCTCATTGGCAGGCGGCCATATGTTACTGCGTCCCTGGGATGAGCAAAGCCAGCCCTTCAGCATTTACGACGATGCCGCCAACGCCTTCCCCTTCGCCAGACAGATATTCGTTGCTGGTCAGGCCTACGAGCTCGCGGTTGATGCACCGACCGCCGCCGCGAAGCCGTCCCTGCAATTCACCCCGCAATCCGTGGCCCTGGGCCAGTTAAAGATCGCGGGCAAATACATCAAGCGCCTGGTGCTTGCGGATGGCCCGTATTTGGTGCTGTTGGATCACCCCGGCGAAGTCGTCAGCGTGCCCACCGGCAGTTACAGCCAGCTCACCGCCCGGTTGGAAAACCAGGGCATGGAGGCATACGGCAAATCCAGCCAGACACCGGCCTCCCGGAAAGTTTCCGTGAACGCCCAGGCGTCCGCCATACTGAACCTCGGCGGCCCGTTGACCAATGTCGTGGCCGTCACCCGCCAGGGACAAGATTTGCGGCTGGATTACCAGCTGATCGGCGCCGGCGGCGAAACCTATCAACTGGCAGGGGAAAACCGTTCCCAGCCGCCGGAATTCGCCGTTTTTCAGGGCGTGAAACAAATCGCCTCCGGCGCCTTCGAATTTGGCTGAGGTGGCACCTGTTCGCACTCATGGCGAGTGCCTCTCACTGCTGGCGGTAAACTGAACATCGTGGCCTCGGCCGACTTGGGCGCGTTGGGCACCAAAGCGGGAACTCCCATGGTTTACGACTGGGTGGTGCCCGGCATTGCTCCGCTCCTGCTCCCGTGGCTGGTCATCTTGGTCTTGCTGGCCTTGAAACCCAACCGTAACGCGGCCGCCTGGCTGATCTGGCTGCCTCTGGGCTGCGTCTATGGATTCACGCTTGCGCCGCCGGTCAGCCTGCCGGCTGGAACCAACTTCTTCCTGGACGCCATCGCGGCCCTGGCGGTCGGGCTCGCCGCCGTGTGGCTGCTGGCCTATTCCCTCAGACAAAAGCACCGCCTGGTAACGTTCTTTATCGTGCTGTTTGCCTTGGCTGGTTTCAGCGGCCTGGCGGCGGTCGCCCGCCAGGGCTTGAGCCTGAGCAGCCTGGGCATCGAGTCAATGCAAACCGGCATCCTGCTGGGGATTGCCGTGCTGGTCAGCGCCGTGGCGCTGAGCCTCAGCGGCTGGATCAGCCGGCGGCGCTACCGGCCGCTCGGGCTTTATCTGTGGCTGTTCCTCCTGCTGCTCGCGATCTGGCTGATGATTGCCCTGCCGTTCTTTTTGCTGGCGTTGGCGACCAACAGCGTGAGCCTTTCCTGGAGTGAACTTTTCTTCCCCGTCATGGCCGTTGCCGCCGGTCATTTCGCCACGCTGCTGCCGTTTTTAGTGTTGTCCTCAGCCAGTCCCCTGTTCCGGGAACGCCTCAAGGCCTTGTTGCAGGTGCCCCCGGTGCCACCGCCAGTAATGAATTCCTTGCCGGAAGCCGGCTTGAAAATTTGAACCCGATGATCAAACAAACCACAGGATTGATTATGAAACTTTCCCGACAATTCGTACTGACCAGCCTGCTGCTGGCCAGCCCCGCCTTCGCCCAGTCCGAACAATGGCTGACCTATCACACCGGCACGGAAGCCCGCTCCTACCATTCGGTGCCCCTCACCACCAATGCGCCGGCCGGCGTGGCCCTGCCCAAACTGAACGCGCCGCCCTATTTTGCGCGCTGGGAGACGCCGATGGATGCCAATGGTGGACGCTGGCTGTGCCTGGACCGCACCCGCAAGTCCGGCCCTTATGACACCCTCTATATTGACAGCAATGGCAACGGCCGCCTGGATGATGAAACCCCCATCATGGCCCGGCCCGATTCCAATTTCGCCTATTTTCCGGCCACACCCGTCGTGTTCAAAGGTGAAGACGGCCCCATCTCCTATCACCTGCTCTTCCGCTTCTACAAATATGAAAAGAGTCAGGCGCAATTGCTGGCCTCCTCCGCCGGCTGGTATGAAGGCATGGTGGATTTCGACGGGGCGAAGAAGCGGCTGCAACTGATTGATGGCAATGTCAACGGCACGTTCAACGATCTCGCGGCCAGTCCGTACAGCTGTGACCGGGTGCAAGTCGAGGGCGACAAAACCAGCGAGCGTTTTCTGGGCAAAATGATCGAGGTCGACGGGAAATTTTTCAACCTTGAAGTCGCCCGCGACGGAGCCTTCGTCAAAGTCCAGCCGGCGAAGAATCTCACGTTCGGCACCGTGACGGTGGCCGATACCATTTCTGAATTTGCCGCGTTCGGTGAAAACGGCCATTTCGTGCGCAAACCGGCCAAAGGAGAACTCACCCTGCCGGCCGGCCGCTACCAGATCTTCCGCTGGACGATCGAACGCAAGGATGACAAAGGCGCTCCTTGGACGCTGTCAGGTTATGATTTCCCCGAAAGCGCCGGCTTCATTGCCGCGGCCGACAAGGTCGCCGCGCTGGAAATCGGCGAGCCGGTGACCGCCACGCTCAAGGTAAACGAGCAGCCCAAGCGGCCGATCGCCTTCGACCTCAAATTCGAGGGGCGGCAAAAGGAAGCCATCGAGATGCTTCGCGATAATGGCCAGCGCCCGCGCGGGCCGAAGCTGATGCTGGCCGGGGCCGACGGCACCACCTGCTACACCAATACCTTTGAATTTGGCTGAGGCGGCGTCTGTTCGCTCTCATGGCGGGAGCCCAAAAATGTGCAACGACCTCTGATTGGCAGTGTAAAAATCTTCAGCCCCTTCCAGGTGCTGACCAGTCCGATTAAATTGGAGGCCAAACCTTAACCGCAAACCAAAAACGGCTTGAACCGGCGCCGCGCACGACTGGTGCGCGGCCCCGGTTGTTTAAAGTAATTTCGCCCACCCTTCCTTCCACCAAAATGAATACCATCAGACAAATCCTCCTGGCCGCCGTACTCGCCGGCGCGGTATTGCCGCTGGGCGCGCAGACGCCGGCCGGCGGCAGCACCCCCGCCGCGGCCCCGGCCTCCAACGCTGACGGCCTCCCTTTTGTTCTCAATTTGAAGTCGCCCTACCAGGCGGGTGCCGCCGGAACCCATCCGGGTTATTTGGGGCGCAAAACGGTGGATGGCCTGCCGTTCGAGGTGAACGGCGAAGCCATGTTCTCCGGCAAAAACAACGACGCCCGCGGCAATAGTTCGGCGAAGGAAATGCGCGGGGTTCAGCTCGGCCGCAAATTCGAGGAGTTGCACCTGCTGCACAGCGCCTCCTGGCGGGAATACCACGGCTGCCCCGTCGCCGTGATCCGCCTGCATTATGCGGATGGGGCCAGTTATGATTTTCAAATCCGCTATGGCTTTGAAGTGAACGACTGGAACCGGCTGCTGAGCGAGGAGCAGGAAATCATTTCCGATCCGGACACCAAAATCATCTGGCGGGGCGCCGGCGTTTATCAGGGCACGGGCCGCTTGTTCAAGAGCGTGCTGCTCAATCCGTCGCCCGACAAGCAGGTGGACAGCCTGGACATCATCTCCACCGGCAGCCGCGCTTCGTATGTACTGGCTGCCGCCACCGTGGCCCGGCGTGATCCGCAGCGCGAAGTCACCTCCGCCCTGCCCTTGGAGCCCGACCGCCACTTTGACGGTGTTTTGAAAGTAACCGTCGTGAACGACAAGACCGGCGACCCAATGCCCGGGGTGGATGTGTCCCCTTCGATGTCTGTGAACGGTGATGGCGTGATTGCCGACCCGGTTTTGACCGACAGCAACGGCGTGGCGGTGGTGAAATATCCCGCCGACAAAACGAGTTCTCTGGGCGTGCAGGTGAGCAAGGCCGGCTTTGCTGAAAAAACCGGCAGCTGGCAACGCGATAATATTCCCAATGCGGAGACTTTTCGCCTGGGCGGAGTTCCCAAAATCGCCGGCGTGGTCCATGACCCCAACGGCCAGCCCGCGGCCGGAATCGTGGTGCAGTTGGTGGGCATGAACGGCCCGCGCAATGAGCCCATAAAAACCGACCCCAACGGCAAATTTGAACTGGCCTGGAATCCCCGCCAGTTTGCCGGACAAAACAATATGACGAGCTGCCTCCTGATCCGCGATGTGGAACATAACCTCGCCGTCGCGCAGGAGTTGGAAGAAGACGTCACCACTCTTGATTTGACGCTCGCCCCGGCGCTCACCCTCGCCGGCCGGGCCGAAGCCGGCGGCAAGCCGCTCACCAATGCCACCGCGCAACTGGTGTTTTGGTCCGGCAACCGCGGCATGTGGTTGGCCGGGCTGGCCGTCACCAACACCCCGGGACAATATGAAATCCCGGCCCTGCCGCCGGGCCGGAGATACGGTGTCATCGTCTCGGCCCCGGGCTATGGCCAGAACCAGAATAACAACCTCGTGATTTCCACCGAGCCCGGCCGGCAGGAGCTCGACCCGGTGGAACTCAAACCCGCCAATCTCAAGCTCGCCGGGCAGGTGCTTGATGCCGATGACAAGCCCGTGGCCAACACCTATGTCAATATGTACGGCGAAGGCCAGCCAAGCGGCAACACCCGGGCGGACAAGCAGGGCCGTTTTCACTTCGACCAGGTCTGTGAAGGCCCGGTTCGCCTCTCCGCCAACAGTGAGAATTCTTATGGCAACATCACCGCCGAAGGCGGCGACACCAATGTCGTGCTGCAACTCGGCCAAAGCTACAATAACTCGACCGATTCCAAGCCGCACAAAACGCATGGCCTCATCACCGACCCCAGCGGCCAGCCCGCCGCCGGCGTGCAATTGGCCGTATTCCCGAACAATGGCGCCCGCTGGGTCAAGACCGGCACCAACGGTGAATACAGCCTGACCTGGTCGCTCCAGCCGTGGCAGATGCAAAACGGCGGCGCCACGCTCGTGCTGCGCGACCTGGCGCACAATCTCGCCGCCACGCAAGAATTGCCGGAGGAAACCACGAACCTCAACGTGAAATTGAAACCCGCGCTGACCCTCTCCGGCCAGGTGAAAAACACCGCCGGCGCGCCGGTGACAAGCGCTCAGGCCGGCCTCTGGCTCAAGGCGGGCAACAGTTACGACCAGTTGAATGATCAGTCCACGGTACCCGTCGACGCCGAAGGCCGTTTTGAAATCAAATGCCTCCCGCCCGACGCCCACTATTTGGTTTATGCCTCGGCCATAGGCTACGGCAAAAGCCAGCAGCAACTTTCGCCGGAATATGAATCCAACCAGGTAACGCTGGAGCCATACGTCCTCAAGGTCGCCGACCGCGTCATCGCCGGACAGATTTTGAAAGAGGACGAAAAACCTGCGGCCGGGGTGAACGTTCAACTCAGCGGCGAAGACCAGCCGGACGGCAACCTGACCACCGACAAACAAGGCCGGTTCCACTTCCAAGTTTGCGAGGGACAAATCCGCCTGTTTGCGTATTCGCCAAACGGCAACGGCAACGCGCAAACCACCGTTGAGGCTGGCGATACCAATATCGTAATGACCATGGCCGCCAATTCCGGGAGTGGCCGCCAGGCCCCGTCACGTACCGCACTCAAAGGCGGTCCCCTGCCCGATTTGGCCTCCGTGAACCTCGCCGGTGATGCCGTGCCCGCCGGAACACCGGTGTTGTTGTGCCTGTTTGATGCCGGCCAGCGCCCGTCGCGGTATTTCATCAAACAGTTGGAGCAACAGGCCGCGTCGCTCCGCGAACAGAAAATTTCCGTCCTCGGCATTCAGGCCGCCATCACCACCGACGAAATTTTTAACGAGTGGAAAACGGCCAGCCCGGTCTCCTTTCCGGTCGGCCGCGTGACGGAGAAATCCGGCAAAACCAAATGGGCGGCCTCCGTTCCCGCCTGGCCCTGGCTGATCCTGACCGACGCCAGCCATCGTGTGATCGCCGAGGGCTTTCCGCTCGCCGAACTGCCCGAACAGATCAAAAAAATGTCCAAATAAGCAGGCACCGGTGCCAAGGTTGGCCGGGTTGAAATCGCCCTTGCTGGATGTTGAAACGGCCGTGGCGGAATCGGGGTGACCGGGCAAATCGCTATTAATTCGGATTGTAATTGCATTCCGATTCTGTCCAAATACTTAAGTGATTCAGCCCGCCGGAAACCAAGCTTGCTGGTCGTCAACCGACGGCGCCGCGACCCGGTGTGGAGGTGTGGGGCGACCTGGTGGCGCTCCTGGTCTTCAAAACCAGTGTGGGGCTCAACAAAGTCCCAGGTGGGTTCGATTCCCATCCACCTCCGCCATTTTATTAACCCGTTGGCCGGCATAAAGATATGCGCCGCGTACCCCAGCCACCGGTAAACCCCGCTTTGCGGGCGCGCGAAGACCACGATTTCTGGCCAGGGCTGGTCGTCGTCCTGGCCGGTATCATCGTGACGTTTTGCGGTGCCCGGCATCTGACCAGTGTGGAAACCGTGGAGGGCGGCAACGCGACGGAAATCCAATTGGTCAAAGCGTTCTCCTCCGGTGGTTTGGAATATCCTGGCCCCGCGACCCCGCCGCCGCCACCCAATCTCGACAATGTGGCCGATCCCGGCGCCGCGCTGGAGCGCTGGGCCAAACAGCAGGCCAATGTGGTGCCGCCCGCGTGGAAAATCCGGGTGGATCTGGGCGCCAAGGCCGCCTGCCCCACTTGAATAAAATAATTTTCCGGCCACATGGCGTGGCCGACCCATCCCATGGAATGTTCAGCGCCCCAATCCCCTGAACGGTCACCGGCAACGCTTGGCCGCAAACTGTCGCGCCTGCGTCCCTGGGTTCAGACGGGGTTTCTGGCGGTGTGGCTGGCCCCGCTGGGGCGCTGGCTGCATGGCATCCCCGGCTGTGTTTTTCACTGCTACTCTTGCCCGCTCTCGTCCTTCGCCTGCCCGGTTGGCGTGCTGGCCAACTATGCCGCCATGCTGCCGGTGGCCGGCGAACTGCCGTACTTGTTGATTGGCATGCTCCTGCTTGTCGGCGCGATCAGCGGTTCCCTCGTCTGCGGCTGGGCGTGTCCGTTCGGCTTTCTCCAAGACCTGCTCGGCAAAATCACGACCTGGAAAATCCAACCGCCCGCCTGGACCGGTCATCTCCGTTACGTGGTGCTGGCCGGACTGGTGATACTGCTGCCCATGTGGCTGGGCTTCAAAGGCATCCCGTTTGAAGCGCAGGCGGTCTCCATCTGCCGCCTGTGTCCGGCCGGCGCGCTGGAAGCCGGCCTGCCTTATTCGGTTCAGGGTCTGCTCGCCGGGAACGGCTGGACGATGAGCTGGTTGAAGACGGGTATTTTGCTCTCGTTTCTGGCGGCGGCGCTCCTCATTCACCGGCCGTGGTGCCGGATGCTTTGCCCGCTGGGCGGGTTGCTGGCACTCTTCAACCGCTTCAGCCTCTTCCATCTGCGGTTCAATGCCCAGGAATGCGTGGAGTGCAACCTCTGCCGCAGCCGTTGCTCCATGGGGGTGAAAGTAGATCAGGCCGTCAATGTCACCGGCTGCATCCGCTGTCTCGAATGCACCACCTGCGGCGCGCTCGAACCCGGCTTTGCCCGGCCAGGGAAGCCGCCGACAGGCAGTTGAATCCGCAGTTCACAGATTTCGCGAATGGGCAGCCGGAAGCTTGATCCGTGATCCGTGATCCGTGATTCGTGATCCGTGAGCAAGCCGCTTCCATGTCGCCTTGCTCTGGGTTTGGCGGCGGTTGGCAGGCCTCCTCCGCGTCGTTCGCCGGGCAGGCTTCGGCGCCCGGGTAGATTATTTTTTCCGGGCAATAAACCACCAGAACCAGAGCGTGCCCAGCGCGCCGCAAAGGGAAGCGCCGATAAAATTCGCCGCCGGACTCACGCTCCACAACCAGGCCCCCAGAAAGGAGCCGGTCGTCACCACGCAGTCGCGGATCAGGTAATAGGCGCCGTAAGTGCGCGCCCGCAAGGCCGGCACCGCCTCGCCAATGATGAGCGCCTTGCGGGCCGGCTCGCCAAATTCCTTCAACCCCCGCACGACAAACGCCAGCGCCAGCCACTTGAAATCGTGGGCCACCAGCAGGGCTAGCGGAAACAGCGTGAAGAAAACAAACGTGATCAGCACGAACGGACGGCGGCCGTATTTATCCGCCAAATGCGCGACCGGAATGTAGCAGAGCATGGCGGTAACCATTTCAAACGTGACCAGATAACCGAACTGCTGCGCCGTGACGTGGCCCGAATCCATCGCCCACAAGATGATGAACGCATAGGGTATCCGCTCGCAAAAGCGGATCAGAATGTCGCTCACCAGCAATTCGCGGAGCGCGGGCGTGAAGGTTTTGACGACACCGAAAAAGGAAATGTCCGCCGCCGCATCGGAACGCTCGCCGGGCGTGGCCGGCTTCGCCTCCGGCTCAAACATGAACCATTGAAACGCTGCCGTCAGCAGACTCATCACGATGCATAACGCGAGCGCGGCGCGCACCCCGTCCGTCCAGCCGTAGCGCGTGAGCAGCCAGCCGCCGCCGAGCGGCCCGAGCATCATCGGCACGCGGCGGATCATGGATTGCACCCCGACGCCCATCGTATGCCGGTTGCTTTGCAGCGAGGTGGCAATGACCGAAAGCGTCGCCGGCAAGGACAATGCGCTCCACGCAAGAAACAAAAAGGAACCGAGCAGCAGCGCCTGCCAGCTCGGCCAGACCCAGACCAAAACATAGCCGGCAATAGAAATGGCGCTGAACAACAGCAGCGAACGACGCTGCCCCCAGCGGTCGGTCAACCAGCCGCCGGGATAGGCATAGACCGCGCCGAGCAGCGTCTGGAGCGCGTCGAAGAGGCCAATGATCAGCACGGTGCCGCCGAGGGTCTCAATGTATTTGGGTGCAAAGCCGAGCCAGAGTTTCTCGCCCGTCCCCGCCAGCACCAGCGCCACGAGCAGCAACGACGGGTTTCGCCGCAAGGCCAGAAATTCGGAGATTTTTTTCAATTGGCTCACCTGGCGGCGAACATCACCCGGATGAGCCGACAATTCAATTTCAAAACGCCGGTCATTTACGCCGGGCGCTTTTCGCTTTAACATGGCGCATGGACTTTGCCGAAAACTTGCAGGTGATCCGCGCGCGCATTGCCGCCGCGTGCCAGCGCGCCGGGCGCGCGGAAAATTCCGTCACGCTGCTGGCGGTTTCCAAGTCGCATCCGCCCGAAGCCATCCAGACCGCCGTGGCCTGCGGCCAGATTTTTTTTGGCGAAAACAAGATTCAGGAGGCCAAGGCCAAGATCCCGCTCAGCCCCGGCCAAGCCCGCTGGCAGTTCATCGGCCACCTTCAGTCCAACAAGGTCCGCGACGCGGTGGAACTGTTTGAGATGATCCAAGGCGTGGACAGCCTGGCCATTGCGCAGGAAATCTCCAAACGCGCCGTGCAGGCGGGCAAGACGATGCCGGTGCTGCTGGAAGTCAACGTCGCCGGCGAAGCGAGCAAGTTTGGCTATCCGCCGGCGAAGCTGCTGGCGGAACTGGCCCAGTTGAACGCGCTGCCGAAAATTGAACTCCACGGGCTGATGGCAATCCCCCCGTTCACACCCGTGCCGGAAAAGGCGCGCCCCTACTTCCAGCGGCTCCGGGAATTGAAAACGCAGGCCGAGGCGGTGCTCGGCGCGCCGCTGCCGCAGTTAAGCATGGGGATGAGCGGTGATTTCGAGGTGGCCATCGAGGAAGGCGCCACGATGGTGCGGGTCGGTACGGCCTTGTTTGGCCAACGCGCCAGCAGCCTGCGCAGTAAAACGGACTTAATTTAGTCGCAATTCTGCCGATATGAATTAAATTGCAACCATGACGGTGGACACATTCAAATACGAAATCGCGGAGGCCGTAAAGAATTACGACCGCTATGTCGTGTGTCTGCAAAAGACGCCGGATGAATTTGAAGCGGCGCTGAGTTCGCTCATGCAAAAGGCGATCAAGGCGTTTGACAACCGCGCGGCTGGCATGCGCCACGGCATTGCTCTGGACAAGGAAGTGACCATCATTTTGAGCCAGAGCGATGATGTCCGCCCCCTGTGCGGCATCTATTTCAATCTCCATTCGCCCTACAAGCGCGACTGCCTGCCCAAAACCGTGCAGGCGTTCGCGGAAAAGTCGCCCAAGAACCCCGAATAGGGTTGCCGGTTACTCATCGCGCACGATGTCCCCCACCTGGGCGTTGCCCGCAATAATGTCAGCCACGATGGCGTTTTCCATGGCAAATCTGGAATCGGTAATTTTCACCTCGGCCATTTTCAACCCATCCCGGTAGAGGAATAACGTCTGCTGCAACCGGGGCAGTTCGCCCGACGGAAAATTCAAGATGACATACCGTCCCTCGAGATTGACCAAAATCACCTTGGCCGCCAGCGAAACATCCGGCGTAACGATGACCTTGGCCGACGGCTCCACGCTCTTCGCGATTGGGGCCGGCGACGTGGAGCCGGTAAATTGCCGCTTCGTCCAGCCACAACCGGGGAGCGCCGCCGCCAGAATGAGCACGCAGATCAGGAGGAGCTTGGTCATGGCAGAACGAGGAAACTTGGTTGGGCCGGTCATCTTCGCATTGTATTTTTTATCAGCGAACGCTCAACCAAAATCTGGCCATGTGAAGCCACGCCGCTGGCAGCTAATAGAAACACCCCTGAGAAATTTAGTTATTCATGGTTGATTGTCCGCAATTTTTGAAATGTTTTATTGCACAGCAGGGAAAATTGAGTAAAAAATAAGTGAACGCAGGCACGTCGTCTGCCATCACCTGATCACAATGCCGAAAGTTAACATGCAAAGCCAGGCGCCCATGGGGGCGCCGCCGAAACAAGGTCTCTACGATCCGCAGTTCGAACACGATGCCTGCGGGCTTGGCTTTGTCGTCAACATCAAGGGGAAAAAGTCCCATCAACTGGTGTCCGACGCGCTGCAAATCCTCGTGAATCTGGACCACCGCGGAGCCTGTGGCTGCGAAGCCAACACCGGCGACGGGGCCGGCATCCTGATTCAGGTGCCGCATGAATTTCTCGCCGCGCAGACCGCCAAGCTCGGCTTCACCCTGCCCGCCGCCGGCCAGTATGGCGTGGGCATGATGTTCCTGCCGAAAAACCCCGCCGACCGCGAAGCCGTCAAGGCGGCATTCGCCAAGGTCATCGTGGAAGAAGGTCAAACTGTATTAGGCTGGCGCGATGTGCCGGTGGATAATTCCTCCCTCGGCAAAACCGCCGTGGCCGCCGAACCGCACATGGCGCAGGTGTTCGTTAGCCGGGCCGCCGCCATCAAATGCGATGAGGCGTTCGAGCGGAAGCTGTACGTCATCCGCAAGGTCGCCGAACAGCGCATCCGCTACGCCGACAAGGTCGCCGGCGGCAAATGGTTTTACGTTTCCAGCCTCTCCGCCCGCACGCTGATCTACAAGGGCATGCTGATGTCCGAGCAGGTCGAAAAATATTACGACGATCTGCGCGATCCGGCAATCACCACGGCCATGGCGCTCGTGCACTCCCGGTTCAGCACCAACACATTCCCGAGTTGGGACCGCGCCCATCCGAACCGCTACATTGCCCACAACGGCGAAATCAACACGCTGCGCGGCAATGTGAACTGGATGAAGGCCGCGCAGGCCAATTTCAAATCCGCCACCCTCGGCGACGACATCAAAAAAGTCGTGCCCGTCATCAACACCGACGGCAGCGATTCCGCCCAGTTTGACAACTGCGTGGAATTGATGGTCATGGCCGGCCGGGAATTGCCGCACACCATGATGATGATGATTCCCGAGCCGTGGGAAAATCACGAGAGCATGGATGCCGACCGCCGGGCGTTCTACGAATTTAATGCGTGCCTGATCGAGCCCTGGGACGGCCCGGCCTCGATGGTCTTCACCGACGGCATCCGCATTGGCGCCTGTCTGGACCGCAACGGCCTCCGCCCGTCGCGCTATTACGTCACCCATGACGACGTCGTCATCATGGCATCGGAAGCCGGCGTGCTGCCGATCGCCCCCGAACGCGTCGCCCTCAAGGGCCGGCTGCAACCCGGGCGCATGTTCCTCATTGACACCCAGGAAGGGCGCATCATCGCCGACGAGGAGCTGAAGAAAAAATACGCCACGGCCCATCCGTACCGCGAATGGCTCGACCAGCATCATCTGCTCCTCGAAAACTTGCCGGAACCGAAGCTGCCCGCCGAACTGCCGCACCGCAAGGTGCAGCAGGTGCAACAGGCGTTTGGCTACACCTTTGAAGACCTGCGCTTCATCGTCGGTCCGATGGCCAACACGGGCGTGCAACCGCTCGGCTCGATGGGCACCGACACGCCGTTGGCCGTGCTCTCAAACAAGCCGCAACTGCTCTACAATTATTTCAAGCAGTTGTTCGCGCAGGTCACCAACCCGCCGATTGACCCCATCCGTGAGGAAATCATCACCGCCACGCACACCATGGTCGGTTCGCGCGGCGATCTCTTGAGCCCCACGGCGCAGAGCTGTGCGCTCATCCGCCTCGACCAGCCGATTCTCACGAACGAGCAGTTGGAAAAATTACGACAGGTTAACCAGCCCGGCTTCAAGTCGGTGACGCTGCCCATTCTGTTCAAGGCCGCGGACGGTGCCAAAGGCATGGAAGCCGCCTTGGAAAAATTATTTGCCGCCACGGATGCCGCCATCAAGCAGGGCGCCAACGTCATCATCCTGTCCGACCGCAACGTGGACGCGGAAAACGCCCCTATCCCCGCTCTGCTCGCCACAGCGGGCTTGCATCATCATCTCATCCGTTCCGGCACCCGCGGCCGCGTGGGCCTGGTGCTCGAATCCGGCGAACCGCGCGAAGTGCATCACTTCGCCCTGCTCATCGGCTATGGCTGCAGCGCCATCAATCCCTACCTCGCCTACGAGACCATTGATGACCTCATCCATGAAGGGCTGCTGACCAACACGGACCACAAGAAGGCCATCAAGCTGTTTATCAAGGCCGCCATCAAGGGCGTCGTCAAGACGATGGCCAAGATGGGCATCTCGACCGTCCAGAGTTATCGCGGCGCACAAATCTTTGAGGCCGTTGGCATCAACCACGAAGTCGTGGACAAATATTTCACCTGGACGCCCTCGCGCATCCAAGGGGTCGATCTGAACGTGATTGCCCAGGAAGCGCTGAGCCGCCATCGCCGCGCGTTCCCACCCGAGCCGGTCGATACCGAGCTCGATTCCGGCGGCCAGTATCAGTGGCGCGACGGCGGTGAACATCACCTGTTCAACCCGCAGACCATCCACAAGCTGCAAACTGCCTGCCGGCTGGGCAGCGAAAAAATTTACCGCGAATATGCCGAGTTGATCAACAACCAGGCCAAGAACCTGTGCACCTTGCGCGGCCTGCTGGATTTCAAGCCGGCGGATAAACCGCTGCCGATCGAGGAAGTGGAATCGGTGGAAAGCCTCGTCAAGCGCTTCAAGACGGGCGCGATGAGCTACGGCTCCATCTCGCAGGAAGCGCACGAAACGCTCGCCATTGCCATGAACCGCCTCGGCGGCAAATCCAATACCGGCGAAGGCGGCGAAGATGCCGAACGCTTTACCTGGACCAACGAGAAAGGTGACTCCAAGAATTCCGCGATCAAGCAGGTCGCTTCCGGTCGCTTCGGGGTGACCAGTCACTACCTTGTCAACTCCAAGGAAATCCAGATCAAGATGTCGCAGGGCGCCAAGCCCGGCGAAGGCGGCGAACTGCCCGGCAAGAAGGTGTATCCGTGGGTGGCCAAGACCCGTGGCACGACGGCGGGCGTCGGCCTCATTTCACCGCCGCCGCACCATGACATCTATTCCATTGAGGATTTGTCGGAGCTGATTCACGACTTGAAGAACGCCAATCGCGATGCGCGCATCAGCGTCAAGCTCGTCGCCGAAGTCGGCGTGGGCACCGTCGCGGCGGGCGTCGCCAAGGCGCACGCGGATGTGGTGCTGATCTCCGGCCACGACGGTGGCACCGGCGCCTCCCCGCTCTCGTCCATCAAACACGCGGGCGGCCCCTGGGAACTCGGCTTGGCCGAAACCCACCAGACGCTCGTGTTGAACAATCTCCGCAGCCGCATCTACGTCGAAACCGACGGCCAGCTCAAGACCGGTCGCGATGTGGCCGTGGCCGCCCTCCTCGGCGCCGAGGAGTTTGGCTTTGCCACGGCTCCGCTCGTCGTCATGGGCTGCATCATGATGCGCGTCTGCCATCTGAACACGTGCCCCGTCGGCGTGGCCACGCAGGACCCGCGCCTGCGCAAACGCTTCACCGGCGATCCCGACCACGTGGTGAACTTCATGCGCTTCATCGCGCAGGAACTTCGGGAAATCATGGCCCTGCTCGGCTTCCGCAAGCTCGAGGACATGATCGGCCGCACCGACAAATTGATTCCGTGGAAGGCGATTGAGCATTGGAAGGCCAGCGGCATTGACCTCACGCCCATTCTGCACCGCCCGGAAGGCGGCCCGGAAGTCGGCCGTTTCCGCCAGCAGGCCCAGGATCACGGTTTGGAGAAGTCGCTCGACGTCACCAAACTGCTCGCCCTCTGCCAGCCCGCGATTGAGCGCGGCGAAAAGGTGAAGGCCGAACTGGACATCATCAACGTGAACCGCGTCGTCGGCACCATCGTTGGCAGCGAGATCACCAAGAAACACGGGCCGAACGGCCTGCCGGAAGACACCGTGCAGTTGAAGTTCAACGGCAGCGCCGGCCAGAGCTTTGGCGCCTTCATGCCCAAAGGCATGACCCACGAACTCGAAGGCGACGCCAATGATTACTTTGGCAAGGGCCTGAGCGGCGGCAAACTCATCGTGTATCCGCCGAAAAATTCCAGCTTTGTCGCGGAAGATAACATCATCATCGGCAACGTTGCCCTCTATGGCGCGACGGCGGGTGAAATCTTTGTGCGCGGCGTGGCCGGCGAACGCTTCGGCGTCCGCAACTCCGGCGTGAATGCCGTCGTCGAAGGCGTGGGCGACCATGCCTGCGAATACATGACCGGCGGCCGCGTCATTGTCATTGGCAAATCGGGCCGCAACTTTGCCGCCGGCATGAGTGGTGGCGTGGCTTACGTGCTGGATGAAGCCGGCGATTTTGCCACGCGCTGCAACATGGAGCTCGTCGCCCTCGAGAAACTCGCCGATGTTGGTGAGATCGAGGAAATCCGGAAGTTGATCCAGCGCCATCAAACTTACACTCAGAGCGCCCGGGCGGCGAAGATTCTCGCGGACTGGCAGAATTACGTGCCGAAGTTCGTGAAAGTCATGCCGCAGGATTACGCCCGCGTGCTGGCATCGCTCAAAAAAGTCCAATCGCAAGGCTTGACGGGCGACCAAGCCGTCATGGCCGCGTTCGAGGAAAACGTCAAAGGCGGCCATTGAGCAACCCTGAATTTTAATCCAAAACCAAACCGAAGATGGGAAAACCAACCGGATTCTTAGAATTCCAGCGTCAATTGCCGCAGGACCGCCCTGCCCTTGAACGCATCGCCGACTGGAAGGAAATTCACCTCCACCTGCCCGAAGCCGAGCTAAAGAAGCAAGGCGCACGCTGCATGGATTGCGGCATTCCGTTCTGCCATACCGGCCAGCTCGTCAGCGGCATGGCCAGCGGCTGCCCGATTCACAATCTCATTCCCGAATGGAACGACCTCGTGTTTCGCGGCCTTTGGAAAGAAGCGCTGGAACGCCTGCACAAGACCAACAACTTCCCGGAATTCACCGGCCGCGTCTGCCCCGCCCCGTGCGAAGGCTCCTGCGTGCTGGGCATGAAGGAACCCGCCGTCACCATCAAAAACAACGAAGTCAGCATCATTGATCACGGCTGGGCCAATGGCTGGGTTGTGCCCGAACTGCCCGCCCATCGCACCGGCAAAAAGGTCGCCATCGTTGGCTCCGGCCCCGCGGGACTTTCCGCCGCCGCCCAGTTAAACCGCGCCGGCCACACCGTCACCGTGTTCGAACGGGCCGACCGCCCCGGCGGACTGCTCATGTATGGCATCCCCAACATGAAGCTCGATAAAAAGGAAGTCGTCCTCCGCCGCATTGATCTGCTGGAAAAAGAAGGTGTAAAATTTGTCTGCAACACCGAGATCGGGAAAAATTATCCCGTCGAAAAATTGTCGCAAGAATTTGATGCCGTCATCATCGCCACCGGCGCCACCAAGGGCCGCGATTTGCCGATTGAAGGTCGCCCGTTGAAGGGCATTCATTTCGCGATGGAATTTCTCACCGCGAACACCAAAAACCTGCTCGACGGCGTCAAGCCCGGCTCGCAGATTACGGCGGATGGCAAGAACGTCGTGGTCATCGGCGGCGGCGACACCGGCACCGACTGCGTGGGCACCTCCCTCCGCCACGGCTGCCAGAGCATCGTTCAGGTGGAAATCCTGCCCCAACCGCCGCTGGAACGCACCAAAGATAATCCGTGGCCGGAATGGCCCAAGACGCTCAAGGTGGATTACGGCCAGGAAGAAGCCGCCGCCAAGTACGGTGCTGATCCGCGCATTTATTTGACCACCGCCACCAAGTTTGAAGGCGACGCCAACGGCCAGGTCAAAGCCGTCCATACGGTGCAAGTCGAGTGGACCAAGAATGAAAAGGGCCAGTTCGTGCCCAAGAACGTGCCCGGCAGCGAAAAGGTTTTGCCGGCCGAACTCGTTCTGCTGGCCATGGGTTTTCTCGGACCCGAACAGCCGTTGCTCGAATCCCTTGGCATCGAACGCGACCCGCGTTCCAACGCCAAGGCGGAATTTGAGAAATACACCACCAATGTGAAGGGCGTCTTTGCCTGTGGCGATTGCCGCCGGGGCCAGAGCCTCGTCGTCTGGGCCTTCAATGAAGGCCGGGGCGCGGCGCGCGAATGCGACCGCTTCCTGATGGGTAGCACCGCCCTGCCCTGACCCGTTGAGTTCAATTCAATCTTCCAGCCGCCCGGAGCAATCCCGGCGGCTTTTTTATTTTACCGGCCAGGGACCCGGCTGGCGGCAGGGGTTATTATTTCACCGCCTTGAACATCGCCAGGCATTTGGCGCGCTGCTCCGCATGCGACACCACGGGCGGTGGATATTTGGCCTTTGCCAGCAGCAGCGGGTTTTCCCACGGCTCATGAATCAGCTCTGCTGGAAAGACTTTCAATTCGGGAATCCAGCGGCGCACAAACTCACCCTCGGGATCAAACTTTTGCCCCTGGGACACGGGATTAAAAATACGGAAATACGGGGCGGCATCCGTGCCGGTGCCGGCGCTCCATTGCCAGCCGCCATTGTTCGCGGCCAGATCGCCATCCACCAACTGCTGCATGAAATAACGTTCGCCCCATTGCCAGTGAATGAGCAGATCCTTGGTCAGAAACATCGCCACAATCATGCGCAGCCGGTTGTGCATCGTGCCCGTCGCCTTGAGACACCGCATGGCGGCATCCACAATCGGATAGCCGGTGCGGCCGTCACACCAGGCTTGAAAATGAGCGCGGTTCTCCGACCACGCCAGCCCGTCGTAGACCGGCCGGAAGGCTCCGCGGATTACGTGCGGAAAATTATGCAGCACCTGGCCATAAAATTCCCGCCAGATCAACTCGTTTAAGAATACATCGCAGCCCGCGACCTGGGCGGTCGTGGCCCGGTCGCGCGCTCGCTTTAACTCCGCCAACACCGTGCGAATGCCTATCGTCCCCGCATGCAGATGGGGTGATAGTTGGGAGGTGCCCGCCTGGGCGGGAAAATCTCGGGCGCTGTCATAGGCATACACCGGCCCGGCCATGAACTCTCGCAATCGTGCCAGTGCCACGCCTTCGCCGCCTGTCGGCAGCTCTTGGGTGAGGGAAAGGCCAAGTTCCGCCAGCGACGCCGGCAGGGCGTCCGAGCGTAGCGGCTGCAGCCGGGCACTGGCCGATGGAAGTTTCGCGCGCGGGGCCGGAATGGGCCTGGCCCGCCAGGCTTTGGCGTAGGGCGTGAAAACCGTGTACGGATTGCCGACCTGCGTGAGAATCTCGGTTTCCTCCCAGATCACGGCGTCTTTGAACAACTCAAAACCAAAGCCTGCCGCCTGCAAAATGCCGGTGATGCGCTCGTCCCGCCGTTGCCCGTCAGGCTCGTAAACCTTGTTGGCAAACACCGCCTGCGCGCCGGCTTCCCGGCACAACTGCGGCAAAATCTCCTCCGGTTTGCCACGGCGAACAATCAGTTGGTGCCCCAGTTCCGCGAGGTGTTGGCGCAGCGACTCGGCCGATTGCAGGCAAAACGCCATTCGCGCGACACTCACCTCCGGGCCCGTGTAAATCGCGTCTTCAAAAATGAATATCGGCACGACGTTCCCGGCACGCTTGACCGCCTCGCTCAGCGCGACATTGTCAGCCACGCGCAAGTCGCGGCGGAACCAGTGAAGAATTGTTTTCACGGTTGATCCTTCACTCTGGAAAGCTCCCCAATCGTTCGTTGCAGGTCTTCACGCAATTGCCGCACTTCGGCCGGTGTGCGGCAATCCAAATACATTTCCGCAGTACCATCGAGCATCCGGTAAAGACAGCTATATCTGATTCCGGCCACCACCGACGGCGGGAGGTTTTCTTCCTGTTGAAGTTGCGTCACTTTTGCCCCCAAAAGCTCGTACCGTTTCTCAATCTCCTGCAGCACGACCGCATGGGAATTGGTCAACCCTGGCCGGCTGGCCGGGTGATAGCCGATCAAGCGGTCGCTCTGCCAGTAGGGATAGTATTGTTGCTCCGGGCGGGCCACCGCATTGGTGTCCAATTGGCGGATCATTTCCAGATTGTCGAACACGGATTTGATCAGCGGAGCAAAATTGGTGTTGCCGCCCAGTTCCTTCAGCAGCCTCAACTCCATCAGTTGGGACAGATCGTGCTGCAGTTTTCGTAGCTGCCCGGCGGTGACCGGATTGGTCGCATCAAAAAATTGGGCCGCCGCATTCATCTCGGCGGCATGACTGCTCCTGACCCATTCGTGCGGCTTCTCAATATAGCGGTCGCAAGTTAATAAGAGCGGATCCTTTTGAAAAGCTTCCGTCTCCAACCCCGTCAGCTTTTGTTTCAGCTCCAGGATTTCGCCCGCTAATTTTGTGGCCACCGCATTCGTTGTCGCCATCTGCCATGCCAGCGCCTGATCGGCATCGCGCAAAAATTGGGCCGATTGCGGCAACGTGGCGGCCGGCAATGAAAATGGCGAAGGCGGGAAATCTACTTCAGTTCCCCGGGCCGGAGCGGAGGGCCATAAGACGGTTGCCGCCAGCCAAATCAGACCGAGCTGGTGCCATCGGATCATCGGTGCGGAACCTTCTTCAACCCAACCTCCTGCGCGATGTCATCGAACTCTTCACGGCTGACTTCTTCCAACTGCTTGCCCCGCGCCTTAAGCTTTTCGTTAATCTTGATGGCCTGCTCGGTCATCTTTTCATGCGTCTCCTCCGTGCCGCCGACTAGGGTGAAATTTGTCCCGGTGGTGATGCGTTTATGACCGTCGGAATCCAGTCCGAGGCCGAGCAGCGCGGCTTTGCGTTTCTTTTTGGCTTTGGCCATGACGAAAACTAAGCGGCTCTCAGGCATGGGTCAAGCGTCCGCACTGGAATCGGCGGAATAGTTGGCACCGCGCCTCGGGGCCGACGCCGGACGCGGTTAGGGCGCCGCTTCAGGCGTCCTCTGGCCGCCCCCAACCAGCCCCCGCTGCCGTCGGCGAACCTGTGAATGAATTGTGAATAAGTTTCCTTCAGTTTCGGATGAAAGTTGCCGATGGCCATTGTATCATATGTCTATGGACTGCGGGGCTTTTCAACCGATGAAGAATCGTGATGAAATAACGGCATCATTGGATGGGACTCCAGTGCCGCTCCCGCCCCAACACCGTTCCCTCAATTACATCCGTTGCCAGTTGGAAACACTGGCCTTGGAACAGCAGCGGATTTTGTGTTCCCTCTGTGTGGACGGCCAGGACATCAATCTCACCCGGCCAACGCCCCCGCTGACGAACTTTTCCTGCATTGAAGCTGTATCGGTGGCGTTGGATGAAAGCGTTTTGATCCTGCTCAAAGCCGCGTGGCAGCAGACGCACCAGTTGCGCGAATGCATCGAGTCGGCGCTCACGCTCGTCCTCATCAATGACGCTCCCGTGGCCCGGGAACTGTGGTGGAATCTCGCCCGCCGGCTCAAGGATCCCATTCTTACCCTCAGCCTCCTCCCAGATCACCTCTGTGGTCCGGCCAACGGACGCGCCTCGTTCAAGCAACTGCGCAAGTGGCAGCTGGAACAAATCGCCGTGATCATCCGCGAAGTGGACCGTAGCTGCGAAGCCGCCGACACCATCCCGCTTTCCAATTCCCTCGAAAACCGCGTGCTGCCGTGGCTGGATAAATTGGGTGAACTGATCGAGCTCTGGCACGAGACCGCCATGGCGGCTTCCCGACTCGGCATCAAACACGATTCATATTGAGTTCGTCCCAGCAGTCTCACGCCGGTGCGGATGAATCTTTCGCCACGCTGGCTGACAGCATCTCCGCGATCAGGCGGATGATGTCGTGAGGGTTCAGCGGCTTTTCCACGACCTTGCGGATATTGGGGTGCTCGGCCAGTTGCGCCGGGGTGATGAGGTCACCGCCAAACCCGGTGGCGATGATCACCGGCAAATCCGGCCGGATCGCGTTCATTTTGTCGGCCAACTCCAAGCCATTCAGGCCCGGCATGGTGAGATCTGTGAACACCAGTTGAATATCGGCCGGCCGCGTCAGGAAATCGTCGAGGGCGGCCTGGGCGTCGGTATGGCCCGTCACTTTATAACCCGCGCGGACCAGGAGGCGCTTGAGCACTTTGATGATGGCCTGCTCGTCATCCACAATCAGGATATGTTCCCCGTGGCAGTTCGGCGGCGGCCGCGCGACCATCAGGCTCTCGGCCACGGCTTCGATCTGGGACGGAAGCAGGATCTGAAAGACGGTCCCATGGCCGGGCTCACTCTCCACGAGAATGCAGCCGTCGTGATTCCCCACGATGCCATGCACCACCGCCAGGCCAAGCCCGGTGCCCTTCCCGACCTCCTTGGTGGTGAAGAAGGGTTCAAAAATACGCTTGAGATTTTCCGGACGAATGCCGCTGCCCGTGTCCCGCACGGTGATCCGCACATACAGGCCTGGGCGCAAATCAGCATGGCGCTCGCATAAGACCTCATCCACGAGCACTTCGTCCAAGCCCACCTCCAACTGGCCCTGCCGGCCTTCCATGGCGTGCTGGGCATTGACGCACAAATTCATGATCACCTGGTGAATCTGGGTCGGATCCGCCAGCACCGGATGGGTGGCGCGAAGCGTCTGGGTCATCTGGATGGTGCTGGGCAGAGCCGAGCGCAGCAGTTTCAGCGCCTCCTTCACTGCGGGTTCCAAATGGCAGAGCTGGCGCTGCTGGTTCGTTTGCCGGTGGCTGAAAGTGAGGATTTGTTGCACCAGGTTGCGGGCCCGGTTGGCGGCCTTGAGCACTTCGCGCAGGTGTTCCTGCAAATCGGGCCGGTCGGGCACTTCCTCGATGACCATGTCGCAATAGGGAATGATGACGGCAAGAATGTTGTTGAAATCGTGCGCAATGCCGCCCGCGAGCGTGCCGATGGCCTCGAGTTTTTGCGCCTGATGCAATTGCTCCTCCAGCCGCAGCTTGACGGCCTCGGCCTGGCGGCGCTCGGCAATTTCATGCTGGAGCTGCCCGTTGGAACGGGTCAACTGCCGGGTGCGCTCAATCACCCGCTGTTCGAGTTCAGCCCGCGCGCGTTCCAATTCCGTTTCGGCCTGCTGGCGGACGGTGATTTCCTGACGCAGCACCGAATTGGTGATAGCGAGCTGCCGGCCGTGGGCGATCCGCAGCCAGCCCAGCCAGGCCAGCAGGAGCGCGACAAACACCACGAGCGGCAGGAACCAGGCCTGGTTCTGCAGCGGCTCGGGCAAAATCGTAAAATTCACCGCGGCGGGGGTGGCATCAATATTACCGTCCACATCGCAGGCCCGCACTTCCAGCCGGTGCAAGCCCGACCGGAGTTCCGGCAATTTTAAGGCCGTGTCCGACCACGGGGCAAAAGCCGACCAGCGGCCATCATTAATCCGCCAGGAGTAACGAAAACTGCCCGGGCCGCTGTTTTTTTCCGAATGAGACTGGGCGCTGAAAACAACCGGTAGGGCGGCCCCGCGCTGCAATTCCAACACGGGTGCCTGAATGATGGTGTTGGGCGGCCGGGTGCTGGGCCGGTAGCGGAAGGTGCCGTCGGAAGTGCCGAGCCAGAGGGTGCCGACGGCATCCGCCACGGCACGGTTGACAAAATTGTCGCTCGGGATGGGCAGAAATTCCAGCTCCAAGGTGCCGGGCTGGCGACGAATAAACACCCCGTTGCGGCTGGGCAGATAAATGGTTTTTTTGTCCCGGCCATAGGCGGGATTGGAAAATTCGCCATAAACCTGCTGCCAGTGATTGGAAGCGAACAGCGCGCAGCCGGCGCGGCCGGAGCGACCGCCCGCAAACGTGACCAGCAATTCGTTGGTGCCAGCCAGGGCGCCATCCAACCCGTCTTCGGCGACCGCAGTCACCAACTGCCAGCGGTCCGGGGCGGTGAGGGATTGTTCATACAGCCCGGAATAGCCGCTCAACCAGGATCGCCCCACCGCCCGGATCAGCCCGGCATAGGTTAGCGGCGGCGGCGCGGGATCAAAGGACAGCCAGGTCACCGCCCCATTCGCCACGCGGGCCACCCCGTACCGGTTGTTGTTCTGTTGATGCGCCACCACCAGGAGTTGCGTGGCGTTGAGCGGCGTGGCCGAGGAGAGGGTTCGCCCGTGAAACTCCGGCGCCGCCACAATCTCCGACTGGCCATGATCGTAACGGGTAACCACGCCGTCGCCCTGCTGATTTCCCCCGAGAATCCAGAAAACGCCGTCCGGGTCCGCGACCACGCTGCTGACCGTTTGACAGCCGGTTGCCACTACCGTGAGCGAGGTCGGATCTTGCGGGGCTGTGATCAGCAATTCTTGGCGCCGTTCATCCCAGATCATCGCTTGGCCGGCGTCGTTCACCGCGCGCAGCCAGCCCGGCGCCAGGGTTTGAAAACGGCCGTTCGCGTAAACCACCATGTCGGTTTCATCGGCAAACCAGACCCGGCCCTGGGCGTCGGCCGCAATCGGTGGTGGCAGTTGCGGATACACCGTCCATTTCCCGGCGCGGAACGTCCAGCGCACCACCGTGCCGGTGCCCACGCACCAAAACGAGCCATCCGGCGCCTCGCGCAAATGGTAGAGCCGCCCCCCCGCCGGGCACGCGACCGGGGCGGAGGCGCGCACAAATTGCTGCCCGTCCCACCGTTCAAACCAAAGCTGGCCCCGCACCGGATCAGATTCCACCGCCACCACCTCACCCTCATGCGTGGTGGCCACCACCCGCGTACGGCTTTCCGTATGCCGTTGCCAGCGACCGTCCGCGCCCAGGGTCAGCAAAGTATGTTCCCCCTGGGCAAACAATGTGCCATCACGCCCCTCGGCCATCTGGAGCACGCGATCTTCCTGTTCAAAACCGGGATTGACCGGCGGCCCCCACTTCGCGCCCTGCCGCTGGCTCCAGCCGTGCGGAGTGAAGGCAAATTGGCTTCCGGTCGAATCGCGGAAATAGCCGATGACATAATCCATCGGCAAACCATTGGTCTCGCGAAAAGTTTCCCAGCGACCCGTCCCACTGTGCCAGCAGCTCAAGCCGCCGGGCGTCACGCCGGTTTCCGGCCATTGGTCGCAGGAGAACCACAGGGTCCCATCCGGGTCCTGGTCAATTTCACGGACGTTGGCGTTGGCCAGACCAGCCGCCGAACCGTGGCTGTCAAAGGTCTGCCGCGCCGGGTCCCAACTGCCGGCCCCCGCGTCCGAGCCCACCCACAAACGCCCCTGGGCGTCGGTGCATACGGCGCGCACAAAGGAACTCGGCAGCCCCTGGTTGGTCTTGAACAGGCTCCAGCCATAACCGTCAAAACAGCGCAGACCGTCATCCGCCGCCAGCCACACGTTGCCGTTCGTGGTGAAGGCCACGTCAAACACCCGTTGCTGCGATAAGCCGGCCTCCTGCGCGTAGGAATTGATCTGCCACGGTTGGGAAAAATCCGCCTCACTGGAGAAGTCCGGCTCGGAGGCCGCCTGCAAAAACGACCGCGAAAACAAAAAAACCACCGCTACTGCGATTGGCAGTATCACCCGCCGGGCCAGTTGGATTTGCCCCAGCAACCGGAATTGATCAACGCTAAACCGCCACACTTCAGAAAAACTAACATACCCGTCCAGCCACCACAAGCGGGAGTACGCAGCTTGACACCGTGCGGCGCAACTGAGCACAGTGGTCACCCAGCCATGGTGGTCGCCCGCTTTTGGGGTATCCCCCCAGCTGACCGCCCACCGCCTGTGGGGTGCTGTGGCCAATTAGTGTAGCGCGCCATAAATAGCTATACATATTATCTCCGCTTTTTGCGTTTTTTCCGTTTCGAACAGCCAGGCTTTACCCCTTCCAAGCTTTGACGAGCCCGTTCCACTTTAGCCATTATTTTCTCGACCGTTGCCAGCCACACGAACGGTCTGGTGCTTCGTTCCGCCCTTGCATAAATTGTTCCATGGCGCGACCTCTCTCCCGGTTCAAAACCCACCATTCCGCTTACCGGGAAGTCGGTTGCCGGTCGGTAAAGTTTATGTGCGCCCTGGCAGACGGCCATTGAATCGGCGGTGTCAACGGGACTTCGCGCCCAGGCTGGGCTGGCGCAAGCCGACACATTTCACGTTTGTGGCAAAGGGTTACAGCACGGCCACGGCACGTTGCAGCTCCGTCTCGGTGGTGTAATAGTGCGGTGAAAAACGAAGGTAGTGCTGGCCTTGGCGATCCCCGCGCAGCGAGGCCACAATCCCGGCATCCGCCAGTTTCTGGTACAATTCCGCCATGTTTTTTTCCGGATCGAAAAATGATGTGATGCCGCTCGCATTTTCTGGCTTCTGGCTGGCGTTCAGAACCGTGTAGCCTTTTTCGCGCAAAACCGAAACGAGCCAGGCCCGTTTTCGCAGCAACTCCGCGGCAATGTTGTCCACCCCGATTTCAAGCGCGAGTTTCATGGCTTCAATGAGACCGACCAAGCCGACCAGACTGTGCGTTCCGGGCTCAAACTTCGCCGCGCCGCGGCGGTATTCAATTTTGTCCTGCGCCACAAAGTTCGGGTTGCTGACATTATGCCAGCCGTAAATGGGTGGATTCAATTTTTCCTGGAGATCTTGCTTAACGTAGAACACGCCTGCGCCACAGGGGCCGAGCAGCCATTTATGCGCATCGGCCGCCAGAAAATCAACGTTCTCAACCGTGGTTGGAAACGCGCCCAGCGTCTGGATGGCGTCGAGGCAGAACAGGATGTTCCGCTCGCGGAGAAATTTTCCAATGGCGTCGTGCTCCA
>Ga0302322_100000520_pt1 | contig 29706 bp, 24 predicted proteins | sample Fen_T0_2_FD_203757 | JGI IMG/M metagenome (GOLD analysis project Ga0302322, IMG submission 203757) | Peat permafrost microbial communities from Stordalen Mire near Abisko, Sweden - Fen_T0_2 | ecosystem: Environmental > Terrestrial > Soil > Wetlands > Permafrost | place: Sweden: Abisko...
GGGACGGAAGCCTGACCCTGCCCGACTGACGCGACCGCTCCACCCGCACGCCCCGGGGAGCTGGCGGAGAGGGCGGGATTTGAACCCGCGATGGGTTGCCCCATACCGCATTTCCAGTGCGGCGCCCTAGGCCACTAGGCGACCTCTCCACGCGAGAGCATAGCAAGACCCGACGAGTCGCCTCGTCGGGTCCCTTCGATCGCCTGTGGCGGAGAGGGTGGGATTCGAACCCACGCTAGCTCTCGCTAGACCGCTTTTCGAGAGCGGCACCATCAACCACTCGGACACCTCTCCGCCGCCAAGGATAGCAAAGGCGCCACGCGTCGCCGGCGGCGCGGGACGGTCGCGGTCGGCGGACGCCGACGCGCGCCCTCGCGGCGCGGCCTCGCGCTCAGGCGCCGGAGACCGCGCTCAGGCGCCGGAGACCGCTCCCGCGAGCTCGCCCATCAGCTCCTCGGCCTCGGCGCGGCGGATGCCGGACACGACGTCCAGGTGGCGGCCGAGCGACGGGTGGCTCGCGAGCTGGAGGACGGAGCCGGCGGCGCCGCAGACCGGGTTCGGGGCGGCGAACACGAGCGCGGCGACGTCACACTCGAGCAGCGCTCCGACGCACATCGGGCAGGGCTCCAGGGTGGTGAAGATCGTGACGTCCGTGAGCCGCACCGTGCCGAGCTTGCGGGCGGCCTCGCGGACCGCGGCGAGCACCGCGTGAGCCGTCGGGTCCGAGGCTTCCGCGACGCGGTTGGCACCGCGCGCGACCATGGCGTCGTTCATGACGGCGATCGCGCCGACAGGTGGCGCGCCCCGCTCCGCCGCCTGCCGCGCCTCCGCGAGCGCCTCGCCCATGAACAGCTCGTAGTTCATGCAAACGATCATAGCGACCCGTCCGCGCGCTAGGATTGCCGCGGTCCGAGCCGCGTCCCCGGCACCTCGCCGTCCCGGCCCGACAAGCGCGCAGGCGTGTGCGCCGCAGACGACACCACATCGCCCCGGCCATGCCGGGACCCATCGGAGCCACCAATGGCCGCACTTCGACGAATTGGAATCCTCACCGGCGGCGGCGACGTCCCCGGCCTCAACTCGGTCATCAAGAGCGTCGTGTACCGGGCGACCGATCTCGGCTACGAGGTCATCGGGATCCGGCGCGGCTGGGAGGGCCTGACCCACCAGCGCCGCGGCGGCGAGCTGGACCCGGAGTACGTCCGCGTCCTGGACCGCATCAACACGCGGACGATCGACCGGACCGGCGGCACGATCCTCCACTCGTCGCGCACCAACCCGCGCAAGATGAAGGCGTCGAACCTCCCCTCCTGGCTCGACCCGAAGACCGTCGCCGACAAGGAGACGTCCGCGGGCGTCTACGACCTGACCGACCACGTGCTCGACACCATCGAGCACCTGGGCCTCTCCAACCTCGTCACCATCGGCGGCGACGACACCCTGTCCTTCTCGTCGGTGCTGTACGAGCGCGGCCTGCCGCTCGTCGCGATCCCCAAGACGATGGACAACGACGTCAACGGGACCGAGTACTGCATCGGCTTCTCGTCCGCGATCACGCGGGCCAAGGAGGTCCTCAACCGCCAGCGGACGACCCTCGGGTCGCACGAGCGAATCGGCGTGTTCCGCATCTTCGGCCGGGACGCGGGCTTCACGGCCCTCTACACCGCGTACGTGACCTCCACGCGTTGCGTCATCCCCGAGTTCCCGTACGACATCACGGCGCTCGCGGAGATCCTCAAGGAGGACCACCGCAACAACCCGAGCCGCTACGCGATCGTGATCACCGCCGAGGGCGCGATCTGGAAGGATGGCGAGCTCGCCGACGTGGGCGACGTCGACGCGTTCGGCCACCGCCACAAGATGAACGTGGGCGAGGTCCTGGCGTCGGAGCTCAAGACCCTCACCGGGATCGAGGCCGTCGCGTCGGACCTGACGTACGACCTGCGCTCCGGCGAGCCGGACATGCTCGACTCCATGGTGGCGACGACCTTCGCCAACGTGGCGATGGACCTCATCCGCGACGGCATCGGCGGCCGCATGGTCGCGATCCGCGATGGCAAGTACGGTCACGTGTCCCTGGCCGAGACCGCCAAGCCGCCGCGCCGGGTCCAGCTGGCCGCCTACGACACGGACCGCTTCCGCCCCAAGTACGCGGACCGCGAGGGCGATCCGCTCCTGCTCACCCCGAGCCTCGGCCCCGTCCTGGACTGATCCCCCGGCCGGGCGACCGGCCACGACCGCGATCCCGGGAACGGGCCGCCCCCGGGCGGCCCGTTCCGGTTGCGTGCCGGAACGTTGGGGCTAACCCTCCATGCCCGACAGGGAGCGGATGGCCCGGGCGAGGTTGGACATGTCCTCGTCCCCGTAGCCGCGGGCCACCAGGCCCGACTCCAGCTGGGCGGCCAGGGACGCGACCGGGAGCGTCGCACCGGTGGAGCGGGCGAGCTCCAGGGCGATCACGAGGTCCTTGAGATGGAGCGACGTCCGGAAGCCCAGCGGGTAGTCGTTGGCGATCATCTTCCCGCTTCGGTTCTCCAGGATCCAGCTCTTGGCCACGCCGCCGCCGAGGGCACCTACGACGGCCTCCGGGTCCAGGCCCGCCTTCATGGCCAGGATCATGCCCTCGGCGACGCCGAGGTAGGTGCCGGCGATGACGACCTGGTTCACGGCCTTGACGGCCTGGCCGCTCCCCGCCGGCCCGAAGTGCGTGATGGTCCTGCCCATCGCCGCGAGGACGGGGTTCGCGCGCTCCGCGTCGGCCGGCTCGCCGCCCACGAAGAACGTCAGGGTCGCGTGCTTCGCGCCCTCAGAGCCGCCCGACATCGGCGCGTCCACGAACCCGATCCCCCGCTCGCGCATCCGCGTCGCGAAGGCGGCCGTCGCCGCGGGCGAGATCGTGGAGCAGTCGATCACCAGCCCGCCCGCGACCAGGCCCTCGACGACCCCGTCCGCGCCGAACAGGACCGTCTCCACGTCCGGCGTGTCCGAGACGCAGCTCACGACGACCCCGGCGGCGCGAGCGGCGGCGGCGGGTGTCGCGGCCTCCGTCGCGCCCAGCTCGAGCAGCGCACCGGCGCGGCCGGGGGTGCGATTCCAGACGGTGACCTCGAAGCCCGCGCGCCGCAGGTTCGCGGCCATCGCCGCCCCCATGGTGCCGAGACCCACGAACGCGATCCGCTCCACGCCTTCCTCCTGCTGCTTGGCCGCCAGCGTACCGGTCCGCGGGATGCGCCGGAGGCTGGGCGGACGCGCTCGGGATGGGTACCATCGCGTCATGGACTGGCTCGGCTTCGATCGACGGCGGCTCGGCACCGGGTTGGTGGTGTTCGGCCTGGTGGGCATGCTCATGGCAGGCGTCGTGGCCGTCGCGCTTGTGCTGGGCGCGTTCGCGGCCCGCGACCTCGACGACCGGATCGCGGCGGACCAGGCGAAGATCGCCGCGTCCCTGACACGCCTCAGCGTCACGATGGAGTCGCTCGCCACCACGACGCAGAACGCGGGGACCACGCTCGAGACCTCGAGCGAGGCCCTCACGCAGGCCCGCGACGTGCTCGCCGAGACCTCGACCACGCTCGTCTCCCTCTCGGACGCGCTCAACATCCAGATCCTCGGCAACCAGCCGTTCGCCAACGCCTCGGAGCGCCTCGCGTCGCTCGCCCGCACGGTGAACTCGTTCCAGGGCAAGGCGGAGGCGCTGGCGCTCAACCTCCACCAGAACTCGACCGATGCCACGCTGATGACGGACCAGATCCGCCAGCTCAAGGAGCAGGTGAACGAGCTGGCGTCGCGGATCACCGGCTTCGACCGGATCGGCGAGATGGTCGGCCTGCTCCTGGGCGGGGCCGTCCTGGGTGGGCTGCTGACCGCGTGGATCGCGATCGCCGCCGCCTTCGCCGCCTGGGTGGGCTGGCGGATGCGGAAGCGGCCGGCGCCGTCGCCCGCACCCTAGCGGGAGGGAAGCTCGCCCGTCCCGGCCTCGGCACGCAGGGCGCGCTCCAGCTCTCGTGGGGTGACCGTGCGTCCATCGAGCGCCGGCAGGAGGACCCGGTCGACCAGGCGCGCTGTCGCTCGCCCGTCGGCGACGTCGAAGGAGGCCCGCGCGAAGGCACGCACCCGCTCGAGGTCGTGCTCGCCCGCGCGGATGGACTCCGCCAGCGCCTCGGTCGTCTCGAAGATCGGCCCCGGCGCGTCGTGGCGGAAGTCGAGGTAGAAGCCGCGCTCGAGGTCGTAGGCACCCTCGTCGGGAGCCAGGAACAGGATCGGCCGGGCCAGCAGCGCGAACTCGTAGATGACGCTCGAGTAGTCCGAGACGAGCACGTCGCTCACCAGCATCAGCTCGTTGACGTCCTTCTCGGCGGAGGCATCGATCGCGAACCCCTCCAGCCCGGGCGGGATCACGAGGCCCTCGCGGACGAACGGGTGGAGCTTGAGCAGGACGACCCAGCCCTCGCCCAGCGTCCGCCGCATGGCGTCGAGGTCCATCAGGTCCGCGTAGCGGGCCTTGCCCACCGACGCGCCCCGGAACGTGGGCGCGTACAGCACGACCCGCCTGCCGGCGAGCTGCGGGTAGCGCGCCCGGACCCGGGTCTCGGCCGCGGCCCGGCGCTCGGGGTCCCCGAGGAGATCCGTGCGCGGCAGGCCCACGTGCGAGGTGAAGATCTCGAGCGGCGCCCGGAAGGCGTCCGCGTAGTGGCGGGCGACGGACATCGAGGACACGAGGGCGAGGTCGTAGTTGGAATGGATGCGGACGTGGTCGATGAGGTCCGCGTCGGCGCCGAACTCCTTCTCGAGGACGCTGTAGCCGAACTTCTTGAAGGCGCCCGCGGCGTGCCAGACCTGGACCCGCAGCGTGCCCTTGCGCGGGGTGATCACGTACATCGGGAAGAAGTAGTCGTCCACGACGAACACCCGTGCCGAGGCGAGGTGGTAGCCCGCCCAGAAGGTGTAGGCCATGGCGCTCAGGCGGCTCTCCGCGCGGCCGATCGAGACCTCGACCACCGGGACCGCGGGCTCGCGGCGGGCCAGCTCCTCGCGGATCCAGACCAGGTTGCCGGTGAGGCCCGCCGTGTGCGACGTCGCCAGGACGATCCTGCGCCGGACGGGCCGGAGGCGGCCGACGAGGAAGCCCAGCCGGGTGACGAGGGTGCGGATGATCCGCCGGCGGCGGTTCAACGGACGGGCGCGAGGCTCATGGCGCCGGATCATACCGGCCGTCCGCCGGGATCGGCTCGGGCGGGCTACCCTGTGGCGACCACGCGGCACCCCCCTCCAGGAGCACAGCAGGCGATGCAGATCCTCGCCATCGTCCTTGCGGGCGGCGACGGCAACCGGTTCGGCGGCGAGATGCCGAAGCAGTTCGTCCGGCTCGCGGGGGAGGTCATCCTGTCGCGAACGCTGCGCCGGATGGAGGCCGCGCGGCCGGCCCGGATGGTCGTCGTCTCGCACCCGCGCTGGCTCGACGAGACCCGCCGGCTCGTCGCGGATGCGAACCTCGACGTCGAGACCCTGGTGGTCGCGGGCGGCACGACGCGCAACGAGAGCACCCGCAACGGCCTCAGGGCGCTCGACGCCGCGGACGACGACGTGATCGTGGTCCACGACGCGGTACGGCCCCTGCTGCCCCTCGAGGTCATCCAGCGGACGATCGAGCCCGTCGCCTCCGGCCGGGCAGACGCGACCGACACGGTGATCCCGAGCGCCGACACGCTGGTCATCGTGGACGGCGAGGACGTCGTCGAGATCCCGGACCGCGGGCGCTACCGGCGTGGGCAGACGCCGCAGACCTTCCGCAAGGCCATCCTGGCGCAGGCCTACGCCGCCGCGGAGCGCGCCGGCGATCTCACGGCCACCGACGACTGCAGCCTCGTCCTCCGCTACGTGCCGGGCGCGCGGGTGCTCGGCGTTGCCGGGGACGAGGTGAACCTCAAGATCACGACCCGGATCGACCTCGTCATGGCGGACCGGATGCTCCAGATGAAGGTCCTCGTGCCGGGCGAGGAGCCGCGCGCGACCTCGTCGCTCGTCGGCGCCCGGATCCTCGTCATCGGCGGCACCAACGGCATCGGGCGAGCGATCGCGGACCAGGCCCAGGGCCTCGGGGCGCGCGCCGAGGTCGACGGCTCGTCGCTGGGCCTCGACGTCCGCGACTACGCGTCGGTCGAGACGCGGATGGCGGCGGCGGCCGGGCGGCTGGGCGGGATCGATCACGTCGTGTGCACGGCCGGCCTGCTGCGGATCGGCCCGCTGGCCGAGACGGACCCGGCGTCCTTCGCCGAGGTCATCGACGTCAACCTGACCGGGACCCTCAACGTGGCCCGGGCGGCGTACCCCTACCTGCAGGCGTCCCGCGGCTCGCTCACGGTGTTCACGTCGAGCTCGTTCACGCGCGGCCGCCAGGACTACGTCCCCTACTCCGCGAGCAAGGCCGCCGTGGTGAACATGGCCCAGGGCCTCTCGGACGAGTGGGCGACCGACGGCATCCGGGTCAACGCGGTCAGCCCCGAGCGGACCGACACGCCGATGCGGCGCCGGGCCTTCCCCGACGAGTCCCGTGAGGGGATGCTCACGGCCCCCGACGTCGCCGTCGCGACGCTGCGCCTCATCCGGTCCGACCTGACCGGGCAGGTGGTGGACGTCAAGCGCCACGACATGGCGGCTGGCGCCGGCGCGGGGATCACCGCGCCCCTGGCCTCGTCCTGACCGCGGCCCCCGGCGCGCACCCGACCCGCGCATGAGCGTCCTCGAATACCGGCTCACCAGCCTCGTCCTTCGGGCGCTGGGGGCGCTGTTCGGGCTGCTGCCACGCAAGCGGCGGCGGGTGGTGCTCGCGACGGCCCGGCACGCAACGCTCGAGGGCAACCTGGGCGCCATCCACGACGCGATCCGGCGGCTTCGGCCGGATGTCGAGGTCGTCCTGCTGCTCGAGCCGTACGGCTACGGGCTGGCCGCGAAGCTCCGCTACCTGCTGCGCGTGGTGCGCGGCACCTACCACCTGCGGACCGCGGGCCTGGTGGTCGTCGACAATGCCTGGCTGCCGGTCCACGTGGCGCCGCACCGGCCGGACACGACCGTGGTCCAGGTATGGCACGCGGCCGGGGCGCTCAAGCGGTTCGGGCTCGACACGGCCGTCCCGCCCGCCGAGCCCGAGCGGACCTTCCTGCACCGCTACTACGACGCCGTGATCACCTCGGGGGAGGCCTCCCGGGCGCCATGGGCGGCCGCATTCCGGACGCCGCTCGACCACGTGCTGCCGCTGGGCACGCCGCGTACCGACGCGCTGCTCGACCCGGCCGCCCTGGCCGCCGCGCGGGACCGGGCGCTCGCCGCCCACCCGTCCCTCGCCGGGCGGCGGGTCGTGCTCTACGCCCCGACGTTCCGCGGCCGTGGCGCGGACAAGCGCGACGGCGGGGTGCTGGACCCGGTTCGACTGCGGGCCGCCCTGCCCGAGGGGGACGCGCTTGTCCTCAAGTCACACCCGAACCTCGACCCGGCGCTCGTGCGCACCGAGGGCTACGACGTCGTCGCGGCGCCCGGGGACGAGATCAACGACTTGCTGGCCCTCGCCGACGTCCTCGTGACGGACTACTCGTCGTCGGTGTTCGAGTTCGCGCTCCTGCGCCGGCCGATCGTGCTCGTCGTGCCCGACCTCGAGGCCTACGAGCGGGACCCGGGCCTGTACCTGGACCTGCGCACGGACGTGGTGGGGACGCTGGCCCGCGACACGGACGAGGCCGCCGCGGCGATCATCGGGGCGCACGTGGACGCCGCGGCCTACGACGCGTTCCTCGGCCGGCACCTCGGCGGCTGCGACGGTCACGCGTCGGAGCGGTTCGTGGAGCGCTTCCTGCCCTGACCGGTCAGCATCCGCCAGGACCACGGAGGCGACGGAGCGCGTCGGCGGGCCTGCGCTTGAGCCCCGACCGGCGGGCCGCGGCTCGGGCCTCGAAACGGGCGCGACGGAGGCGGGCGCGGGCCCCGGAGGGCGCCACGAACGTCGCGGCGTGCCGGATCGCCGCGGGAAACGGCGTCCCGGCCATCCGCTCGTCCCAGGCGGCCGCGACGCCGTCGTGCGCGAATGCGTGGTCGAGGCCGTGCCGCGCGAGATAGCCGGTGAACGTCGCGAAGCGCGCGGCGTGGCCGGCGCAAAGGGCGGCGAAGTCCGCCTCGGCGTAGAGCTCGGCGGCGTCGACGTCGGGCCCGACCTCGGTCATCTTCCGGTGAGGGATCCCGAAATACCGCGCCAGCTCGAGGGTCCGCGAGTCGTGGGCCAGCACGACGCCCGGCGTCCCCGCGAGGAGCGCGGCGATCGTGCCGTGGATCCGCGTGCCGAAGGCGAAGTCCTGCGCCCGGAGCTCGGCGATCCAGGGCCAGGGGTCGAGGAAGAGCCGCGTCTTGTCGTCGCGGTACAGCGGGTGCGAGAGGTGGACGGGCACGTCGCTCGTCCTGGCCGCCTCCTCGGCGGACTCGCCCCACAGGAGCCTCTGGAGCGACGCCAGGTCCTGGGCGATGTAGGTGAGGTTCGGGTACGCCTCGACATGCCGCCGGACCACGGGGCCCATCGCCGCCACGTAGGGCGAGACCGTGATCGCGACGCGTGAGTCGGGCGCCAGGGCCGGCAGGCGCTTCGTCACCCGCAGGTCCTCGCCCCACAGGAACATCGACGGGCAGCCGACCACCTCCACGTCGCTGAACCCGAGGCTGCGCAGGTAGTCGTGGGTCAGCTCGCCCCGGACGCCGATCGACGGCCCGCGGTCGAGCACCGCCCGGACGAAGGCGCGGATCGAGGCCTCCATCGGCGCCAGGCGGCTCCAGTCGTAGCCGAGGGTCGCCTGCGCCCCGACGCCCAGCACCACGACCGGGATGCGCAGCCGCTCGATGAGCGCGGTCATGCGCTCGAGCTGCGCGGTGAAGCTGGGGCGGAACGCGTTCGCGAGGGGGATGACATAGGCGTCGTAGCGCTCGTTGATCCGGCCCGCGAGGCGCCTGTGGGTCTTGAACCGGTCGACCTCGATCTCGACGCCGGGGACGGAGAGCAGCTTGTGGGCGGCCTCGATGAAGACGAGGTTTCCGGCGTTGTCCCCGATCAGGTTCTGCTCGAGCGTCTGCTCGGCGTCCACGACCTCGAACGGGTCCTTGGGCGCGCGGAGGAGGATGCGGGTCACGAGGCCCCTGCGAGACGGGTGATGGACGACGGGGCTAGGGTAACGCGCCACGCCGGGGAGGCGGGTGCGGCACACTCCGTCCATGCCTACCAAGATGATCCTGGACGTCGACACCGGCACCGACGACGCGGTCGCGCTCATGACCGCGGCCCTGTCCCCCGACATCGAGCTGGTGGGGGCGACGGTCGTCAACGGCAACACCGTGCTGGACTCGTGCGTGGAGAACACGCTCCGGGTCCTCGAGTGGATCGGCATGCCGGGCGTGCCGGTCCATCGCGGGATGTCCCGGCCGCTCGCGCGCCGGCAGGCGGTCCAGGTCAACCCGGCCACCCTGATCCACGGCGACAAGCTGGACCTTCCCGAGGCCACCATCAGGGCGCGGCCCGGGCACGCCGTCGACTGGCTGATCGACACCTACCTCGCGTCCGAGGGCGACATCACCCTCGTGCCCGTGGGCCCGCTCACGAACATCGCCACCGCGATCCAGAAGGAGCCGCGGATCCTCGAGCGGATCCCGGAGATCGTGATCATGGGCGGCGCCTACGACCACGGGAACGCCACGGCGTCTGCCGAGTTCAACATCTGGCTCGATCCCGAGGCGGCGCGGATCGTCGTCAACTGCGGCCGGCCGATCCGGATGGTGCCGCTCGACGCCACGCACCGGGCGCTCGTCTCGCTCGAGGACGCGGAGCGCCTGCGCGCGCTGGGCACGCCCGCGGGCGAGGCCGCGTACCGGTTCATCAGCAAGCGCATCGAGGGCTACGACGCCACCCAGCCGATGCACCGCGCCGGCGCGGCGCCGGTCCACGACGCGCTTGCCGTGTGCGCGGTCATCGACCCGAGCGTCATCACGACCCACTTCATCCCGGTCGACGTGGAGACCGGCGGGTTCCTGTCGGACGGGCGCACGGTCTGCGACTTCCGATTCCGGGGCCACAGGCCTGCCAACGTCCACTTCGCGATGGACGCGGACGAGCCCAGGTTCGTCGCGATGCTGACGGACATCCTCGGCAAGACCGCATAGGCGAGGAGGCTCGATGACGGTCCTGCCCATCCTCCAGCTCGGGGCCAAGGAGCTGCGGCGCCCGGCGGTCGAGGTCACCCGGTTCGACCGGGCGCTCGGCCGGCTGATCGACGACATGGTGGACACGATGCGGGCGGCGCCCGGCGTCGGCCTGGCGGCCAACCAGGTCGGGCGGCCGGAGCGCGTCTGCGTGATCGAGATCGAGGGCCACCTCTGGGAGCTCGTCAACCCGGCGATGCGGACGACCGGCGGCTTCTCGGACGACCCCGAGGGCTGCCTCTCGCTCCCGGGCTTCTACGCGCCGACGCCGCGCGCGGACACGGCGTCGCTCGAGGCGCGGGACCGCCATGGGAGGAAGGTCAAGCTCAAGGGCAAGGGGTTCCTGGCCCGGGCGATGCAGCACGAGCTGGGCCACCTCGACGGCGGCCTGTACATCGATCTGCTGCCCTCGCTGGACCTGCTCGAGCGCCCGGGCGACGACGAGGACTGAAGGGGCGCCCGCCCGTTGCAGGGTCGGGGCGGACGTCGACCTCCGTGTCAGCGGCGGGACGGCCTTCATCCCGGCCCGTCACTCGCTTGGGGCTCGGGCCTGCTCGGGGCCCCCGTCCGCTGGGGCAACCCCTATGCTCCGCCCATGGGGACGGCGGCGGACCACCGGCGGCGCGGGACGGGGAGCGCGCGGGCGGCGCCGGCGACCCGCCCCGGCGGCGGACCGGCGCTCGACCCGCGGCTCCAGCGGCTCCTCGAGCTCCAGCGCGACGCAGGCAACACGGCGGTCGTCCAGATGCTGGGCGAGGACGAGGGCACCTCCGGGCCGGAGCCCGGGACTGCGCCCACCGAGGAGGCCGAGGACCCCGCGGTCGTCGAGACGGCCAGGGCGATCTTCGACGTCGGCGCGAAATCCTACGAGGCGGGTGCCTACGCCCGCGCCTATGACGAGTTCTCGCGCTCGTTCGAGATGGTGGGCCGGCCCGGGATCGGGTTCAGCATGGCCCAGGCGCTGCGGCGGCTGGGGGGCCGTCGCGAGGAGGCCATCGCCCTCTACCAGGCCTACCTCGACAGCGGCGAGACGAGGCGCGCCGAGGAGTGCAGGCAGTTCATCGCCGAGCTCTCCACCCCGGCGTCGACCGGCGACCTGGAGCTGGACACGAAGGCCGGCAAGGCCATCTTCGAGAAGGGCGCGCACCTGTACGAGGTCCGCGACTACGCCCACGCCTACGACGAGTTCACGCGCTCGTACGAGCTCACCGGGCGCCCGCAGCTCCTGTTCTCCCGCGCCCAGGCCCTGCGCCGCCTCGGGGGCCGGCGCGAGGAGGCCATCGCGCTCTACCAGGCATACCTGCAGAAGGGGGACGGGAACCGGACCGCCGACGCGAATGCCGCGATCAGCGAGCTCTCGACGCCGGCGTCCACGGGGGACCTCGAGACGGACACGGCGACCGGACGCGCGATCTTCAACCAGGGCGCGACCCTGTACGAGCGGGGCGACTTCGCCCACGCCTACGACGAGTTCACGCGCTCCTACGAGCTGACCGGGCGACCCGCGCTGCTCTTCTCGCGAGCCCAGTCGCTGCGCCGGCTCGGGGGCCGCCGCGAGGAGGCCATCGCGCTCTACGAGGCGTACATCGCCGAGGGCGACGGGGGGCGCGACGAGGAGTCGCAGGGGTTCATCGACGAGCTCTCCACGCCATCCACGGAGTAGTCGGGCCCTCGGCCGCCCTCCGCCGGCGGCGACGGGAAAGGGCCCAACGGCCTCAGCGGCGGTCGCCCACGAGGCGTACGGTAGTCGCGGTCCTGCAGCATGGGCCGGGAGGTCGCGACATGACGACGCCGTCCATTCCCACCGATCCCGGGCCTGCGCCCGGCGAGCTGGAGACCCGGGTGATCCGGGCCAGCGACCGCGAGACCCTCGACCCGGCGGAGCCGTGGGAGCTGCCGGCGACCCCGGCCGACCTCGAGGACCTCTCGACCAAGCGCTTCGAACGGCTCCCCCACCGGCCCGCCAGCCTAGCCGAGATCCCGCCCGGGGCCGTCGCCGCCCTCGGCCCGGTGGTCGGCGAGATGCCGATGGAGCATGTCTTCGTGATCCCGCGCGCCGTTCGGAGCGTCGGGATCGAGCGCGCCGACTGGGTGCTCGCGCCGACCGAGGTCGTGGCGGTCGGCCGGGACCGCATCGCCGTCTGGATCGACGACCCAGACGGCCCTCGCGTCCGGGCGGTGATCCCCTTCGCGGACGTCGTCGCCGTGCTCGACCGCAGCATCCTGCTCTACGGCCGCCTCGAGATCATCGGGCCGGAGGGGTCGGTCGTCGTCCGCTACAACACCGTCGGGCAGCCGGAGCTGCGGGGGCTGCTGCTCCCGCTCCGCCGGTCCTTCGAGCCTGTCGCGACCCCGCTCCCGGCGGCCTCCGGGAGCGACCCCGGGTCGATGCCCCACAAGTGGATGGCCGTGCTGCACTCGTCCGACGTCAGGGTCCGGGGCCGCGAGCCCATGCTGGTGGCCGCGGGAGACCTCGACAACCCGGTACCGCAGCTCCACACCGGCGTTGCCGTCCTGACGGCTGCCGAGCTGGTGGTCGCCACGGATCCCACGCCGGACGCCCAGGCCGCGCACTACGGCGTGGACCTGCTGATCGTGCCGCGGGCGCTCGTGAACGGCCTGGAGGGGACCGGAGGCGGGCTCCAGGTCACCGTCGGGGCGACGCCGCACCGGGTGGAGGTGCGGATCGACGCGCACCCGTCGCTCGTGGCGGACGCCGTCCGCCTGCTGGGGCCGCTCACCGGCCAGCGCGGCTGACGGACATACAACGACCCCGGAGGGGGACTCCAGGGTCGGGGTGAACGGTTCAAGGTGTTGGCGCGCCCGGCGGGACTCGAACCCACGACCTTTAGGTCCGCAACCTAACGCTCTATCCGCTGAGCTACGGGCGCACATGTGACTGGCGGAGAGGGAGGGATTCGAACCCTCGGTGGAGTTGCCCCCACGGCGGTTTAGCAAACCGCTGCACTAGACCTCTATGCGACCTCTCCACGTTCGATTGTGTCCGCGGATGGTGCCGTGAGGGGTCACAGGGCCCCTTTGGTGCACCGGATTGCGGCAGACCATCCCGCTCCGCGCCGCCGTTCCCAGAACGGTCGACCGAGAGTGTAGCAGGCACCCCGGCGTCCCTCATGTCGCCTTCTCCTTCCTCCAGGTCGACCTCTCTGCCGCCCTCTCCCTCGGTCGGTGCTGCCCGACGATGAGCGCTTTCGGACCCTGCCCGGGACCGTGCCGGGCCCGCTGTGGCGAGGAGGACCCGCGACGCAGACGCGGGCCGAGCTGAGGGTCCATCACGGTTCTGACGACGCACCTGGCGGTCGACGAGACGGGGGCCCGCCGGGCTTCGTCTCGGGTGGCGCGGCCGAGGCCAGGGGATCATTCGATCGTGACGGACACCGGCGCCCGGCACGTTGCCACGGACCCGGCGACCTCGTCCTCGGTGGATGATGCCTGGAGTCTGCCGAAGGTTGTAGTGTGAGGAGCCCATCGTCCGGCGCCGTGGATGGCGCTGGCGAGACCCGCCAGGACGGGCGTTCGTGACTCGGAGTACATGCCCCGCCACACGTCGAGGAGGACCCTGGGATGACATCAGCACTCGAGATGCCACGCCCCGGCGCCGGTGACGGTGCCCCGATGGCGTGGCACGCGCTCGACCCGGATGCGGCGCTGGCGGCCCAGGGCGTCAGCATCGACGGCGGCCTCACGTCGGCCGAGGTCGAGGCTCGCCGAGCGACCTACGGGAAGAACCTCTTCGCCGAGGCGAAGCAGGTGTCACGCTGGCAGGCCTTCAGCAGCCAGTACGCGGACCCGATGCAGATCGTCCTGCTCATCGCGGGCGTCGCCTGCCTGTTCCTGCCCGGCCAGTTCTACACGGGCGTCTTCCTGATCATCCTCACCCTGTTCAACGCGTGGATGGCGTTGAACCAGGAGGGCAAGGCGGAGGCGAGCGCATCGGCCCTCCAGGGGATGATGGTCGTCAAGGTCAAGGTCCGCCGGAACGGCGAGCTCGTCGAGATCCCGATGGACGAGCTCGTCCCGGGCGACATCGTCAACATCGAGGCCGGTGATCTCGTGCCCGGGGACGCGCGCATCCTCACGGCGGCGACCCTCGAGATCGACGAGTCGGCCCTCACGGGCGAAAGCGTGCCCACACCCAAGCAGGTGGACGCCGTCGCTGCCGATGCGGCCCTCGGGGACCGCGTGGACATGGCCTTCATGAACTGCCAGGTCACCCGGGGAGCGGGCACCATCCTCATCGTCACCACGGGCATGGCGACCGAGGTCGGCCACATCAGCGGCATGCTCCAGGGCACCGCGGTCGAGAAGACCCCGCTGACGAAGCAGCTCGACGCGCTCACGAACCAGATCCTCGTCATCGCCGGGATCGCCCTGGTGATCTCGATCGTCCTCGGCCTGTACCGTGGCATCCAGGCTCAGGAGCTGTTCCTCTCCGCCGTCGCCTTCGCGGTGGCGGCCATCCCGACCGCGCTCCCCGCCGTCGTCACGGCCATCCTGTCGAAGGGTTCGCAGACGCTGGCCGGCGCCGGCGCGATCATGAAGCGCCTTCGCTCGGTGGAGACCCTCGGTTCGACCTCCGCGCTCAACTCCGACAAGACGGGCACCCTCACGCTCAACCAGATGACCGCGGTCCAGATGGCGGTCGTTGGCCGGCGCTACTCCATCAGCGGCGACGGCTACTCGACCGTCGGCCAGATCTCGCACGCCGGCGGCCAGCCCGACGTGCCGCTCGAGCAGTACCTGCTGCCCATGGCACTCTGCGCCGACGCCGAGGTCCGGGACGGCGGCCTCGTCGGCGACCCGACCGAGGGTGCGCTCGTCGTCCTGGCGGCGAAGGGCGGCGTCGACCCGACGCTCACCCGCGAGCGCTATCCGCGCGTCGCGACCCTGCCGTTCGACGCGGCCTACAAGATGATGGCGACGTTCCACGCGATGCAGGACGCTCGCGGCAAGGACGTCATCCGCGGCTACATCAAGGGCGCCCCGGACCAGCTCCTCGCGAGGGCCGTGAGCGCTCACGGCCCCGACGGCGCGGAGGTCCCGGTCGCGAAGCTGCACGACCGCTACCTCGCCGAGAACGAGCGCCTCGGCACCCAGGGCCTCCGCGTGATGGCCACGGGCCAGAAGGACTTCGACCCGGCCACGTTCGACCCGGACGGGGACCTCCTCGCGGCGCTCGACGGGCTCACGCTGCTCGCGATGGTCGGGATCGTCGACCCGCCGCGGCCGGCCGCGAAGGACGCCATCGCGCAGGCGAAGGCGGCCGGGATCCAGGTGCGAATGATCACCGGCGACCACGCGGTCACGGCGGGAGCGATCGCCGCCAAGCTCGGGATCGAGGGCCGTGCGGTCACGGGCGCCGACTTCCGCGCGATGAGCGACGAGGAGGCGATGCGCCAGATCGACGGCATCGGCGTCATCGCCCGCGTCTCCCCCGAGGACAAGGTCCACCTCGTGGACATCCTCAGGAAGAAGGGCCATGTCGTCGGGATGACCGGCGACGGCGTGAACGACGCGCCGGCCCTCAAGAAGGCCGACATCGGGATCGCGATGGGGATCACCGGGACGGAGGTCAGCAAGCAGGCCGCCGTCATGATCCTCACCGACGACAACTTCGGGACGATCCTGCGGGCCGTCGGGCTCGGGCGGGCGGTGTACGACAACATGATGCGGTTCATCCGCTACCAGATGGCCGGCCTGTTCGGCTACATCGCAACGTTCCTCGGCTCGTCGCTGCTCAACATCCTGGGCGGGATCCCGTTCCTGCCGCTGCAGACCATGTGGCTCAACTTCACCGTCAACGTCTTCCAGGGGATCGGCCTCGGCTATGGAAGGCCGCGGGAAGGGCTGATGGCGGTCCCGCCGCGGCCCAAGGAACAGAAGATCATGCCCCGCCGGCTGGGAACCTGGCTCGTGTTCTCCGGGCTGGTGATGGCCGCGGGCACCCTCGGGGTCCTGTGGTGGGCGAACAACGCGTACGGCGACGTGATCGCGCGCACGATGGCCATGACGGTGTTCGCGCTCTACCGCCTGTTCTCATCGCTGGAGACCGCGGACGAGGACGAGTCGCTCTTCGGCGGATCCATCCTCTCGAACAAGCCGCTCCTGATGGCGACGGCGCTGTCGGTGCTGACGATCATCCTGGCCACCGAGCTCGGTTTCCTCCAGCGGCTGCTCGGGACCGTGAGCCTGTCGGCCGACCAGTGGGCCGTGTGCATCGTCGTGCCGCTCTCGCTCATCGTGGTCGAGGAGGGGCGCAAGCTGCTCAAGATCCATACCAATGACGGTGCGGCCCCGACGCTGGCGGCTCCACTCGTCGCCGCGGCGTAGTCCGCGCCTGGAGAAGGGGTCAGATCCAATGGCAAAGACGAAGGGCGAGAAGGACAAGAACATCAAGAAGGCCAAGGGGGCCGAGAAGGACCAGGCGCATCCCGACGCTGGCGACGCCCAGCTCGCGGCGGACCCGCCGGAGCCCGGCGCGCCGATGAAGACCAAGCCGTACGAGCGCGAGATGCGCCGCCTGCACGGCGAGCTGGTGGCGATGCAGGAGTGGGTGAAGGCGACCGGCGCCAGGGTCTGCATCGTGTTCGAGGGCCGGGACACCGCCGGCAAGGGGGGCACGATCAAGCGGATCACCGAGCGGGTCAGCCCCCGCGTGTTCAAGGTCGTGGCCCTGTCCGCCCCGACGGAGCGCGAGAAGTCGCAGATGTACGTCCAGCGCTACATGGCGCACTTTCCGGCCGCCGGCGAGGTCGTGATCTTCGACCGCAGCTGGTACAACCGGGCCGGCGTCGAGCGGGTGATGGGCTTCTGCACGCCCGAGCAGACGGAGCAGTTCCTCGAGCAGGTGCCCGCCGTCGAGAAGGCGATGGTCGACAACGGGATCATCCTGCTCAAGTACTGGCTGGAGGTCGGCCCCGAGGAGCAGACCCGCCGCCTGGAGGGACGCATCCACGACCCGCGGAAGGTCTGGAAGCTGACCGCCATGGACCTCAAGTCGTACGGCCGCTGGGACGACTACTCGCGGGCGCGGGACGCCATGTTCCTGGCGACCGACACGCCCTGGGCGCCCTGGTACATCGCGTCCACGGACGACAAGAAGCGCGGACGCCTCAACATCATCAGCCACCTCCTGGGCCAGGTCCCCTACGAGCCGCTGCCGTCCCGAAACGTCACGCTGCCGAAGCGCAAGGTGTCCACGGGTGACGCGGCCCCGAGGCTGCCGCTCAAGGAGATCCCGACGCCGTTCTGATCGACCCCGGCGGCGGGCGCATCCGTTCCGTCCGGACGGGACACGGCCCGCCCGGACGGGCGTTGCGAGCCACCGGCAGCCGCGCGCGTCAGCGCCGGCTCACGCGCGTGCCCACGGTGTGCGCTCGGACATAGTCCCAGTCGAAGTCGATGCCGAAGCCCGGGCCGTCCGGGAGCCTGTAGGTGCCGCCCGAGACCCGCGTCGACATGTCCGTGAGGCGCCAGAAGAACGGGTCGCGCTCCTCGTCGAAGCACTCGGCGAACGTGTGGTCCGGCACGGATGCCAGGAGGTGCGAGCTGACCTGGGGCTCCTCGTGGTGGCCCAGCTGGACCCCGAACGCGGCGCACAGCCCGGCCGCCTTGCGCCAGATCGTGGGCCCGCCGGCCCAGGAGGCGTCGAAGTTGGAGACGTCGATGGCGCCGTGGACGACGAGGTCGCGGAGCCCTGCCAGGGTGGTCTCGCTCTGCCCGGCGCAGACCGGGATGCCGGTCATCGACCGGACGTCGCGCATCCAGCGGCGATCGTTGGTCCAGCGGCACGGCTCCTCGAACCAGCGCAGGCCCAGGTCCTCCACCCGCCGGGCGAACTCGACCGCCTGGGCCAGCGTATAGCCCTGGTTGGCGTCCGCCATGAGGACGAAGGCGGGCCCGGCGGCCTCGCGGGCGACGCGGAACCGCTCCGCGTCCACGGCCGGGGTCCGTCCGCCGACCTTGAACTTCATGCCGCCGAAGCCCTGCTCGACGTAGCGGCCGACGGTCCGGGCGGTGTCCGCGGCGTCGAGGTGGTAGTAGCCGCCGATGATGGAGATCGGGACGGCGTCCGTCACGGCGCCCCAGAGCCGGTAGAGGGGGACCTCGAGGGCGCGCCCCAGGGCGTCCCAGATGGCGGTGTCGAGCGCGGCGATCGCCTGGAGGGCCAGGCCGCGGTCGCGCAGGATGTTGTTGGTGGAGGGCTCCATGTCGCGCCAGCGGCCCTCCGGGTCCCGTGCGCTCCTGCCCAGGATGGCGGGCGCCAGCTCGTCGTGGATGATCCCGACGATGAGCGACTGCTCCTCGTCCGTGTCGCCGCTGTAGGTCTCGGTCACGACACCGTCGGCAGTCGTGAGGCGCACGAGGATCGTGCAGCGGTTGTCCATGGAGTAGGCCGAACCCGAGAACCGGCGGCCGAGCGGGGCGCGCAGGGCGATGGTCTCGATGCGGTCGATCGCCAGCGAGCCCGCGTCCAGCCGTTGGAGCCCGTCGATGCGGTCACCGTTGGCTCCGGCGGTCATGGGTGGAACCTCGTGCTGGTGGGGCGTGGTCTGGCGGCCGTGCGCCGCGCCGCCGACGTCCTGCAATCGTTTCCAGTATCGTTGCACGCGCGTCCGGGCGGCGTCAACCCGAGGTGGTAGCCTCCCCGCAACCGATCCCGGAACCGGTGCAGGCCCGTTCCAGCGGAGTTCAACAGGGGCGTTCCATGGCGGAGGACCAGGGGAGCCGGGCCGGGCGGCGCGCGGGCATGCGCGAGGTCGCCTCGCTCGCGGGCGTCGCCATCTCGTCGGTCTCGCGCGTGCTCTCGGGGCATCCCGACGTCAGCGCCGAGATGCGCGAGCGCGTCCTCGACGCCGTCGCCCAGCTGGAGTACGAGCCGGACTTCCTGGCCCAGAGCCTGCGCCGCGGCCAGACGATGAGCGTGGGCTTCGTGCTCGCGGACATCTCCAACCCGCTCATGGCGGACATCGTCCTGGGCGCGGAGGCGACGCTGCGGGGCCGCGGCTACTCCCTGCTGCTGATGAGCTCCGAGAACGACCCGGCGCTCGACGGCGCCCACATCCGGTTCCTCCAGGCGAGACGCGTGGACGGGCTCATCCTCTCGCTCGCCTCGGAGACGGATCCGGCCACGCTCGACGTCCTGGGCGGGGTCACGGTGCCGATGGTCGTCGTGGACCGGGCCCTGGACCCGGCGCTCGGCGCGTCGGCCGTGGTCAATGACCACGCCACGGGGATGCGCGCCGCCATCGGGCACCTCGTCTCCGTGGGCCACCGGCGCATCGCGCTCATCGGCGGCCGGCCGGAGACGCTCCCCGCGCGCCAGCGCGAGCAGGCGATGCGTGCCGCCATCGCGGAGCTGGGTGGGGGTGTCGAGGGGATCTACCTGCCCGGCTCGTTCTCGCGGGAGCATGGCCGCGAGGCCGCGCGCCGCGTCCTGGGCGCGGAGGACCGGCCCACCGCGCTCGTTGCCGGCGGCAACCAGGTGCTCATCGGCGCGCTGGAGGTCATCGGGGAGCTGGGCCTGCGCGTGGGCCGCGACCTCTCCCTCGTCACCTGCGACGACGTGCCGCTGTCGACGCTCTACCGGCCGCCGATCGCCTCGATCTCGCGCGACACCGTGGGCCTGGGCGCGACCGCGGCCCGGCTCCTGCTCGACCGCCTGGGCGACGAGCCCGGCCCGCCCAGGACCGCCGTGCTGCCGACGACCTACACGCCGCGCGCGTCGGTGGCGCCGCCGTCGGCCTGAGCCCGCGGGCGCCGAGCCCGCGGGCGCGACCGCGTGCCGGCGCCGCGCGAGAGGCACCGGGCGACCGTCGCGAATTGACACGCGCGGGTGCCTTCGATACCGTCGTGGGACCGATGTGCGCCATGTATCGCTTTACCTGCCCGGCATGACCGCCCCCGAAGCCTAGGCCCGGGAGCCGGCGGGTCGTGCCGGGTGAGCAGAGGTCTCGGACCTCTGCTTTTTTGTTCTCCGCGATTGCTCTCCGTTTCGAAGGACGACGCAGACAGATGTTCGTGGTGATGCGGACCGGGGCCGGCGAGGCCGAGGTCAACGGCGTGAAGGGCCTGATCCTGGCCGAAGGGCTGACCCCGTTCGAGAACGCGGGCGCCGATCGCACGGTGATTGCCGTCGTGGGCGAGATCGGCAAGCGTCGCGAGTCCCTGCAGGCGCGCCTCGAGCAGACGCCCGGGGTCGCGAGCGTCACCCGCATCTCCAAGCCGTACAAGCTGGTCTCCCGCGAGTTCCACCCCGAGGACACCGTCATCTCCGTGCTGGACGCGAAGGTCGGCGACGGGTCGCTCACGGTGATGGCCGGGCCGTGCTCCATCGAGAGCCGCGACCAGCTGCTGGAGACCGTGGACTTCGTCGCGGGCCACGGCGCCACGATCATCCGCGGCGGGGCGTTCAAGCCGCGCACCAGCCCGTACAGCTTCCAGGGCCTGGGCGTGGAGGGGCTGCGGTACCTCGCGGAGGCGCGCGGGCGCTCCGGCCTGCCCGTCATCACCGAGGTGATGGAGCCCTCGCAGGTGGACATCGTCGCCGAGTACAGCGACATCCTCCAGATCGGCACGCGGAACATGCAGAACTTCTCGCTGCTGCTCGCGTGCGGGCGCGCTGGCCGGCCCGTGATGCTCAAGCGCGGCTACGGCGCCACGATCGAGGAGTGGCTGATGGCCGCGGAGTACATCGCGTCGGCCGGCAACTCCCAGATCATCCTGTGCGAGCGCGGCATCCGGACGTTCGAGACGTCCACCCGCAACACGCTCGACCTCACGGCGGTGCCCCTCCTGCACCACCTGACGCACCTGCCGGTGATCGTGGACCCGTCGCACGCGACCGGCAAGCGCTGGCTGGTCAAGCCGCTCGCGATCGGCGGCGTGGCGGTGGGCGCCGACGGGATCATGGTCGAGGTCCACCCGCGCCCGGACGAGGCCCTGTCCGACGCCGAGCAGCAGCTGGACTTCCCGGGGTTCGAGTCGATGATGAACGCCATCACGGGCGTGCACGCGCACGTCAAGGACCTCCACGGCGACCTGCTCCGCGCGACCGGCGGCTGACCCGCGATGACCGCCCAGCCCTTCGACGCCGTGGTCGTGCGGCCCGCGGCGCGCCTCCGCGGCGCGCCCGCGCTGCCCGGCGACAAGTCCGTGTCGCACCGCGCGCTGCTCATGGCGCTCCTCGCCGTGGGCGAGAGCCGGATCGCCTTGGCCGGGGACGGGGCGGACGTGCGGTCGACGGCGGGCGTGGCCGTGGCGCTCGGCGCGACCGTGGAGCGGGTGGCGGAACGCGCCGGCCGCGTTGACTATCGCGTCATCAGCCCGGGCGGCGACGCGCTGGCGGAGCCGGAGGCGATCCTGGACTGCGGGAACTCCGGCACGACGACCCGCCTCGTGGCCGGGCTCCTCGCCGGCCGCCCGCTGTTCGCGGTCCTGGACGGCGACGCCTCGCTCCGGCGGCGGCCGATGGGCCGGGTCGCGGAACCGTTGCGCGCCATGGGCGCGACCATCGCGGGCCGGCACGGCGGCACGCTGCTGCCGCTGGCGGTCACGGGCCGCGCGCGCCTCTCCCCCATCGACCACCGCACACCGGTCCCCAGCGCACAGGTCAAGTCGGCGATCCTGCTGGCGGGCCTCGCGGCGGACGGGGAGACGCGCGTGACCGAGGCCGTGGCAACCCGCGACCATACCGAGCGGATGCTGCGCGCCCGGGGCGTCGCGGTGGGCGAGACGACCGGCCCCCATGGCGAGCACGTCGTGACGCTGGCGGGCCCGGCGCGGGTCGCCGCGATCAGCGAGACCGTGCCGGCGGACCCGTCGGGCGCGGCCTTCTGGCTGGTGGCCGCCGCGATCCACCCGGATGCCGAGATTCACCTGCGAGGGGTCAGCACGAACCCGACGCGGCGTGCCATCATCGACATCCTCAGGCGCATGGGCGCCTCCATCGAGGAGCACGACCTTCCGGCCCCCGGCGGCACGGACGGCGAGCCCCTCGCGGACCTCGTGGTCCGGTCGAGCGAGCTCCGGGGCATCGACCTCTCCCCCGCCGAGGTGGCGGCGGCGATCGACGAGATCCCGATCCTCGCCCTGGCCGCAGCCGTGGCGTCCGGCACGACAAGGATCCGGGGCGTCGGGGAGCTCCGGCACAAGGAGTCCGACCGCGTCGCCGGGATCGCGGACGGCCTCATCGCCCTGGGCGCGGACGTCCGCGTCCTGGGTGAGGACATCGAGATCCGCGGTGGCGCACGCCTCACGGGCGCCGTCACCGAAACCCTGGACGATCACCGGCTGGCGATGACCTTCGCCATCGCCGGCCTCATCGCCGAGGGCGAGACCACCGTGCTCCGACCCGGGTCGGCGGCGATCTCGTACCCCGGCTTCTTCCGTGAACTGGAAGGAGTGCGTGCATGACGAAGCGTGTCGTCCTCATCGGCCACCCGGTGGCCCACTCGCTCTCCGGGGCGATGCAGCAGGCGGCCTTCGACCACCTGGGCGTCGACGCGGCCTACGAGCTGTGGGACCGGCCTCCCGCGTCGGTCGCCGAGGCGATCGCCGAGCTCCGCACCGAGGCGTTCCTGGGCGCCAATGTGACGATCCCGCACAAGGAGCGGGTCGTCCCCATGGTGGACAAGCTGACCGAGGAGGCGCACGCGACCGGCGCGGTCAACACCATCACCAAGGAGGGCAGGAAGCTCGTCGGGCACAACACGGACGTGCCGGGCTTCAAGGTCGCCCTCGACAAGCTCGTCGGCCGCCAGAAGATGCCGCGCCACGCCGTCGTGCTGGGCGCCGGCGGCGGGGCCCGGGCCGTGGTCCACAGCCTGATCCGCGAGGGATTCCAGCGGGTGATCGTGTTCAACCGCCACCTGCACCGCGGCGAGGCGATGGTCAAGCACTTCAGCCGCAGCGCCGCCCACATGGACCTGCGGGCGATGCCGTGGCACGAGTCGATCATCGAGGCCGAGCTGTCCAAGGCCAAGGTCCTCATCAACGCCACGTCCATCGGCCTGACTGCGGACGAGTCGCCGATCCCGGGCGAGATCCTCACGCCGGACATCCTCGTGCTGGACCTCATCTACGCCCGGACGCGCCTCCTGCGCGAGGCCGAGAAGGCCGGCTGCGCCACCTCCGACGGCGGGATCATGCTGCTCAACCAGGGCGCGGCCGCGTTCACGCTCTGGACGGGCCAGCCCGCGCCGCTCGACGAGATGCAGGCGGCGCTCGAGGCCGCGCGCGCCGGGGGCCTCACCTCGGCCGAAGGGGAGCCCGGCGCCGCCGAGCCCGCCGAGGCCTGACGGGGCGAGGCGGCAGCCAGCGTGGAGCGCTTCCGGTTCATCACCGCCGGCGAGAGCCACGGCCCCATGCTGGGTGCCGTGGTGGAGGGTGTCCCCGCCGGCCTCGGCCTGACCGAGGACGACCTCGCGGTCGACCTCGCACGGCGCCAGCGCGGGTACGGCCGGGGGGCGCGCCAGGCGATCGAGCAGGACCGGGCCCGCATCCTGTCCGGGGTCCGCCACGGGAGGACGCTGGGCTCGCCCATCCTCCTCGAGCTGGACAACCGGGACTGGGCGAACTGGACCCGCGTCATGCAGGTGGGCCCGCTCTCCGATGCGGAGGCGGCCGAGCTGGCCGTGATGGCAGCCGAGGGCAACAAGCGCGCCCAGCCCATCACCGCGGTCCGCCCGGGCCACGCGGACCTCGCGGGCTCGCTCAAGTACGGCTTCAACGACGTGCGCAACGCCCTCGAGCGCTCGTCCGCGCGTGAGACCGCGGCCCGCGTGGCGGCGGGCGGGATCGCGCGTGCGTTCCTGCGCGAGCTGGGCATCGAGGTCTGGTCGTTCACCGCCGAGGTGGGCGGCGTGGCCGTGGACCCGGCCCGTTGCACGCGGTCGCGCGACGAGGCCGACGCCTCGCCCCTGCGCTGCCCGGATCCCGACGCCGAGGCCGCGATGATCGCGCGCATCGACGAGGCGCGCAGCGGCGGTGACACCGTCGGCGGGGTGTTCGAGGTGGTGGTTCACGGGGCGCCCATCGGTCTCGGCAGCTACGTCCACTGGGACCGGCGCCTGGACGCGGCGCTCGCGGCCGCCGTCATGAGCATCCACATCGTGAAGGGCGTCGAGATCGGGCTCGGCTTCGAGCAGACCCGCCGGTTCGGCTCCCAGGTCCACGACGTCATCGACAGCCGCCGCGAGGACGGGACGTGGATCCACCGCAGCAACAACGCGGGCGGCCTCACCGGCGGCGTGACCAACGGCGAGCCGATCATCGTGCGCGGCGCGGTGAAGCCCATCTCCACGCTGGCCCGGCCGCTGCCCACGGCGGACCTGGTGACGGGCGAGGCCGTCGACAAGGCGCACTACGAGCGGTCCGACATCTCCGTCGTCCCGGCCGCGGGCGTCATCGCGGAGTCCATGGTGATGCTGACCCTCGCCCGGTTCGTGCTGGAGAAGACGGGCGGCGACTCCATGGCCGAGGTGATCGACAACCTCCGCCGCTACGGGGAGCGCATCGCGCGCACGCCGTCGACGCCCGTCCCGGGCGACGGCTCCGGCGGCCACGGCGAGGCCTGAGGGCAGCCGTGGACGTCGTCCTCGTCGGCCTCCCGGGCTCCGGCAAGACCGCCATCGGCCGCCGCCTGGCGAACCGCCACGGCGCCGCCTTCGTCGACCTGGATGACCGGATCGAGGAGGCCAGCGGCCGGCGCATCGCGGACATCTTCGCGGTGGACGGCGAGGCCGCGTTCCGGCGGCTCGAGCGCGAGGCCGTCGCCGCCCTCGGCGCGCCAGACCCGGACCCCGGCATCCGCCGCGTGATCTCGCCCGGCGGCGGGGCCGTCGTGGACCCGCGCAACCGCTGGGCGCTGTACCGCGGGCGCGTGCCCATCTGGCTCGACGTCCGCCCGGAGGTCCTGGCCCAGCGCCTCCGCCGCTCCCCCACCGTCCGGCCACTCGTCCACGGCGGGGACCCGCTGGGCCGGATCCGGGCGCTGGCGGCCGCGCGCGAGCGCTTCTACGGTGCGGCGCGGCGGATCAACGGCCTCGCCGAGGTGGGCAACATCGTGGACGCGGTGGACCGGCTCGCGGCGCCGGGGCCGTCCGCGGGCACGACGCTCCTGCGCGCCCACACGGCGATCGGCGAGATCGTGGTGGGCGAGGGCGTGGCGGCCGACGCCGTCGGCGAGGCGCTCCGGCGCCTCGAGGCGCGCCGGGCGATCCTGGTCTCGGAGCCCGGGGCCTGGGCGGCGTTCGGCGAGGGGCTGGCGGAGGGCCTGCGGGCAGGCGGCTGGACCGTCGAGACCGTCATGCTGCCGGCTGGCGAGGAGGCCAAGCGGCTGCCCGTGATCGAGGCGGCGGCGCGCGAGCTGGCGCGCCTGCGGGCGGAACGCAGGGAACCGCTGGTCGCCGTGGGCGGCGGTGCCCTGGGCGACCCGGCCGGGTTCCTCGCGGCCACGTACCTGCGGGGCGTGCCGTGGATCGGCGTCCCCACCACCCTCGTGGCCCAGGTGGACAGCGCCATCGGCGGCAAGACAGGCGTGGACCTCCCCGAGGGCAAGAACCTGCTCGGCGCGTTCCATCACCCGGCCGCGATCATCCTGGACGTCGCGGCGCTGCGCCCGCTCCCGGGGCGACAGCTGCGGGCGGCGCTGGGCGAGATCGTGAAGATGGCGGCCCTGGGCGACGAGGCGCTGTTCGCGACCCTCGAGGCGCACGGCGAAGCGGTGGCGACGGGCGCTGCGGACGCCTTCGAGTCCGGGGTCATCGCCGAGGTCGTGGAGCGCCCGGCCTGGGCGAAGGTGGCCGTGGTCGCCGGGGACGAGCGGGAGCAGGGCGGCACGACCGGCCGGATCATGCTCAACCTGGGCCACACGGTGGGCCACGCGCTCGAGGCCGTGGACGGCTACGCGACGCTGCTCCACGGCGAGGCCGTCGCGTACGGCACGCGGGCGGCCGCCCGCATCGGCGTGGCGATGGGCGTGACGCCGCCCTCGCGTGCGTCGCGGATCGAGGGGCTCCTCACCCGGCTCTCGCTGGGCGCGGCGCCGCTCCCCTACGACGCGGACGCCGTGCTCGCGGCGACCGGGACGGACAAGAAGCACGCCGGCGGGAGGCTGCGCTGGGTGCTGCCGACGGCCGACGCGACCGTCGTCCGCGACGACGTGCCGGCCGAGCTCATCCGGGACGCGGTGCGGGGCGTGATCGCCGGGGTGACGCCATGACCGACGACAAGCGCGGGAGCCGCAGGACCGCTCCCACCGAGGCCCAGCGCGACGAGGCCGTGGCGGAGCTGGCGCGGGTCCGGGACCGCATCGACGACCTGGACAGGACGATCGTGGAGCTGCTCAACGAGCGGGCCGCCCTGGGGCGCTCCGCGGGCCGCGCGAAGCACGTCGCCGGCCGTCGCGCCGTCCGGGACCTGGAGCGCGAGCGCGAGGTGCTCCTGCGCGTCGCGATGGCCAACGCGGGACCGCTCTCGCAGGCCGACCTGCTCTCGATCTACCGCCGCGTCGTCGCCGCGACGCGCGGGCTGGAGGCACGCGACCGGACCCATGACGGCCGATCCGGGTCCTGACGACGCGGGCGGGCTGTTCGTCCCCGTGGTGTCGGGCGCGGCCGTGCCGGACCCCGGCGTCCTGCCCGTGGGGCCCGTCACCCGGTTCGCGCCGGCGCCGACGGGGTACCTCCACCTCGGACACCTGGCCAACGCGCTCTACACGTGGGGCATCGCGCGGGCGACCGGCGGGCGGGTGATCCTGCGGGTCGAGGACCACGACCGGCAGCGGTCGCGCCCCGAGTTCGAGACGGCGCTCCTCGCCGACCTGGACCGCCTGGGACTCGTGCCAGACGAGCCGCCGGGCGGCACGGGCGCCTTCCGCGGAGAGACGACGCCCTACCGCCAGTCCGACGCCGGACCCGCCTACGAGGCGGCGCTGGGCGGGCTCCGCGACCAGGGCCTGGTCTACGCCTGCGCCTGCTCGCGGGCCACGTTCGCCGCGCACGAGGCGGAACGGGGGCGGCCGTGGCGGGGCATCGGGTGTCCCGGCGGGTGCCGGGAGCTGGCCCTCCCCGAGGAGCCGGGCACGGGCCTGCGCGTCGCGGTGGGCGCGGGCTCGGAGCGCTGGCTGGACCTGCTCGCGGGTCCGCTGGCCGACGAGCCCGCAGCGGGCGGGGACCTCCTCGTGCGCGACCGCGTTGGCAACTGGACGTACCCGTTCTGCGTGGTGGTGGACGACGCGCGACAGGGCGTGGATCTCGTGATCCGCGGCCGCGACCTCCTGGACGCAACCCCGGCCCAGCTGCGGCTCGCACGCCTCACGGGCCGCGCCGTTCCGCCACAATTCCTCCATCACCCGCTGATCCGGCGGGTATCGGGTCAGAAGCTCTCGAAGGCGGAGGGGGACACCGCGGTGCGGTTCCTGCTGGACGCCGGCCGATCGCCGGCGGAGCTGCTCGGCTTGGCCGCGCGACTGGCCGGCCTGCAGGCGGACGACTCCCCCATCGACCCGGCGGACCTCGCCGCGCCGTTCCGCGCGGCATGAGCGGGTCGCCGTCGGTGCCCGGTGCCAGGCCACTCCTGCTGCTCGATGTCGACGGGGTCCTGCTCGTCGTGCGAGCGGCCTGGGATGACGACCTGGAGGCCGACGACGAGCCGTCGCTCCACCCCGACGCCGGCACGTGGCTGGCGGAGCTCGCCGCGGCGTTCGACCTCGTCTGGGCGACCACCTGGGAGCACCTGGCGAACCGGGTCATCGCTCCGGCCCTGGGGCTGCCGCCGCTCCCGGCGATCGAGTTCGACATGGACCGCCGGGCGCCCACGGCCAAGCTGCCGAGCGTGATCGCCTGGGTGGGCGACCGGCCCTGCGCCTGGATCGACGACGACCTGCAGCACGACGCGGACACGTGGGCCGCCGGGCGCACCGTCCCCACGCTGCTGGTCCATGCCGACATGACCATCGGCATGGAGCGACACCACGTGGACCGGCTCCTGGCGTGGGCCCGCGAGGTGACGGGGCGGTAGCGGTCCGCTTGATGAGCGCCATCTGCCGGCTAGTGGGTGGCACCGGCCGGGATGAGCTCCGGGCCACTGGTCCAGGCCTCGCCCTCGAACAGGTCCGGGCGGTGCGTCAGGACCAGCAGCGTGCGTCCGTCCCCCGCGGCGCCGAGGTCCGCGACGAACGCGCGTGCCGCGACCTCGTCGAGGTGCTCGGTGGGCTCGTCCAGGACGAGGATCCTGACGTCCGCGAGGAGCGCGCGGGCCAGTGCGAGGCGCTGGCGCTGGCCGCCTGAGAGCCGCGCGCCGTGCTCCCCCACGGGCGTCTCGAGGCCGGCCGGCAGGGAGCGCACCCAGCCCAGGAGCCCGGCGCGTTCGAGGGCCGCCTCCAGCTCAGCGGCGGGGGCGCCGGGCCGGGCCAGGCGCAGGTTGTCGGCGACCGACGCGTCGAAGATGTGCGGGTCCTGCTCGCACAGGCCGATCGTGTCGCGGACCTCGTCGCCGGCCACGGCCCTGACGTCGGTGGCCCCGCCGGCACCGACCAGCTCCAGGGAGCCGTCCTCGGGCTCCAGGAATCGCAGGCACGCCGCCGCGAGCGTGCTCTTGCCCGACCCGCTGGGGCCGGTCACAACCACCCGGGACCCGGCGGGCACGTCGAGGTCCAGCCCGGCGAGGGCGACCTGCCCGGCCCCCGGGTAGCGCACGGACAGCCCGCGGGCACGGAGCCCCACCAGCCCCGCCGGCACCGGGAGCGCGCGCCCGTCCGCGGGATCCGGCACGGGATCGGGCCGCCGCAGGATGTCGAGCACGCGCCCGGCCGACGACGCGAGTCCCGGCAGGAGCCGGGCCGACGGTGCCAGCGGCGCGACGACCTCGTGGACGGCGATCGGCGTCAGCGCCACGACCGCAAGCATCACGCCCGAGAGCTGGCCCGACCGGACCGCCACGATCCCCAGGACGAGCGCCGCCCAGACCGAGGCCCCGGCCGCGAGCGACGCCACGAGCCCGCTGACCCCCGCCCCGATCGCGGACCGCCGCTCCGCCGCGGCGAGCCGGCCATCGACGCGGCGCAGCTCGCCGATCGCCCGGGGCGCGGCCCCGGTGACCACCAGCTCCGGGGCCCCCCGGAGCAGGTCCAGCGCCGCGTCTGCGAGGTCGCCGCGCGCCGGCGCCAGCCGCGCCTCCGCCCGCCGCGAGACCGCCCCAGCGACGAGCGGCGCCCCGACCGCCGTGGCGAGCAGGCCCAGCGCCAGGGCCAGCCCGGCCGCGGGCACGAGGTCCGCGACGAGCGCGACGGTGACCGCCGCCACGATCGCCGCCGATGCGTAGGGCAGCAGGACGCGGAGCCACAGGTCCGCCAGCCCGTCCACGTCTCCCACGAGGCGCGCCAGCAGGTCGCCGGACCGCAGCTCCGAGAGGCCGGCGGGCGCGAGGCGGGCCAGGCGCGCGTAGACCGTGCCACGCAGCTCC
>Ga0302322_100000521_pt1 | contig 29695 bp, 34 predicted proteins | sample Fen_T0_2_FD_203757 | JGI IMG/M metagenome (GOLD analysis project Ga0302322, IMG submission 203757) | Peat permafrost microbial communities from Stordalen Mire near Abisko, Sweden - Fen_T0_2 | ecosystem: Environmental > Terrestrial > Soil > Wetlands > Permafrost | place: Sweden: Abisko...
CTGCAAGCCCAGGGGTACGCTGCTGCGGATGAGGATTCCCGTGCGCCTGTTCGCCGGCCTGCGAGAGCTCGCAGGCACGCGCCTGGTCGAGGTCGACCTTCCCGAGGGCGCGACGGGCGCCGACGTGTGGCCCGCGCTCGGGCTCGGCGACGAGCCGCCCGGCCTCCTGCTGGCCGTCAACAGGAGCTATGCCGCTCACGACGTCGTGCTCGCCGAGGGCGACGAGGTGGCGCTCATCCCTCCCGTCTCCGGCGGTGCGTTCCGGCTCTCGGAGGAGCCGCTGTCCCTGGAGGATGCCGTCCGCGAGGTCGCCTCCGACGCGGCGGGAGCGATCGCGACCTTCACCGGAACGACACGGGTCCGCTCCCGTGGCCGCGATGTCCTTCGACTCGAGTACGAGGCCTACGAGGGCATGGCGGAGGCGGAGATGGAGCGCATCGCGGCGGAGCTGAAGCGGCGCCACTCGCTGATCGACGTCGCGATCCATCACCGCGTCGGCGTCGTCGGGATCGGCGAGACGAGCGTCGTGATCGCGGTCTCGTCTGCCCATCGTGCCGATGCCCTCGCCGCTTGCGCTGAGGCGATCGACACGTTGAAGGGCACGGTGCCGCTCTGGAAGAAGGAGATCTACGTCGGCGGCGAGGAATGGATCGGGCAGGGCTCGTGAGCGGGCTCGACCCGCCGCTGCCGCCGGAGGAGCCTCCCCCGCGACCGCGGCGGCAGGGAGTGACGCGCCTCCTGGCGCCGATCTTCGTGGCCGGCACGGTCCTGCTCAAGCTGGCGGGCTCGCTGAAGTTCCTCGGCATCTTCCTCGCTGTCGGCGGGTACGCGCTGATCTGGGGCTGGCGCTTCGGGGTCGGCTTCGTCCTGCTCATCCTCGTGCACGAGCTCGGGCACTACGTGGAGGCCCGGCGGCAGGGGCTGCACCCGCAGCTTCCCGTCTTCATCCCATTCCTCGGCGCCTACGTGGCCCTCAAGGACAAGCCCTTCGACCCGTGGGGTAACGCGCTCGTGTCGGCTGCAGGCCCGTTCGCGGGCGGCATCGCGGCGCTCGCCTGCCTCGCCTACGGCGAGGCGACGGGCTCTGCCCTGCTGAAGGCGCTCGCGTACATGGGCTTCTTCCTCAACCTCTTCAACCTGCTCCCGATCGGATTCCTCGACGGCGGCCACCTGTTGCGGTCGTGGCGGGTGCTCCGCGCGGGCGGCGGCCGCACGAGCCCGGCGGAGGCCCGGCGGCTCGCCGGTGTCGTCGGCGCCTACTCGATCGCGCTCGCCGCGGCGCTCGCGCTCGGCATGTTCGTCTCCCACGTCCCGCAGAACCGGCTATGAAGAACAACCAGATCGATCGGAGGCTGCTGCGACGGCGGGACGGAGAGATCCCATCCGACGTCGCCTTCATCGCCGCCGAGTTCCTCGCCGGGTTCGAGAAGGTGGACGAGATCGGCCGGGCAGCCGTCTCGATCTTCGGGTCGGCGCGGGTGGGCGAGGGCTCGCGGCCCTACACCTGCGCGCGCACCGTCGGGCGGCTGTTCGCGGAGGCCGGGTGGGCCGTCGTGACCGGCGGCGGCCCGGGCGCGATGGAGGCGGCGAACCGGGGCGCCCGCGACGGCGACGGGCTGTCGGTCGGCTTCCAGATCGAGCTGCCGCACGAGCAGGCGACGAACGAGTACCTCGACATCGCGCTCACGTTCCGCCACTTCTACGCGCGCAAGACGATGTTCGTGAAGGCGGCCGAGGGCTTCGTGATCTTCCCGGGAGGCTTCGGCACGCTCGACGAGCTGTTCGAGTCGCTGACGCTGATCCAGACGGGCAAGATCGGCAGCTTTCCCGTCGTGCTCTTCGACACCGCATACTGGGGCCCGATGCTCGACTGGATCCGGTCACGCGTGCTCGAGGAGGGGCTCGTCTCGCCGTCGGACCTCGACCTCCTGATGTGCACCGACGACCCGGCCCAGGCTGTCGAGTTCGTCGTGTCGCGCTTCGACGCGCGGGTGGCGGAAGGCTCGGCGTGATCGACGAGGCCGTCGCCTCCATCCGTGAGCGGACGCCGCTCGTCCCGCGGGCCGCGGTGGTGCTCGGGTCGGGGCTCGGCGGCTTCGCCGACCGGGTCGAGGACGCGGTCGAGGTCCCCTACGGCGAGATCCCGGGCTGGCCCGTCTCGACGGCGCTCGGGCATGCCGGCACCCTCGTGCTCGGGACGTTCGCCGGCGTGCCGCTCGCCGTCATGAAGGGACGGGCGCATCTGTACGAGGGCCATCCGGCCGACCGGGTCGTGTTCGGCGTGCGCGTGCTCGGACGCCTGGGAGCGGGGACGCTCGTCGTCACCAACGCGTGCGGGGGCGTTCGCGAGGATCTCGTGCCGGGCGACCTCGTGCTCGTCTCGGATCACCTCAACCTGCAGGGGACGTCACCGCTCGTCGGCCCGAACGACGACGGCCTCGGGCCGCGCTTCCCCGACATGAGCGCGGCCTACGACCCCGCCCTGCGTGCGCTCACTCACGAGGCCGCAGCTCGGCTCGGCCAGTCGCTCTCGGAGGGTGTGTACGCGGCCTGGCTCGGGCCTGCGTTCGAGACCCCGGCGGAGATCCGGATGATCCGCGCCCTCGGTGGCGACCTCGTCGGGATGTCGACCGTGCCCGAGGTGCTCGCAGCCCGCCACATGGGCCTCCGCTGCCTGGCCGTCTCGTGCGTGACGAACATGGCCGCCGGCATCCTGCCCGAGCCGATCGACGCCGAGCACGTGCTGGCGGTCGGCGCGCAGGCACAGGACAGGCTGACGGCGCTGCTCGCCGAAGTCCTGCCCGCGCTCTAGCTCCCGGGGGGCGGATGCCTACACTTCGCGCATGGCGCCCTCGCTGAGAGCCCTTCCGTCCGTCGACCGCGTGCTGGCGGACGAGCGACTCGCAGACGTGCCGCGCCCTCTCGCCCTCGCGGCCGCTCGCGTCTCGCTCGATCGCGCTCGCGAGGAGATCCGCTCCGGCCGCGATCCCGGGGATCTCGTCGTGGCGACCCTCGCCGAGCTCGAGGCCGCTGCCCGTCCGTCGCTGCGGCGAGTGCTGAATGCGACGGGCGTGCTGATTCACACCAATCTCGGCCGCGCCCCGCTCGCCCGGGCCGCCCTCGACCGCGTCGTCGAGGTCGGCGGCAGCTACTCCAACCTCGAATACGACCTGGACGCCGGATCGCGTGGGTCGCGGCAGGACCACCTCACCGGCCTGCTCCGTCGGATCACCGGCGCGGAGGCGGCGCTGGTCGTCAACAACAACGCCGCCGCGGTGATGCTCGCGCTGGCCGCGCTCGCCGAGGGTCGCGAGGTGCTCGTCTCGCGCGGCGAGCTGATCGAGATCGGTGACGGCTTCAGGATTCCCGACGTGCTCGCCCGTTCCGGCGCGCGGCTCGTCGAGGTCGGCACGACGAATCGCACCCGGGTCGCCGACTACGAGCGGGCGCTCGACCCCGAGACCGCCGTCATCCTCCGCGTGCACCAGTCCAACTTTCGCGTCGTCGGGTTCACCGAGCAACCCGAGCTCTCGGCGCTGGCGGAGGTCGCGGGGCGCGCGAGCGTGCCGCTCGTGGATGATCTCGGCTCGGGCGCGCTCTCCGCCGTCGGAGACGAGTCGACCGCGGCCGCGAGCCTTGCCGCGGGCGCAGACCTCGTGTGCTTCTCGGGCGACAAGCTGCTCGGCGGACCACAGGCCGGGATCGTCGTCGGCCGCGCCGACCTGATCGAGCGGCTGCGGCGGCATCCCCTGCAGCGCGCGCTGCGCGCCGACAAGCTGACCCTCGCCGCGCTCGAGGGCACGCTCGCTCTCGCGCTCGACCCCGAGCGCGCCCGCAACGAGATCCCCGTGCTGCGGATGCTCGCCGAGCCGGTCGCGATGGTGCGGGAGCGAGCCGAGCGACTCGCGAGCCTGATCGGCGGCGAGGTCGAGGACACGGTCGCCCGCGTCGGCGGCGGCGCGCTGCCTCTAGCGGAGCTGCCGAGCTTCGCGTGCTCCGTCGAGGAGGCACTGTTCGAACCGCTCCGCGCCGGTGACCCGCCCGTCGTCGGCATCGTCCGCGACGGCCGGCTGCTGCTCGACGTGCGCGCGCTCGCAGACGGTGAGATCGACGAGGTCGCAGCGGCCGTCGCGGCCGCTCGCGCCGGATGAGCCGGGCCGGCCTCGCCGCGAGGCTGCGTGCGGGTGAGGCTCTCCTCGGTGCGTGGTGCTCACTCCCCGGTCCCGGACCGGCAGAGCTTCTCGCGGCCGGCGGGGTCGACTACGTGGTGCTCGACCTGCAGCACGGGCTGCTCGGTGAGCGCGATCTCCCGTCGCTCTTTCCCGCGATCGAGGCGCACGGCGCTGCGCCGGTGGTGCGGCTGCGCGCCAACGACCCGGTCGACATCGGCCGGGTGCTCGACCTCGGGGCCGAGGGCATCGTCGTCCCGAACGTCGACTCGGTGGAGGAGGCGGAGAGCGCCGTTCGAGCAACGCGCTATCCACCCCGCGGCGGGCGCGGCTTCGGGCCGGTGCGCGCAGGCTTGACGCGCGGCGCGGACGCCCTCGAGGACGTCGCGGTGATCGTGCAGGTCGAATCCCGGGCAGCGGTCGAGTGCGTCAACGACCTCGCCCGCGTCGACGGTGTCGCCGCCCTCTACGTCGGCCCCTGGGATCTCTCCGTCTCGCTCGGACGGCCGGTGCCGCCGAGCCTGGCCGATCCCGAGCTCGCGGAGGCGATCTTCCGCGTCCGTGTCGCGGCGGACGCCGCCGGGCTTTCGGCAGGCGTGCATTCGATCCGCGCCGAGGAGGCCGGCGCGCTTGCAGCCGAGGGGTGGCGGCTCGTCAACGTCGTCGACGATGTGACCGCCCTGCGTGACGCCGCCGCGGCCGGGCTCCGCCGCGCGCGCCCATCCTGAGATGGCGCTGACGGTCGGCACCGCGGGGCACATCGACCACGGCAAGACGTGGCTCGTCCGCGCGCTCACGGGGAAGGACACCGACCGCCTGCCCGAGGAGCAGCGGCGCGGAATCTCGATCGATCTCGGCTACGCGCCCCTCGAGCTTCCCGACGGCCGGCGACTGTCCCTGATCGACGTCCCCGGCCACGAGCGCTTCGTCCGCACGATGGTCGCCGGTGCCACCGGGATCGACCTGTTCCTGCTCGTGATCGACGCCGCCGAGGGCGCCCGCCCGCAGACGCTCGAGCACATCGCGATCCTGCGCCTGCTCGGCATCGACGCGGGGGTCGTCGCCGTGACGAAGGTCGACCTGGTCGACGAGGAGACGCTGGAGATCGCCGTCGAGGAGGCGCGCGAGCTCGTGCCCGGAGCCGAGGTCGTGCCCGTCAGCGCCAGGAGCGGGGCCGGGCTCGACGAGCTGAGGGCGGCACTCGCGCGCGTCGCCGACCGGGTGCCGGCGCGTGACGCGAGTGGCCCCGCCCGCCTCTACGTGGACCGGGTCTTCACACTGCGCGGGGTCGGCACGGTGGTGACGGGGACGTTGTGGTCAGGCACGATCTCCGAGGGGGACACGTTGCGCGTCGCCCCGCGTGGCGGCGAGGTCAGGGTGCGCACGGTGCAGGTGCACGACAGGCCGGTGTCGAGCGCCGCGGCCGGCGAGCGCGTCGCGCTCGGCCTACCGGGCGTCGAGCGGCACGAGCTGCACCGCGGCGACGCGCTCGTCACCCCGGGTGCGTTCCCTGTCTCCTACCGGCTCGACGTCGAGCTCGAGGAGCTCGTCGCGATCGACCACGGGGCCCGCGTCTCCGTGCACCACGGTACGGCGCGTATCCCTGCCCGGGTCGCCCGAGTCGGAACGGGCACGGCGCAGCTGCGGCTCGAGGCCCCGGTCGTCGCGGTGCGTGGCGACCGCGTCGTGCTGCGGGCGGAGACGACCCTCGGGGGCGCCATGGTGCTCGACCCGGCGCCGCCGCGCCGTCTCGAGGAGCAGCGCCTGGCGCTCCTCGAGCTGGGCGACCCCGTCTCGATCGTGACCGCGACCGTCGGAGCGCCGGTCACCGTCGCGTCGCTCGCCGCCCGCGGCCTGCTTTCGCCCGCAGAGCTCGAGTCGGGGCTCGCGGCAGTCGTCCGGGCGGGGGACTGGGCCTTCTCCCACGAGTGGCTCGGCCGGACGAGCGACTCGGTGGTCGAGCGGCTGCGCATCCGGGCCGAGGAGTCCCCGCTCGAGCCGGGGCTCGCGGTGGCAGAGCTGCTGCCGGCGGAGCCGTGGGCACCGGCGGTGCTGCCGCTCCTCCCGATCGAACGGCGTGGCGGGATCGCATATCTCCCGGGTGTGGCCGCGTCACTCGGCGCCCGGGCCGGGGCGGCCGAGGAGCTCGGCCGGGAGCTGGACGCAGCCGGTCTCGCCGCTCTGAAGGTGGACGACGCCGAGCTGGCGCGGTTCCTGGAGGCCGACGGCCGGCTCGTCCGTCTCGGCGACGGGTTCGTCGTCTCGACGGGTGCCTACGCGCGCGCTCGCGACCTCGTCGTGACCGAGTGCAATACGGCGGGGGAGATCACGCTCGCGCGCTTCCGCGACCTCGCCGGGGTGGGCCGCCGCGACGCGCAGCTCGTGCTCGAGCGGCTCGACCAGGACGGGGTCACGCGCCGCCTCGGTGACCGGAGGGTGCTGCGCCGGGCGGGGCGGGAGGGCTAGTGTCGCCAGGCGCAACCCGGACGACCGGCTGAAGCCGGTCGCCGCGGCCTACCACTCGGGCTCGTCCTCGATCCCGACCGCGTCGGCGACGCGGTTGATGTAGTTGAAGTACGCGACCACCTGGATCGCGTCGTGGATCGCGGCGTCGTCCCAGCCGTGGGCACGGAGCGCGTCGGCGTCCTCCAGCCCGACGGATGACGGGATCGAGGTCAGCTTGACCGCGAAGTCGCACAGCGCCAGGACGCGGCGCTCGAGGTCGGCCCCGCGATAGTCGTGCGCCGCGTGTCGTACCAGTTCCTCGTCTGCGCCCTCTGCACGGAGGTCGTCGGCATGGGCGACCGTTCAGTAGTGGCACTCGTTGATCTGCGAGGTAACCGTGGCGAGCAGCTCCCGCTCGGCCCGGGTGAGGCCCGACGGGCCGAACATGATCGCCTTGTACATCTCCATCGACTGCTTCAGGACTTCCGGCCTGAGGCTCATCGCCTTGACGATGTTGAAGACCTTGCCGGCGCGGCCGATCGCGGCGTCGTACTCGTCCCTCAGCAGGCCGTCGGCGTCGTCGGGCTCGATCAGGCGGATGTAGGGCACGGGGGTGATCCTAGTTGCGCCCGGGTGCCGGCCACCGTCCGCTCCGGGCGTCACGCTTGTGGGGTCCATTCCCCTGCAGAGAGGTCGGTTGCATCGTGAGTTGGTTCATCATCATCGTCGTCTATGCGCTCCTCGTCGCCGGCTGGTGGATGATCTTCACCAAGGCGGGCGAGGACGGCTGGAAGGCGCTCATCCCGATCTGGAACACCCTCATCATCCTCAAGATCGTCGGTCGCGAGTGGTGGTGGATCATCCTCTTGATCATCCCGATCGTCGGGTTCGTCGTCTGGATCATCGTCGCCCTCGACCTGGCGAAGAGCTTCGGCCGCGGCACCGGCTTCGGGATCGGGCTGATCTTCTTCCCGTACATCTGGTCGCTGATCCTCGGGTTCGGTAGCGACACCTACAAGGGCGCGGCGGCGGGCTCCGCCTAGGGCGGGACGAGCACGGCGGGCCCGGCGACCGGCCGGGCCTCGTCATGCCTGTGGGCGGCCCGTCTCCGGGTCCGTCAGCAGGCGCGCGAGCGCCTCCATCTCGGGCAGCTTGGCAACGGTGCGGGCGAAGTCCCTCCAGCGCGGGTCCTGGGCCTCGAGCTCGTCCAGGATGCCCGCGGCCTCGTCGGGCCGATTCCCCGCGACCGCGTCGTAGAGCGCGCACTGCCGGACGTAGAGCGCCGGAAGTCCCCGCCGTCGTGCGATCTCGGCGCTGTCGCCCGTGGCCCCGTTCGCCTCGCGGTAGCCGAGGGCGCGATCGAGCAACCGGCGCAGCTCGACGAGCGACGTGTCGCCTTCCTCGACCCGGAGGTCGACGACCCGCTCCCAGGGCTGGCCCTCGGCCGGGACGACGACGATGCCCGCGCCGCCCCGTCCCCGCCAGTCGCCGCCCTCCGCCTCGGCCGCGTCGAGCGCAGCGAGCAAGCGCAGGGCCAGCGGCCCGTCGGCCGACGCGAACGCCTCGCCCATCGCCTTCCAGACGCGAGGCGACTCGACCAGGTTCGCCTGCGCGACCCAGCCGTCGCCGGACGCGCCCCCGGCAGACGGCACACAGTGGGCGCCCGTCCACTGGCTTACCCGCCCGTCCGCCGACATCATCCCCACCTGCCGGAACTCCGCCAGCTCGTCCTTCGCCTGCAGCTCGGCGAGCGCGTCCTCGGCGGACGTGCCCGCGGCCATCAGCTCGAGCCCACGCCAGCCGTAGCGGCGGTCGGTGAACGACTGCGTCGCAACCGCGCCGACGCCGGGCCACGCCCAGGGCACGGCCGCGCCGGTGTTGAACGACTGCGATTGCACCGCAACGCCCAGCTCGCCCGTCGTCGCGTCACGGCCGACGATCGAATACGTCACGCCGGGACCCTATCGCGTGCGTCCCGGCTCACCTCGAGGTCCTCAGCGGTCGAGGTAGGCGAGAACGGCGGCAACGCGGCGATTGTGGGCCGTCCCGGTCGGCAGGTCGAGCTTGCGGAGGATGTGCCTGACGTGGGTCTCGACGGTCGACTGCGAGAGCCAGAGACGCTCGCCGATCCCGCGATCGGTGAGGCCTTCCGCGACGAGGGCGAGGACCTCGCGCTCCCGGCTCGTCAGACCGGCGAGCCGTCCGAGGCCGGCAGGGCTCGCCACGAGCTGTTCGACGAGCTCCTGGTCGACGACGCACTCGCCGGCCCGCACTCGCCGGAGCGCGTCGAGCAACTCGTCGACGTCGGTGATCCGCTCCTTGAGGAGGTACCCGCGGCCACCGTCCTCCGCGGCCAGGAGGCGTCGTGCGTAGGCGGCATCGGCGTACTGCGAGAGGACGAGCACACCCACGCCCGGAAAGCGCGCGCGGATCGTGTCGGCCGCCACCAGCCCTTCGTCGGTGTGGGTCGGCGGCATGCGGATGTCGACGATCGCCGCATCGGGGGTGTCGGCGGCGACGAGGCGCAAGAGCTCGTCGGCGTCGCCCGCCGTGCCGACGACGTCGAGGCCACGGTCGACGAGAACGCGGGCGAGCCCTTCCCGGACGATCACCGAGTCGTCGGCGATCGCTACCCGCACGGGATCTCGGCGATCAGGCGCGTGCCGCCGCCCGGAGGGCTGATCACGAGGAGCTTGCCGTCGAGCGACCCGACACGGTCGGCGAGGCCCTGGAGACCGCTTCCGCCGGCATCGGCACCGCCGGATCCGTCGTCCCGGATCTCGACGACGGCAGAGCCGTTCCGCCGCTCGACGGAGATGTCGACCCGATGGGCCGCAGCGTGTCGTGCGATGTTCGTCAGCGCCTCCGCGACGACGAAGTACGCCGCCGTCTCGACGTTTCGCGGCAGTCGCTCCTCGACGGCGTCGACGTGAACGGGGATCGCCGATCGTTGCGCCAGCGTCTTGATCGCCGAGTCGAGCCCCTGATCTGCGAGAACGGCGGGGTGAATGCCGCGCGCGAGGTCCCGGAGCTCGCGCAGCGCCTCGCGCAGCTCCGTCTCGGCCTCGTCGACCAGGTCGGCCGCCTCTCCTTCGGGGACGCGCGCGCGGACGAGCTGGAGCGCGAGCCCGAGCCCGAGCAGGCGCTGCTGGGCGCCGTCGTGCAGGTCTCGCTCGAGCCGGCGCCGCTGATCGTCGCCGGCCCGGACGATTCGCGCGCGTGAGGCACGGAGCTCTCCGAGCTGCGCCCGCAGCTCGGCGTGGAGGCGCTCGTTCTCGAGCGCGAGCCGCGCCGCCGATCCCGCGGCTTCGAGCAGCGCTCCCTGGTCTGCGAGATCCGGGTCGTGCACGATCGCGGCGAGGTCCGGCCCGATCAACGTCACTGCCCGGCCGGGCGATTCGGCGACCACGACCTCGTTGCCGCTCTCGTCGACCCACACGCCACGGTCGGGCAGCCGGAGCGCCAGCTCGAGCGTCGGGTCGCCGACCGCGCGTGCGAGGGCGTCGCGGACCCCACCGGGCGGGACGTCTCCGAGCTCGACCACCAGCGCTCCGACGGTGCCGCGGGCCCGGCGGGTGGAGAGTACGCCCATCGCGAGTGCGATGGGCACGGCGACGCCTGCCAGCCGGTCGAGCCACAGCAGCGTGCCCGACGAGCCGTCGAGCCCGAACAGGCTCGCGACGAAGCGGGCGACGAACTGGGTGGCCGCGAACCCCGCCGCGACACCGAGCGGCCAGAGCGTCCGCCTCGCCCCTGGCGAGGAGCGTCCGATCCGGCGAACGACGAGCCCCAGGAACAGCGTGCCGAGAGCGATGAAGACCACCGCGAACCCCTGTCCGATCGCCCCGAGCCAGCTGATCTGTCCGATGAAGAGAAGCGACGTCACGTGGGGGGAGCAGTCGCCACAGTCGCTCGCCGGCTTCGACATGGTCAGGAGAGGCACGGCGTCGAGAAGCGCGGCGGCGTAGAAGACGGCCACCGCTGATCGGTCGACGCGATCGACGATGCGTCCCGTCGGATACGCGAGCACCATGTGCGCGTAGACCGCCGACGGCAGCAGGACGAGCGGCAAGCCGATGGTGGCGACGAGCCGGGAGTCCGGGGCGAGGGCGACGGTGTCCGCCAGAAACCCGCAGATTCCCCAGGTCGTGATCAACGCACCCATCCGTGAGGACGGACGGGAGGCCCAGACGACGAGACCGGTCGAGATCGTGACGGCGTTGACCGTCGTCCCGATGACGAGATCCCCCGCCGGCCCGCCCTGCCGCGCCGACAGGACGACGTCGATCGTTCCGACGACGACGGCCACGAGCGCGCCCGCCTTCCAGCTCAGTCGCATGTCACCGCTGCGCGGAGTGAGGCGCCGCTGAGGTCGCTCTTCGCGATGAACGCGCGGGCCGAGCTCGACTCGAGAGCCATCCCGAAGTCCGCTGCGCCGCGGCTCGACGTCAACACGACCGCCGGCGCCGGCGCCTCCGTCGCGAAGATCTCGACGAGCTGGAGCCCCGAGATATCGGGCAGCATCACGTCGAGCAAGATGACGTCGGGGTGGAGGGAGCGGGCGGCCTCGAGGGCGGACGCCCCGTCCTCGGCCTCACCGACGACGACGAAGCCCTCGTCCTGGAGCAGCCGTCGCGCGAAGCGGCGGAACGTCGGATGATCGTCGACGATCAGGACCCTCGCGAGCATGCGCCGAATCGTGACAGGAAGCGAGCCGGGGCGTGCTCAGGGATATCCCTGAGCTTCGGCGATCTCGATGATTTCCCGGACGACCGGATCGCCACGTGGTCGTACCGTCGGCGCGGATATGGGCGAGTAGCCCCACCATCTCGAGGAGGAAGCATGATGCGAGCACGAACGATCTTCGTCGCAGCCGCCGTCGGTGCAACCGCGATAGCGCTGATCACGAGTGCTCTGGCGGCTTCGGGCGCGCCGGCGACGCGCTCGACGACCGAGCGCTACTACATCAGCGAGACCTGGCACGCGATCTCGAGGCCGAACGCGAAGGAGGGCAAGCCCACCGACATCTACGCGTTCCAGAGCTCGTTGACGACGATGACCGGCAAGAAGGTCGGAGAGGCCAACGGCTACGCCGTCAACCTCCGCCAGCCGTTCGTCGCGTGGAACGCGACGGCGACGCTGCCGAACGGGACGCTCTCGCTGGCCGCCACCTACGACATGGCGCACGGCCCCCGCCTGCTCGTCGTCAGCGGGGGGAGCGGTGCCTACCTCGGCGCCCGGGGAACGGTGACCCTCACCGACGCGGGCGACCGCGGCGATCTCGCCGTCGTCTCGCTCGACAGGTAGACGCGAACCAACGATCCAGCCCGATGCCCAAACCGAACAGGAGGTCGACATGCCGACCGGCGCCGAGCTCGTCGCAGCGGGCGAGGCCCCGCGCCTCGTCACGAGCTACGAGACCCGCGACGTTCTCCTGCCACGCTGACGCCGTCGCTCGGCGATCCCGGCCGGCTCAGAGCCGGCTTCGCTCCCTGAAGCGCGTGTCGGACGTCCGCTCGAAGATCAGCTCGGCCCGCTCGTGGAACCATCCGTCCGAGACCGGGCCGGAAGGATCGTCGAAGAGCGGGACGTACGGCTTGAGGTCGAGCACCGGGGTGCCGTGGAGGAGGTCGAGGCCCTCGACGACGATGCCGTCCGGCTCGACGGCGATCAGGGTGCAGAGCGAGATCGAGATCGGATTCGGCCGGTGTGGCGACCGGGTTGCGAACGTGCCGCGCGGCTGGTCGTCGAGGAACGGGTCGACCGTCTCGGCCCAGCCGACCGATTCATGGAGGTGGGCGATCACCCAGACGTGCGAGAAGCCGTCGAGGTCGGCGAGGCAACCACGGTGGGGCTCGGTGAGGACGATCCGGGACGGCCCGGAGCGATCGGCGGCGGGCTGGAGCGGCATCCCGGCGAGCGATGTGTGGGCTGAGCTGACGCGACCGACCGCTTCGTAGTTGACGGGCTCGCCGCCGCGCTCGTCGAGGAGCGCCTCGACGAAGGCCCGGGCCGCTCGCGCCGTCGAGAGGCGCCAGATCGCGACCGTCCGCTCGAAGCCGGCGCTCTGCGCCACCCGGCCCGAAAGCGCGTGCTCCCCCCGGCCGAGCACGTCGAGCTGGGCGCGGAGGAGCGTGGCCGGGCCCTTGCCGGCGCGATCGAGAAGGAGGAGCTTCACCATCAGCTCCGACCGGAGATCGCGGACGTGCTCCGTCGGATGGGCGAGCCAGCGACGCAGTGCCTGCCGCCCGCGGGGCGTCGCGGCGAGGACGACGCGATGCGGCCCGCTCGCGCTGGGGGTGCTGCCGTGGTCGATGAGGTAGCCCAGGTCGCGCAGGACGGTGATCGCCCGGTAGACGAGCGCCCGGCTGACGGTCCAGATCTGTCCGATGTCGCCTTCGGGTGAGAGGGCGCGGGCAACGTCCCACCCGTGGGCCGGCTTCTCGCAGAGAAGCCCGAGCACCGCCCACTCGGTCAGCGAAGGATCGGTGCGGGCGACGCGTGCCATCGTGGTAGGTTACCGCGTACGTAGTCAAAATGTTTCTACCGGCGCGAACGGAGCGTCGGCGGCGAGAGGAGCAGAGCAGGCGTGAACCGGCGACATCTCATACTCTCCGCGGCGGGCGCGGGCCTGGCGGCAACGGGTCTTGCCGCACCGAGGGGCGCGCTCGCCGCGCTGACGGCGACCGACGACGAGCTCGCTTACGCGAGCTTCGGCCAGGCGGCCGAGCTTCTCCTCGCCGACTTCTACGCGAGGCTCGCCACTGCGAAGCTCGTGAGCGGCGCGGGAGCGCGCGATGTGGCCCGCGCCGGCTTCAACGCGACAGAGCACGCCGCCGCGCTCGCGAAGCTCCTGACGGATGCCGGTCAGACGGCGGCCGTGGCGGGGGACTTTTCATTCGCCTGGCCGGACGGCACGTTCGCGACGAGGAAAGCGGCAACGGCGGCGGGCCTGAAGATCACTCAGCCCCTGCTCGGGGTGTACCTGAGCGCGGCCGGCGGGATCTCGATCGCGTCCTACCGGACGCTGTTCGCAAGCATGGCGGCGAACGTGTCCCAGCAGGTCGGAGCCCTGTCGCGCCTGGCAGGCCTCCGCCCGGTCGGCGTCTCGTTCCCGCCCTTGACCGATGTGGAGACCGCAAGCGATGCAATCGAGGCCTACCTTGGTTAGGAGCGCGCATCTCATGACCCGAAAGCCCGCACTTCTCGTCGTCTTCGCCGTCGTGGCGCTGACGCTCGCGCTCGTCGGCGACGCCGGCGCCCGGCCGGGCGCCGCCCCGCTCAACATCTACGCGGCGGCGTCGCTGACCGAGGTGTTCTCGGCCTACGACTCGGCCCAGAAGTACAACTTCGCCGGCTCGAACGTGCTCGAGACGCAGATCAGGAACGGTGCCCCCGCCGACATCTTCGCCTCGGCCTCGCCGGTCAACACGCAGCGGCTCTTCGCGGCCGGGCTCGTCGACAGGCCGATCACGTTCACCGCTAACCGCCTGGCGCTGATCGTGCCGAAGTCCAACCCGGCCGGGATCACGTCGGTCTACGACCTCAAGACGAAGAACGTCAAGCTCGTGATCGCGAACGCCGCGGTGCCGGTCGGCGCCTACACCCGCACGGTGCTGAAGAAGATGGCCCTCAGCTCCGTGCTCTCGAAGGTCGTCAGCCAGGAGTCCGACGTCAAGGCGGTGACGGGGAAGGTGGCGCTCGGCCAGGCCGACGCCGGGTTTGTCTACGTCACCGACGCGCGCGCGGTCAGCGACCAGGTGACCGTGATCCGGATCCCGGCCTGGGCCCAGCCGCGCGTCCGCTACGAGATCGCCGTCGTCTCGAAGTCGGGCAACAGGGTCGCCGCCCGCGACTGGATCAAGGGGATCCTCTCGGCCAGAGGGCAGAGGGCGCTGAGGAACGCCGGCTTCCTGCCGATCCCGAAGGCGGCGTCGTAGACAGGGTCTTCCGGGCGACGCTCGTCCTCGCGACGGGCGTCGCGCTGCTGTTTCTCCTGCTGCCGATCCTGGCGATCTTCCTGCGCGTGCCGCCGGGCGATCTCTTCTCCGCGCTCGGCACGAGCGCCGCCCGAGACGCGCTCGTCGTCACCGCCGAGACGAACGCGGTCGCGATGGCCCTGATCATCCTCTTCGGCACGCCGACCGCGTACTGGGTCGCGACGAGGACGTCGCGGTCGCGCGACTTCGTCGTGACGCTGATCGAGCTTCCTCTCGTGCTGCCTCCCGCCGTGGCGGGCATCGGCCTCCTGGCCGCGTTCGGTCGCCTTGGCCTGCTCGGCGGGACGTTCGACGCGCTCGGGGTCGACATCGCCTTCACGAAGGTGGCCGTCATCCTCGCGGTGACGTTCGTCGCGAGCCCCTTCTACGTCCGTACGGCCGTGTCGGCGCTCGAGAGCATCGACCCGGCACTTCCCGCCGCCGCGCGCACGCTCGGCGCCGGCCAGGGCCGCGTGTTCTTCCGCATCGCGCTCCCCCTCGCGGCCGGTGGGCTCGGCGCCGGCGCGGCACTCGCCTTTGCCCGCGGGATCGGCGAGTTCGGGGCGACGATCATGTTCGCCGGCTCGCTCCAGGGCGTCACGCAGACGCTCTCCCTCGCGATCTACGAGCAGTTCGACCTCGACTTCGACGTGGCTCTCGCAATCAGCGCCGTGCTCGTGATCATCAGCGGCGTGACCCTCCTCTCCGTCAAGCTCTTCACCCGATGGCGCTCAACCTCGACTTCACCCATCCCCTTCGTAGTTTCGACGCCTCCGTCCGGCTGACCGTCGCCGAGGGCACCACGACGGCGCTCGTCGGGCCGTCGGGCGCCGGGAAGACGACGGTGCTGCGCGTCGTCTCGGGGCTGCTTCGCCCGCACCGCGGCGTCGTCTCTCTCGGCGAGCGTGTCTGGCTCGACACCGAGGGCGGCGTCGATCTCCCGCCGGAGCGCCGCCGGGTGGGATACCTGTTCCAGGAGTACGCGCTCTTCCCCCACCTCGACGTTCTCGCGAACGTGCGCTTCGGCTCGGAGCGCAACGCGCCCGTCGACGAGCTTCTCGAGCGCTTCCGGATCACGCATCTCACCCGGGCGCGGATCCACGAGCTCTCGGGCGGCGAGCGTCAGCGGGTCGCGCTCGCCCGCGCGCTCGCGCTCGAGCCCGGGGTGCTCCTCCTCGACGAGCCGCTCTCGGCTCTCGACGCGCATACGAAGGCAACGGTGCGGATCGAGCTACACGAGTTGCTCCGCGAGCTGGCCCTGCCGACGATCCTCGTCACCCATGACTTCGAGGACGCGGCCGCCCTGGCCGACCAGGTGGGGGTGATCGTCGACGGGAAGATCCTGCAGACGGGGACGGCCGCCGAGCTCGTCGCGAGCCCGGCCGACTCGTTCGTCGCGAGCTTCACCGGCGCGACCCTGCTCGAGGGCGTTGCCTCGGCCGGAGCCGACGGCCTCACGGAGGTCGTCCTCGACGGCGGCGGGAGCGCCTGGAGCACCGATCCCGGTGTGGGGCGGGTCGGGCTCGCCGTCTACCCGTGGGAGGTGTCGCTCTCGCACGACGTCCCGGTCGACTCCGCCGTCAACCACATTCGCGCCACGATCGCCTCGGTCGTGCCGCTCGGCAACCGTACGCGTGTCCGCGTCGGCCCGATCGTCGCCGAGGTGACGACCGCGTCGGCCGAGCGCCTCGGACTGCGCGAGGGCGACGTCGCCGTGGCGTCGTTCAAGGCGACGGCGACGCGGCTGCTCTCCCTCTGATCGGCCCTCCTTCCAGGCGCGCTAACCGCCTGCGACCGGCCGGTACGTGCACACGTGCACGCCTGTGCTGCTCGTGACCGTCGAGACCAGCTCGAGCGGGCGGAGCCCGCCGTCCTCGGGGAAGATCGTTTTGCCTCCGCCGAGGATCACCGGCTCGATCATCAGCCGAAGCTCGTCGACGAGGCTCTCGCCCAGGAGGGTGCGCGCGAGCGTCGGGCTCCCCATGACCAGCAGGTCGCCGCCTTCCGCCTCGTGCAGCTCCCGGATGCGGGCGACGGCCCGGTCGCCGGGGATGCGCCTGGTGTTGTCCCACGCGAGCTCGTCGTCGTCGAGCGTCCCGGTGACGACGTACTTGGGGATGGCGTTCATCCGATCGGCGAACGGGTCGCCGGCCCGCCCGGGCCACGCGGCGGCCATCGTCTCCCACGTGCGCCGCCCGAACAGCAGCGCCTCGGCTCCGGATAGCGCTTCGGCGAAGGCACCGCCCAGTACTTCCGGGTCGAAGAACGGGTGCGACCAGCCGCCGTGGGCAAAGCCGCCGTCGGTGTCCTCGTCGGGGCCGCCCGGGGCCTGCACGACGCCGTCCAGGCTCATGAACTCGATGATCACGATGCGCACGGTGCTCGCTCCTTCTCCTCGTTCGGTGGGGTACGACGATGTAGACGATCGCGATGCGCCGGGATCATCGCTGCTCCGGTCACGCACGTGTCTGCGTGCTCCAGGACGGAGCGTGGCTCGAGACCCGCCAGCCAGACCTGTGCCGATCGGTTCCGCCCGCTTCGAGCGCTGCGGCGGGGGTGGACGAATCGTGCGATCCTGCCCGACACCCGCGCACGACGAAGTCGCCGAGCTGAGGGAGCCCATCTGATGGTGAAGGAGCGGCAAAGCCGAGGTGAGTTCCTCGGCCTCATGGCGGCTGCGTCGGCGACGGTCGCGATCGCCATCGATGCGATGCTCCCCGCATTCGCCGACGTCCGGCAGCATTTCGGCCTCGCGGCGACGTCGTCGAGCTCGGCGATGATCGTCACGGTCTTCATGGCGGGTGTGGGTGTCGGCCAGCTCGTCTACGGCACCCTGGCCGATCGATTCGGGCGCAAGCCGGTGTTCATGGCGGGCTTGCTCCTCTATGTCTTCGCCGGGTTTGCGACGGCGCTGGCACCGACTCTCGGAACCATGCTGGCCGGGCGCTTCCTCTGGGGTCTCGGCGCTGCCGGCCCTCGGATCGTCTCCCAGGCGATGCTGCGTGATCGCTTCAGAGGTGACGTCCTGGCTCGAGCGATGGCGATCGTCCTCACCGTCTTCCTGGTCGTGCCAACTCTGGCCCCGCTTCTCGGGCAGGCTGTCCTCCAGCTTGGGTCATGGCGCTACACGTTCGCGATCGGACCGATCCTCGCCACCGTGGTTGTGCTCTGGTCGACCAGAGTGAGCGAATCGCTGCAAGCCTCGATGCGCCGGCCACTCGACCTCGGGTCGGTCGTTCGCTCGGTGGGTGAGATCGTGCGCACCCGCACAGCGCTGGGAAACGCGATCGCCTTGATGCTGCTGTTTGCGGCCTTCCTTCCGTACCTTGCCTCCTCGGAACGCATGTATGGGCAGGTTTACGACCACGGAAACCTGTTCTCGGTCTTCTTCGCCGGTTCGTCGATCGTGATGGCCGGCTTCACACTCACGTCGATGTGGGTCGTGAAACGCGTTGGCACACGGAGGACGACGATGGGCGCACTCTCGTTGCTCGTGGTCGCTGCGGCGGGCAACCTCGTGATCACTCTTTACGCCGACGGGATCCCGGCGTTCGCCTACTTCGTGGTTGCGACGACGGTTCTCATTTCGCTCAACACGGCCCTCACGCCGCTACTCACTTCACGAGCGCTGGACGACGTCGGCCACATCGCCGGGACGGCTGCCTCGACGGTCGGCGCGATCAGCCTCATCGGCAGCGCGCTGCTTTCACCATTCGTGGACCGCGCCATCGAGAACACGGTCACACCGTTCGCCCTGGGATTCCTGGTGTTCGCCGTCGCGGGAGCCGGGGCCGCCATCTGGGCCGATACGGCAGGGCCGGGGCGATCGGGCACTCGGCTGCGGTGAGGCGGGGGTGCGTCCGGAGTGTTGGCAGCGGGACTTCGGGGCCGGGAAGTGGGCAGGCCCGCCTCCCGGCTATTCGAATGAGACGGTGCCCGTGCCAGTGAGATACTCGGAGTGGAAGAGGACCTTGGTTCCGTCGCACTTGCCATTGGTGTTGCGGAAGACGATCCAGACGAGCGTGAGGGTGATGTGAACTCTGCCGGCGATGCCCTTGTAGAGACCCGTCCCGTTGGACACGGGTGCAGGGGCCGTGATCGATCCTTCGGACGAGCAGGTCGCTTTATCGATCGGAAATGATGCTTTGTTGGCCGCGGTGTTGAAGGCCGTTTGGTTGATTCTGAAGGTGCCCTTTCGCAGGGTGATCTGGGCGTAGCTTCCGTTGGCGTTGGTCTTGCCGTTCTGGTCGATGTTGAGCGAGGTGCCGTAGTCGCCGATTGCTCCGGCGATGACGAGGTTGTTGGCCCCGGCAGTCGTGGGTGTCGCCCAGAACTTGAGAGAGCCACCGGTTGGGGTGCTCGCGGACGCACCTGCAACGCCTGCGACGAGAAGGGTGGCAGCAGCTAACACGGCGAGTGGGCCAAGCCGCTCGGGACTGCAACGGACGATTCCCTTCATCTTGTCCTCCTTCGTCATGACTGGGGATCGGGCACGGGTGATCACGGCTTGATGACCGAGTACGTCTCGTAGGTGCTGACGTCGGGTGGCTCCGTGCTTGGGCCGGAGAGTTGGGCGACGAGGGGGATGAGGCGCTCACGCCTGAAGCGCTCGGCGTGTTCGTGTGTTTCCCAGAGCTCGACGATCTGGAAGCGGTTGTCGTCCGTGTAGCCGGCGCTGTGCAGGATCATTCCCTCGGGTGGGCTGTCTCTCGCGTCGAGCCGTTCGGTGATCGTGTCGTAGTTGGTCGTGTCGCGGTTGGCGCCGGTTGCGGCCCATTCTGAGATGACGACGACTGGCATCGTGATGCCTCCTGAGATGGGTTGGGTGTCGTGTCGTGGTTGACCTGCGGTGTTCTGCGCACGTGGTCGGTGCGTTGTTCAGGTCGCCTTGTGCCAGGGGTGGCTGGTGAGGACGGTGATGCGGTTGCGCAGTCCCTTGTCCTTGCATGGCTCCTTGACGAGCTTGAACGTGAGTTTCCCGCTCTTCACCGTCCAGGAGTAGGTGCTGTAGCCGGCGGTGGGAACGGCGTTGGCGTCGAGGCACTTGAGGAAGATGTGGTTGCCGGTGACGCCGAATCCCGTCGAGTCACCGCCTTCGCCCGCGGGCCGGATGCCGAGCGCCCGCGGATTGACGCCGTCGCCGGCATTGACGATCACGAGCTCCCAGCCGTACTGGTTCGGCCACTGCGTCGGAGCGGCGGAGTGGGCTTCGTCTGCCAGGGTGAGCGTGGTCTTCCAGGTGCCGAGCAGGGCCTTCGGTGCCGGGCCTCCGGGCGCTGGTGACGTTGTCGCGAGGGCGATGGCTGCCGGGACAAGGAGGACCGCGAGGCCGATGATGATGCGCTTCACGAGGAATCCTTTCCTAGGGTCGTAGGGTGAGGACGGCGCGGAGGCCGTCGTCGAGCGGCGGCAAGTGGGGCCGCCGTGGCTGATGCTGTGGCCGTGGCGAACGTCGGGCGTCTTATTGCTCCTCCTCGGTTTGTTTGCGGCTGGGATGGTCCGTCTGGGCGCGGAATGTATGAGCGAGTGGGTGCGGCGGTCGTCAGGGAAATCAATGAGATCGCAGGACGTTCAGGGTTTTCCTGGAGAACGCTCCGATCACGCGCGTGTCGGGATGCGGCGCATGCCGGAGCGGGTACTGATCGTTGACGACCATCCGACCATCCGACCTTCTGGCGCTTCGCCCGGCGGCTGCTGCAGGACGAGGGGTTCGTTGTCGTCGGTGAGGCCGACGATGGTGCATCGGCGCTGGACGCCGTCCGCGAAGCCGGCACGCGAACGGGGTATCTCCCCGGCCGGCCAACCTAGGCCCCCGTCGCCGGTAGCCTCCACCCCGGAGCGGCATGGGCCCGGTGGCCCAGCAGGTCTTCAAAACCTGTGCGGTGTGGTAACCCCACGCTCGGTCGGTTCGACTCCGGCGCCGCTCCGTTGGGCCGTTTCTGGCGTGTTGGTGCCGATCGGGGCTCGCTCGAGGCCGGGCACGGCTAGGCCCGATCTTCCGCTCAAGTCCGCTCAAGACCGCTGGAGAGCGGTGGAAACTATCGCGCAACTATCGCGCTGTCGACAGGACACCCGATTCGCTGACCCGTCAATGCGCCGCGGCAACGCCGGCTAACAGCGCTCATCGGCCCTTGTATCGGAAGCCTGCTCCCGGAAGCGGGAACGAGCACCCGTCGGCGGCGAGCGTCGAAAGGATGATCTCGAGGGCCTCGGGGATCGCTGATCTATCCTCGCCGGGTTCACCGTCATGCATCAGAACCACAGGATCGGGAAACGTGGCCTCCCTCAGGCGCTCGAGAATCCTGTCGGCAATGTGATCTCCGGTGGCCGAGAATTCCTCACCGCACTGAGCGTCCCACCAGTCGAACGACATCAGGCCCGCCTCGTGCTCGATGAGGTCTTGGATTGCGTCGCTTGATTCCCCCCAAGGAGCCCGGAACAGTGAAGGGACCGTACCGGTTGCGCCCCTGATCATCTCTGACGTCTCAGTGATCTCTTCGATGATTGTCCTGTCGTCGATTTCCCGCAGGTGTGGGTGGTTCTTCGTGTGATTGCCGACGACGTGGCCTTTTGCCGCGACGTCAGCGGTCACCTCGGGACACTGAGCAATGTTGCGGCCAAGGAAGAAGAAGACCGCCTGCGCTTCGTATCTCCCCAGGACGTCGAGGATGGCGGGCGTGCACACAGGATGCGGCCCGTCATCAAACGTCAGGAAGACCCGGCCAGGAGGTCGGCGCCGTCGATCAACCACGCGCTCGTGTCGGGTTCGTCGCGAGTGAGGTCATCGAGGGAGCTCACGTGGTCTCGGGTCCGTAGCGGCGGGTGAGGTCTCGGGCGAGGGCTTGAACGACTCCGTCGGGTTTCGGCGGCTGGCAGCGGACGGTGTTCTCGGCCGCAAGGGCTGCTTCGACGGCTTCGAGGCAGGCTCCGTGGCGGCGCATGGCGCAGCCGAGCCGCAGCAGGTGGTCGTGTCGTCCACCCGCCAAGATCGGCCCGCTGGAGGTGGCATCTCGCTTGCGCTCGAGGCTCGCGGCGCGTTCGAGCCGTCCGAGGACGTCTGTGGGCAGCACGGCCGGCAGGATGTCCCAGGGGGCACGGCCTTCGGCGAACCGGTAGACGCGGCCGGATGGGTGGATCGCGGGCGGGCAGACAAGGTACTGGCCGGTCTTGGCTCGGATCCCTTCCGGGCCGAGTTCGACGAACACCGTCTGCGTGTCGGCCGGTCTCGCGTACCAGAGGTGGTACCCCTGCTCCTTGCCGGTCTCGACGGCGACCGTGCGCGGCATCCCTTCAGGCACGATCCGTTTCAGGTGGGCGATGCCTTCGGGGCCGTCGATGTCGATCCCGAGCAGCCTCGAGGGACGGAGCACGACGACGGGGTTGCGCTTGAGGCCGCGTCCTTTGAGGAGGGCTGCTCCGAACGGCCCGTCCGGCAGCGGCTCTGTCTTGTCCCATCCCGGCGTGCTGACCCGCTTGGCCCGCGGGTCGCCCGTGATCCCCTCGGTGAACGCGATCGCGAGCCGGAGCTCACCGTAGGCGTGGCCGTGCCGCTCGAGCTCGCCGAGGCGTTCGCTCACGACTGCCTTTCGACGGCGAGAAGGGCGTCGAGTTCTTCGAGCAGTCCTTCGGCGATCGTGCGGGCGACATCTTCTGCTTCGCCTCGGTCGATCTCGTCGATGATCGCCGCGAGGCGTTCTCGAATTTCCAGACGGACCACGAGCTCGTGGGCAGAGAGCCGGCTCATGCGGCAACTCCTGCGAAGGGTCGGGGAGGCGTGTAGACGATGCCGTTGGCCCGCATTTCCCGGTCCCAGCAGTCGAAGGTGTGGAGGTCAAGCACCTCGCGGGGGAGCCGCTGCCCGCAGCAGGCGCACGCGGCTAGCTGCCGTTGCGCCGTCTCTCTGTTGTGACCGGCTGCCTTGTCCAGGGTCGCGTCGCTGGCCGCGCGGAGCCTCGCGCGGTACTTGCGCTTGCGATGTAGCGTCGGGCAGTCCTCGGAGTGGTAGGACTGGTTCGGTCGGTGCGGCGAGAACGGGGCACCGCAGCCAGCGCAGGAGGCTAGCTGCGGTTCGGGTTCGTGGCCGTCGTCGTCAGGGGCGCGAGCACGACTGGCGCGACGGCTTCTGGTTGAACGGGGGCGCTGCTCGGGCTGCTGGGCCTGGGGGCGAGCCGAGCCGACGTTGCGACGGGCGGCAAGGGCGGTGGGTAGATAGCGCCGGGCTGAGGGGGAAAGCAGGATCGCAGACCGTGCCCACGAGCGGGCATCTCTTCTCGTCTTGGGATCGGAGAAGTCGCTCGCAGGACCGATGATGAACTCGACAGCTTCCCGCTCCGACATGCCCTCGAAGCTGAACGTCTTGTCGTCCCAGACGACCACCCTGCAGCCCTCGGGTAGCGGCGGCCTGCGCGCCTCGCACGTCCGCGCGTGGCTGCCATACGCTTGAACTGCGAGTTTCCCGCCGCAATGACGGCAAGGGACGAGTTGGTCGCGGTTGTGGTCTACGTCTTGGTGTTCCATGTTGCCCGCCTAGACATTGTCGGGTCCTCCTTGGGGCTACTCCGCCGTCCGGACACCTGGTAAGGAGCTGCCCCCGAGGGGTGATCCCTCGGGGGCAGAACCCGACTTGTCAGGCTGGCGGGCTTGACCAATCCAGTTTCTCAAACGCGTTGGCGGCGGCTGTCCCCGGATTTCTCCGGAGCGCTGTCGTGTAGCATGGTGGACGATATGCAAGGGCGGCGGGCGATCTCTCCAGCGAATGGAGTACGTCATGACGCCGATCATCCGCTCGGGCTTCGCGCCCGCCGGCAGCGCCAAACGCCGGCTCTACGGTCGTAGCCGCAAGCACTGGCAAGTCATCCGTCTGCACCGGCTTGCGCTCGATGGGTATCGCTGTCAGATCAGGCTCGATGGTTGCCTCATGATCGCTACAACGGTTGATCTCGACCCCGCAGTCGGAGGCAACCACGACCTGGCGACGCTCGACAACACCCGCTCGGCGTGCGCCTTCTGTCACGGGAAGGTCGACGGTGCGGGAGCGCGGAAGGGTTGGCAGGGGGTGGGGGATGACCACTAGCCGTGTTGCCTCAGCGGACACCCCGCGCCTCGCCGCGAGAAAAAGTGGCTTCAACGCGCTGCCAGCGGAGATGATCGGGCTCGCGAAGCTCGTTCCGGCGGTTTGGAACGCGAACCGGGTGGCTCCTGAGACGCTCGTGAAGATCAGACGGTCGATCGAGGAGTTCGGGTTCGTCGAGAACCTCGTCGCCCGTAAGCACCCGACTGCCCGGGGGAAGCTCGAGGTGCTGTCGGGCAACCACCGCCTCGGTTTGCTCGCCGAGCTCGGGTTCACGGAAGCCCCGGTCGTCGTCGTTGACGTGGGGGATGCGGATGCGCGGATCCTGGCGCAGGCGTTGAACCGCACCCGCGGGGAGGACGATCCGGAGGCCTACGCCCGGCTGCTCGAGGACGTGCTCGCTGATGTCGGTTACGAGCGCGTGGTCGAGTTTCTGCCGGAGACGGAATCGAGCATCGACCGCTCCTCCGCACCTTCGCACCGGCACCCGAGGTCGATCCGGATCTGGTGCCGCCGCTGCCCACGAAGCCGCGGTCGAAGCCGGGCGAGGTGTACGAACTCGGCGCCCACCGTCTGATGTGCGGTGATGCGACGAACCCCGAGCACGTGAGGACGCTGCTTGCTGGCGCCGAACCGTTCTTGCTGCTCACGGATCCGCCGTACGGGGTGGAGCTCGACATGGAGTGGCGGGATCGGGCCGGTCGGAATGGTCGTGGGCCGGCGGAATCGTCATACCTACGCAGCAAAGGGCATACGAACACGTCGATCTCCGGTGACACGAAGGCTGATTGGTCGGACGCGTTCGAGCTCGTTCCGTCGCTGAAGATCGCCTATGTCTGGCACGCCACCTCCTTCACCCACCTCGTTGCTGCCGGTCTTGAGCGGATCGGTTTCAGGCTGTCGCAGATGATCGTCTGGGACAAGGAGAGGTTCGTGCTCTCTCGCTCCCACTACCACTGGCAGCACGAACCCTGTTGGTACGCCCGCAAGCCCGGGTCGCCGAGGTGGCTTGGTTCGAACGACCAGTCGACGATCTGGAAGCACCCGAGCCCAAAAATGCTCGCCACCGCCAAAGACAGTGCGGGGGATGACAGGGTCGATCATCCGACCCAGAAGCCAGTTGCCGTGTATACGCGGCCGATCGAGAACCACCTCCACCGCGGCGAGTGTTTCTACGAGCCGTTCGGCGGCAGTGGTACCGCTGTGGTCGCGGCCGAACTCACTGGCCGGGTGTGTTTCGCGATGGAGCTTGACCCTAGGTATTGCGACGTGATCCGCGACCGCTACGAAGCGTTCGCCGGTGGCTCCACAGCCGCGTAGTCTCGCTGACCTCGTTCGAGGCGGCACGTTCCGAGCTCGGACGCAGCACCGCCTTATCGGCGAGGAGCAGGATCTGCCGTGGCCGGCGTTTGCGATCATCCAGCGTCGTTACCGGGCGGCAGCCGACAATGAGGACCGCCGGTTAGTCGCACGCGAGTTCGAACGTCTCGTCAAGAGCGCGCATGAGGAGGCGCAGCGGCGCGAAGCCGACCTCGGCTGCGCCTGCCCAGGGTGCAGCGAAGGGCTCGAGCCGTTCACCGTCGATCACTTCCGCGCATGGGCGGCAGGAGTGATCCTCGACGATCGCGCCGCCTGGCAGCTCGAGCCATACCAGCAGGCGTTCATCGCCGACGTGTTCGCCGGCTACAGCGAAATCTGGCTCGTCGTGCCGGAAGGGAACGGGAAGACAACGACGCTCGCCGGGCTTGCGCTCTACCACTGCGAACACACACTGTCGGGCGAGGTGGCGGTCGCTGCCTCGTCGCGGGACCAGGCCCAGATCATGTTTCGCCAGGCAGAAGGGATGGTGCACAGCACACCCAGGCTAAAAGGGTTGTTTCGCGCCCAGGAGGGCCACCGGCGCGTCAAGTGTGAAGCCATGCTGTCGCGGATCCAGATCCACGCGGCCGATGCCGGCACGGGCGACGGGATCATCCCCACCCTCGCCTTGGTCGACGAGCTCCACCGCCACAAAGACCTGAAGCTGTACCGGGTCTGGCGGGGCAAGCTCGAGAAACGCGGCGGCAAGATCGCGACGATCTCGACCGCCGGCGAGCCCGGCAGCGAGTTCGAAACAACACGCGAACAGATCCGCCAATCCGCCGCCGACGTGCAACGGAAGGAGACGTTTGTGCGGGCCGCGGGCGAGAGCATCGTGCTGCACGAATGGGCCGTCCCCGAAGGCGGCGACGTCGCAGACATTGAGCTCGTCAAACGAGCGAACCCGTTCTCCGGCGTCACCCTCGAGGCACTACGCCGGAAATGGGAGTCGCCGACAATGACGGTTGCTCACTGGCGCCGGTTCGTCTGCAACCTGCCCACCCGCTCCACGATCGCCGCGATCCAGGAACGCGAATGGCACAACGCCGCGACTGCGGACCGGATTCCCGCGGGCGAGGTGATCTGGGCCGGGATGGACGTCGGCTGGCAATGGGACACAACCGCGATCATTCCCTTCTGGTGGCGCGACCCCCACTACCGGCTCCTCGGGCCAGCCACGATCCTCGAACCCCGAAGAGACGGCTCCCAACTCGACCCGAACCTGATCAAACACGCCCTCACCGAACTCGCCGCCACCTACCGGCTGACAACGCTCCTGATGGACTCCTCCCGCGCCGAGGACATCGCCTCCTGGATCCAGGACGAACTCGACGTCCAGGTCGTCTACCGCGCCCAAACCTCAAGACCCCAGGCCGAAGACTTCGAACGATTCATGAGCGCCCTCCGCCAAGGCTGGCTCCACCACACAGGCGACGAAGGCCTCCGCCGCCACGCATTGAACGCCGTCACCAGACTCCTTCCCGACGGCGGCTCCAAATTCGGGCGCGTCTCCCAAACCAGGCAAGGCGGCGACCAGGACGCCCGTGTCATCGACGCCCTCGCCGCAGCCGCCATGGTCCACTCACACGCAGTCGCCGAACACGAGACACCACCGCCGCCCGTCTGTCGAGCGATGGGGTTCAACTGATCGGCTGGGCGGCCGCGGCCGTTTCGCTTCGGTCCAGTGCATCCGATCCCAGGTGGTCAGTCGCCGTAGGGGTCGATCACAGGTGTTCCGGTCATCGGGAGCCTGCCCTCGTCGAAGGTGTGGATCACGGGAAGTTCGAAGTCGATTGCCTCAACGGCATCTGCAGGTATGCGCAGCCAGGGCGTCGTGTCGAAAAGCGCACGTCGCTCGATGTCGAGGCCTCCCGCGCGCAGGGTGACGAGCAAGGCAACGAACGGAGGCGCAGTCACGGTCACGCTCCGATAGAGACCGAGAATGCCGAACTGGAGATCTCGTGTCGCACCAAGGAGCAGATTGATCGTGCTGGGTGGCTTGGCGGGCGCGCCCGTCCGGACCGCCGTCGCGAGATCCGGGTACTTGGCGGGCAGCAAGTCGCTGAGGGCGAACATCCACGCCCACAGCGCCCGCACGAACGCGCCTGGCTTCAGCTGGCTCGACCGGGCGGAGATTCGGTTGCCCTTGCCAGCGGATGGGTGATGGAGTGCCCCAAACACGTCCCCGGCCCAGCGGAGGTATTCCTCGTCCCACTTGCCGGTCGCGTTGTTGCACGGCTCGCAGAACCAGCGCCCCCACATTCCGCCGTCTTCCTCGTGTCCCAGGTCATATCTCCAGACTCCGTCCGAGCCAAGGACGCGGGTTGGCCGACGCGCCGGTCCGGCGTTCCCTGATGCCCGGGCCGGCACATGAGTCCTCGAGAGCTTGCCCACGCTGCCGCACAGTTTGCACGGCCCGTGCTTGGCTCTCGCGGGCTGGTCGAGGCCCTTGATGGTCGGGGACATGCGTCCCGTTGTATCGACTCGGACACGCTGACGAGGCCACTCCGATCCCGAGCCGAACATCAGGTCGAATGGGTGTGACAGCCGCCGCGATACGCTCGCCCGGTGGCAGACCGGCTTCTTGACGCCCGAGGGGTATCAGAGCGCCTTGGCGTCCCCGTCTCGTGGGTGCGCGAGGCCGCCAGACGAAATGCGATTCCGCACGTGCGGCTCGGCAGATACGTCCGCTTCGACCCCGGCGACATCGAGAAGTGGATCGAGCAACAGAAACAGCCGGCGCGACGCGACTGAATCCTCCGCCCGTGGCGTCCCACGACACCCGGGCTGCCGCCGTGGCTTTCACCACCTAGTTGTCAACCGCGTGGAACTCGCGGTCCGCGCACACCCGGCAGTAGAAGACGACCTCGTCCTGGCCGTCGTCATCGAGGTCGACCAGGAACGCCTCCCAGCCCTCAGCTCGTGCATCTGGCTCCCGACTGCACTCCTCGCACGTCATCGCTTGATGGTGACGTGCGCGGCGACTGAGCGTAAGTGGCCGAAACGGACATGCTCTAAAAGCGGCCTGGGCGCAAGATCGACCTCGCCACCGCCACCGCCACCGCCGCCGTGATCGCCCGCGACAGCGCCAGCGAAAGCAAGCCCTGCGAGTCCGTGTGTGAAACGAGCCTTACTTACGTTCGGCTTCGGAGCGGAACGCTATCGCCGAGCCCGGTGGATCGTGCCCTTCGGGGGTTGTGTTGCGCTACCCCCGGGAGGTGGCGTACTAATGCTCCTGATGCGATGCCTGCTGCCACCGGTCTTCGCGGGCTTCCTCGCGTTGGCCTTGCTGGCGGCGACGGGATCGAGTGCGGCGCCGACGGGGCCGGCGTCGCGAGGAGCAGCGTCGACCGTGCTCTCGAAGACGTGGAGCGGCGTGATCACGGTCGATTACTCACCCGGGCCGGGCGACACCTACGGCACACCGACGTTCGCGGGGCACGTCCACACGGTCATCAACCTGCGCAAGGACGGCAAGGTCAGGTACTTCCATACCACCTTCAACCAGAGCGGCGCCTGGCGCTCAACACACGACTTGAGCGGGCAGGAGAATTGCCAGAACCATCATCTGACGGGCACACCGTTCGGGGCAACCCCGAACGCTTTCAGTCTCGAGTACGGCGGCGTCTACGGCAAGAACACCTTCCACGTCGGCATCGGGCCAGCCCCGCAGCCGGTGGTCTATCTCGACGACTCCGCCAGCGGCAACACGTGCGACAGCCGAGACATTCCCGCCACGACGACGCAGCGCCGCTGGTACCTGAACGTCAGCGACGAGCAGGAGTGGATCGTCCACGCCTGCCCCGACGTGGCGACGCTGTCGGGCAAGATGCATCCCGGCATCGGACAGATCTCGACGAACTCGACGATCAGCTACCAGCTGACGCGCCTCCCGGACGCCAACGGCGACGGCGTCCCGGACGGCGGCACCACCAAGACCGGCGCCTGCCTGACCGTGCCCCCGCCGCCACCCAAGAAAGGACCGTGCGCGGCGGACGGCTACAACGGCTGCCTGCCCGGTCCAACACCGCAATGCACGACCCACATGAAGGTCGTGTTCTTCGTCTACACACGCATGTCCGTGCCGAAGACCAACGGCTGCTGGACATGGATCAACCCCCGCCCCTACGGCGGCATCGGCGTCAACGGCGGACGCTGGAACTGGTGCGGCAACGGCGGCTACGTCCCCGGCCCGAAGGCCAAAGCCCCGGGCTACTGGGTCTACGACGACACGCTCCAGCATCCCAGCCCAGGACAGATCGCCGACATGGCTGCCTGCGGTCGATCCAGCGCCGTCAAAGGCGCGTCGCCGGCAGCGACCGTCGGCTTCGTCCTGACGGCATACCGTCCACCAGGGCCTGTCGCGTTGATCTCGGCCGCGTCCCAAGCGGCAATCCGCAAAGCGTCCGGAGCGGACACCTTCTTCGCGCAGCTCTACCTCCAGGACCACCCCGTGCTGACCGAGTCCGTCTACGGCGCCTGGAGCCGCACCGGCCACGGCGGCAAACACCAAGCCGGGATCGGGATCCTCGACGTCACACGTGGCTTTGCCACTGCTAACACGATCTCCGCCGACGTGCTGCGGCTCTGTCGCGACTCGCGCGCCGACGGAATGCTCGCCCTCAACGCCGGCACCGGCGGCGGCGGCAAGGAGCCTGGCAAAGGACCCCTTA
>Ga0302322_100000522_pt1 | contig 29650 bp, 24 predicted proteins | sample Fen_T0_2_FD_203757 | JGI IMG/M metagenome (GOLD analysis project Ga0302322, IMG submission 203757) | Peat permafrost microbial communities from Stordalen Mire near Abisko, Sweden - Fen_T0_2 | ecosystem: Environmental > Terrestrial > Soil > Wetlands > Permafrost | place: Sweden: Abisko...
CGTCTGACCGCGCCCACCGGGCGTGATCATGGACTTCGGCGGGGCGGGTGGGGGAGGGGGACCGCTCAGCGGGCGTGGGCGGCGAGCAGCTCGGCCAGCTCCTCCCGCCGGGTGCAGGCCTCGAGCGCGAACGAGGCGGCCAGCTCGCGGGCGCCGGCCGCGTCCACGCCGTCGAAGCACCGGGCGAAGCGGCCCACCAGCGGCTCGGCCAGCACGATGTGCTGGACCAGGCCGGTCAGCCAGCGCCGCCGCCCCCAGGGGTAGGGGTCGAAGTCGGGGAACTCGGCGTCGAAGAGCTCCTCCAGCGGCCCGAGGACGTCGCGCACCCCGGCGTCGCTGCCGCCCCACGCGTCGACGCCGAGCCGCTGCTTGATCGCCAGGACGTCGGCGATCCGGCGCACGTAGGGGCTGTCCGCCCGGGCGTGCACCAGGCCCTGCAGCCCGATGTCCTTGTAGGTCCACAGCGACCAGCTCGCCCCGTGCTCGGCGTAGATCGCGAGCTGGTCGGCGAGCAGCCGGCGGCGGCGCGCGTCGCGCTCGGGGTCGCCCGTCCAGATCGGTCCGAACTCGCCCACCCAGATCGGCGTCCCGGTCTCGCGCATGTACCGGGTGCGCTCGAGGAAGGTGCGCTCCAGCTCGGCGGCGTCGACGTACCGGCCGCGGACCGTGCCGGGGTAGTCGCCTTCCGTGGCGATGCCGGCGACGGCGTAGTCGTGGGCGGTGTAGACGGTGTTGGGGAAGGGGTCGGTGAAGGCGGAGAAGTCGGTCGAGTAGGTGTTGCCGTCGAGGAAGAGCACGTGGTCGGGGTCGACGGCGCGGATCGCCGCCTCCAGCCGGGCGTAGAACGGGCCGATCTTCTCGCCGGTGTGGTCGGCGGGCTCGTTCACCGGGTTGTAGCCGGCCACCCACGGGTTGCCCCGGTAGTGCTCGGCCAGCACCTCCCACAGATGGACGACGCGGTCCGCGAAGTGCCGGTGGTTCCAGAACTCCGCGTAGTGGGTCGGGTTGTCGCTGTGCCAGTGCTGGTTCTGGCGCCCCGGCAGGGCGTGCAGGTCGAGGACGGTGTGGATGCCGTGCCGGGCGCAGCTGTCCACGACCCGGTCGAGGTGCACGAAACCCTCCGGCCTGATCTCGAACGGGCGGTCGTCGTCCTCGAAGTGGCGGTAGCTGAACGGCACCCGCAGCGCGTTGAGGCCGAGCGAGGCCAGGTAGGCGGCGTCCGCGTCGGTGAAGAAGTCGTGCAGGAAGGTGTCGAAGAACGCCTCGTAGGCCTGCGGACCGAGGACGGCGCGCAGCGCCCGTCGCTGCTGCGACTCGGTGCCGGGGAAGCCGCTGATGAAGTTCTCCATGTTCAGCCACCCGCCCAGGCCGTAGCCGCGCAGGACCACCGGGCTGCCGGCGTCGTCCACCAGCCGGTCACCGTCGACGCGGAGCATGCGGTCAGTCCTCCCGATCGAAGTCGACCTGAACGGTCTCGAATCCCTTGTGCCGCTCGGACTTCGCGTACGAGGTGTAGGCGCTCTCGTCGGCCCGGGTGAGGTCGACGTCGTCCGTGAACGGGGTGAGCAGGCTACGCGGCCACAGCCGCCCGGCGCGGACGGCGTCGACCTCCGCCGCCAGGACCACGGTCGCGGCGCCCAGCCAGAGCCACGCCATCAGCCCGAGCACGATGCCGAACGCGCCGTACGTCGCCCCCGCGCCCTGCAGGCGGTGCGTCACGTACCAGCCGCCCAGCAGCTGGAGCAGCTGCCAGGCCACTGCCGCGCCGACCGCGCCGCCGCGCAACTGGCGCACGCTCACGTCCCGGGAGGTCAGGAGCCGGAAGGCGAGCACGAACAGCATCGAGTTCACGACGGCGGAGGCGAGGGCGGAGAGGATCCGGACGGCGGTCCCGTGGCCCCCGGCGAAGGCCCCGGCCACCGTTACGGCCGCGGTGGCCGCCGTCGTCAGGAGCAGCCCGCCGCCGAACAGGAGCAGCACGAGCAGGCTGCGCAGCCGGGCGCGCAACGGGTCGGGGCGGGAGTTGCGCGGGACGCCCCAGATCCGGTTCATCGCGGCCTGCGCCGCCTGGGCGACGCCGAGCCCGCCGTAGAGGCTGGTCAGGACGCTGACGACGAGTGCGACGGTGCTGCCGCGCAGGGACCGCACGTTGTCGCCGAGCTGGGTCCCGATGACCGGGAACTGGCTGAGCGCCGACGTCAGCAGGCGCTCCTGCAGCGTCGGGTCGCCCGCCAGCAGGAACCCGAGCACGGTCACCAGCAGGAGCAGCAGCGGGAACAGCGACAGGAACGCGTAGTACGTGATCAGGGCCGTGAGGTAGGCGCCCTGGTCGTCCGCGAACTTGTAGACGACCGCGAGCGGCAGGCCGATCCACCGGTGCTCGCGCTGGTAGCGGTCGAGGCGTTCCACCCAGGGCCTCGACGTCATGCCTCATCCTCCGCCGTCCGGTCGGACCTGCATCACGACGAAGACCCCCGAGTCCTGCGACCGGGTGGGTCGCGGTGCTCGAGGGTCTGTTCGCCGGGACCGGCCGAGGATCCGACCGGGAGGGGCCGGAGCCAGCGCAGGTGAGCCGGTTCAGCCGTGGAAGAAGTGGTCGATGTCGTCGCCGGCGACCTCGGAGTTGACCACGTGGGTGGCGTGCGGGTGGAAGTCCTGGTCCGCGGCCGCGAAGCTGTCGCCCTGGGCGTGCGTCACGTTGCTGCTGTGGTCGATCTCGGTGAGGTTGCGCTCCTCGACGTTGAAGCTCTCGTCCTGGAAGTTTGAGCCGAACGCGTCGTGCCCGGCGACAGCGGCGCCGTGGTCGGCGGTGATGTGCGACTGGTTCGAGGTGTGCCCGAGGCCGGAGATCGCCCCGTCGCCACCGATCTCGTTGCCCGAGGCGACGCCGACGGTGGCGTGGCCGAAGCCGAAGCCCGCGCCGTCCGCGTGGCCCAGCACCGTGGCGGTCTCGTTGCCGTTGCCCACGACGTTGCCGATGGCCGGGCCGCCGGACTGGACGCCGATGACCGTGCCGGTGTTGAACGCGCCCTCGGCGTCGCCGCCGACCTGCAGGGCCCCGGGGCTGTTCGCGGCGTTCTGCCCGACGAAGCTGTCCGAGATGACCTGGCCGTGGCCGAACGCCTGGTTCACGTCGCCGCCGCCCTGGTTGGCCACCGAGAGGGGGCCGCTGGCCACGTTCACGGCGGAGGCGCCGGAGGCGGAGACGGCGCCGGACCCGACGGCGGTGGAGGAGTTGTCGCTCTGGTCGACGTCGCCGTCGATCAGGCCCTTGTTGAGCAGGTTGGCGGTGTGGTCGCTGGAGAACGAGTCGTCCCGGAAGAAGTTCGCCATGATCTTTGTGCTCCTGTGGTCTGGGCCCGTCCCGGTCGGCTGGGCACAGGAGAACACTCTCCCGCCGGCCACCACCCCGGCATCGGGGGGATCCCCGTACGTCCCGACCCGCACAGGGGGGGTAGGTGGCCCGGCTGTCGCCCGACCCGCCGGATCACCGTCGTGCGTTGCGGGGATGCTGCTTGGCCGTCCGCTCGTTGCCCCGCCGGTAGTTGCCCGTCCAGCGGGCCATCACGTGTTGCTCGTCGGCGGAGCCGACCTCGGCCAGGAAGGCGCCCGCACGGGAGCCCCGCAGGGTGGCGGCCGTTCGACCGTGATGATCGATGGTCACGGAGCCGTCCGCGTTCGTCACGTACGTGAACCCGTTCGGCACCGGCATGCGTCGATGGTGCTGCGGCGACCGCCTCACCGCAACGACGTTCGCTCACTGTCCGGCGGCCACCCAGTAGAGCTGCTTGTGACCGCGGGCCTCGAGCTCGTCGGCGAGCCGGTCGGCGTCCGCCCGGGTCTGGAACGAGGCCACCACTGAACGGTTGCCGTGATCGTCCTGTCGCCAGACGACCCAGTGCGGGACGGCCCCTTCGGTCTCCACGACGCCATCCTGCACCGCGGTCTGCACCGATCGCCCCCGTCCGCGGCGGATCGGGCGTCCCGGGCTCGCGGACGTACGGTGGCTGATGGGGCCGCCACGATCCGGGTCCGCGGCGGGAGCTGCTCAGCCGGTGTCCGCCTCGCCGTTGCCCTCACCGGCGAAGGCGACCTGGGCGTCACGCCGAGGAGTCACCATCCGGCTGACGAGGAAGCCCTGCGCGGCGTCGAACGTCTGCTCACGCAGCGCGTCCAGGCTGTCGGCGCTGTCCACGCACTCGGCGATCACCTGCACCCCGACGGCGTGCGCGGCGTCGACCATCGCGCGCACCAACGACCGGCTGGCCGGCTGGGCCGATCCGAGCAGGTCAGGCTCGAGCTTGACCATGTCGATGGGCAGGCCGTCGAGCCGGCCCATCGACAGGTAGCCACGACCGAAGTCGTCGACGGCCACCTGGACCCCCAGCTGCCGCAGCTCGGCCAGGTGGGAGCGTGCGCTGCGCCGGCTCAGGACGTCCTCGTGCACGTCGATCACCAACTGCTGCGCCGGTACCGACGCCTCCTGCAGGGCCGCGCGGACCATGCCGACCACGCCGATGTCGCTCAGCAGCCGGCTCGACAGGTTGACGGTGAGGGTGCAGTCGACCGGCTCTCCTTCGCGGGCCCACCGCGCCCGCTGCGCCAGGCCCTCCCGCAGCACCCAGCGATCGAGCTCGAGCGACAGGCTCGACATCTCCGCGAGCGGCACGAAGTCCTGAGCGGTCAGGACGCCGTGGCCCGGCCGGTCCCACCGGGCCAGGGCCTCCCAACCGATGGTGCGGCCGGACTCGACGTCGACCATCTGCTGGTACTCCACCTGCAGGCTCCCGCTGCGGATCGCGACGGTGAGCTCCTCCTCAAGGGCCACGCGTGCAGCCTGCCGTGCCTGCATCGCGCCGTCGAAGACCCGCACGCACCCGCGGCCCTGCGCCTTGGCCTCGTACACCGCCGCATCGGCGGCGGCCAGCAGGACGTCGCAGGTGATCGGCTCGTCGCGGGCGACGGCGACCCCGACGCTGGCACCGACCAGTGCCCGCTGGGGCCCTGCGCCCGTCGGGACGACCACCGGCTCCCCCGCGGCCCGGACCAGACGCTCGGCGAGATCGACGACCGCGCGTTCGTCGGCGGCCGACGGCAGCAGGACGACGAACTCGTCACCGCCGAGGCGGGCCACCACACCGTCCGCGCCGACGACGGCGGTGAACCTGGCGGCGAGGGTGCGCAGCAGGCTGTCTCCCGCGGCATGGCCGAGGGAGTCGTTGACCGCCTTGAACGCGTCGAGGTCGATGAACAGCAGCGCGGTCCGCCCGCCCCGGTCGTCGGCCAGCTCGACGGTGATCTGCTGGACGACGCCGGCCCGGTTGAGCAGTCCGGTGAGCTCGTCGTGCACGGCCCGGTGAGCCAGCTGCGCCTGCAACCGCTCACTCTCGCGCACCGCGGAGACGATCATCTCGATGGAGGCGTGGACGACCCGCCCCAGTGGTCCGGCCACCGGCTCGGACAGCACGGGGTTGCCCAGGTCACCCCGGGCGACGCACGCCGCCTGGGACTGCAGCCGGCGCAGACCCTCCACCGTGGAGCCCAGCGCGACGGAGACCATCCGCACCTCCCGCGGACCCGACGCCCCGACGTCGACCAGCCGGCCGTCCCTGATCTGCTGGGCATCCCCGGCCAGCCTTCTCAGCGGCCTCGCGATCAGCAGGCCGACCCAGATCGCGGCCACCGTCGACATCACCCCGAGCGCCACCGCCACACCGAGCGCCTGGCGCAGTCGTTGCGCGGCCGCCGCCGCGTCGGCACGGGTGTAGGTGTCGGCGCGGGTCAGGGCACTGTAGAGCAGCCTCAGCATCGTCGTGGCCCGGGAGGACGTCAGAGCCAGACCTCGGCTGAGGTCCAGCTGGCCGGTGTCGAGGGACCCGCCCAGCGCGTCGGCCGCGCTGTGGCCGGCCAGTGGATTCGTCGCCCGGATCGACTCCCACTGGACCCGCAGCGACGCGGACGACAAGGCGTCCAGGGCTACGGCCGCCTGGGCCCACGTCAGTGCAGAGGCCTCCATCTCGGCAGCCAACTGCGGCGCCAGCCGGCGCAGCACCAGGGCCGGGAGCTGTCGACTGGCGGCGCGGTTGGCGGCGGCGACGGCCCTCATGTCCTCCAGTGCCGCGATCCCTGCCGGGTTGCCGCTCTCGGCGAGCGCGGTGACGACGGTGTCCCGCTGCAGCCCGTCCAGCCGGTCCCCGAGATCCAGGTAGCGGCGCACGATGTCGTTGACGGCCGCCGCTCCCGGCCCGGTCTGGTCCACCACCGCGCGCACCCGGGGCAGTTCGGCCACGACGCCGGACAGCCGGGGGTCGGCACTGGCCTGCAGGGCCGCGGACAGCAGTTCGTCCGTGGTCCCCCGTGTGTCCGCCAGCGTCACGACCATCTGTCGGGTCAGGTTCCGCGCGGTCTGCCGGGAGTCGACGCCGAGCCAGGGGATGGTCCGCGCCGACCCCAGCAGGTGGCTCACCATGGACGGCGTGAGCTCGGCGCCGAGCGCGTCCTGCGCCGCCTCGATGGCGACCATCACGTGGACCGCCGCCCGTTCGCGCTCGGCGCCGGCGACGTCCGAGCGCGCCCGGGTCATGGTCGCCGCGGCATAGGCGCAGGTGCCCAGCAGCGCGATCGCCAGAAGAGCGGCCACATATCCCCACAGCGGGCGTCCCCCGGCCCTGTTCACGCCAACGGCGTCGGCGCCAGCAGCACCGTCGTCACTGCCCGCGGGCGGCGGGTGGGACGACCCGGATCGGCGCACCGTCTGCCGGCCCAGGGCCGGTCGGCGCAGGGACGGTCTGCGCACGGTCTCAGGACGTGGCGGACGCGAGCTGCGCTGCCGTCAGGGTCGGACCGGCCTCCGCCGCGCCGCTCACCACGGCCTGCACCGCGCCGGACAGCAGCTGGGACACCCGCGGGTACTTCGAGCCGAGGTTGTCACTGGTGCGTCCCTTGGCGGCGGAGACAGCCGTGACCCAGACCGCGAGCTGAGGGTCGGCCTTGATCTGCTTCTGCTGCATCGCGGGCAGGACCGAGATGTACGACAGCGCACTGTCGGTGGCGTACGCGTTCTCACCTCGGGTCAGGCACGACGTCAGACGCTTGCCGATGTCGTAGCGCTTCGCGTCACGCTGGACCGGCATGGTGACGAACTCGCCGCCCAGAGGTGCCTGGGCGGTGCCTGCGGCCTTCGAGGGAATCGGGATCACGCCGCCGTGGATTCCTGACTTCCGGAAGGCGGTCAGTTGCCAGGTGCCGTTCTCGGCGAAAGCGACGTCACCGTCGGTGAACTCGTGCCAGCTCGGGTCCTGGGCGTTGTTCACCACGGACTTGTCCGCGTATCCCTGTTTCACCCACGACGCCCACAGCTGCAGTGCCGCGACGGCCTGCGGCGAGTCCAGCTTGCGCAGGTCGGCGCCCGCCCCCCAGAACCAGGGGAGGAACTGGAAGCTGCCCTCCTCGGTGCCGATGGCGGAGAACGTGATCCCGCGCTTGCCGGTCGCCTTGACCTTGGCCAGGGCCGCGTTCAGGGACGACCAGTCCGTGACGGACGCCGGGTCGACGCCGGCCGCGTCGAGGATCTTCTGGTTGTAGTACAGCGCCAACGTGTTCGCCCCGATGGGCACCCCGTAAGTCTTGCCGTCCACCAGCCCCGCGCCCAGGACGTTCTGCGCGATCCCGCTCACGTCCGCGCCCGTCACCTCGGCGGCCGACAACGCGCCGGCGTCGACGAGCGACGAGACCTCGGTGTTGTCGATGACCAGGACGTCAGGGGCAGTTCCCTGCTGCACGGCCAGGACCGTCTTGGCGGTGAGATCCGCGAGGTTGAACTTGCTGCGCTTGAGCGCCACCTTGGCGTCGGCGGCGCACGCCTTCACCCGCTGCCCCCACGGGGAGGCCTCGTCCCACTGCGTGTAGGGGTCCCACACGTTGACGGTGCGCAGGTCCGAGGCTCCGGACTTGATCGACTGATCCGGGCTGGCTCCGGCACAGGCCGCCAGCAGGAGGCCGCACCCGAACGCCAGGGAGCAGGTCGCCGCACGGCGTAGCAGTCGGTGGGATGCCGATGGTGCCATGGGATGCCTCCGGTGGTCGTTCGCTGGAGCGTTGACCCCGGTGATCGGCAACGCCGGGGTACGCCTTGAGCGAGCCCGGTCCCGGCCCAGGAGCCGGTGCCGCCGTCCACCGCGGCGGCGGTCGCGACGGTGAAGGCCGCGCGGTTCACCCGACCGGCCCCCGCCGTCACCCGATCGGCCTCATCCCCGACGTCCCCGACGTCCCCGACGTGAGGCCGAGGCCCGGTGCGCCGGCACGGCTGCCTCCCGCGCCGAACCCGGGCACCACAGGGCCGTCGTCGTGGACCCGGTCACGCGGGTCACGGTCCAGCGCGGCGAACTGCCAGCGCACCGAGAAGTAGCCCAGGGCGTACTCGCCGTGCGCCGGGTCCCAGAGGCGGTACTCCGTCGCCGCCCGCCGCACCCGCGCCGCCGCCTGCGGATCGGGCAGGGTCCACGACGACGCCGGAGCCGGTAGTGACCACCACAGGCGTGACGTCACCCACCGGGCGGAGGTGACGACGCCGGCGCGGAGCAGGTCCCGCAGGGCGAACCCGGCGTCGAGGTGGTCCTGCTGCCGCTCGGCGCAATAGGACATCGTGACGTGGGTCGCGGCGGGGAACTGCACGGCGAACGCGCGCATCACCTGGTCGGCCTCGGACACCGTGACGACCGTGCCGCCGTCGCTGTCCGGCGCGTCCAGGTGGGCCAGGAAGACGTCACCCGGGGCGAGCCCGAGGTCGCGGGCGGCCCGACGCAACTCCCCCACCCTGGCCGCGGCGACCTGGTCCGGCGACAGGCCGTTCCCCGCTGCCCTCGCCGCCGGCGCCCCGCCCGCGAGCTGCTGGTCGACGTCCCGCACCGCGCCGGTCGTGCGCCCGTCGGTCAGCGCGACCAGGACGACGCGATCGCCGCGCTGCACCGCGGCGGCGACCAGCGCACCCATGCTCAGGGTCTCGTCGTCCGGGTGCGGGGTGTAGAACACGTCGACGTGACGTGATCCGGCCTCGGTTCCCGGCAGCGGCCCGGCCGGCGACCACCGACGGGATGCGGAGCCGGCGACCGGCCCCTTCGCCTGGTCGTGATCGGGGGTGTCGAGCAGGACGACACCGCCGGCGACGGTGCGCAGGCGTCCCACCCCGGGACCGAACGGTTCGATCCGCGCCCCGCCGGAGGTCGGTGGTCCCGCGAACCCGATCGTCGGCCGGCCGGGCCCCGGCTGAGCCGCGGACGCCGCGGACGCCGCGGACGCCGGGGACGTCCGTGGCGGTGGGCCGGCCGGACCTGCGGATCCCGGGACGGCGCACGAGGCCAGGACCATGGCGAGCGGGACCACGAACAGCCTGCGACGACGTCCGCCGCCGCGAGCCCTCGGGCGGCCGCCGGGTGGGCGGGTGGCCGCGCGCCACCGCTCGCTGACGCGCATCCGGCCACCCCCGACGGTCCACCGCTGGTTGACGATCTCGACCCGGCCCACCTCGCCCCGGGGTGACCACGATCCAGGGGGCCAGCCTGGCTGAGGGTCGATGAGAGAGGCATGAGAGCCTGCGCTGAGCCATGCGCTCAGCCCTGCGCCGCCCTGCCGCCCGCATGCCCGCGGATGGTCAGAGCGACTTCCACGGGTCGATCTCGACGTCGTCGACCTGCACCGACCCACCGACGGCGCTGAAGCGCAGCTGCATGTTCTCGGTGTTGTCCCCGCTGTACATCCACGGCACGTTGATCCCGCTGGCGGCCACCCACCCGCCGTTGGCCGCGACCGGCACCTCCCAGTCGAGCGGGGAGTTGAGGTTGGAGGTGGTGTTGGTGACGTCGATGTGCAGGTGGATGCGGGCGCCGGCGCTGCCCTTGTAGAAGAAGCGGACGAGAGCCTCGCCCTTCGCGTTGCAGAAGATCGGCGTGACGGCGAGCCCGCCGGAATTGACCTTGAGCGACCTGCTCTGGCCGGCGCCGTTGATGTAGCGGGGCTCGTTGCCGGTCACGACGGAGCTGTTGGCGAGCGCCCAGCCGGTGGCGCCGGCCTCGAAGGTGCCGGCGGGAGCGGTGAAGTAGGAGTTGATGTCGCCGTCCACCGCCAGGAACTTCTTCGCGGTGCTGCGGGTCGAGCAGGGCACCGACGCCGTCGTGGCGGCGCTCGCCGTCGGGGCCCACGCGGCGAACGCGGCGGCGGTCGCGACGGTGAACGCGGCGGCTCTTCGGACCTGGCGTCGAGACGTGCGGGCCATGCGGGTCCTCCTCGGTGCGGTGTGCGGACTCCACCAGGATGTGACCACTCGTCGGCGAGCACTAGCGCTGCGTAGTCGAACCACTCGTTCGTCGCGATCGCCACCGGGATGGCGCAATCGAGGCCCGCCGTGCGGCTACCGGTTCGACCCCACGGTTCACCCGGCCGGCCCCGCCGTCACCCGATCGGCCTCACGGCGCGGCGACGGCCGGCGGTCAGCGCGGCGCCCTCCAGCGCTCCAGCAGGAGCGGGACGGCGACGTCGCGCCAGAACGCCGGGGCGACCAGACCTCCCGACATCCCCGACGTCGGGAAGCGCGGCACCCGCACGGGGGCGTCGCCGGTCGCCCGGACGTCGACGCCGCCGAGCCGGCGCAGCCGGTCGGCCAGCAGTGTCGTCAGGGCCGCGCGGTCCTCGGGCTCGGAGGGCACGGCACGCAGGGCCGCGTGCAGGTCGGCCCACAGGTGCGGATCGCCTCGCAGGCCCCACTGCGCGGGCGGCGCGTCGAACAGCGCGTCGGCCCAGGACGGCGGCGGGTCGGTGAGCGTGCGCAACTCCTGCCGCCGCCAGCCGTAGCTGACGACCCGGACGTCGAGCCCGCTGCCCCGGTGCAGCCGTACGGCGCGCCCCACCGCGTCCAGGACCCACTCCACCGGATTGCCGAAGACGCCCGCCCCGACCAGCGTCAGGTACACCGTGCGGTTACCGGTCCGGACGGCGGCCGGCACCGCGGCGGCCAGCGTCGCCTCGTACGCGGCGTCCAGCACCAGCCGGGCCAGCGGCTCCCAACGTCGCCGGTCGCCGCCGGCGTAGGCGATCGGCAGCGCCGAGCAGAACACCTGGGTGACCGTGTGCCCCGCGTTCTTCCAGGTGACCTCGGCGTCGGAGGCGACCCCCACCCGCAGCAGCCCGGCCAGGTCGTCCCGTTGCGGCCCCGTCAGGGCGTCCAGCCGCGCGGCGACCCGGTCCAGCTCGGGCGGCGCCACGAACGCGTACCCGTTGCGCATCTCGACGGCGAGGTCCAGCGCCGCGGCCAGGTCGGCGAACCCGTCCAGCTGACGATCCGCCGTCTGGCCGCGCCCGTCGTACGGGCCCGACCCGAACCGCACCAGGTAGTTGCGGTGGATCGTGGCCGCGCCGCAGGCGATCGCGCACGCCGGTCCCTGCGTGTGGTCGGTGTCGTAGCGGTCGACGCCGTCGTCGGGAGTGATGGCGGGGGCGGTCATCTCCAGCATGTTGAACTGCGAGGCGACCTGGAAGACCGCACCTGCCGACGAGGGATCGGCGTGCAGGTCACGAACGTCCCCCACGACCTCACCCACGGCCGACCGCCCCCCGGGGCCGGCCCCCGGAACCGTCCCCGGGACGGCCCCGGCCTGGTCGCGGGCCCGGCGCAGGGCGGCCAGGCCGACGACGGCGAAGTCACCCCGCCGCATCCGTCGCCCGTTCACGGTCGACTCCAGGAACGGACCGTCCTCGCGCAGGCGCGCCAGGACCTGCTCGCGGTCGGTCTCCCGGAACCCGGTCAGTCGCTCGAACCACATCCCGTCGACCCCTCCCCGCAGCCGCCTCCCGTCCGGAACTACTACCACGACGCCCTCGCCGCCCGCGGGCGGAGCAGCGGCCCTCCTTACAGCCTCACCACGAAGCAGGCACCCCTGCCCGGCCCGTCGCTGGTGGCCGTCACCGTCCCGCCGTGCGCCTCCGCCAGGGCACGCGCGATGGTCAGCCCGAGCCCGGACCCGGTGCCGCGCGCCTCGGCGGGACCGCGATGGAACCGCTCGAACAGCAGGTCCGCGTCCCGCGGGTCGAACCCGTCCCCGGTGTCGGCGACCACGATCTCGGCCGCCGGCCCCGACCGGCCACCTCCGCGCCGGACGGTCGCCGTGACCTGGCCGCCCGGCGGGGTGTGGCGCAGCGCGTTGTCCAGCAGGTTGTCCAGCATCTCGGCGAGCCGGGCCGCGTCGACCCGGGCCTGCGGCGCGGCGGGGTCACCCTGCGCCGTCAGCCCGACGCCCTTGGCCCGGTACCGGGCGGTCGCCGCGGCGACCGCCCGGTCGACGAGTGGCCCGAGCGGTTGCGGCACCGGGTCCAGGACGATCCGGCGCTCCTGGGCGCGGGAGACCTTCTCCAGGTCCACGAGGAGCCGGCCCAGGCGGTCGGTCTGGTCGGTCAGGACGGCCAGGGTCGCCCGGTCCGGAGCGAGGACGCCGTCGGTGAGCGCCTCGACGGTGGCGCGGACGGCGGCCAGCGGGGTGCGCAGCTGATGGGCCAGGTCCGCCGTGAGCCGGTGCCGGTCGGCCTCGGAGCCGGCCAGCCGGTGGCCCAGGCGGGTCATCGAGTCCGCCACCGAGGCGAACTCCGGGCCCAGCCTCGGGTCGGGCATCCGGACGTCGTAGTGGCCGTCCGCCAGGCGTTGGGCGGCGGTCGCCACCGCGTGGACCGGGGCCGCCAGCCGCCGGGCGACCAGCCACCCGATCGCCGCCGCCGCCACCACGGCCGCCGACACCGCGGCGCCCAGCGACACCAGGACGGCCTGGTCGAAGGCGGCGTCCACGTGGTCCCGCACCACGCCGTCCAACGGCGGAAGGTGCGCCCGCTGCAGGTGCTCGTGGAAGATCGCGGGCGCCAGCAGGGCGGCGACCACGGGCAAGGTCACCGCGCCGGCCGCGACGATCAGCAGCCCCGCCAGGAACAACCGCGGGGCCAACCCGATCGACGCCAGCCGCGCGGACCAGCGACCGGGCGCGCTCATCCCGGCCCCATCCGGTAGCCCACGCCGCGCACGGTGACGACGTAGCGCGAGGCGCCCGGGTCGTCGCCGAGCTTGCGGCGCACGTGGCCCAGGTGGATGTCGACCAGGTGCTCGTCCCCGACCCACCCCGCCCCCCACACCCGGTCGATCAGCTGTCGACGGGTGAACACCGCCCGCGGCCGCGAGCTGAGCGCCTCCAGCAGGTCGAACTCGGTCCGGGTCAGCACCACGACGGCCCCGGCCACGCTCACCTCCCGCGCCTGCGGGTCCACCACCAGGTCACCGAAGACACGCGGGTCGGCCGCCGCTCCGTCCGCCGCCGCTCCGTCCACCGCCGTGGTGTGCGCGCCGTCCGGCGGGGCGTGCGGGCCGCCCGGCGGGGCGGGGCGGCGGCGTGGACGGCGCAGCAGGGTCCGGATCCGCGCCGTCAGCTCACGCGGCGAGAACGGCTTGGACAGGTAGTCGTCCGCCCCCACCGCCAGGCCGATAAGGACGTCCACCTCGTCGGCACGTGCGGTGAGCATCACGACGTAGCAGTCACTGAACGTCCGCAGCCGCCGGCAGGTCTCGACCCCGTCGACGCCCGGCAGCCCCAGGTCGAGGACGACGACGTCCGGTTCGGCGGCCCGCACGAGGTCCAGCGCGGTCTCGCCGTCCCCGGCCGAACGGACGGCGAACCCCTGCCGCTCGAGGTAGCCGACGACCACCCGGACCAGGTCCGGCTCGTCGTCCACCACCAGCGCCTGCAACCTCGCCGGCTCCGGGCCGGCCGGCTCCGGGCCGGCCGGCTCCGGGCCGGCCGGCTCCGGGCCGACCGGCTCCGAGGGGTCCGGGGGCGTCGCGGTGCCGTTCAGGCGTCCTCCTTCGCCAGGAAGGTCCCGTGCCACGTGTGGTACCAGACCTCACCCGTCGTCGCGTTCACCGACAGCATCCCCACCGGCCTCCCGGCGGCCGCGGTGTCCAGCGTGCAGTAGCCCGGGTAGGCGTCCACCGACGTCACCGACGCGCCGGGGCGGTCGGCCTGCAACCAGGCGGCCGCGAGGGACCGCGCCTGGTCGGTGGTCACCGTCGCGGTCCGCGAGCCGGTGTTCCACATCATCGCCGGGCCCGGCTCGGTCGTCACCGCACCGTCGGCCGGGTCCACCAGGACCTCGGTGACCGACGCGCCGGCGGAATCCTTCAGCTCGACGTACACGTTGCGGCTGAACTGCACGACCTCCCCCGGCCGCAGCCCCGCCGCGGACGCCGCCTCGCTCGCCCGGGCACGGGCCGCGGCGATCGACGCGACGGCCACGCCGTCACCGGCCAGCCACACCCGACCCGGCATCATCGCGCCGGTCCCGGTGCCGCCCATCATCCCGCCGCCCATCGGGACCACGCTGCCAGCAGCACCGGCGCGGGAGACCCCGCGGACGATCCACGGCGACGCCGTCACCGACGCCACCAGGGCCACGACCGCCGCCACGAGCACGATCATCGACACCCGCCGGGACGGCGCGCCCGACCGGCCGCGGGAGCCACCACCCGGGCCGTCGGAGCCACCGTCGGACGACGGGGGCCGCACCGGCGGCGGGAGCACCGCGCTCACCGGGTGCCCCCTCGGCCGCCGCGCATCGCGGCCAACGCGGTCCGCTGGGCCTGGTAGGCCTCCAGGTCGATCTCACCGCGGGCGAACCGCCGGTCCAGGATCTCCTCCGGACTGTCGACGTCCCGCGGGGCGTCCTGACGACGGTCCGGCAGCAATCGCACCACCGCCCAGATGATCAACCCGAGCAGCACGAGCCAGAACAGTCCCATGACCATCCAGGCGCCGTAGCTCATCCCGCCGCCGTACCAACCCATCATCACCGTTCAACTCCTCCGGCAGTCCCTGCCACGACCCGGCAGCACGGCCACCGGGACACCACCAGCATCGACCGCCCGCCCGAAGAACGACCGGGCGCGGGCCCGAAGATTTGACGAAGATCTGCTCGTCGACGGCGTGGGCGCACCGGCGGGGCGGTCCTCACCGGGGCAGCGGCGCCCCGGCGGCGACGAGCAGCGCGCCCGCGACGGCGGCAGCCAGCAGGGTGAGGACCACCCCGCGGCGCAGGACCAGCAGAGCCACGGCAGCGGCCGCGAGCACGCCGTACTGCCACGGCCGGTCCAGGGCGCGGGCCAGCGGCAGGGCGGAGCCGAGGATCGCACCGATCGCGGCCGGGCCGGCACCGTCGAGGAAGGCCCGCACGTGCCGGTCGCCGCGCAACCGGTCGAAGCGGTGGGCGCCCAGCAGGACGAAGGCGAAGGACGGGCTGAAGGCCACCAGCGAGGCCAGGAGCCCGCCGCCGTAGCCGGCGGCGGCGTAGCCGACCACGGCCACGGTCTGGACGACGGGGCCCGGGGTGATCTGGCCGAGGGCGACGGCGTTGAGGAACTGCGCGTCGGTCATCCAGTGGTGGCCGACGGCGTCGGCCTGCATGAGCGGGATGATCACGAACCCCCCGCCGTACGACAGGGCGCCGACCTTCAGGGCCACCCACGCGACGGACAGCAGGACGCCGCCCCCGCCGGTCGCCGCCGCGAGGACCGGCAGCGCGGGGAACGCGTGCCTGCCCCGCTCACCGCCGGGTCGGCGCGGGTCGACGGGTGGACGCCGCACCAGGATCTCCACCGCCCCGCAGCAGACGAGCAGGACCACCAGCCACGGTCCCAGCAGCGCCGCGGCGCCGACACCGGCGAGCAGGTACAGCACCCACCGCGTCCGCCCCCCGCGCCCGCTCGCGCGGCGCCAGCCGGCGGGAAGGAGGCTCGTACCGGCCTGGACGGCGACAGCGGCCACCGCCGCCGCGCCGCCGGCGCCCGCGGCGCGGACCCAGACCGGGGACGTGCCCGCCAGGAAGAGCGCGGCCAGCGCGAGGACGACGAGCAGGCCAGGCAGGACGAATGCGGCCCCGCCCACCAGGGCGCCGGCCCGGCCCCGCACCCGCCACGCACAGAAGATCGCCAGCTGGGTGGACGCCGGGCCCGGCAGCAGGTTGCAGGCGGCGATGGCGTCCTCGAACTCCCGGGCGCCCAACCAGCCGCGGTCCTGCACGCACAGCCTGCGCAGCAGAGCGATGTGCGCCGGCGGTCCCCCGAAGCCGATGCACCCGATCCGTCCCCACTCCCGGACCACGACCCGCAGGCCCACCCGGGGCGCGGCCTCGGGCGGCCCGGCGGGCACGGGGCCAGAAGCGGGCGCGGGCGCGGGATCCTCGGGCACGCTCGCCGGTTCGCGGGTCACGACCGCAGGGGCCGGAACGCCTGCGCCACGTCGGCCGGGGCCACCTCGAGCCGCACCGGGAGCTGCGCCATCTGCTGAAAGTACCGTCAACGGGACGGTGATCCAGATCTGGCTCGTGGCGGTGGTGCCGGGATATCGTGGATGCCGTGACGCCCGGGCGGAACGCCTGAGCCGTGTTCGCGACCGTCGGAAGGATTCCCGCGACCACCGCGCTCAGCCACCGGGATCACCCCGAGCCATGAGAGGGGGTGAGCCGCATGACACGGATTCCCCTGAGTTCTGGCGACCTGATCGACGTCGAGATCACCCGGGCGCTGCCGTTCGGCGCGCTCGTCGCGTCCGGATCCGGCGTGCCGGGCCTGGTGCGCGGCGCCGTCAGCGCCGGCATCGGCGCGACGCTACGCGTCCAGGTCGTCGACGTCGACGAGGCCGAGCAGCGCTTCAGCGCCCGACCCGCCTGAGTCGGAGCCCGGCTGCGCGTGACCTCGTGCCACGCGCAGCCGGTGCCGTCCCTACCGGCCGCGCGGAGCCGGCCGGACCAGCGGGTCGAGCCGGATCAGCCGATCGAGCACGTGACGGTCGCGCCGGACGTGCCACCGGCGGCGACGAAGCCGAACGTCGTCGAGGCGCCGGCGCCGAGCGCGCCGTTGTACGCCGCGTTCCGCACCGTCACCGCGCCGGAACTGCCGGACGCCGTCCCGCTCCACAGGCTCTGGACCGTCACGCCGGACGGCAACGTCATCCCCACGCTCCAACCGGAGATCGCGCTGCTGCCGACCTTGACCGTGACCTCACCCTGGAAGCCGCCCGGCCACGTGCTGATGGTCCGGTAAGCGGCGCTGCAGCCGCCGGTCGGGACCGGCGTCGTCGGCACCGGCGTCGTCGGGACGGGCGTCGTCGGGACGGGTGTCGTGGGCACCGGCGTCGTGGGCACCGGCGTGGTCGGGACCGGTGTCGTGGGAGCGGGGGTGGTCGGCGTGCTGGAGTCGAGCCCGAAGAAGGAGACCGCGTACGCCGCCATCCCGCCGGAGGGCAGGCTGTGCCCGGCACCCTGGATGCTGTAGGCCTCGATCTGGACCGCTCCGGACGACGTCGCGAACCGGCTGCGGTTCCAGCCCGCTACCGGCGAGTCGGTGGACGTGGGGGTCTGGCTCAGTCCGAAGACGTTGGTCCACTGCTTGAGGTCCTCCTGGAGCAGCTGGTACGGCACCAGCGTGTCGGCGGTGCCGTGCCACAGCTGAATCCGGGGTCGCGCGCCGGTGTAGCCGGGATACGCCCCGCGGACCAGGTCACCCCACTGCTGCGCCGTCCTGGTCAGCTGCCCGCTAGTGCACCTGCCGCCCGGCGGGTAGTCGGCGGCGTTGGCGAAGCAACCGAACGGAACGCCCATGAACGCCGCCCCGGCCCTGAAGACGTCCGGGTAGAGCGCGAGCATCTCGTCGGTCATCATCCCGCCGGAGGAGCTGCCGGTGGCGAACACCCGGTTCGGGTCGCCGCCGTACTGCTGCTCCACGTATGTGATCATCGAGACGATGGAGACCGGGTCGCTGCCGCCGCCGCGCCTCTTGGCGGCGTCCGACCAGGTGTCGAAGCAGTTGCCGAAACCGGCCTGCTGGGTGGCGGTGGGGTAGATGACGATGAAGCCGTACCGGTTGGCCAGGGAGGCGAACTCGCTGCCGGAGTAGAAGCCCGGCCCGCTCCCCCCGCATCCGTGCATCGCCACGACGATCCCCGGCTTTGCCGGGTGCGAGTCGGGGACGTACACGTGCATCTGCATGTTGCCGGGATTGCTCCCGAAGTTCGCCACCTGCACCAGGCTCGCCGCGGCGGCCGGCGTCGTCGACGCCTGCACCACGGCGGCCAGGCCCAGGACGGTGAGCCCGGCGGTGATCAAGCTCAGGGTTCTGCGTGGATGTCCCATGAACGCTCCTTTGCGTCAGGCGGTGACGTCGCAGGTCAATCATGATCAGGAACTCTTGAGTGTCGGCGCAGTGCATGAAGGAGTCAATTGATCTTGATTCCGAGTGTGGCTCCCGGGGACGGAAGGGCTGGCCAGGGTGCCCTCCGGCCGCTCGTCGCCGCTGAAAACTCCTACAGTTGGTCGGTGCCACGTGAGCCCTCCCACCGCCGCTCCGAGGTGGCCGGACCCGTCGCCGGACCCGCCGGCGAGCCGGACCCGCCGACCCATCCGGACGCCGAGGAGGATCCCCGCCGCTCCACCGGCGGCTCACCGCAGGGCATGGCCATGACGCTGCTGGCGGACTACGGTCTGCGCACCCGGGTCTGGATCCCCTCCGGTGCAGTGGTGGAACTGCTCGGCGAGTTCGGCATCTCGCCCGGCAACGCCCGGGCCGCCATCAGCCGGTCGACCCGGCGCGGCATGCTCGAGAACCATCGGCAGGGACGGCGCAGCTCCTACCGGCTCGCTCCCGCCGCCGCCGCGGCGCTCGTCCTCGGCGGTCGGGCCGTCGCCGGCTTCCCGGCCGAGGCGGAGGCCTGGGACGGGCACTGGACCGTCGTCGTCTTCTCCCTGCCCACGGCCGGAGACGCACCCCGCCGCGCGCTGCGCCAGCAGTTGCGCTGGCTGGGGTTCGGCCTCCTGTACGACGGGCTATGGATCTCCCCCCGCGCCCTGCCCGATCTCGCCGTCCCGCTGTTCACCCAGCTCCCGCCCGGGGCGGTCACCGTTCTCCGCGCGCAGCACCTCGGCGTGGGAGGCGCGGCCGACCGCGATCCGCTGAGCGCCTGGGACCTGGCGGAGATCCGACGGCGGTACGACGCCTTCATCGACCGCTGGAGCCCCGCGGTGACCCGGACCAGGTCCGGTGACGTCGGCGGCGTCGAGGCGCTGCGCCTGCGGACCGAGGTGATGGACGCCTACCGCCACTTCCTCTCCCTCGACCCGCAGGTCCCCGACCGGCTCATGCCGGAGGAGTGGCCCCGGGCCCGGGCGCGCGACGTGTTCGCCGCCGTCTACGACGGGCTCCTCGACCCGGCGCTGGCCCACGTCACCGAGACCGTCGCCCACCACGCCCCGACGTCCGCACCCGCACCCGTGCTGCAGGGACACACCGTCGCCGACCTCCTCGCGGGGCTCGCACCCTCACCGGCCGGCAGCTGAGCGTCAGGAGGTGGCGGGTCGCGCGCCGACGTGCCGTGGCCGACGACGATGTCGAGGTGGTCCATGACGACGAACCGACCGCCGGGCACGAAACATTGGGACCAGCGCACCCGTCGGTTGTCGTCCCGGGGGACGCAGCTCGAAGGCGAGTTGCACAGGCTGGAAGTCCCTGTTTCGGACCAATCACACCAAATCACCCAGGCGATCGGACGATCAGGCGGTCAGGCGGTCGACCCAGCCCTCGAGGGTCGAGCTCGCACGCCACGTCACGTCACGAGGCGGGGTCCGGCAGAAGGCAGCACCTCCGCGGTGGCGGGCTCGGTCCGGCCGGATCGCCGAGCGACCGCGAACGCCGTGGTTCTCCTGCGGCGGTACACCGTCACAACCGCCCCTACCGGCAGCACCCAGGCAACGCGGCGCACTTCCAGCCGAACTTTGCCGAAATGACATGAGTCACCTGCCCGCGCCGCTAACGACGACCGGCATTGCGGCCACCTTTTCCGAGAATACCGCCGATGAAGCGGCCGCCGCGTATTACGCTGCCGCCACCCCCGACCGGGGGGGCTCGAAGGTGGACGAGGCGGTCGACATGTCACGACGGGCGAAGCGGCGGCTGGCACTGGTATCGGTGGGGGCCCTCGCCCTGGTGGCGGCGGTCGTGCCGCTCCTCGGCGCACAGAGCGCGGCGGCAGCGCCCGTGCCGGCGTTCGTGCAGGCGGTCAGCGCCCGCAAGACCAACGCCACCTCCCTCGCCGTCACCCCCACCAACCCCCTGACCACCGCCGGACGCCTCGTCGTCGAGGTCGGCGTCTGGAGCTCCGCCGGCGCCACCACCAGCACCGTCACCGACACGGCCGGCGACCCCTTCACCGAACTCACCCACTACAAAGCCGCCGACGGCACCGAACAAAGCATCTGGACCGCCCCCGTCACCACCGGCGCCACCACCCGACCCACCATCACCGCCAAAACCACCTCCACCGCAGACATCGGCATCACCACCCTCGAATACACCGGCCTGTCCACCGCCACCGACGCCACCGCCGTCGACACCCAGACCCACACCACCGGACTGACCGGCACCGCCACCACCACCGTCGCCTCCGGCCCCACCACCCCCACCACCACACCCAACGAACTGGCCATCGGCTTTTACACCGACTCCGGCTTCAGCGACACCCTCACCGCCAACACCAACTGGACCCCACGCACCAACATCTCCCCCACCTCAGACATGGAACTCCTCACCGAGGACCAGATCACCACCACCACAGCCGCCACCCCCAACGCCACCGTCACCACCGGCCGCGCCACCTACTGGCTCATGGCCACCATCGTCTTCAAGCACGCCTGACCGGCGTCCGTCACCTCTGCACGGCACGGCACGACCGCCCGTCAGCACCGCGTCAGAACCCCGCGCGGGCACGCCCGCGAGCCAGCCAGTCACCGGAGGGCACCATGGCAGGCACCCTTTCCATCGTCCGCAGCCGACGTGGCCGGACCCTGGCGGCCGGGCTCCCCGTCGCCGTCGTCCTCTCCCTGTCCGTCGCCCTGGCCGCGCCGGCCCACGCGGCCGGCCCCTGCGGTCCTCCGGTGACGAGCGTCATCGCTTGCGAGAACACCCAGGCGGGCGACCCGCCGGGCGACTGGCAGGTGGCGGGATCCGGCAGCACGACGATCCAGGGCTTCGCCACGTCGATGAGCGTGAACCACGGCGAGACGGTGAGCTTCAAGATCAACACTCCGTCGACCAACTACCACATCGACATCCTGCGGATGGGCTACTACCAGGGCAACGGCGCCCGCAAGGTCGTCGCCGGCCTGCGGCCGGGTGCGAGCCTGCCGCAGAGCCAGCCGCCGTGCCGCAACGACACCGTGGCCACCGGGCTCATCGACTGCGGCACCTGGGCGGTGTCGGCGTCGTGGGCCGTGCCCGCCACTGCGGTGTCCGGCGTCTATCTGGCCCACCTGGTGCGGGACGACGCCTCGGGGGGCAGCCTGATCCCGTTCGTCGTCCGGGACGACGCCAGCACCTCCGACCTGCTGCTCCAGACCTCCGACGAGACGTGGCAGGCCTACAACACCTACGGGGGCAACAGCCTCTACTCCTGCACGGTGAACTGCCCGCTCGGCAACCCGCATGCCTACAAGGGAGCGGCGAAGGTCTCGTACAACCGGCCCTTCCACACCGCGGACGACGATGCGGGCCGCAGCTGGGTGATGTACGCCGAGTACCCCATGATCCGGTTCCTGGAGTCGAACGGGTACGACGTCAGCTACGCCGCCGGTCTCGACGTCGCGACGCGCGGCCCGCTGCTGCTGAACCACAAGACGTTCCTGTCGTCGGGCCACGACGAGTACTGGTCGGGTGACCAGCGCGCGAGCGTGGAGACCGCGCGCGCCGCAGGGGTCAACCTGGCGTTCTTCAGTGGCAACGAGGTCTTCTGGAAGACCCGGTGGGAGCCCAGCATCGACGGATCGGCCACCTCCGGACGGACCCTCGTCAGCTACAAGGAGACCCACTACGACAGCCGCGTCGACCCGCAGGACCCACCGACCTGGACCGGGACGTGGGCCGATCCCCGCTTCAGTCCACCCTCGGACGGCGGCCGCCCGCAGAACGCCCTCACCGGCCAACTCTTCGTCGTCAACGCCGGCACCACGGACATCCAGGCGACCGCGCAGTACGCCGGGCTCCGCTTCTGGCGGAACACGCCTGCCGCCGCACTGACCGGCAGCCAGACCCGCACCCTGGGCCCCGGCGCAAACACTCTCGGTTACGAGTGGGACGAGGACGCCGACGACGGGTTCCGGCCCGCCGGCCTGATGGACATGTCGTCGACGACGCTCACCGGCACCGACTCGTTCGTCGACTACGGCTCCACCACCGCGAGCCGGACCGCCACTCACCATCTGACCCTGTACCGGGCCGACAGCGGAGCGCTGGTCTTCGGCGCAGGCACCGTACAGTGGGCATTCGGCCTCGACAGCGCCAACCCGAACAACAAGGCGGCCGATCCGGTCATGCAGCAGGCCACGGTGAACCTGTTCGCCGACATGCACGTCCAGCCTGCCACCCCGGTCGCGGGGCTCTCGCTGGCGACCGCTTCCGCGGACACGATCGCCCCCACGTCCACCGTCACCGCCCCGGCCGCCGGCAGCACCCAGCCGGACGGGTCCGTCGTCACGATCACCGGCACGGCGAGCGATGCCGGTGGCGGCACGGTGGCCGGCGTGGAGGTCTCCACGGACGGCGGCACCAGCTGGCACCCCGCGACGGGGACGACGAACTGGACCTACCGGTGGGTCGCCCACGGGAACCCGAGCACAGGCATCCGCACCCGGGCGGTCGACGACAGCGGCAACCTCGAGAACCCGACCACCGTCACGGTCAACGTCGCCTGCCCCTGCACGCTGTGGGGGGCCGGCACCACGCCCGGGCAGGCGGACTCCGGGGACGCCAACTCGATCGAGGTCGGTGTCAGGTTCACCTCCGACGTGGTGGGGAGCGTGAACGGCATCCGCTTCTACAAGTCGACCGCCAACACCGGCACCCACGTCGGCAACCTCTGGTCCGCCTCCGGACAACTGTTGGCCAGTGCCGTCTTCACCGGCGAGACTGCCAGCGGCTGGCAACAGGTGTCGTTCTCGCAGGCAGTCGCCCTGAGTCCGAACACCACGTACATCGCGTCGTACTTCGCACCGAAGGGTCACTACGCCCAGGACGAGGGCTACTTCTATCCGCACCCCGCACCGATGCCGGACGGCAACGGCTCGACGGACAGCCGACCCCTGCACGCGCTCCGGAACACCAACGGCGTCGGCAACGGGCTGTTCCTCTACACCGCCGGCGGCGGCTTTCCCAGCAACACGTTCAACGGTGAGAACTACTGGGTGGAGCCGGTGTTCGTCCCGTCCGGGCCGCCCGGGACGCCGACGGCCGTCACCGGAACGGCGGGCAACGCCTCGGTCCTGCTCTCTTGGACGGCACCCACGACCGGAGGCGTGGTGACGACGTACACCGTCACGCCCTATCTCGGCACCGTCGCGCAGCCGACCACCACCGTGACCGGATTCCCCGCACCGACCGGCGCGCTGGTCACCGGCTTGGTCAACGGCAGCACGTACACCTTCACCGTCAGCGCCTCGAACCAGGCGGGGACGGCTCCGCCGTCGGCGCCGTCCGGCCCGGTGACTCCCTCGGCGTCCGCGACGAGTCTGGCCAACGGCGGCTTCGAGAGCGGGACGTCGGGCTGGACGGCCACCGGTACGCCATCACCGTCCGCCAGCACCACGCGCGCCCACACCGGCAGCGGCTCGGCCCTGCTCGGCCTGCTGGCGGGCACCGAGCCGCAGGGCGACAGCAGCCTCTCCCAGAGCGTGGCGGTGCCGGGGTCCGGCACGAGCTCCCTGAGCTTCTGGTACTGGCCGGTGACGTCGGACGGGTTGTGCACCGGGTCCGCCTGCCAATGGGACTGGGAGGAGGCTCAGATCAGGAACCTCTTGGGCGTGACGCTCGCCACCGTGTTCAAGAGCAACTCCAACGCCCAGGCCTGGACCCAGGTCACCGCCGACCTCACCCCCTACGCCGGCCAGACCGTGGTGCTGTGGTTCAACGTGCACTCCGACGGCGCGAGCCCGCCCGACGACACCGCCATGTACCTCGACGACGTCGCCGTCACCGGCTCGCAGCCCGCGGCACCGGCGGCGCCGACCGGCGTCACCGCCACCGCCGGCAACACCACCGCCACCGTCACCTGGACCGCCCCCACCAACGGCGGCAGCCCCATCACCTCCTACACCGTCACCCCCTTCACCGGCACCACCGCCCAGACCCCCCTCACCGTCACCGGAACACCACCCGCCACCACCGCCACCCTCACCGGCCTGACCAACGGCACCGCCTACACCTTCACCGTCACCGCCACCAACACCACCGGCACAGGCCCCGCCTCCACCCCCTCCACCCCCGTCACACCCACCGCGACGACGGCAGGGCCGGTGACGATCGACAAGACCGTCTTCACCGACGGGAGCGGCACCGTGACGTCGCCCGCCCTCACCACCGCGGCGGCGGGTGAGCTCGTCGTCGCGTTCGTCTCGCTCGACGGCCCGTCGGGAGCGGGCCGGCAGACCGCGACCGTCAGCGGGGCCGGTCTGACCTGGACGATGGCGCGGCGCGCCAACACCCGCTCCGGTGACGCCGAGGTCTGGTGGGCACGCGCGGCGAGCGCGCTGAGCGCCAAGACGGTCGTGGCGACACCCTCGTCCGGTGGCTTCCACGGGTCGCTCACCGTGGTGGCCCTGCAGAACGCGGGCGGGATCGGGACCGGGGCCACCGCCGGCGCCGCCTCGGGTGCGCCCGACGTCCAGGTTCCGGGTACCGGTCTGGGCTCATGGGTGTTCGCGGTCGGTAACGACTGGGACGGCGCTGTCGCCCGGACACCGTCAGCCGGGCAGACGATCGTGCATCAGCGGGTCGACACCCCGGTCGGCGACACCTTCTGGGTGCAGTCGACGACGGCTCCGAACACGGCTTCGGGAACGACGGTCATCCACGACACAGCTCCGGTGGCCGACCAGTGGAACTACGCCGCTGTGGAGGTCACGTCCGGGCCCTGACGCGTCACCGGGGGCGGGGGGGGGGGGGGGGGGGGGGGGGGGCCCCCCGCCCCGACCCCACCCCCCCCCCCTCCGTACCGAACGACGCGCCGGACATCGTCCTGCCGACCTCGGTCACTGCTCACCGGGCGTCAGCGCCACGGGTCAGAACGCCCCGGCGGTGTTGCACTGCACGACCTGGACCACGCAGTCCTTGACCCGCTGCGCCATCGCGTCGGGCTCCCAGGCGAAGAAGGCGTCCCCGTGCATGGACGACGGCAGCCCGGACGACAGCGCGAAACCGTCCGGCGAGCCGCTGGTGGGGTACGCGATCGAGAAGGTCACCGACGGGATCGGCACCGGGAACACCGCCGTGCAGCGACCGCCCTGGCCGAACCCGACGTGCGAACGGTGGTCGGGGCTGTCCAGGTGCTTGCCGTCCCAGCAGTCCGGGAAGCGCATGGTGAAGTGGATGGTGCCGCCCGCGCACACCGGCCAGTTCCCGTCGGCGCTGCGGGAGGCGCCGTCCAGCGGGCCACCCGCGCAGTAGAACTGGTTGACCGCGCCGACCGGCGTCGCCACCTGGCGCTTCGGGTCGCCGACGATCATCCGCAGCCCGTTGGGCATCGGCACCGTGCCGGTCTTGTCGTCCAACAGGGAGCCGTAGTAGACGATGACCTGCTCCGGCTCGAGGACCTTGCCGTGGTCGAGCAGGCTCGGGACCCAGTATGCGGAGTGGTCGTCCACCGGCTTGCAGCTCGACGCGGTGAAGCGCATCAGGCTCGCGGGGGTGCTGCCGGCGTCCGTCGAGTCGTTGCCGACGAACGAGTGCAGGTGCGAGGCGCCCTTGCGACCAGGGAAGACGATCGGGTCGTCCGCGGCGTCGTGGCTCACCGTGCAGGTCGCGTTGAACTCGGCGTTCTTGCGCGGGTTCGCCGGGACGGCGCGCGCCGGGCGGGCCCGGAACGCCGCCAGCTGCGCCTGCCAGGCGGCCTCGTCGACGTCCACCCACTGACCCGGCGCGGGCGGCGCCATCGTCATGCCCGAGGGGGAGGCCGAACCGGACCCGGTCGACGAGGAGGCGGCCGGCGTGGACGACGACGGCATCGACGACATCGGGGGTGTCGACGACGAGGACGACGGCGAGGCCGTACCGGTGTGGGTGGCGTGCTGCGTGCCGGCGGTCGGCGACGTCGCGCCGGGGGCGCCGAACGCGAACCAGTTGAGGTTGACGAAGTCGCTGCGCTGGGCGCTGCGCAGCACCAGGACGACGTCGTGGCGCCCGCCCGGCGACGGGCGGGTGTCGGTCAGGGTGACCCAGCGCTGCCAGCCGCCGGTCGACCGGATCGGCAGCGAGGCGACGAGGCGGCCGGTCGGCGACCCCAGCCGCACCTCCACCGTGCCCGGCCGGTCGGCGTACGCCGCGGCGACCCGCAGCGACGTCGTCACGGTCCCGGCGGGGCCGAGGTCGACCCCGCGGTAGCGCAGCCAGTCCCCGGCGGCGAGCCAGCCCACGTCGTCACCGCCCCCGACGTCCGCCGTCCGCTCGGTGCGGGCGCCGGACTGAGCGGCGAACGCGGACGCCCGGATCGCCGAGGACGGCGCCGCCCCGGCGCCACCGGCCGTGCCGGACGCGCCGGCCGTGCCGGACGCGCCGGACGCAGTGGGGGTGCCGGGCACGCCGGGACTGCCCGCGGCGCCCTCGGCCGAGGCCCAGGTGACGGCGCCGGCGAGGAAGAGCAGCCAGGTCAGGACGGCCACCAGGGTCAGGCCGGCGCGGCGGCGGGTGCCGAGGGCGAGCAGCACGGAAGGTCCTCCAGAGGGACGGGCGGGACGAGAGGGACGAGCGGGACGACTCGGGTGGGCCGGTCGAGCGGCCCGCGCCGGACGGTAGTGACCTCCCGCGACGACCGCGTAGGCCCACGGGCCCAGGGACGGCCGGTCCGCGATCGTCGGCTAAGGTGGCGCACCCCGGAGTCCGCCGCGTCCGGCGAGGGTGGGATGAACGAAGCCGAGGAGGACCGTGTCGAGCAGGTCGTCGCGGCCGCGCTCTGCCGTACCGCCCTGCTCACCCGGGCTGCCGCCGGGATGACAGCGGCGGGCGTCGGGCTGTTCGTCCCCGGCCACGGCTACCGGACGCCGGCCCTGCTCGCCCTGATCGCCGGGACGACGGCGGCGCAGAACGCCGTCCTGACCCGCCGGCCCGCCGTCGTGCGCCGACGGGCCACGGTCCTGGCGGTCGACAGCGTGCTCGTGCTCGCGGTGCTGGTTCTGAGCCAGGGCACCCTGCCCTACTTCCTCTACGCGGCCGGGTCGGCGGCGCTGGCCGGCGTCCTGCTGGGGATGGGCGCCGTGCCGCTGTGGACGGCGCTCACCGTGCAGGGGTTCGTGGTCAGCGCCGTCCTGCTGCGCAGCACCCACCCGCCGGCCGCCGTCGCCCCGTTCGTTCTGGCCGCCCCGATGGGCGGTCTGCTGGCGGGCATCGGTGCCGTGCTGGCCACCGGGGCCCTGACCCGGCAGATGCACGCGTCGATCGAGCTGATCCGGGCCGCGCAACGCTCCGCGGCCGCGGCCGAACGTGCCCGGCTGGCCCGCGAACTGCACGACTCCGTCGCCAAGACGCTGCGGGGGATGTCGCTGGCCGCGCTCGCCCTGCCGGACTCGCTGCGCCGCCAGCCGGCGCTGGCCGCCCAGCTGGCGGACGTCGTCTCGCACGGCGCGGACGCCGCTTCCCGGGAGGCCCGGCAGCTCATCGAGGGGTTGCGCCTGGACGTCCCGGACCGCGGGTTTGCCGACACGCTGCACGAGGTCGCCCGCGGGTGGGGCGAGCAGACCGGGATCGCCGTGCGGGCCACGCTCGCGCCGGTGGAGCCACCGGTCGGCGAGCGGTACGAGCTGGCGATGATCCTGCGGGAGGCGCTGACCAACGTGGCGCGCCACGCCGGGGCGCGGCACGTCGTCGTGGTCCTGACCGTCGCGGACGGCGTCCTGACCCTGACGGTCCGCGACGACGGGCACGGCTTCGTCGTCCCCGGCGACCTGGGCGCCCTCCAGCACGGCGGCCACGTCGGCATCGTCGGGATGGCGGAGCGGGCCCGCTCGGTCGGCGGCGCGCTCACCGTGACGTCGCAGCCCGGCAGCGGGACCGTCGTCCGGGTGACCCTGCGACTGCCCCTGGAGCTGCCCGTGCGGGCCGGGGCGGTGACCCGGTGAACCCTGCGGGCCCGGGCCACCCGGCGCACCCGGTGCGCCCGGTGACCGGGCTGATCACGGTGCTGGTGGCGGACGACAACCCGACCGTCCGGGCCACGTTGCGGTCGCTGCTGGAGGCGCAGCCCGACCTCAGCGTCGTCGGCGAGGCGGCGAACGGTCGCGACGCGCTCGCGCTGGCCCGCCGGCTGCGGCCACGGGTCACCCTGCTGGACCACCGGATGCCGATCGCCGACGGTCTGTCCGTCGTCGAGGACGTCGCCGCGCACAGCGCGGTCCTGGTGCTCACCGGCTCGGGCGAGCGCGAGCTCATCGAGCCGATGCTGCGCGGGGGCGCCCGCGGCTACCTGGTCTACGGGCACTTCGACCCGGCCGACCTCGTGCCCGCCGTCCGCGCCGTCGCGCAGGGACAGGGGTGGCTGACCCCGGCCGCGGCGGCGGTCGCGACGACGGCGCTGCGGACGGCGCAGGCGCGCGAGCGTGCGAGCGCGGAGCGGGTGGAGGGGCTGCGCGCGACGCGACGGCGGTACGGGCTCAGCGAGCGGGAGCGGGAGGTGGTCGGTCTGGTGTGCGACGGGCTGTCCAACGCGGACATCGCCGGGCGGCTGGGGCTGTCGGAGAAGACCGTGAAGAACCACGTCAACCACCTGTTCGCCAAGCTCGACGTGACCACCCGGGCCGAGGCGATGGCGCGCTGGGCGGGCCGGCGGTGACCGTCAGCACCGGCTCGCGGGCGCGGCGGCGCGCGACCCGGCGGCCGTCCTGGGGCGTCCTCGCGCTGTCGGTCGCGGTGGCGGCGACGTCGATCGCGGTGCCGCCGCTGATCCTCCTCTGGGCGCAGGACCCGGCTGCGCCGGCGGGCCCCGGGACGCCGGGCGCCGCGGCGACGTCGACCGCCGCGTCGACGTCGGGCCGGGCACCGGCGTCGGCGTCGGCCACCACGTCGGCGGCCACCACGTCGGGGTCGGCCGTCGCCACGTCCCGGACGGCGCGCCCCTCCCCCGCCTTCCGGCCCCTGCGCATCGACGCGGCGGACCCGGCCAACCGCCGCTCCGGCGTCGCGGTGACCGACTGCCCGATCTGCGCCTCGGGACGGCGCGTGCAGTACCTCGGCCAGGGGCACTGGCTGATCGTGACGGTGCGCGTGCCGGCGGCCGGCTGGCGAACCCTGACCATCGTGTACGAGACCGCCGGGACCCGGACGCTGCAGGTCGCGGTCAACGGCGACCCGCCGCGCTCGCTCAGCCTGGCCGGCGCGGGCAGCTGGACGTCGCCGGCGCGGGTCAGCGTGCCGGTCCAGCTCGTCGCGGGCGAGAACGACGTGAAGTTCTACAACGACGCCGAGGCGGCGCCGGACCTCGACCAGATCCTCGTGACCTGAGCTGCGTCGGCCCGATGAGCGCGCCGCTCCCCCGTGGTCCAACCACGGCAC
>Ga0302322_100000523_pt1 | contig 29620 bp, 26 predicted proteins | sample Fen_T0_2_FD_203757 | JGI IMG/M metagenome (GOLD analysis project Ga0302322, IMG submission 203757) | Peat permafrost microbial communities from Stordalen Mire near Abisko, Sweden - Fen_T0_2 | ecosystem: Environmental > Terrestrial > Soil > Wetlands > Permafrost | place: Sweden: Abisko...
CGACAGCGAGGCGGCCGGCGCCGCCGTCGGCGCGGCCATCGGCGGTGTGATCGGTTCGCAGGCCGGCCAGGGCGGCGACCGGCGGGTCGCCACCATCGTCGGCGTCGCGGTCGGGGCGGTGCTGGGGGCGAAGATCGCCCACGATATCGACCGTCGCGACGCGGCCTGCATCGGCCACAGCCTGGAACTTGCCCGCGACGGCGAACGCGTGGCCTGGGAACGCGATCGCCACCACTACGAGGTTCGCCCCATCAATCGCTTCAACCGCGGCAGCTATGTCTGCCGGACCTACGATCTGGTCACCGACGGTCGCGTGCTGCGGCAGACTGCCTGCCAGAGCGGCCCCGGAGTCTGGAACGCGCGCTAGCAGCCTGTCGGGCTTTCCGCGTGAGTGCGCCGGGGGTGATTTTGGCGCAGGGCAAGGCGCGGCGAAGCGCCGTTTGGTCATTCCAAACAAGCAAGCCGCAACACCGCCATGCGCCAAAAGCACCCCCGGCCCGAAGGGTTGCGCGCCTAAGCGGCGTCTGCGGCGTTGCGGCGCTTGGTCATGGAACAACCATGGCCTGCGCACCGCGCCTTGCATCCATCCGCTTAGGCGTGCAACGCATCTCGCGTGGAAAGCCCGACAGGCTGCTAGGCATAGACCAGTTCAAGGTCGACCGGCTCCAGCCAGCGCCAATCGCCGGGCGGCAGTTCCGGCGGCAACTCAAGACGGCCGATGGCGATACGGCGCAACGCCTCAACCCGGTTGCCGGCGGCCCCGACCATGCGCTTGACCTGATGGTAGCGGCCCTCGTCGATATCGAGCCGGATGGTCCGCTCGTCGGTCTGCACGCAGGCGATGGCCGCGACCGGCGACGGGTCGTCGTGCAACACCACCCCGCCTGACAAAACCCTGCAGAAGCCTTCGCCGGCCGGATGCTTCAGTGTGACCTCGTATCGCTTCACGATCTTGCGCCTGGGTGATGTCAGCGCATGGATGAAGGCGCCGTCATCCGACAGCAGCAGCAGGCCGGTGGTGTCCTCGTCGAGCCGTCCGACCGGCTGGACGCCCCGCAGCGCCAGTGCCGCGGGCAGCAAGTCCAGCACCGAGGGATGATGGCGCGGCGAACGCGAACACTCATAGTCCGAGGGTTTGTTGATCAGCACATAGGCCTTCTCGCGATAGCGCCAGGGCTCGCCGTTGAGCACGAACTCGAAGCCGCGCGGATCGAATTCGGCGAACGGATCCGCGCAGGCCGCGCCGCCGACGGTGACGGCACCCGCCCGCACCAATCCCCGGCAGGCACGGCGGGTACCGAAGCCCTGCGAATGCAATATTCGATCGAGCTGCATCGTGTCGATCACCCGCCACGCGCGATTTCCAGCAACCGGGCCACGCGCTCCTCGGTTGCCGGGTGGGTACGGAACAGACCGGTCAGGTCACCGCCGGAGAGCGGATTGATGATCATCATCTGCGCCGTCGCCGGATGCTCCTCGGCCGCCTGCATGGGCAAGCCTCTTGCGAAGGCCTCGATCTTGCGCAGGGCGGAGGCGAGCGCCTCGGGGTCGCCGCTGATCTCCGCGCCGCCGCGATCGGCACCGAATTCGCGGGCGCGGGAGATGGCCATCTGGATGAGCATGGCGGCGACCGGGGCGAGAATCATGACAATCAACTGGACGACGAAATTGGGCCGCTCGCGGTCGCCACCGCCGAAGAACATGCCGAACTGGGCCAGCGAGGCGATGGCGCCGGCGACGGTGGCGGCGATGGTCGAGGTGAGAATGTCGCGGTGCCGGACATGCGCCAGCTCGTGCGCCATCACGCCACGCAGTTCGCGCGCCGACAGCATGCGCAGGATGCCGGTGGTGGCCGCCACCGCCGCATGTTCCGGGTTGCGGCCGGTGGCAAAGGCGTTGGGCTGGTCCTCATGGATGAGGTAGACGCGCGGCATCGGCAGGCCGGCGCGCTGCGCCAGCTCGGCGACGATGTTGTAGTACTCCGGCGCGTCGCCCGGGCCGACCTCCCGGGCGTTGTACATGCGCAGCACCATCTTGTCGGAATTCCAGTAGGCGAACAGGTTCATGCCGCCGCCGAGGACCAGCGCGAACAGCATGCCCTTGGCGCCGCCGATGGCCAGGCCGACGACGCCGAACAGGGCGACGATGCCAGCCATCAGGATGGTGGTCTTGAGCCAGTTGTTGATCATGGCAACTCCTTTGGATGGGAACCGGTGTCGTCGACGATATATGGGTGGTTCCCGGACGGGTTCAAGCTTGCAGGGTGAAGATGAACGCCGGCTTAAGCCAGGCGGTCGCCGGGCTTCAGGGGATGGCCGGCGAGGAAGGCTGCCACCGGCTGCCGCCGTCCGCCGGATTTCTGGACTTCGAAAATCTTCAGGGCACCCGAACCGCAGGCAACGGTGATCGAGTCCAGTCCAGTTTCCAGGACCGACCCCGGCTGGCCGGATGCCTCGACCGGAACTGCACGCCAAATCTTCAGCGGTTCACCGTCGAGCAGCACATTTGCGCCGGGAAAAGGATCGAAGGCACGGATGCGGCGGGCGACGATACCGGCATCCAGAGACCAGTCGATTCGGGCCTCCTCCTTGCCGATCTTGGCCGCGTAGGTGACCAGGGCCGGATCCTGCGCGCGCGCCGTCGTCTGTCCGGCGGCGAGTTGCGGCAGCAGCCGCACGATCTCCTGCCCACCGAGTTCCGCCAACCGATCGTGCAGGCTGCCGGTGGTGTCGTCGGGCCGGATCGGAAGGACAACGCGGGCCAGCATCGGCCCCGTGTCGAGGCCCGCCTCCATCCGCATCAGGGTGATGCCGGTCACTTCGTCGCCCGCCTCGATGGCGCGGTGGATCGGCGCCGCGCCGCGCCAGCGCGGGAGCAGCGAAGCATGGATGTTGACGCAGCCCAGCCGCGGCATATCCAGCACCGCCTGCGGCAGGATCAGGCCGTAGGCGGCCACCACCATCAGGTCGGCGCCGGCCTCGGCGATCGGCTGACGGGCCTGGTCCGATTTCAGGCTCTGCGGCTGGTGCACCGGCAGGCCATGCATCAGCGCGACCTCCTTGACGGCGCTGGGTCTGAGTTGCATGCCGCGGCCCGCCGGCCGGTCGGGCTGGGTCAGCACCAGCGGAATTTCGTGCCCGGCCGCGATCAGCGCGCGCAGGGCGACAGCGGCGAACTCGGGTGTCCCCGCGAAGACGATGCGCAAACCTGGGTCTTCCCTGATGCCTGATTCCCGATCCCCGATCCGCGCCACTACATCGCTTCCCTCGCCTGCTTGGCGAGCTTGTGGCGGATGCGCATCTGCTTGAGCCGGGACAGGTACTCGACGAAGACCTTGCCCTCGAGGTGATCGATCTCGTGCTGCACACAGACCGCCAGCAGCCCTTCCGCCTCCAGCTCGTAGGCATCGCCCCTGAGGTCGAGGGCGCGGACGCGGATGCGTTCGGCGCGCGTGACCTTGTCGTAGATGCCCGGCACCGACAGGCAGCCTTCCTCGCCCTCGCGCTCGCCGGATTTCTCCAGGATCACCGGGTTGATGAAGGTATGCAGTTCATTCTTCGCCTCGCTGATGTCGACGACGATCATGCGCAGGTGGCGGTCTACCTGGGTCGCGGCGAGGCCGATCCCCGGCGCGCTGTACATGGTCTCGGCCATGTCGGCGGCGAGCTGACGGATGGCATCGTCGACCCGCTCGATCGGCCTGGCGACCGTATGCAGGCGTGGGTCCGGGTAGTGGAGAATGTCGAGTCGTGCCATGACGTGTGATTCCTGCAGCAAGCGTGATATCCCCTGCCTCCGTGCAGAATCTCGCGAATTGGTTTAAGTTAGCGCCGGAGTATAACCGTCGTCATCCATCGAACGAGGGCAGGACCATGCGTGTAGCCGTTTTGATTGCCTCATTGGCCTTGGCGTTCCCCGCCCTGGCCGACACCGTACAGCTTCAGGACAATGTCCCCGAGCGCTATGTGGTGGTCAAGGGGGACACCCTGTGGGACATCTCCGCGCGTTTCCTGAAGACGCCCTGGAAATGGCCGGAGATCTGGAAGCTCAACAAGGAAGAGATCCGTAATCCGCACTGGATCTATCCGGGCGATGTGGTCAGGCTGATCATGGTCGACGGCGAACCTCGCCTGGTACTGGAAGAGGGCCCACGCTTCGGCGAGACCGTCAAACTATCGCCGAAGGTGCGCTCCGAACCGATCATCCTCAAGGAGTCAGGCATCCCCAGCGTCCCGATCGAGGCCATCCGGCCCCTGCTTTCGCAGAGCGCCATCGGCACGGTGGACCAGCTGCAGAAGGCGCCCCGCATCCTGGGTTCGGCCGACGAGCGGGTCCTGTTCGCCAAGGGCGACCGGGTCTATGCCAGCAAGGGCGACGATCTGGTCACCGACTGGCAGGTCGTGCGGCTGGGTCGGGCCCTGAAGAGTCCCGACCATCCCAAGGAGGTCCTCGCCTACGAACTCGTGCACCTCGGTTCGGCGCATACGATCAAGACCGGGGATCCCCAGACCGTCGAGATCACCTCCGACCAGCAGGAAATCCTCGAACGCGACCGCCTGCTGCCGGCCGTCGACGAAACCACGCCGCACTATGTTCCGCATGCCCCCGCCACCAGCATCAACGCCAAGGTGGTGGCGGCCCTGAACGGATCGCTCTATGCCGGTGCCTGGACCACCCTGGTGCTGGACAAGGGCAAGCAGGACGGCCTCGAAGAAGGCAACGTCCTGGCCCTGTACAAGGCCGGGCGCTCGGTGGCCGACCCTAAATGCCTTCGCGCCGCAACGATCAGTTTCCTCGCCGGCGGGAACGCAGCCGCCGATGATTGCAAACGCAACGAAAACGACAAGACTGCCCTGCCCGACTCCAAGGCCGGGATTGCGTTCGTATACCGGCTCTTCGACCGGGTTTCCTACGCATTGGTCATGAGCAGTTCCGAGCCGCTTACGGTCGGCGACATCGCCCGCAATCCCTAAGGCGCCGCAGCCTCAGTGCCCGTCCATCCGGATACCGCCGCCTGGCTTACCCTGGAAGCTGTGCCAGGCTTGGGTCCGGAGTCGGTCAGGGCCCTGCTGGCGGAGTTCGGGAATCCTGACGCCGTCCTGGCGGCGAGCAGCACTCAACTCGGCCGCGTACTCGACCAGCGTCTCGCCGCTGCCATACACCTCGCCGCGACCACCGGTCCCGCTCAAGCCGCCGTCGACTGGCTGGCCGCGCCGGACAATCACCTGATCCCGGTTGGCGACCCGGCCTACCCGTCCCAACTGCAGGACCTGCCGGATGCGCCCGTCTGGCTGTACGTCAAGGGCGACCCGGCCTGGCTGGCGCGGCCTATGCTGGCCATCGTCGGCAGCCGCAACGCCACCCCGCAGGGCCTGCGTGACGCTTACGCCTTCGCCCAGACCCTGTCAGAGGCCGGGCTCACCATCGTCAGTGGCCTGGCCCTGGGTATCGACGCCGCCGCCCACGAAGGCGGGCTGGCCGGCCTGGCCAGCAGTGTGGCGGTGGTCGGTACAGGACTCGACCGGGTCTACCCGGCTCGCAACCGCGACCTCGCCCACCGCCTGGCCGCGCAAGGTGCGCTGGTATCGGAATTCGCGCTCGGCACCGAACCGCGGCCCGGCCACTTTCCGCGCCGCAACCGGCTGATCAGCGGCCTGAGCCTGGGCGTACTGGTGATAGAGGCGGCGCCGGAGAGCGGTTCGCTGATCACCGCGCGGCTGGCCGGCGAGCAGGGTCGCGAGGTCTTCGCCATCCCCGGCTCGATCCATTCCGCCCTCTCGAAGGGCTGTCACCGGCTGATCAGGCAGGGCGCCAAACTGGTGGAAACCGCCACAGACGTGCTCGAGGAACTGGGCCGCCGTCTGCCCGTCCAGCCTGCCCCGTATGCGGGCAGCCTCAGCGAAGATAGTTTGCTAGACGCACTTGCCACAGGTCCCCTGGCCACCGATCAGCTGGCTGACCGCCTCGGCTTGACGGTCGAGGCGCTTTCCGTCAGTCTCCTCGAAGCTGAAATGGACGGACGGGTGGCCCGAATGCCGGGCGGCCTCTACCAAAGACTCTATTGATGATGTTCGATATCCTCCTTTACCTCTACGACACCTTTCTGCTGGCCGACCACATGCCGGACGCCGAGCAGCTCACGTTGCGGCTGTCCGCCGCCGGCTTCGAGCATGCGGACATCAGTGAGGCGCTGGACTGGCTCGCCGCCCTCGACGACCTGGCCCCGGAGGAGACGGGCGTGTCCGGCTCGATCCGCTGCTACAGCGAGGCCGAGATGAGCCGTCTGGACACCGAAGGGCGCGGCTTCATCGCCTTCCTCGAAAGCGCCGGCATGCTCCCCCCCCACGCCCGCGAATGGGTGATCGAACAGGCACTGGCCCTGTCCGAGACCGAGGTCGCCGCCGACCGTGTCAAGTGGATCGCCCTGCTTGCGATGTGGAAGCTGAAGGGGCCCGGCGACGTGCTGTGGCTCGAAGACCTCGTGCGCGCCGGCGAAGACGGCTGGCAACCCACCATCCACTGACCTCCATCGTGACCAAGCAACTCATCATCGCCGAGAAGCCCTCGGTCGCCCAGGACATTGCCCGCGCCCTGGGCGGTTTCACCCGCGAGAAGGACCATTTCGAGTCCGAGCACTATGTCCTTTCCTCGGCCATCGGCCATCTGCTGGAATTGACTGTGCCGGAGGAGTTCGAGGTCAAGCGCGGCAAATGGTCGTTCGCCCACCTGCCGGTGATCCCGCCGCATTTCGACCTCACACCGGTCGAGAAAACCGCCGACCGGCTCAGGCAGCTCAACAAACTGATCAAGCGCAAGGACGTCGAAGGCCTGATCAACGCCTGCGACGCGGGCCGCGAGGGCGAGCTGATCTTCAACTACATCCTGCGCCACAGCGGCGCCAAGAAGCCGGTCAAACGCCTGTGGCTGCAGTCCATGACCCAGGGCGCGATCCGTACGGGCTTCGACGCCCTGCGCGATGCCGCCGAAGTCGAGGGATTGCGCACCGCCGCCGTGTGCCGGGCGGAGAGCGACTGGCTGGTGGGCATCAACGGCACCCGCGCCATCACCGCCTTCAACTCCAGGACCGGCGGCTTTCACCTCACCACCGTCGGCCGGGTCCAGACGCCAACGCTGACCATCGTCGTCGAGCGCGAGGAACGCATCCGCGCGTTCCGCTCGCGCGCCTACTGGGAACTGGAGGCACGCTTCGCCTGCGCAGGTGGCGAGTACGTCGGCCGCTGGTTCGACGAAAAATTCAGGAAGGTCGAGGACGACGAACACGCCAACGCCTACCGGCTCTGGGACCCGGAACGCGCGGAGGCCATCCGCGCCGCCTGCGCCGGCAAGACCGGTCTGGCCGAGGAAGAGACCAAACCGGCCTCGCAACTCTCGCCGCTGCTGTTCGACCTCACCAGCCTGCAACGCGAAGCCAATGGCCGCTTCGGCTTCTCCGCCAAGACCACCCTGAGCCTGGCGCAGGCCCTCTACGAGCGACACAAGGCCCTGACTTATCCGCGTACGGATGCCCGCGCCCTGCCCGAGGACTACCTGCCCACGGTCAAGGAGGTGCTCGGCAACCTGCCCGACGAGTACGTTGGCTTCGCCGCCGAGATCCAGGCCAAACACTGGGTGACACCCAACAAGCGCATTTTCAACAACGCCAAGATCTCCGACCACTTCGCCATCATCCCCACCGGCAACGTGCCCAAGAGCCTGTCGGAGGCCGAGGCCAAGATCTACGACCTGGTGACGCGCCGTTTCCTGGCCGTGTTCTACCCGGCCGCCGAGCATCTGGTCACCACCCGCATCACCCGGGTCGAGAAACACGCCTTCAAGACCGAGGGCCGGGTGCTGGTCAACCCCGGCTGGCTGAAGATCTACGGCAAGGAGGCACAGACCGAAAGCGAAGAGGGCGGGCCCAATCTGCCGCCGATCAAGGCCGGCGAGACCATCCAGACCCGCGACGTGACCGTGAAACCCGGCCAGACCAAACCGCCGGCGCGCTTCAACGAGGCCACCCTGCTCGGTGCCATGGAGGGGGCCGGCAAGTTGGTCGAGGACGAGGAGTTGCGCGCCGCCATGGCCGGACGCGGCCTGGGCACCCCGGCCACACGCGCGCAGATCATCGAGAACCTGATCGCCGAGACCTATATGCACCGCGAGGGCAAGGAATTGGTGCCGACCGCCAAGGCCTTCTCGCTCATCACCCTGCTGCGCGGTCTCGGCATCACCGAACTGGCCTCGCCGGAACTGACCGGCGAATGGGAACACAAGCTGGCGCAGATGGAACGCGGCCGGTTGAGTCGCGACGACTTCATGCACCATATCGTCAACCTCACCAACGATATCGTCGATCGCGCCAAGCGCTACGAATCCGACACCGTGCCGGGCGATTTCGCCACCCTCTCCGCCCCCTGTCCGAAGTGCGGCGGCGTGGTGAAGGAAAACTACAAGAAGTTCGCCTGCCAGGCCTGCGACTGGAGCACCTGGAAGATCGTCGCCAGCCGCCAGTTCGAGGTCGGCGAGATGGAGGCCCTGCTGCGCGACGGCCGCATCGGCCCGCTGACCGGATTCCGCAACAAGATGGGCCGGCCGTTCGACGCCGAGATCCGCCTCAACGACGAGCACCTGCCGGAGTTCGACTTCGGGCAGCCGCGCGAAGGCGAGGGCGAGGCGGAGCCGGTCGACTTCTCCGGCCAGGAGGCGCTGGGCATTTGCCCGAAGTGCGGCGCCAAGGTCTACGATCACGGCAATTCCTACGTCTGCGAACGCAGCGTCGGGCCCGGCAAGAGTTGCGATTTCCGCAGCGGCAAGACGATCCTGCAACAGCCGGTGGAACGGGCGCAGATGACCCGTCTGCTGGCCGAAGGCCGGACCGAACTGCTGACCGGCTTCGTCTCCGCCCGTACGCGGCGCAAATTTTCCGCCTTCCTGGTGCGCGACCAGGACGGCAAGGTCGGCTTCGAGTTCGAGAAGCGCGAGGCCGGCGGCAAACGCGCGCCGCGCGCCGCCCCCGCCGGCCGGGAACTGGGCAAGCACCCGGAGGATGGCCAGCCGGTCACGGTCCGGGATGGCCGCTACGGCCATTACGTCTCGCATGGCAAGATCAACGCCACCCTCGACCGGGACATGCAGCCCGATGCGATCACCCTCGATCAGGCGCTGGAACTGCTGGCCGCCAAGGCCGGACAGCCGGCCAAGCCCAAGGCCAGGCCGCGCGCGTCGAAGTCTGCTGCGTAACCCGCCGGCGCCTGTTCAAGCAACCAATTTCCCCAAGTTCAAGAGGTAAGCAAAATGGCCGTACTGGTAGGTAAGCCCGCTCCCGATTTCACCGCCAATGCCGTGATGGGCGACAACAGCATCAACGAGTCCTTCAACCTGTCCGCGCACATCAAGGACAAGTATGCGGTGGTCTTCTTCTGGCCGCTCGACTTCACCTTCGTCTGTCCGTCGGAGCTGATCGCCTTCGATCATCGACTGAAGGACTTCCGCGCCCGCAATGTCGAGGTGATCGGCGTGTCGATCGACTCGCACTTCACGCACCTGGCCTGGAAGAACACCGCGGTCAACAACGGTGGCATCGGCCCGGTCAAGTACCCGATGGTGGCCGACCTCAACCACGCCATCGTCCAGGCCTACGACGTCGAGCATCCGCTCGGTATCGCCTTCCGCGGCTCGTTCCTGATCGACAAGGCCGGCGTGGTGCGTCATCAGGTGATCAACGACCTGCCCCTGGGCCGCGACATCGACGAAATGCTGCGCGTGATCGACGCCCTGCAGTTCACCGAGGAACACGGCGAGGTCTGCCCGGCCGGCTGGAAGAAGGGCGACGCCGGCATGAAGGCGAGCCCGGAAGGGGTGGCCGAATACCTGGCCAGGAACGCCGAGAAACTCTGAGCGCGAATACACCTTACGACACAGGGGGCCTTGCGCCCCCTTTTTTCATGGACACCGAAGATGAGTGACGAACGAATCCTGCTCAACGTCATCGAATTGCTGGGCTATGCCAACCTGCGTCCCGAGTTCGAACGGCTGGGCTATCGGGTCCTGACCGAGTTCAGCGTGCGCCGCGCGATTGCCGTGATGCGCAAGGAAACGCCGACGGTCATCGTCGCCGACTTCTGGTTCCAGCCCGACTTCCGCGACCGGGTCAGCAACCTTGAATCGCTGCTCGCCGCTGCGCAGTCGAAACCGGACGTGAAACTGGTGATCCTCTACGAGGCGCATCACGCCCATGCCCTGGATCGGCTGCGACAACGCTTCCGCATCGACGCGGCGCTCACCCTGCCGCTGCGGGAAGGCGAACTGGAGACTGCGCTGGCTGGCTGACCAGGTCCGCGGACCTGCCCGCTGCAAGCTGTCCCGGTGCTTTGGTCATCCTTGACCTACAGACATCGGGGCAGGGATTGGAGACCATGCGTCCATGCTGTTCGTCCAGGCTGTCGGAAAGCGTTCGGTGCAATTCCCTGCCATAAGGGGACTGGTCGTTGCCTTGCTGCTGCCGTTCCTCGTCGCCGGTCTGCAGTGGTGGTTCTGGGACACGCTCAAGCCCCTAGTCTGGTTCCTGTTCTACCCGACCGCGTATGTGGCTGCCCTGATCGGCGGGCTCTGGGGCGGGATCGGCGCGACCTTGATCAGTACCCTCCTGGCCTGGTATTTCTTCATCCCGACGCCATTTTCGTTTCATCTGGAAAATCCCTACTCGCGGGTCTCGATCATCCTGTTCGTATGCATGGGGGTGGTCTTCAGCCTGTTCCACGAACGCCAGCGCAGCCTGTTGCTGGCCGAGGTGAAACGCCGGAGCGAAGCCCGATACAAGACCCTGTTCGACGCCTCGACCGACGCCTTGTCGATCATCGATCCTGAGACGGGCTGCTTCACCGACTGCAACGAAGCCACCGTGCGTCTTTATGGCGCCGGCAGCCGCGAGGCTTTCATCGGCACCTCGCCGCAGCAGTTTTCGCCCCCCTTGCAGCCGGAAGGCCAGCCCTCCGCCGATCTCGCCACGCAGCACCTCCGGCGCGCGGCGGCCGGGGAAAGCCACGGCTTCGAATGGCTGCACAGCCGCCGCAACGGCGCCTCCTTCCCGGTGCAGGTGACCCTGTCGCCGATCTACATCGACGGCAAGCTGCTGATCCTCGTGACCGAGCGCGACATCACCCAACCCAAGCGCGCAGAGGCAGCTCTTCAGGCCAGCGAGGCCCGCTACCGCTCGGTGGTGGACAACCTCAAGGAGGTCATCTTCCAGACCGATGCCCAGGGCCTGTGGACCTTTCTCAATCCGGCCTGGACCGAGGTGACGGGGTTCGCGGTGGAAGCAAGCCTCGGCCGGCTGTTCCTCGACTACGTCCATCCGGACGACCGGCAACGCAACACTGAACTGTTCGAGCCATTGATCCAGCGCAGGAAGGACTATTGCCGCCACGAGATCCGCTACCTGCATCAGTCGGGCGGCTTCCGCTGGATCGAGGTCTATGCCCGCCTGACCCTGGACGCACAGGACGCCATCGTCGGCACTTCGGGCACTCTCAGCGACATCACCGAACGCAGGCAGGTCGCGGAAGCCTTGCGAATCAACGAAGAGCGCTACCGGCTTGTCTCCGAGAACGGCAGCGATGTCATCTGGCTGTTCGACCTCGCCGCCAACCGCTTCAGCTATGTCAGTCCGTCGGTCGTGCGGCTGCGCGGCTTCACGACCGAAGAAGTGCTGGCGCAGTCGATGCAGGAAGCGCTGGCGCCGGAGTCGTATCGCATGGTCGCGGAATATCTGCCTCGGCGGCTCGCCGCCTTTTCCGAAGGCGACCAGACCAGCCTGACGCAGATCCATGAAGTGAGCCAGCCACGCAAGGACGGCAGCGTCGTGCCGACCGAAGTGGTGACGACCCTTATCGCCGATGCCTCCGGACGGGTGACGCATATCCAGGGTGTCACGCGCGACATCACCGAACGCAAGCGTGCCGAAGAGGCGCTGCGTGACTCCGAGGCGCTCTATCACGGCCTGTTCGAGGCCGAATCCGACGCCATCCTGTTGGTCGACATGGATACCGGCCTGTTTCTCGATGCCAACCCCGCCGCCAGCGCGTTGTATGGGTACAGCCATGCGGAATTCATGACGCTGGGCATTGAAGATGTTTCCTGCCAGGCGCTCGACTCCCTGCGAGCGGTCGCCGGCAGGCAGGTCCACGTACCGACACGCATGCATCGCAGGAAGGATGGAGCGGTCTTCCCGGTCGAGATCGCCGGCAGCTATTTCGAAAGCCAGGGGCGCACGCTGCATGTCGCCGTGATCCGCGACCTCAGCGAACGCATGCGCTCCGACGAGCAGATCCGCAATCTGTCGCTGGCCGTCGAGCAGAGCCCGGAAAGCATCGTCATCACGGATCTGGATGCGAATGTCGAGTATGTGAACGAGGCCTTCGTGCTCAACACCGGCTACACGCTGGCGGAAGTCGTCGGCCGCAACCCGCGTTTCCTGCAGTCGGGCAAGACGCCGCCGGAACGCTATGTGGCTATGTGGGAAGCCCTGACCCGGGGGCAGCCCTGGAAAGGCGAATTCATCAACCGGCGCAAGGACGGCGGCGAACTCGTCGAACTGGCGATCATCACCCCCATCCATCAGGCTGACGGCCGCATTACCCACTATGTGGCGGTGCAGGAGGACGTCACCGAAAAGAAACGTCTGGGCGAGGAACTGGACCGCCACCGGCACCATCTCGCGGATCTGGTCGAGCAGCGCACCCGGCAGTTGTCCGAGGCAAACCTGGCCCTGGCGACGGCACGCGACCAGGCCGAGGCCGCGAACCGCGCGAAGAGCGCCTTCCTGGCCAACATGAGCCACGAGATCCGCACGCCGATGAATGCCATCCTCGGCATGGCCCACCTGATGCGACGTGCCGGCGTGAGCCCCAAGCAGTCCGACCAGCTGGCCAAGATCGATACTGCCGGCAGACACCTGCTCGGCATCATCAACGACATCCTGGACCTGTCCAAGATCGAGGCCGGCAAGATGGTCCTGGAGGAAACGGATATCGAGATCTCCGCAATAGCCGCCGATGTGGCATCGATGATCGGCGAGCGCGCCGCCGCCCGGGGGTTGCGCATCGTTGTCGCCAACGACCCGTTGCCGCGCGGTCTGCGCGGAGATCCCACCCGGCTCACCCAGGCCTTGCTCAACTACGCAACCAATGCCGTCAAATTCACCAGCCAGGGCAGCATCACCCTGCGCACCCGCCTGCTTGAGGAGACCGGCGACAGCCTGCTGCTGCGCTTCGAAGTCGAAGATACGGGTATCGGCATCGCCGCCGACCAGCTCGCGCGGCTCTTCAAGGCCTTCGAGCAGGCCGACAGCTCCACGACCCGCAAGTACGGCGGCACCGGCCTGGGCCTGCTGATCACCCGGCGGCTGGCGGAATTGATGGGCGGCAATGCCGGCGCCGAGAGCAGCCCGGGCGCGGGAAGCCGTTTCTGGTTTTCAGCCCGACTGCAGCGAGGCGCCGCGGATGTGCCGGTGGCCGCGCGGCGGCGCGATCATGCCGAGCAATCCTTGCTTAACCGTTACCGCGGCACCCGGGTGTTGCTGGCCGAGGACGACCCGATCAACCAGGAGGTGGCCCTCGACCTGTTGCGCGAGGCGGGCCTGTCGCCGGATCTGGCCGAGGACGGCGCGCAGGCCGTCGCGTGCGTAAAAAATGGCCATTACGACCTGATCCTGATGGACATGCAGATGCCGATCATGGACGGCATCGAGGCCAGCGAATCCATCCGGCGTCTGCCGGAAAGCGTGCAGGCGCCCATCATCGCCATGACCGCCAACGCGTTCGCCGAGGACCGCGAGCGCTGCCTGGCCGCCGGCATGAACGATTACATCGCCAAACCGATCGATCCCGAGTCCTTTTTCGCCACCATCCTCAACTGGCTGCCGAACCGCAATGCGGCCGGCACCGCATCGGCGCCGCGGAAGGCGCGCAACCATGACGAGACAACCCTGCGTGCCTGGCTTTCAACCCTCGACGGGCTCGATCACGAGTGGCTGATGGAGAACATGGCCGGTCGTCTGGATCGCTATCTCGATCTGTTGCGGAAATTCGGCGACCTCCACCACGACGACATGACGCAATTGTCCGAGCGACTCGCCGCAGGCGACTTCAGCGCAGCGCGTCTCATCGCCCACTCGCTGCGCGGTGCGGCCGGTTCGCTGGCGCTGAAACGACTGAGCACCCATGCGGCGGATCTGGAGGCTTGCTGCCTCGCAGAGCGGTGCGAAGACATCACCGCGCGCATGGTGTCCGACATCAGGGTAGATATGGCCGCCCTCGGCAAGGCCCTGGAAGACCTGCCCGCACATTGACGAAAGGACGGTCGGCGGCCACTGGGCATGCCGCCCGGCGGGACAGCTACTGCAGGGACGACTGCATCGCGTTGATGCAGAGTGCCAGCAGCGGCTGCGGCAGGATGCCCAGCAACAGCACCGCCATTCCGTTGACCGAAAGCAGACCGCCGATCTCGCCCGACGGCGTGAAGCTGAGCGGCACCTCGCGCGGACTGTCGAAGTACATCAGCTTGATCACGCGCAGGTAGTAATAGGCGCCGATCAGCGAGAAGAACACCGCCAGCACCGCCAGCCACAGCCAACCGGCGCCGATCAGGGCTTGCAATATCGTCAGCTTGGCATAGAAGCCGACGAAGGGCGGCAGGCCGGTCATCGACAGCATCAGCATCGCCATCAGCGCAGCCAGCCATGGATGGCTGGCGTTGAGTCCCCGGTAGTCGTCGAGGTTCTCCACTTCCTGGCCCTGCGACACGTAGGTGATGATGCCGAAGGTGCCCAGGCTCATGAGCACGTAGGTGATGGCATAAAACATCGCCCCCGTGTAGCCGGCGAGGGTGCCGGACAGCATGCCGAGCAGCACGAAGCCCATGTGCGAGATGGTCGAATAGGCCAGCATGCGCTTGAGATTGGTCTGCATGATCGCCGCCAGGTTGCCGATCGCCAGCGAGGCCGCCGCCATCACCGCCAGCATCCCCTGCCAGTCGCCGACCGCCGGGTGCAGGCCGTTGACGAGCAGGCGCATGGCGAATGCGAAAGCGGCCAGCTTGGGTGCCGAGCCGATGAACAGCGTGACCGCGGTCGGCGCGCCCTGGTAGATGTCGGGCACCCACATGTGGAACGGCGCCACGCCGAGCTTGAAGCCGAGTCCGGCGACGATGAAGACGATGCCGAACACCAGCACCAGGCGATCCGGCCGGTCGCTTTCGACCACGTTGCGGATCGTGTCCAGGTCGAGCGAGCCGGTGAAGCCGTAGATCAGCGACATGCCATACAGCAGCAGGCCCGACGCCAGCGCGCCAAGGACGAAATACTTCATCGCCGCCTCGGTCGCCTGTGCCGAATCACGGTGCAGGGCCACCATCGCGTACAGCGACAGCGACAGCAGTTCGAGGCCGATGTAGAGCACCAGGAAATGGTTGGCCGAGATCATCACCATCATGCCCAGGGTGGCGAACAGTGCCAGTGAGAAATACTCGCCGCGGAACAGGTTGCACCCGGCCAGATAGCCGCGCGAGTAGACCACCGCCGTGATTGCCGCCAGATAGGTCATCAGCTTGAGGACACTGCCCATGGCATCGGCGATGTACTGGCCGCCGAAGGTGAACTGGGTCTGCTGTTCGGCCGTTATCAACGTAAGCGCGGCCGCACCCAGCAGGGCCAGCAGGGTCAGGACATAGCCCCAGATGCGCTCGTTGCTGATCACATCGACGATCAGGACCACGCAGGCCATGGTGAGGACGAAGATCTCCGGCAGGGCGGGGGTGAGGTCGGGCATGGCGAAGGTCATGGGCATCACCGGGGTCAGAAGGGCACTTTGCTGTGGGTCACGTGCACCAGCAGGTCGTTCACCGAGGCATGCATGACCTCGGTCAGCGGCCGCGGATAGAGTCCCATCGCCAGCACGCACACTGCCAGCAGCAGCAGGATCGTGAACTCGCGGCCATTGATGTCCCGCATGGTGGCGACGTGGTCGTTGGCGACCGGCCCGAACACCACCCGCTTGTACATCCACAGCGTGTAGGCGGCGCCGAAGATGAGCGTGGTGGCGGCGGCCGCGGCCCACCAGAAATTCACCTTGACCGCGCCCAGCACCACCATGAACTCGCCGATGAAACCGGAGGTGGCGGGCAGGCCGGAATTGGCCATGGCGAACAACATGAAGAAGGCGGCGAACTTGGGCATGGTGTTGGCCACCCCGCCGTAGTCGGCGATCTGGCGAGAATGCACGCGGTCGTACATCACGCCCACGCACAGGAACAGCGCGCCGGAGACGAAGCCGTGCGAGATCATCTGGATCAGGCCGCCTTCCATGCCGAGCGAGTTGAACAGGAAGAAGCCCAGAGTGACAAAGCCCATGTGGGCGATCGACGAGTAGGCGATCAGTTTCTTCATGTCCGCCTGCACCAGCGCCACCAGGCCGATGTACATCACCGCCACCAGCGACAGCGCGACCATGAAGCCGGTGAGATGATGGGCGGCGTCGGGCACGATCGGCAGGATGAAACGCAGGAAACCGTAGGCGCCGACTTTAAGCGTGATGGCCGCCAGCACCACGGAACCGCCGGTCGGCGCCTCGACGTGGGCATCCGGCAACCAGGTGTGCACCGGCCACATCGGCACCTTGACCGCGAAGGCGAAGAAGAAGGCGACGAACAGCATGATCTGCGCGCTCATCGCCAGCGGCACGCGATGCCAGTTGAGGATCTCGAAGCTGCCGCCACTGACGAAGAACAGGTAGATCAGCGCGATCAGCATCATCAGCGAACCGAGCAGCGTATAGAGGAAGAACTTGATCGCGGCATAGACCCGGTTCGGTCCGCCCCACATGCCGATGATGAGGTAGAGCGGGATCAGCATGGCCTCGAAGAAGACGTAGAACAGCACCCCGTCCAGGGCGCAGAACACCCCGTTGATGAGGCCCGACTGGATCAGGAAGGCGGCCATGTACTGGCCGACGCGCGACTTGATCACCTCCCAGCCGGCCAGCACCACCAGCAGGGTGGTGAAGCTGTTGAGCAGGATGAAGGGCATGGCGATACCGTCCACACCCAGGTGGTAATGCACGTTGAAGGCGGGAATCCAGTTGCTCAGTTCCTGGAACTGCATCGCCGAGGTGCCGGCGTTGAAGCCGGTCCACAGCGGGATCGTGACCAGGAAGCCGGCCAGGGCGCCGATCAGGGCCAGGGTGCGCTGCCCCTCCGCGTTCTTGTCGCCGCCGGTGGCGAGGATCAGCACCCCCGCCAGGATGGGCACCCAGACGGCAAGGCTCAAGAGTCCGATCGATTCCATTGTTGTGTTTCCTCAGACCCGGGCGAACCAGATGGCCAGCAGAACGACGCCGACCAGCATGGCGAAGGCATAGTGGTAGATGTAGCCGGATTGCAGGTGGCGCACGACGCCGGCCACCTGGCCGACGATGCGCGCCGCACCGTTGACCATGACACCGTCGATGGCGGCGACATCGCCCCAGCGCCACAGGCGGCCGCCGATGAAGCGCGCACCGCCGGCGAAGAACCAGTCGTTGAACTCGTCGAAGCCGTATTTGTGGATGAGGATGGTGTAGATCGTTGCGAAGCGCTGCCGGATCGTTTCCGGCAGATCGGGCCGTTTCAGGTACAGGAACCAGGCCGAGGCGACGCCGGCGGCGGCGAGCAGGAAGGGCAACGAGGCCAGCGAGTGCAACGCCATGGCGGCGGCGCCCTGGAACTCGTGGGTCAGTTCCTCCATGCCCGGATGGCTGTGCAGGTCGATGACGATGGCATGGCCGAACCAGTTGCCGAACAGCAAGGGCTCGATGGTCAGGTAGCCGATCACCACCGACGGGATCGCCAGCAGCACCAGCGGCAGCCACACTACCCAGGGCGACTCCTTCGGTTCGTGGTGGTGGCCGTGATGGTCCGCCTCCTCGTGGTCGTGCGAGGCATGGGCGTTGCGGAACCGCTCCTTGCCGTGGAACACCAGGAAGTACATGCGGAAGGAATAGAAGGCGGTGACGAACACGCCGGCGGTAACCGCCAGCCAGGCGATGGTCGCGCCCGGCAGGTGCGAGGCGCCGACCGCCTCGATGATCGAATCCTTCGAGTAGAAGCCGGACAGGAAGGGCGTGCCGATCAGGGCCAGCGAGCCGACCAGCGAGGTGATCCAGGTGATCGGCATGTACTTGCGCAGGCCGCCCATGTTGCGGATGTCCTGGTCGTGGTGCATGCCGATGATCACCGAGCCGGCGGCCAGGAACAGCAGGGCCTTGAAGAAGGCGTGGGTCATCAGGTGGAAGATCGCCACCGAGTAGGCCGAGGCGCCGAGGGCGACGGTCATGTAACCGAGCTGCGACAGGGTCGAGTAGGCAACCACCCGCTTGATGTCGTTCTGCACCACGCCGAGGAAGCCCATGAACAGCGCGGTGATGGCGCCGATGATCATGACGAAGGACAGGGCCGTGTCGGACAGTTCGAACAGCGGCGACATGCGCGCCACCATGAAGATGCCGGCGGTGACCATGGTCGCGGCGTGGATCAGCGCGGAGATCGGCGTCGGGCCTTCCATCGAGTCGGGCAGCCAGACGTGCAGCGGGAACTGCGCCGACTTGCCCATCGCGCCGATGAACAGCAGGATGCAGATCACCGTCAGCACGCTCCAGGGGTGGCCCTCGAACAGGCTCAGGGTCTTGCCGGCCATGGCCGGCGCCTGCTGGAACACCTGCGCATAGTCGAGCGTGCCGAACGTGGCCAGCACCAGGCCGATGCCGAGCAGGAAGCCGAAATCGCCGACCCGGTTGACCAGAAAGGCCTTCAGGTTGGCGTAGATGGCGGTCTCGCGGGTATACCAGAAGCCGATCAGCAGATACGAGACCAGGCCCACCGCCTCCCAGCCGAAGAACAACTGCAGGAAGTTGTTGCTCATCACCAGCATCAGCATCGAGAAGGTGAACAGGGCGATGTAGCTGAAGAAGCGCTGGTAACCAGGGTCATCCGACATGTAGCCGATGGTGTAGATATGCACGCACAGCGAGACGAAGGTCACCACCAGCATCATCAACACGGTCAGCCGGTCGATCAGGAAACCCACCTCGAAGCTGACGTTGCCCGAGGTCGCCCAGGTGTAGATCGAGCCGTTGAAAGTGTGGCCGGCAACGACGTCCTGGAAGATAAGGAACGAGGCAATGAAGGCGATCGCCACGCCGGCGATGGCAACCGTATGGGCGCCGATGCGGCCGATGCTGCTGCCGAACAGTCCGGCAAGGATTGCACCGGCCAGCGGCGCCAGCGGCACAATCAGGTAGAGGGTCTGCATGTCCATGGCGTCAGCCCTTCAGCCGGTCGAGATCGTTCACGTTGATGGTGTGCAGGTTGCGGAACAGGACCACCAGGATGGCCAGGCCGATGGCCGACTCGGCCGCCGCCACGGTCAGGATGAAGAACACGAAGATCTGCCCGGACGGGTCGTTGAGAAAGCGCGAGAAGGCGACGAAATTGATGTTCACCGCCAGCAGCATCAGCTCGATGGCCATCAGGATGATGATGATGTTCTTGCGGTTGAGGAAGATGCCGACCACGCTGATGGCGAACAGGATGGAGCCGAGGATAAGGTAGTGGTTGAGGCCGATCATCGGTCTTCCTCCGCCTTGGCCGCTTCCGGACGTTGTGGCTTCAGATTGACCATGTGAATGCGTCCGGGCGCCCGGACGCGCACCTGCACGGCCGGATCGATCGACTTGTTGCCGGGCCGGCGGCGCAGGGTCAGGGCGATGGCTGCGACGATGGCCACCAGCAACAGCACCGCGGCGAGTTCGAACGGATAGACGTAATCGGTGTAGATCAGCCGGCCCAGTTCCTTGGTGTTGCTGTAGCCGGCCGGATGGGCCAGTGGCGCGGCCAGGCCGAAGTCGCGCCCGCCCAGTACCAGCACCATCTCGCCGATCATGAGGCCGCCGACCACCACGCCTGCCGGCAGGTAGCCCCAGAAGCCCTTGCGCAGCTCCTCGATGTTGATGTCCAGCATCATCACCACGAACAGGAACAGGACCATGACCGCGCCGATGTAGACCAGCACCAGGGTGATGGCCAGGAACTCGGCCTCCAGCAGCATCCAGATTCCGGCGGCGGTGAAGAAGGCCAGCACCAGGGCCATGGCCGAGTGCACCGGATTGCGCGCGGTGATCACGCGCAGGGCTGCCAGCAGCAGGATGGCGGAGAGGAGATAGAAGACGAGGCTCTGAAATTCCATGTCGTGTCCGTTAACGGTACCTGGCGTCTTCCGCCCGGTCGGCGGCGATCTGTTTTTCGTACCGGTCACCCACCGCCAGCAGCATGTCCTTGGTGTAGTAGAGGTCGCCGCGTTGCTCACCGTGGTACTCGAAGATGCGCGTCTCGACGATGGCGTCGACCGGGCAGGCCTCTTCGCAGAATCCGCAGAAGATGCACTTGGTCAGGTCGATGTCGTAGCGCGTGGTGCGGCGCGTGCCGTCGGCCCGCTGTTCGGAATCGATGGTGATGGCCATCGCCGGGCACACTGCCTCGCACAGCTTGCAGGCGATGCAACGTTCCTCGCCGTTCGGATAGCGGCGCTGGGCGTGCAGGCCGCGGAAGCGCGGGCTCTGCGGCGCGCGCTCCTCCGGGTAACGCAGCGTGAACTTGCGCGCGAACAGATAGCGTCCGGTCACCGCCAGGCCGCGCAGCAGTTCCAGGAGCAGGAAGGAATCGAAGAAGTGTTTGATCCGCTCGAACATGGTCGCCTCCTAGGGATGTATCCAGTCGCCCAGCGGGGTCTGCATGACCGCGCCGAGGACGAAGATCCACACCAGGGTCACCGGGATGAACACCTTCCAGCCCAGGCGCATGATCTGGTCGTAGCGGTAGCGGGGGAAGGTGGCACGGAACCAGAGGAACAGGAACAGCACGAAGCTCATCTTGGCCAGGATCCAGAAGATACCGTCCGGCAGGAACGGGAAGGGCGACAGCCAGCCGCCCAGGAACATGGTCGAGGTCATGCCCGCGACCAGGATCATGTTGGCGTATTCGGCCAGGAAGAAGACCGCGAAGGCCATCCCCGAGTAATCGACATGGAAGCCGGCGACGATCTCCGATTCGCCTTCCGCCACATCGAACGGCGCGCGGTTCAGTTCGGCGACGCCCGAGATCAGGTAGACCAGGAACAGGGGGAAAAGCGGCAGGAAATACCAGTGCCAGAAACCACCCTTCTGGCCGTTGACGATATCGGTCAGGTTGAGGCTCTGCGCCACCATCAGCACCCCGACCAGGGCGAAGCCCATCGCGATCTCGTAGGACACGATCTGCGCCGAGGAGCGCAGGGCGCCGAGGAAGGCGTACTTGGAGTTCGAGGCCCAGCCGGCGATCACCACGCCATAGACGCCCATCGAGGTGATGGCCATCACGTAGAGCAGGCCGGCGTCGATGTTGGCCACCACCAGCTTGTCGGTGAACGGGAACACCGCCCAGGCGGCCAGGGCCGGCGCCAGAGACAGCACCGGGCCGAGGATGAAGAGGCCCTTGCTGGCGCCGCTGGGGATGATGATCTCCTTCATCAGCAGCTTGAGCGCGTCGGCGATCGGCTGCAGCAGGCCCCACCAGCCGACCCGGTTGGGGCCCATGCGCACCTGCATCCAGCCAATGATCTTGCGTTCGGCATAGGTGAGGTAGGCGACCGCCAGCATCAGCGGGATGATCAGCACCACGATCTTGACCAGGGTCCAGACCGGCAGCCAGGCCGGGCCGAGCAGTTGGGCGACGGGTTCGAGCCAGGCGTCCATCAGGCACGCTCCAGGGTTATGGCGCCGAGCCTCGCGCCGAGCCCGGCGGTGTTGGCATGAGCGGCGGCGACGCGCACCACGCCGTCGGCAAGACGGTCGTCGCGCACCAGGGTCAGGACCGCCTCGCCGTCACCCTGACGCAGGCGCACCGCAATGCCGGGTTCCAGTCGCAGGCTAGCCAGCAGGCCGCCATTCGCGGCCGCCTGCGGTACGGCACCGGAGGGGGTGGCCTGCAGGGCCGGAGCACGCCGGGTGAGGGGATCAAGTTGATAGATCGGCGTCTCGCCCAGACGGGTCAGGCCGTCGGCGGCAGCGTGGCCGGTGAGGGCCACGCCGGCGATGGCGTTGTCGAGATGCGCAGCGATGCTGGCCTGCCCCTGTGGCAGGGCATCGGCGCGCACTGCATCGACGCTGGCGTAATCGAAGCCACCCAGGTTGAGCAGGTTGCCGAGTACGCGCAACACCTTCCAGGCAGGTCGCGCCTCGCCCTGCGCCGGCACAGCGGCATGGAAACCCTGCAGGCGACCTTCCATGTTGACGAAACTGCCGCCGGTCTCGCTGAACGGGGCGATGGGCAGCAGCACATCGCACTCCTTCAGCGCCGGACTCCAGAAGGCGGTCAGTGCGACCGTGAACTCGGCGGCCTTGATCGCCTCGCGCGCGGCAGCGGCATCGAAGGCATCGAGTTCCGGCTCCACCCCCAGCATGACATAGGCAGCGCGCGGCTCGGCGAGCATACGTGTGGCATCGAGGCCGTTGGGGCCGGGCAGCGTGCCGGTCAATTCTGCGCCGACCGAGTTGGCCGCCACCGACAGGAAGCCTAGCGTGGCGCCGCTCGCTTTGGCGATGGCCTGGGCAAGGGCATGGATCTGATCGGCCTGCGGATGGTTCTGCGCAACCGCGCCCAGCAGGACCGCTTTCCGGGCGCCGCTCATCAGGCTGGCGGCGATGCTGCGGGCTGCCTCGCCGATGTTCACGTTGCCCACGTCGATACCCACCGTCGCGCCGGCCTCGCGCATCGCCAAGACCACCTGTGTCAGGGCGTTGACCCAGGCGTCGGGCCGGACGATGAGCTTGCCGGTGACGCGGCACAGCAGGTTGTCGTCGGCCGCATGCAGCACGTTGAGCTGCGCGCCGCGCTTGACCGTCTGGCGCAGGCGCTGCGCGACCAGGGGTTGTTCCTTGCGCAGGGTGGCCCCGACCAGCAGCACGCGGTCGAGTTCATTGAGTTCCGCCACCGGCATGCCCAGCCAGCGAACACCGGGGGTCGCCCCGGCCTGGCTCAGGCGGTGGTCGATCGATTCGGTGCCGAGGCCGCGCAGGAGCTTGGTGAACAGATACAACTCCTCGACCGTCTGGTGGGCCGAGGCCAGGCCACCGATGGCAGCGGCACCCCTGGTCTCGCGGATCTGGGCCAGCTTGCCGCTGACCCGCTCCAGGGCATCCTGCCAGCTGGACTCCTGCCACTGGCCGTTGACCTTGACCAGCGGCCGGGCGAGACGGTCCTCGCTGTTGAGGGCCTCATAGGCGTAGCGGTCGCGATCGGCGATCCAGCATTCGTTGACCGCCTCGTTATCCTGCGGCACGACGCGATAGACCTTGCCATTGCGGACGTGTACCTGCACGTTGGCACCGAGGCCATCGTGCGGGCTCACCGACTTCCGGCGCGACAGTTCCCAGGAGCGGGCGGCGAAGCGGAACGGCTTGGAGGTGAGCGCACCGACCGGGCACAGTTCGATGACATTGCCGGACAGTTCGTGCGTCACCTGGGCTTCCAGGAAGGGCATGATCTCGGTATGTTCGCCGCGGCCGGCCATACCCAGTTCCATCAGGCCGGCGATCTCCTGGCCGAAGCGCACGCAGCGGCTGCAATGGATGCAGCGAGTCATGTCGGTGGCGATGAGCGGACCGAGATCCTTCTCGCTCACCACACGCTTGGGCTCGTGGTAATTCGAAGCGCTGCCGCCATACCCGACGGCAATGTCCTGCAACTGGCACTCGCCGCCCTGGTCGCAGATCGGGCAGTCGAGCGGATGGTTGATGAGCAGGAATTCCATCACCCCTTTCTGCGCCTCGATCGCCTTGGGCGAATGGGTCTTCACCTTCATGCCGTCGGTGACCGGTGTGGCGCAGGCCGGCAGCGGCTTGGGCGACTTTTCCACCTCGACCAGGCACATGCGGCAGTTGGCGGCGATGGACAGCTTGCGGTGGTAACAGAAGTGCGGGATGGAGATCCCGGCCTGGCTGGCGGCATCCATCACCGTCGCGCCGGGCGCGACCTCGATGTGCTGGCCGTCGATTTCGATCATCGGCATCTTAGTTGCCCACCCCGTTACCCACCATGCAGCGCTTGTGTTCGATGTGGTACTCGAATTCCTTGCGGTAATGCCTGACGAAGCTCACCACCGGGCCCACCGCCGCCTCGCCCAGCGCACAGATGGTGCGCCCGCCGATGTTGTTGCCGATGCGCACCAGTTCGTCGAGATCCTCGGGACGGCCCTGGCCGTGCTCGATGCGCTGGACGATGCGATGCATCCAGCCGGTACCCTCGCGGCAGGGCGTGCACTGGCCGCAGGATTCCTCGAAGTAGAAGTAGGCCAGGCGCTCCAGCGCCCGCACCATGCAGACCGTCTCGTCCATGACGATGACCGCGCCGGAGCCGAGCATGGAGCCGGCCTTGGAGATGGCGTCGAAATCCAGGGTCAGGTCCATCATCACCTCGCCCGGCACCACCGGCGCCGAGGAACCGCCCGGGATCACGGCCTTGAGCTGGTGACCGTCTCGCACCCCGCCGGCCATCTCCAGCAGCGTGGCGAAGGGCGTGCCGAGCGGGATCTCGTAATTGCCGGGTTTGTTGACGTGGCCGGAGACGGAAAAGATCTTGGTGCCGCCGTTGTTGGGTTTGCCCAGTTCCAGGAAGGCCTGGCCGCCGAAGCGCATGATCCAGGGGATGCTGGCCAGGGTCTCGGTGTTGTTGATGGTGGTGGGCTTGCCGTAGAGGCCATAGCTGGCCGGGAACGGCGGCTTGAAGCGCGGTTGCCCCTTCTTGCCCTCGATCGACTCCAGCAGCGCCGTCTCCTCGCCGCAGATGTAGGCGCCGTAGCCGTGATGGGCGTGGATGTCGTGGTCCCAGCCGGAACCGAGGATGTTCTTGCCCAGGAAACCGGCGTCGCGCGCTTCCTGCAGGGCGGCCTGCCAGGACTCGTACTGTTCGTAGATCTCGCCGTGGATGTAGTTGTAGCCCGCCTTCGCGCCGAGGGTATAGCCGGCGATGATCATGCCCTCGATCAACTGGTGCGGGTTGTAGATGAGGATGTCGCGGTCCTTGAAGGTGCCCGGCTCGCCCTCGTCGGTGTTGCAGACCAGATACTTGTCGCCCGGGAAGGAACGCGGCATGAAGCTCCACTTCAGGCCGGTCGGGAAGCCCGCGCCGCCGCGGCCGCGCAGGGCCGAGATCTTGACCTGCTCGATAATCCTCTCGGCCGGCGTCTTCTCGGCCAGGATCTTCTTCAGGGCCTCGTAGCCGCCGTTGGCGACATAGGTCTCAAGCGAACCGGGATTCGCGTGGTCCAGCGTCCAGAGACAGACCTTGCCGGTAGCCGTGTTCAAGCTCATTTCATGTCATCCAGCAGCTTGTCGACCGAGTCCGGCGTCAGCTGCACGTGCATCATGTGGTTGTTGTGCAGGCACAGCGGCCCGTGACCGCAGGCGCCCATGCACTCGCCCTCCTTGAGGGTGTAGCGGCCATCGGCGGTGGTCTCGTTGAAGCCGATGCCGAGCCGGTCCTGCAGGTGCACGGCGATGCGGTCGGCGCCCTGCAGCTGGCACGACAGGTTGGTGCACAGCGTGATCTTGTTGCGGCCGACCGGCGCCAGGTCGTACATGTTGTAGAAGGTGGCGACCTCGTAGGCGGCGATCGGCGGCATGCCGAGGTAATTGGCCACGAACTCGATGGTGTCCTTCGACAGCCAGCCGAGTTCCTCCTGGGCGATGCGCAGGGCGGACATCGCCGCCGACTGCTTCTGGTCGGCGGGGTACTTGGCGACCTCGCGGTCGATCCGGGAAAGGGAGTCTGGACTTAGCATGGTCAGCGATCTATGTCGCCAAAAACGATATCGATACTGCCGATGAGGGTCGTGGCATCGGCGATCATGTGGCCGCGCGACATCTCATCCATGGCCGCCATGTGGGTGAAGCCGGCGGGACGGATCTTCATGCGGTAGGGCTTGTTGGCGCCGTCCGAGACCAGGTAGACGCCGAATTCGCCCTTCGGATGCTCGACCGCCGCATAGGCCTCGCCTTCCGGCACGTGCATCCCTTCGGTAAAGAGTTTGAAGTGATGGATCAGCTCTTCCATGCTGGCCTTCATCTCGGCGCGAGGCGGTGGCGCGATCTTGTGGTTGTCGATCATGACCGGGCCGGCGCCTTTGGCAGAATCGGCGCGCAGCCAGTCGACGCACTGCTTGATGATCCGGTTGGCCTGGCGCATCTCGGCCATGCGCACCAGATAGCGGTCGTAGGTGTCGCCGTTGTGGCCGACCGGGATCTCGAAGTCCACGCGGTCGTAGACCTCGTAGGGCTGATGCTTGCGCAGGTCCCAGGTGATGCCCGAGCCGCGCAGCATCGGCCCGGTCAGGCCGATGGCCTTGGCACGCTCAGGCGAGACCACGCCGACGCCTACGGTGCGCTGTTTCCAGATCCGGTTCTCGGTGAGCAGGGTTTCGTACTCGTCGACGTAACCCGGGAAGCGGTTGGTGAAGTCGTCGATGAAATCGAGCAGGCTGCCCTCGCGGTTGCCGTTCAGGCGGCGCACATCCGACTCGTTCTTGAACTGGTTCACCATGTACTGCGGCATGCGATCCGGCAGATCGCGATAGACGCCGCCGGGACGATAGTAGGCGGCGTGCATGCGCGCGCCGGACACTGCCTCGTACATGTCCATGAGGTCTTCGCGCTCCCGGAAGGTGTACAGGAACATGGTCATGGCGCCGATGTCGAGGCCGTGCGTGCCCAGCCACAGCAGGTGATTCAGCAGCCGCGTGATCTCGTCGAACATGACGCGGATGTATTGGGCGCGGATCGGCGCCTCGACCCCGAGCAGCTTCTCCACCGCCATCACGTAGGCGTGCTCGTTGCACATCATCGACACGTAATCGAGCCGGTCGAAGTAGGGCACGTTCTGCAGGAAGGTCTTGTGCTCGGCCAGCTTCTCTGTGGCGCGATGCAGGAGGCCGACGTGCGGATCGGCGCGCTGGATGACCTCGCCGTCCAGTTCCAGCACCAGGCGCAGGACGCCGTGCGCGGCTGGGTGCTGGGGACCGAAGTTCAGGGTGTAGTTGCGGATCTCAGCCACGGCCGGAGTCTCCGTAGTTTTCCTCGCGCACGATGCGCGGCGTGATCTCGCGCGGTTCGATCGTCACAGGCTGGTAGATCACGCGCTTCAACTCGGGGTCATAGCGCATCTCGACTTGGCCGGAGAGCGGGAAGTCCTTGCGGAACGGGTGGCCGATGAAGCCGTAGTCGGTGAGGATGCGACGCAGGTCGGGGTGTCCGTCGAAGACGATGCCGTACAGATCGAAGGCCTCACGCTCGAACCAGTTGGCTGCCGGCCAGACCTCGACCAGCGAGGCGATCACCGGCAGTTCGTCGTCCTCGCAGAAGGCGCGAACGCGCACGCGGTGGTTCTTGGTGTAAGAGACCAGATGCAGCACCACGGCGAAGCGTTTGCCCGCCCAGGCACCGTCGCGGTAGGCGGAGTAGTCCATGCCGCACAGGTCGGTGAGGGCGTCGAAGATCAGGCCGGCTTCGTCGCGCAGCTGCGTGCATACGTCAACCCATTCAGCGGCGCGCACCTCGATGGTCACCTCGCCCAGGGCCAGCCTGGCGGTGACGATACGCTCGCCGAGGCTGTCCTGCAGACGCACAAGGAGGGCTTCCGGGGTCAGCGGCATGGTCAGGGTTCCGTGGAGTCAGCGGGCGATGGTGGTGGTGCGGCGGATCTTCTTCTGCAACTGCACCAGGCCGTACAGCAAGGCCTCGGCGGTGGGCGGACAGCCCGGCACGTAGATGTCGACCGGCACCACCCGGTCGCAGCCGCGCACCACCGAATAGGAGTAGTGGTAATAGCCGCCACCGTTTGCGCAGGATCCCATCGACAACACCCAGCGCGGCTCCGTCATCTGGTCGTAGACCTTGCGCAGGGCCGGGGCCATCTTGTTGGTGAGCGTGCCGGCGACGATCATCAGATCGGACTGGCGCGGGCTGGCGCGGAAGACGATGCCGAAGCGGTCGAGGTCGTAGCGCGCCGCTCCGGCGTGCATCATCTCCACCGCGCAGCAGGCCAGGCCGAAGGTCATCGGCCACATGGAGCCGGTGCGTGCGTAGTTCACCACCGTGTCGACCGTGGTGGTGACGAAACCTTTTTCGAGGATGCCTTCGATGCCCATGTCAGTTCCGCCGGGCCGACCCAAGGTACTGACACGCCCCCTCGGGGGGGTGAGGCAGGAGTTTCGCGAACAGTGAGCGTGGGGGTAGTTTCATTGCCGTTATCCCGTCATTCCCAGTCCAGGGCGCCCTTCATCCACTCATAGATGAAGCCGACCACCAGAATTGAAAGGAAGATCGACATGGCGATGAAGCCGAACAGTCCGATCTCCTTCAGGACCACCGCCCAGGGAAACATGAAGGCGATCTCCAGATCGAACAGGATGAAAAGGATGGCGATCAGGTAGTAGCGCACGTCGAACTTCATGCGCGCATCCTCGAAGGCCTCGAAGCCGCATTCGTAGGGCGAGAGTTTTTCCGCGTTCGGCCGGTGAGGGGCCAGCAGCCATCCGAAAACCATGGGCAATACGCCGATGGCCAGACCCACCAGGATGAACATCAGAACCGGAAAATAGTTGCCGAGCATCACTCCCCCGAGGACCGGATAAGCACTGCTTCAAGAGGCGCGCAGTGTAGGTGCACGGGCTTGCTGGTGTCAAGGCAAGGCAAAGACAAAACTCCATGTATATCAAGTAGTTATTAAATATTAGCAAAACCGCATAAAGAAATTCGATGGTGCCGACGGCGAGACTCGAACTCGCACGCATTTCTGCACTGCCCCCTCAAGACAGCGTGTCTACCAATTTCACCACGTCGGCAGGTGGCGACGCACGGGCGTCGATTACTTCGGAATCTCTCCGGCCTTGTTGGGCAACACCGGGGCCGGCGCGACCGGAGCCACCGGCTTGACAGGCTGGGCCGTTGCCCTGGCGGGAGTCTGATGCTTCTGGGCCGAGAAGTAGGTCAGCCCCAGGCTGGTCACGAAGAACAGGGTCGCCACGACCGCGGTGCTGCGAGACAGGAAATTGGCAGAACCGGTGGCGCCGAACAGGCTGCCGGACGATCCGCTGCCGAAGGCGGCGCCCATGTCGGCGCCCTTGCCGTGTTGCAACAGCACCAGGCCGACCACAGTCGCGGCGATCAGGATGTGCAGGATCCAGACGATGAATTCCATATTGTTTCCTCAGGCCGCCTTGCAGATGGCCAAAAATTCCTCGGCGTTGAGTGCGGCCCCGCCGATCAGGCCGCCATCGATGTCGGGTTGGCCAAACAGCTCAACGGCATTGCCGGCCTTGACGCTGCCGCCATACTGGATCACCAGACCTTCCGCCACGGTCGCATCCAGACTGCGGATCTTTGCCCGGATGAAGGCATGCACCGCCTGCGCCTGCGCCGGTGAGGCCGTCTTGCCGGTGCCGATCGCCCAGACCGGTTCGTAGGCAACCACCGCTTTGGCCAGCGCGGCGACACCGCTCTTGGCG
>Ga0302322_100000525_pt1 | contig 29609 bp, 21 predicted proteins | sample Fen_T0_2_FD_203757 | JGI IMG/M metagenome (GOLD analysis project Ga0302322, IMG submission 203757) | Peat permafrost microbial communities from Stordalen Mire near Abisko, Sweden - Fen_T0_2 | ecosystem: Environmental > Terrestrial > Soil > Wetlands > Permafrost | place: Sweden: Abisko...
TTCGGCATCGTGGGTGAGCGGACTGGCATCGGCATGTTCGACTGCGAGTTGGAGCAGAATCTTGTGCGTCGGCCATTCCTCGTTGCCACGCCGGAGGATGTGCGCTTTCTCGCTGAAGAAGTCGGCCCAAATCTCAAATCCCTTCACCACTTCTGCCGACGCTTCGCTTCGGAGCATTTCGTAGTCCTCGAACACGCCTTGAAGCAGGCCCATACACAACTTGTGCAGAAGGAAGGGGAAGTTGCTGAGAAGTCCCGCCGCTCGCCCGTGTTGCCCGGCCTTGACCAGATGAAACACACATTCGGCAAAACCGCGCACTGCGTCGGTTTCCCATTCCTTGGCCGGGTCAAGCCCTTTGGCACAGGCCAGGAAGTAAATGGACAGGTGCTGATGCCGCGTTTCGCGAGTTTCACGCGGGGCAAAGCAGTGCGCCGTCACGGCTTCCAGGAAGCTGCGGTGGTAGAAACCGAGCAGGCTGGCGCCTTGGGCGTGGTGTTCGGCGAGGTAGAAGGCCAGGTCTCCATGCAGCCGCACCCAAACCGCCAGCGGGAGACTGTCCACCTGGGGCGAGTTGGGTGAGCGACGCCGAAAATCGGCCATGACCTCTTTGTCAGTGCTCAAGATGTCGAGGATCTCATCTTCGGCCAAGCCGTGCCGGGCGCAGGCCATGTAACTCAAGGTGCGGGACACTAGTTTGTCGCCGTGCTCTTCCTCCCGCGACAACCGGGCCAGGACCTGTCCCAGCAGTCCCAGTGTGGTGGGCGCGAACGAGGGCGCGATTTGCCATGAGGCCAGACGCGCTGATTCTTCCGTGGCCGTGCGGAGCCAGAGCGGACTGCCTTCGACCTTGAAGGTTTCGAGAATTGCTTGTCGCTGTGCCGAATGAAGCGTGCGGTGAGCGTCCGCCAGCCAGTTCGTGAGCATCTGTTCGCCGTCCGCAGCGGTCAGCGGTGTGAGCGTGATGCGGTGTTCGGCGTCCAGTCGCGAAGTGAGCGCGGCCATGATGGTGACGCGAGGATCATCCGCTTGGTAGGGACGCTCGGCCCGGGCGTCCTTCGGGCCTTCCCTTTCAGACGAACGGCTCGGCGATCCGTCCCAACCCACGTTGGGCATAGCTGCGGACACAATCAGCCGGACATGCGAAGTCAATGACCCGGGCAACCAAGTAAGTGAGTGCGCGTTATGGCTCGTCGTCAACTGATCAAGGGCATCGATGAAGAGGAACAGCGGTCGCTCGGCGGTCGGACGCTTCAACACTTCGTGAAAGGCATTGATTAGCGGGCTGTATTCGAAGGGGATTTCGGAATCGTTGGGCTTTGCTTTTTCACCTTCCCTGGATGCTGGTTCCGTAGCCATCGGCGCTGGATATCGGCGACGGATTTCTGCCACCAAGTTGCGGAGCAATTGAACGAGGTCGGACGAGGCCGGTGTCGCGCCGATGAAGCGGCAGATGAGACCGGGTGTATCACTCGCCACTCGCCACCAGCCACTCGTCACTTTCTCGACTGCCTTTGCCATCACAGCGGACTTGCCGGAACCGGATGGCCCGATCACGGCCAACGGTTTTCCCGAGCCCTCAGGCAGGTAGTTGGCGATGCGCTCTAACGGTTCGGCGCGTCCCACAAAATAGCGGCAGCGTTCCTTGCCGAAGTCCTGGTGCGCCTGTTCTTCCTGTTCGTCAGGCGGAACCTTTGCGAGCGCGGCGATCTGTTGTTCCACGACTGCGCTCAACTGCTTCCAGGCTTGCTCGCAGAATTCCTTCAGATCGTCGTCGGTGAACTTGCCTTCCACGCGCCAGGGAATGCGGTAACGGCATACCTTTCCTTCGTCGATGTGCCCACCGATCCGCTCTTTGAGCTGCTTGAGCCTGTTCACGGCTTCCCCCGTCTCCACGTAATCGTCGGGTGCTGGATTCGGCAGACCTTCGATGGTGCGGAAGAAGGCGCGGACATGCGTGGCGGCGTCGGGAACTTTCAGCGCGCCCTCGATGATCTCCTGCTCGGTCGCCGAAGCGCCGATGCTCACGCCTTCCTTTTCCAGGTTCAGCCCGAGGTTTTGCGAGGCCTGCTTCAGCGCCGCGAGAAGTGGTTTCTCGACTTGCTCGTGCCAGCTTGCATTGTCACCGCGCGGTTGCAGTTCGTAGATGGGTGGCACGGCATTGTCATCACGCCGATAACAATCGGTCAGAAGCTTCGCCCCCTTCGCATCCTTCGCGCGAATTTCCGTTTCCAGTTTCTCGAACAGCGTCGCCGGGATGATCTCGGGCAAGGGCCGCCAGCCGTAGCGGTCGCCGAGCAGGATGAGGAAGTTGGGCTTGGGACGATCCTGCTGGCAGCGGCGCAGTTCGCTCAGGCAGATGCGCATGGTGCAGTTGTCGCGCCCGGCTTCCTCGCTGATGCCCCAGCGCAGGTCAATGGCTTGGAAGCGCAAGCCCCGAGACAGGCAAAGCTGCTTGAGCCGCGGAAAGACCTCGCGCTGCAACGCATCGCGCTCGGCCTTCAAGTCGCTGAACGTTGAACTGACAAAGAGGCGGATGGTAGGAGAAGCAGTCATGGGTCAGATGAACCACTCCGCATCGAGCAGCAGGCGGAGCCATTCGCGGTGTTCCTGCTCTAGGAAAAGTTCGTCGTGCTCGATATGGCTCAGGATGACCGGCAATTCGTCTTGGCCGGTTCCCAAGCGTGCCGATGCGTTTTTCATAGCCTGATGCTTGGCCTTGAAGGAGCGTGCCTTGCGGGAAAGCTCGAACGCCGCCGACCACGCGCGCACTCCAATGCCCGCCACCGGCAGCACCGCCGCCAGCACAATGCTCCAAAGCGACACCAGTTCCCAGACGTGTGCGGCCTCGGCGTGAAGCTGTTGTTCCATCCGACCCGCCAGAAAGTCCGCTACAAAGTGAAACAGCACGAAGCCGATGGTGACAAAGAAAAGTTTCTCGCGGTGATGGTGCATCCCCACCGCCCGGCTGCTGGCTGCCTTCGTCCCTTTGCGGTAAAAATAGCCGGCCTGGTTTAGAAGGCGCTTGTGCTGATAGTAAACAGCCAGGGCGCGGCGAGTGTCCGGGGCGGCGGTCAGATTGTCACCGGCGAGGGACTCGGGCTCGGCTTTGTCGTCGTTGGACCAGTCTTCCATGTGGTGCAGGTCATCTGGAGCGGGGAGGCTGGCGATTTCGTTTTCGACCCATGTCTTCCATTGGGCATCCTGCCCGCGCCACAGTTCAACCCGCGCCAGCGCCCTGAACTTCAACATGCGCAAGCGCTCGGCGCGATGGCGGCAGCCAAGCCATTTGCGGTCGGACTTGGCCCAGAGGCCCATGCCCACGGAGATGACACCGGCCAGCACGGTGATGCCTTCGATCCAGACGGCAGCGGCGTTGAGCCCCGGCCAGCTTTGCTTGAGTGCCAGTTGCACCACGGCGAGGATGATGGCTCCCACGCCAGCTCCCACGGCAGTGCGGGCCAATCGCTCGTGAAGATTCTGGTGGCCGATGGCCGCTGCGTCCGCAGCGCGCCAAGGCGCGGCGACATGTTCATCCAGCCACGCCACGGCATCGTGCAGCGGCGGGAAAGGTTTGAGCCACGGCAACTCCGGGGCATCGTCCATGTCGAAATTCGCGCGGCTTGATCCGGCTTGGAGCTGCTGATCGAGCGTTGTGACGGGGTCAGCAATGGAAATTTGCGGATTCATGGTGTTCAAGTTTAAGGTCGCCAGTTGATCCGGCTGGCTTGGTCTGCCCATTGGCGCGGGTTGGATTTGTGACGATCAATCAATTCGTGCAACATAAAATGACTTGGGGTTTGCACTTCATCTCTTGGTCTTCCTTGACCACTTCATGTTCGACGTAGCTGTTAAGCACGTCGAGCGTCTGCCGGTCTAACAAATCGTTCAGTTTGCTCGCTTCGGCAGCATCAGCTTGCGTATGCACAATCCAAATCTTCTTCTCGCTCATGACTGTTCCTTCATTTCATCTCTTGAATCAAACTGGTTTCGTGAATTCATAGTTCATTATCCTCCGCCGGTAGGGCAACAGGAGACGACGGCAATGCCCCAACAACTCCGCCTCGCTGGAATACCATGTGATCTGGGAATCCCTGAACATGAACGGAAGCCGTGCCGTTCTGCCCTTTTCGTCAGGTAAGCACTGGGCGGTCAAAAATACGGGGAGCGGCTTCTTTCCTCTCGCGCTGAGAGCACCCACCGCGATGCCTGCTTCAACACAGGTGTTGAGATTCACGCCAGCGATGCCAGGCGCGGACTCGTCAAAGCTGGCAAGATTCGCGATCACCACCGAGGCTGAAGCAATGCCGGACACGATTTGATCACGCAGTCCTTGTCCTTCAAAATCCCGGCCAATGTGACAAGGGATTCCTGTCACTGCCTCCATGAAATCACGCAGGTGCGCCACCCGTTCGATGTTCTGTTTGAACTCTGCTGCGAGAAACAGGTGCTGCGGTTCTGGCGGGGTTTTCAATTCTTCCATGAACTTCTCCAGCCATTCTGGAGGCTCAACCAACCAAGTCTCGTGATAATCCTCATCCAGCGCCAGACGGACAGCAGAGGAAGCCAGAGACGGTGGCAATGGGGTGTCCGCCTCTGCAAGTAGCAGTGCCGGGATTCCGAGTTCTGCGCTGATGGCAAGCTCCCGTGTCATGTAGCGATAATCCTGCTCGGTTGGCGTGCTACCGGAGACACGTCGCGGCAGAATCACCAGATGCCCGGAGCAGGCTGAGAGAATTTCGCGAATGCGGTCAGCAGAAAATGTTGCTTGGTCAGGTGCGTCACCGACGAGACGAAGTAGCCACTTGCGGGCACACAATCCTTCACAAACCGCATCCGCAAAAGAACGATCAGCGGGTCGCCAGCCACGGCTAACATAAACATCACGCAACCCGGTTTGCCGCCCCGACCACGCCCGGCCATCCAACCGATCAATGACTTCCCGTGCTACGGCAGGAGTCAAAACTCCTCCGGGCATATCCAGCCAGTTGAACCGTGCCATCGAGGGCCACGACTGACCCAAGGGACAATCGTCCAAACGCAGGGCGACTAGGCTAAAGTCGCGATTCTCAGTTACGCAATGCAGTGCCTGATCGCGCTCGGCTTTGACCCAATCGGAGGTGACTGCATTCTTTGATGCCAGCACGATCCAATTGCGGCAGGTGGCCATCTGTTCGGCGAGGCGCGCCGCCACCGGGCTGCCGGCTTCAAGGTGGTTCTCGTCAAACCAGATTTGAAAGCCAGCGTCGCGGGTAAGCCAGCGATGCAACTTCAGAGCTGTGTCACGATCCTTGTGCGAATAGCTGAGGACTGCGTGGTAAGGGCGGTTTGCGAGAGTGTTCATGATCGTTTTCCTATCTTGTCTTCTGTCTGCATTTGCCGCTTCTTCGCGGCCTCGGCTTGGGCTTTGAGCCAATCTTCTCGCTGTGTCGAACTGCCCGCCCAGCCACAAGAAGGACAATGTTCGCCGGGCGAGCCGTGCTGTCGGCTTGGAGTAGTTCCGCCCATTATGCCGCAGCGGCTACACTCCCAATCGATGACGCCACCAGCAAACTGGTCGGTGATTGTGAACCACCAACCCGGCGGTGAATAGCCCCCCTTTGTAATCGCTAAACTCATGATTCCCCAGTCCAGCACCTCATCTGGCCACTCTTTCCATGCCCACCCCGATGCACCGTGTCCAAAGTCCGTGACGTAGCCTCGGTCATGAAGAACGGCATAAAGTTGAGTGAACTGACCGGCCACAAACAAATGACAGGGCGTTTGTCTCAAGGTGTAGGGAGACATTCTCGGGATTCCTCGCTCGTATTCCTGCCAGCAATAATGTGCAAGCATCCAATGCCCTTCCTTGGCGCTTGTGAAATACGAACCAGCCTTCGCTTCATCGGCCAGCCAGTCTGCGAGCGACTTGTGGTAAGGCTTGATGACTTCGCAGCCGTTTTCCTTTGTGATCGGAAAGAGCGAGGCGAGCGGGCGGGTGAAGTCGCGGAGTTCCTCGTCCTGCCAGTTGAAGAGGCGTTGGAGAATTTCCACGGGCAACGGTTCGCGGGCGGCGAGGATGGCGCGCAGCGCGGGGCGCACGTCTTTGCGGAACTTGTTCAGATCGGGGAACTGTCGCTGGAAGTATTGGCAGAAGATTCCGCCGAGTCCTTGCGGAAATTGCTCCGGGCGATCCAACGAGAGGTGGCCGCGCTGAACATCGTCGCAGAACCGCTCGACGTAGAGGAACACGCCTTCGCTCTTTTCGAGGATTTGCTCCACGAGACGGTCGGCGTCCGGGCGGTTCTGGAGTTGCGTCGCCAATTCGCCAGCAATGTATTTGCGGATGTCGTTCTTGTTGTCCTTGGAGTTTGCCGCGAATGCGAATGGCTTCAGCGCCTGGAAGGGCGTGGTCACGTCAAACTCCGGCCGGCTGGTGACGATCAGGCCAATCCAGTTGGGAAGCTGCCCGGCATACCGAGCCAGGACTTCCACGAGTTCGTTGCGACCGTCCCCGCCTTGGGCACTGGCACTGCCAGCTTCGTCGAGAGCGTCAATGACGATCAGATACCGCTCGCGTCCGCCGGTGATTGACAGCTTCAAGGGGTTGGTGAGCAGACCGTCAAACAGTTCGGCAGAATTCTTCCGGTCCAATTCGGTCAGGATCGGCAGCGTCAGCAGCAGCTTGCGATAGTCGGGCAGCCGGGCGGCGATCTGGAACGCCAGCGTGCGAATGATGCGACTGGCGTCGCGGTGATCCGGCTTCTTCCAATCGCAGAACTGGACGGCGAGGACGGTGCCCCGGCCATATTCATGCGCGAGATGGGCGGCGAAGGCGCTCTTGCCAATGCCCGGCGCGCCCATGAGCCAGAAAAGACGCGAGTCCGTGCCGGACGGGCCAACTGTGCCGGAGGAACCATCATTTGTGGCAATTCGCCAATTTTCAACGGCCTCGAACAGCCACGTCCGTCCAACGAGTTTTTTCTCAAGCAATTGGCGGATGCGTGCATCGGCCGCGAAATCGGATGCCGTCGGCTTGAGCAGTTCTTCGAGCGTTTTGATTTCGCCGGCAAAGCGCCGGCTCTCATCGCTTTCCACGACGGCGACGATTTCAGAGAGTTTGGCCTGATACCACTGCTCCCACGCCGACTCGCCTGCGTCGCGCCGATCTTTCCAGTCGTGCATGTCGAGCCATTGGAGGTGGCTGATGCTCGGCGGCGGCTTCACCTCGCGCTCGCTCTCGACGAGGATGGTCTGGATGTTGCCACCTTTGGCGCCGATGGCGATGGCGATCTCGTCGAGGCACACGCCGGGGTCGCGGGTGGAGTGTTTCGAGAGGAAGGATAACACGCGGTTGCTCTGCAAAATTCCGTCGGTGATGGCGCGCCGCCATTCGTCTCCGAACTTGATCTCATTCTTGTCGAACCAGACATCGTGTCCGCGCTTTTCCAGGTCAGCCTTGATGCGGCAAACCAGTTCTTCGTTGGTGTCGTGGCCGTAACTCAAGAAGATGCGGAGCAGGGCTACAAGAGCTTCTGGCAAGATATGGCCGCAGTCTTCGCAAACATAATTCCCGCGCTTCTTACTAAAGATGACGTTTACCGACGAGCAGCCTTGGCAATGTAATTCAAAACTCATGGAATGACCTTCCCCATTGAAGTATAGTTTGGTTGCCTTTCAAAGCATCTGCTCGTTTTTACTGAAAAACAGCATTAATCTTTTGTTATAGGGCCGCCTGGGACGCTTCCCATTTCAGGGACACCTTCGTTTTTAAATGAGGAGACAATCTCTCCCGTAGACAATCGGACCCGGGCGAGCTGATATAAACCATCCCGAATAAACTCGTAAGGTATTCCTTGGAATGGAATCCAGGTTTCCCATGTTTCATGAGGTTTCAATCTTTTGGGAAGAGGTCGGCTTTTATTAAGGGCATATACCTTTGGTTGAGATTCAATCCAAACATGAGTTATTTCCAAGTCAATATTCTGACAAAGGTTTGTGGCGTTGATAAAGCAACACGGGGCATTAGCCCCAGAAAAACATGCAAAATGAACGGTCAATCTAAGCGAGGGCTGGGAGTCGACATCAGTACCACGATTGGGATTTAGTAGGCGCAGAATTGTGCGGGCCAACTGGTCAAGGAAAGTCTCAATTGGTGGCGTCAAGGCATCAAGCCAGTGGGTATTGCCAAGGAAAAACTCCATCGATTTTGTTGGGCGAATAGCCTCAATCCTAAATGGAACGATAACTTTGCCCTTGCTAATAGCACGCTCAACTTCCCGGTTCACGTATGGGGATTCGTTGGCGCTCATAGAAAATACAATAACAAAAACGCTGCAGGCGTTAATTCCGTCTACAATCGCTTCGCCGTATTCGGTTCCAGGGAGGACGTCTCTTGGTGCAATCCAACAACGAATCTTCTGATTTTCAAGTTTGGCACAAGCCGCGTCAGCAACTGACTTATCACTCGTTGAATAGCTAATGAAGACGTCGTGAGGCATATTTTTATTTGATTAGGCTCCCGCATCCACAAAAGAAAACCATTAGCATTTTGTTGAAAAACGTTTGAACTGGTGGCGGGGCTGGTTGTCTGTAATGCATGCGTGGAAAACCACAAGCTCAGCCAGACTTTCTGACCGTCATCAATCTCAACCAATGTGTGCCGGCGGATCATCCGCTGCGCGCCATCAAGCGCCAAGTCGATACCGTGCTTAAAAAGCTCTCCCCGCTGTTTGATGAGCTCTATGCCGATGATGGCCGCGCCAGCATTCCGCCCGAACAACTGCTCAAAGCCCGCGTGCTCACCGCCCTTTACAGTGTCCGCAGTGAACGGTTGTTTTGCGAACAACTCGGCTACAATTTGCACTGGCTCTGGTTTCTGGATCGGGAGTTTCACGAAGGCAGTTTCGACCACAGCATCTTTGCCAAGAACTACGAGCGCGTGCTCTCCGCCGACGTAGCCAAGCTCTTCTTCCTCGAAGTGTATGACTTGAGCCGGCAGGCCGGTTGGACCAGCGACGACCATTTCACCGCCGACGGCACACTGATCGAAGCGTGGGCGAGCCTGAAGAGCTTCGTCCGCAAGGACGGGGCGGATCAAGCCAAGGTAGCGTCCGCCAAGGACGATGACCCGGGCAACCCCACGATTAACTTTCGCGGGGAACCACGGCGTAACGACACGCACCAAAGCACGACGGATGCGGACAGCGTGTTGTATCGGAAAGCCAGCGGGAAGGAAGCCCGGCTGTATTTCGGAGCCCACGCGCTGATGGAAAACCGGCATGGCTTGTGCGCCGACTTCACCCTGCACAACCCCATTTCGGAACCGGAACCGGTCGTGGCCTTGCAACAGGCCGACGCCCACCGGCAGTTGCACGCCGGCGTGACCATCAAGACACTCGGCGCGGACAAGGGGTATCACCAGAAAGGCTTTGTGCAAGGCTGCCGGGAACGGGGGATAGCGCCGCATGTGGCGTGCAAAAAAAACGTGCAGGTGGCCGGGTTGGCCGGGCGCACCACGACGCAGTCGGGTTATCAAGTCAGTTTGAAAATCCGCAAGCGGGTGGAGGAAATCTTTGGCTGGATCAAGACGGTGGGCGGATTCAGACGGAGCCGGTATCGGGGACTGGAACGGACGCAGGCCTGGGGCTACTTCGTGGCGGGGACTTACAACCTGCTGCGGATGGCGCGGCTCGCGGCGGCCTAAAACGCCGCCGGCGACCGGGCGAAACGCCCGGTACGTGCGGAACGCCCAGCGTTCTGCGAGTCCACCGGCCGAATTTCGGCCCCGCCGAGGACAGCGGTTACCACCGTTCCCACGTGGAATTTTCAAAATTTCACCCATGATAAATTGCGGGCCTGGAAATTCACCCGTTGTTCAACTAACTGTTAATAGGACAGCCAAAACTAGTAACAGCAATATAACTGTGGTTGTCAGCCGTTGCTTCAGGGACCTCTTATTCGCGACCTCCGACTCACGGCTCACCCAATTGGGTAGTTCCGAGGGATTCAACATCCGCGTGCAGTCTTCCGCCATTGGGTACTTGGCGTCAGAAACCGGCGCTAGCGCTGTTGTCGCCGAGGCATCCTTCGCAACTGATTTTTGCTGGAGAGATATTTCAGCAACTGATTGCTTGGATTGAGTGCCGGCTGTGAGTCGTTTTTCTTTAAATTCAACGTCCGGTGACACTATTGTTTTTTTTAACTTCCCCAAAATTATCTTTATTTCGTCACGCATCAAGCCCGCATTTGGATATCGACGAAGGGGATCATGTTCTAGCGCCCGCCGGAGTAGTGGAATCAACTCGGCGTGTTCGGCAAAAACTGGGTGCGTAAAGGCGCATTTCAACGGATTTATCGCCCGCGTGAAGACGTCCACAAAAGGCTCAGATTCCCTTCCTGACAACCGCGGGAATGGCAGCTTTTTGGTCAGCGTCGCGTAAAGCGTTACCCCGATGGAATAAATGTCTGATTGAGCCGAACCGCCTCCTCTGTCCTGCGTGGCAAATTCCGGTGGCATGAAATCTAGCGAGCCCGGCACGAACCCGTTCGTTCCCGTGCCTTCCTCGATTTTCGGAATGTTAACGTCGAGAATCTTCGCTTTGCACGGATTGCCCGGTGGTGCGTATAAATTGCAGGGCTTAATGTTGCGGTGGATGATGCCGTTTTGGTGCAGGTGCGCCAGGCTGTCCAAGTAGCAGGCGAACAGTTGCAAGGCTTCGGCGGGGTCCAGACCGTCAGCAGAGTTTTTGATGCGCTCGCGCAGACTCGCGTCAGGCATGCCTTCCAGATATTCCAGAATCAGATAAAATTCAAGTTCCTCGGCATTCTTTTGGCCTTCAACAATATCCACATATTTCACCAGATTTGGATGTGGGGCATCGCGAAGAATTGTCGCCTCGCGCATAAAGTGAGATGGCTGACCAACCTGGTAAAGTCTTTTAATGGCGACCTCCATTTGGTCGCTAACGCGACGAGCGCGAAGGACTTCGCCGGTGCTGCCTTTGCCGAGGCGTTCAGTGAATTCATAAACTTCACCACCATGTTTAAGTTCGCGGTAATTGACCTGTCGGAATCTGACCATCGCCTCGTTTAAAGAAACACTCCTCTCCGGCGTGAATTCTTGCTTGCAGGCGTAGCAAAGGTAAGCGGTGGAATCCGGCACGGCCATGGTTTTGGCCGAGCCACAACTGGGGCAAAGTATTTTCATTTCCGCAGTCACCGATCTTTCTCCATTGCCATTATTGGGCCAATGCGATCTTGCATCACGGCGCGCACCAGCGTGAGGGTGACGGGTTGGCCATCGGTGATCACAAACACGCTGGTCAGGAACGAGCGGAGTTCGCGGGCGTTGCCGGGCCAGCGATACCGTTTCAGTTCATCCAGCACCTCGCCAGGCAATGGCGAACAGTTCCGCCCATGGAGTTCCGCCCAGAAATGGGCCGCCAAAGCAGGAATAACCGATGGCTGTTCCCGTAACGAAGGGGTTCGAATGCGCAGGCTGAACAAGCGATAATATAGATCTTCCCGGAATTTTCCAGCGTCCACCATTTGCCGCAGGTTGCGGTTGGTGGCGGCAATGATCCGGGCATCGCTCGTGATGAGCTCGGTTCCCCCAACCGCGTGATATTGCTGCTGATCCAAGGCGCGCAAGATCTTCACTTGTTGGGATAGTGGCAGATCACCGATTTCATCTAAAAACAAGGTGCCTTGATCAGCTACCGTCCAATGGCCATCTTTGTTGCGTAGCGCGCCACTAAAGGCTCCTAGAACATGACCAAATAATTCAGATTCAAATAATTCAGACGAAATGGCGCCACAATTTACGGGCACAAACTTTTCGGTTCGACGAGCGCTGAGCTCATGAATTTGCTTGGCCACCACTTCCTTGCCGGTGCCGGTTTCCCCCTCAATCAGCACGGGATAGCTGGAGCGCGCGGCGAGGACAATTCGTTTGCGGATGCCATCGGCGGCCGCCGAATCACCGACGTATTTTTCCTTCAATTCCTTGGGCACCTGAAGCCGGGGATTTTGATTCAGCAATAGACCAAGTTGGTCTGGCTCTGGCGCCGTGGCCAGGTCGGCCCTTTCCGTTTCCGGCAGTTCGTTGGGGGGCACCCGGTTCCAAAGCTGTTCAAAGAGGTCGTCGTTCACGCCGATGAAAAACACCGAACCCTTGGAAAAAATGGCCTTTGATTCCAGGAGCGACCGAATCCCGCGCTCCGCCTGGCCGGGATGGTGGTAGTCCGCCTGCAGTCGCACGAAGCCGGTTTTTTGTGCCAGGTAGTATGTCAGAGGTTTGGCCGCAAGTTTCTGCCCCCGATCGTGAATCTCCACTTCGCACGTATCAGCCAACTGCTTCAGTTCGCCCGCCTTGACCAGGAAAACCATCGTGGGCGAAAAAGGCACCAAACCGCGTAGGCGCAAGATTTCGTCGTTGGTCAAATCACTGCGGCGAAAGACCGAAGTGCCGTGAAGTATTTTTATCGCGCGATGTTTTTCCACAATCGGTTTCCGGGTTGATTTGCGGCGATTCTACGGCGTGCCTTAACACAACTCAACGGCGTTTTAGAAAAACTCAACGCTGGACCCGCGGCCTGGCGCGGGAATTGGCCATAAAACGCGATAAAAACCGGCGCCGGAAAGTTGGCATCGGATTCGCTTAGAAGAGCTGACAACAAACTGCCGGTGACGCGGAGATTCATTCCACGCACTGGTAAAACACCAAATCCTATGCAAATCAATCCAGACCTCACGCAAACGAAACCGTCGGCCGCTTCGCGGCGAAGATTCCAATCCTTCACTAGCTCGGGGCGGCAGACATTTGTCGGGGAAGGCAAACCCACCCCGAGCGAGACGGACAGCGGCGTTAAATGCATTTTAAGCGCCCTGCCCGAGGAATTCCTTGGCCGTCAAGGACAACCTGACGGCGAGTAACCCTTTAGCCGGAGGCAGCGTATGATGATGGGCACTGAAACTGAATACGGGATTCTGGGGGGCTGGTCTTTGGCCAGGGCAAAGTCGATTCAGGCGGCGGTGCTGAGGGATCATCCATCGCTGCCTTCGGTGAAAGAGGGGGAATTCTTGGACAATGGCGGACGGGCCTATGTGGACCTCGCCACCCATAATGAATTTGCCACGCCAGAAACGCATGATCCGGCCGAATTGGTGATTCACGAGCTGGCAGGAAGGCAATTGATGACCGCCGCGGCGGCGCAAACCGACCTGGCGTTGGTCTGTTCCAACCTCGATCCGGTCACTGGTCATACCTGGGGCACACACGAAAATTACGAATACCAACGAGAATTTGAGTCTAAACAAATGCAGCAACTCTACACGCATTTGGTGTCCCGCATTATATTCACCGGAGCGGGTGGCCTCGACCCGACCTATCCGGGGGTGCGCATGGTTATCTCCCCGCGCGCCGCGAGGATTCGGGCGGTCATTAGCATGCAGGGCGTGGTCCGGAAAGCGCTGGTGTTCGTCAAGCCCGAGAATTACTGCCAATACAGACGTCTGCACGTCTTTAGCGGTGAAAGCCTGCTGAGTCACACGGCGAGCTACTTAAAATACGCCACGACAGCGTTAGTGGCCCACTGCCTCCAAGCCGACCTCAAAGTCGGGCCAGGCCCGTTTGCCGACTCGCCGCTTCAGGCGTTGCGAAGGATGAATCGGGATATTTCGTTGGGTGTTCGCATTCCCATGCAGGATGGCCGCTGGTTGACAGCTTTGGAAATCCAGCGTGAAATTCTGAACGACGTTTCCCAGCATCTCAATGCGCTGCCCGCTTGGGCACCGGTGGCCTTGCAGCGCTGGAGCAAAATCTTGGACGAACTTAGTTGTGGCGATCCCAGCCTAACGGGGAAACTCGACTGGCTGATCTTCCTCAAATTGTTCAACACTTTGGCCAATGAATACGACTTTTCAGCGAAAGATATCCGGCGGCTCAACCAGATCATCGGCGACAAAGGTCAGCCCAAGCGGCTCACCCCAGTGTGGCAACGGATTGTGAAACTACGCGCAGCGGCAAATGAATTGTATGTGCGGCTGCATGTGCTGGGCAAAGCGTCGCTGTTTGACCAACTTGAGCCACGCGGCTGGCAGAATCATCGTCTGCCAGAAATCACGGATGCGGCTATCGCCCGCGCCATACACGAGCCGCCGCCAGGCCGTGCGGCTAACCGCAGCCGACTCGTGAAGCAATTTGCCGGTCAGACGCAGTATTGGCTGTCCTGGGATAAAATTCAGCATGCTCGTTCTCAGGTGTCTGCCATTCCTGATAATATCGACTGGGACGGACAGTTGGTTTGGCATCCCATTCCAAATTATCAGTCGGATTCCAACCAAACTTCTAACACTAATTTGCGGGATAAGGCCCTGGAGTGTTTTAAAGCCGGGGAGTACGAAAAGGCCGAGCTCCTCTACGTGCACCTGCTAGAGCAACAGTTTGAATATCCTAGCACTCTCTGCCATCTAGCGCGGATCTATTTGCAAACCGGCCGGGATACCGAAGCCCAGGAAGCCGTTAACCGAGCCTGGTTTTTTCGGCAGGATGCACCACGCTATGTCATTGCCCGCATTCATTATCTGAACACGCTGCTGGCGATGCTGGCGGGGGAAGATTGGAGGCCAGACTTGCAAAAGTTCAAAGCCGAACTGGCATATGCGTCCGTATTTACGGACTGGATCATGACCTCCGTGTTAGATCATTTGAAACTTCGGCTGGGTGAAGAACAATACACAATGATGTCGGCCGCCTTAACCGCGATCTGCCAGCATTCCAAACTGCCTGACCTTCAAGCCAACTCGCTATGGCAAACCGTTTGCGGCGTCCTGGAGAAACCAGCGGCTCCCCGGCCAGTTTCCAGCCACACTGTACCACTCATGGCTTCCGAAAGCCCTGCTGGAGAGGATCAATTCACCTTTGGCGCGGTGGTGAAAGTCGTGGGCAATCGCCTGACGGTGAAAGAATACGATTTTGCCCGGGATGCCGACGTGGAACGTGAATATTACACCCATGCCGAAACCGAATACGGCAATGTCGCCAAGCTGGAAGAATTGGCCCCCAATGACCAAGTTGTTCTGGATTATACCGAAGCTGGCGGGCAACGCCGGATTGCCATACTGGTCAAGGAAGCGTGCAATGAAGCCGTTTCAAGCAATGCTCTGTGAAGCACCATAATTTTATGAAAACCACGCCCAACCACCGGCAGCTTCTGGCACGCCTGTTTGCCATGCTGCTGGCTACTCAATTTGTCCATGCCGCCGATGAACTCAACCTGGCTGCATTGGGGCCGGAATATCACGTGAGCGGCGCAGTGCTGGCCGCCAACGTCGACCAGATCGGGTTGCTCCAATATGGCGACTGTTTGACGAATGATGCGGTGGTCGTTTATGGTTTCTGCCTCGCCACGGAACTGCCGGCGGATAGACCGCTGGCAACCGGGAACGAGGTGACGATTGATTATTTGTCACTGCCCAACGGCGAAAAGCTGGCGACTCGCGTGCGGCGCCTTCTCGTTGGCGAGAGTCTCCACACCGGAGTCCAGCCAATGGCAACCATGCCTGGCATCCCCGCAGTGGCAGCCATCCCATTGGCCGCAGATATAACGTCGGAACCGGAACTCGAAACGGCAGCGCAACTCAATGCGTCCGAGCAATTTGAATCGGCGGCATCTGAAATTGATGCCGAACCAACGGATCATTTCAGCTTTGGCAAAGTTCTCCAAGTCACCAGCGAAGCGGTCACCGTGCGGGAATTCGATTTTGGCACCGACAAAGATGTTGAGTTTACCTATCGGTTTCAGCCCGATACGGAATTCTCAAACCTCAGCGAAGCGGAACCGCTCCAAGCGGGTGATAGCGTCATCTTGGTCTATCTGGTCGAGGATGGCCAACGCCATCTCACCACGCTGCGGCGAGAAGATCAAGGGGCGGAAGTAGGGGCGCCTGCCAGTGAAGATCGGTTTAGCTTTGGCAAAGTCATCAGCCTAGTCAGCAATATCCTGACCGTGAAGGAATATGACTTTGCCAAGGATGCCGACGTGGAAACCGCCTATCTACTCCAGGCCGAAACTGAGTATGGCAATGTCAGCGAAGAACGCCCGCTCCAAATCGGCGATGATGTGGTGTTGGACTATTTGGAACGCGATGGGCAACGGCTGGTGACCACGCTCGTCCGCGAAGTGCCTGATACTGAAGCTGCAGAAGCCAAAGACAGCGTGGGGACGGTCATAGGTATTAATTGCGAACAAATCACCTTGCTGGAACATGACCATGGTGAGGAAACGGAAGTGACTTATCAACTCGTGCCGGAAACCCGGTTTGAGGGGTTCACCGAAGATCGGCCGGTGCAGCTGGGTGAACTTGTGCTCACCGCATATCGGGAAGAAAATAGCCAACGATATCTCAAGGAGTTGTTCCGGGATGAACATCCGGCACGCATAAAAGCCGACGATTACAGCTACGCCCAAGTGGTCCGCCAATCCAAGGACGGTATCCTGACCGTGCGGGAATTCGACGTCGCAGCTGACGCCGAGGTGGTGATGGATTATCAACTGACCGGCGATATCCGTCAGTCACCGGGAAACCACGTGATTTTGGATTACCAGATTGTGGGAAACTAGCGGGTGGTGACTTCACTGGTCGGGCAAGGAAGCGAAGAACCAGTGGCACTGCCGACCTAAGTTTGACGGAACGAGCACATGGATTCAATGGTGTCGGCTCAACAATGGCAAAGCTGGCGGATCGGAACCTGGCAAGAGCCGCGTTGGAAACTTACTTGCCACCGTCAGCGTGGTATGTGGAAAGCGCATGGCACAGTTGCGGCGTGCTCGCCCAGCTTAACCCGGAAAAGTCCACAGACCTGGCCCATTTCCTCATCGCCTATTCTCAGCAACTGGATGCAAAGAGCGGCAGAAGCAAACCGTCATTGGTTCCCAATTAGCGTTGAATCAAAATCAGGGCCTGCAACTGCTGTAATTCTTCGAGGGAGGTGGGTTCTTCCGGATTGCAGAATGGGGTGATAAGAAAACCCTGACGTCCGCTTTTGATAACATATTCTATGTGCTGCAGCCAGTCGTCCACCAGCAAGTCGGCATTTATCCGCGAGATATCCTTTGGCTCCCAATTCTCCTCGGGATCGTAATCCTCACGGCAGATGCAGTGGGCAAAATAATCCTCCAATCCATGGTGTTTAAGTATTTCCCAACCGCGCTCAGTGCAGGACGCTGTCCAGAGCGACACGGTGATGCCATTGGCTTTCAGGGAATCCAGCAATTGGCGCATGCCGGGGCGGAAATGGCGTCCGGTATCGTCCACCAAAGTGTTGTCCAAATCAAAACAGACGTGGCGGATGACGGGTTTCATGGGGGGGGGAATTATTTGAGCCTCGTTACCTCGGCGGCTTCGGCGGCTACGGCTGCGGTTCAGGGGGCAAAGCAATTGCATCCTCCGGCAGTGGACAACGCATTGCTTAATTGCCCCGCCTGCGCCTGCGCGACCGCAATGTCCCGCAAGGCCCAGGCGCGATCCCTTGGCCACAGGAAGTTCCGGGCCGGTGACGAGGGTTTTGAGTTGGCCGAGGAAGGGCGTGTCCGCTTGCGATTCGAGCCGGGCTATGAGGTGGCGGAGGAAGGCGATGCGCGGCGTGGTGTTGGCATGGGCGGTGCGTTCAGCCGCCAGTTCGCGGTGAGAATCTGGCGGGCTTCATCCAGCTTGGCGAGTTCACGAGCAACATCAAACTCCATCTGCACGCAGCTTCTTAAAGGTGAATTTCCAGAAAAAGGCGGAGCGGAGTCAAAACACGCACCGACCATGAGAATTGCAGCATCGGAAGCTGCAATGCCCTTCCGAACCAGGTCTGCTATGGGGAATTGTGCAACTTCAAATAATTCAGCAGCGATAGGAGCGACACCCATCGAAAGTAATGCTTCCGCGACAATTCTCGGAGATGAACGCAAGTCTCTACTCGTTGCGCTAATGAAGACTTGAACCTTTTTTGCATAAGTTGGCATTTGCTTCGACTCTCCGTTCAATTGGTTGAGTGCTCCGCTAGCATCCTTTCGATGGCGATTCGAATGTTTAGCAAGTGATTTTCAATCGGTTGAGGAAAGGCATCGACCCATTGAGTTATGGTCAGATGGTATTCCAAGGTTCCCGAGGGATTCACGTCTTCTACCCTGATAGGCATAATCCAGACGCGATACTTAGCAGCGAGTGCAATCTCCTTCATCACGTCCGTGGACATATTTGCGCTGGTGGATAAAATAAGAATCATCGCCTGGCAATTGGCAATAGCCTCAACTATTGAACTGGGCCAATCCCTGCCAGGTGGAATATCTCTCGGAGCAATCCAGCAACGGGTCAGTCCGTTTTCCAGACTACGACAGATAGCGTCTGCTGCAAGTTTGTCTCGGGTCGAATGGCTGATGAACACCAAGATTGGCTCGGATGGCGTTGGTGGAGGTGCAGGCGGTGACACTTGAACCGAAGGCGGCGCAGGGTGTTCGCGCAACCATTTCGCGTATGCAAACAAAAGCAGACAAACTTCATTAAACAGCCACACAGCATCTGGGCGATTCCATTTTTGCCACAGACCACCAAGTGCATGAAGCGGTTTGATTTCCCATACGACATCTATCCAGTCAGAGGTTTTAGTCAAACTCACATTGCGTTCGCGAATCAGGTTTTCAATGGCTTGCTGTCTCTCTTCACGTTCGCCAGCAGAATAGTTAGAGAGGAAAAGTTGCTGCAATAAGCTGTGAATGCAAACAACTCGCGTCTGACCCTCAGAATCTTGCACGTCCGTTGCGAGAAGCAGCCGCAGGCCAAACAAACGGCGTAGCAAGTTCTTCCAAGCGTCTGGGTAACCCGGTTGAGCGTCGATTTCAAATTTGGAAAATGTCTTTGCTAACAGCGCACGCAACCAAGGCAGCGGCACTTGGTCGGACGGCAACAGGGCAGCAAATTCCAACGTCAACTTTTCCGCGGCGTCGAGACGATCCAGTGTTGGTTGGAGCGTTGCACCCAAGCGCTTTTCTCCATGTCGTACGCCCGTCTTGATCCGGTCAGTTGCCGCATCAAGTCCAGTCACCCCTTCCCTTTTTAGCCGCGCAAGAAAGGCGGCGCAGGTTACGTCGTTCGCAAACTGGCCAAGATACACGGCGGCGGATTCCACGGCGAGGGTGAAGCAGCCGAGCAGCCGCACGATTTCGCGTCCGGCATCGCATTCCGCCTCGCTGCGGAAACGTCCTTCAGGCTGGTAGCTCTCAATCAGCGCAAGGGCGTCATCCGACGGAAGTTCGTCGATGGCCAGGAACGAGCGGTCACGTTGCGCGCCGTGCAGTTCATTTTCACCCAGCCGCGTGGTGGCGAGAACGTGCAGCCAGTCGCCGCCGTTGAGCCGCGCGACCTGTGCGGGGTCGAGCAGGCCAGGCCGGTCCACGTTGTCGAGGAGGAGCAAGCAGCGGTGAGGCGCGCGGGCCTCGGCGAGTTTTTTCAGCTCGCGGCGGGTACGCTCGAACTGGAGGTCGGCGTTTTTCTTTTCGTCATCGGTGAACTCGAAACCGATGGGCGTGGCGAGTTCGGCGAGGGCGAGGCGCAGGTCGTCCTTGCCCGCGCAGCACACCTGCCAGCGTCCGCCGCCGTATGTGTCGGAAAAGGTGTGGGCGTATTCGATGGCGAGCGCGGTCTTGCCGAGACCGGCGAGGCCGTTGACGACGGTAACGATGCCGATGTGTCCGGGCTTGACGAAGTTATCGCGCAATAGCCGCAGTTCGGCAGTGCGGCCGAGGAAGCGCGGATTGTGCGGGGCCAAATTGCCGAGAGTTTTCTCGATGCGCTCGCCGCGCGTGATGGTCTGAGCAATCTGGCGGATGAGCTTACCCATCCGTTCCTGAACGGCGGGCTCGCGCAGGGCTGCCTCGCCTTGTTCATGCCAAGGGCGCAAGTCGAAATGCTGGCGCTTGCGCAACTCGGCAATCCATGCGGCGCATTGCTGCTCGAATTCCTTGCTGTCCCAGCCCGGCACTTCGATGAAGTAAACCGGCGCGACGCTGTTGAAGCCGTGCAGGTGGCCGATCTCGTATTTGAGGTATTCGACAAACTCCCACTCGCAATACTCGCTCTGGAGATACGCCGGCGAAAGACACGCCAGTAACAAGCGCGATTCGCGGAGTCCTTGAAGGATGCGCTGCCGCCAGTCGGACATGCAGTGGACTTCCTGCTGGTCGAAGAAGGGGACAAGTTCGCGGTCGGCGAAAGACGCGAAGTCTTTCTTGATCCGCTCGACAAGCTGCGTGATGCGGCCTTGCTCGTTGTCGTGGCGCGAGTAGCTGATGAAGAGGTTGTAGGGCATAAGGGGAGCAGCGGTTATTGTCCGGCTAACATGATTGTTCTAATTTGAGTTTCTATTTCATGCTGTTTACGCCCCATTTTCTCAAGGTTGGCCTTAAACTTCGAAAGGATGATTCTAAACTCCGGACATTTGCTGTCCCCGTTTTGTGAAGCCCGTGGGCAAATTGCCAATGCTTTTCGCAATACTTCGTCAGCTTGGGCAAAATCTCCTTTTCTTGAAAAATAGTCTGCACGCTGTTCACAACTTAACAGAGAATCATGGTCACGGCCAACCATGGAATCGCGACAAAGCTCGGCCTCTGGGAAGAATTGAACATTCAATGCAGACTCTGCATCATTTCCGCGTGGACTTTTCCCTAGTCTTTCATGTGTCAAACTAAAAAAGTGTGTTAATGTTTGAAAATCTGCTGGCATTCTTTCACCTTGCGAAACCAACATGTGCGCTTGTTGAAGCGCGCGACGATACCAAGTTTCAGCCTGGGCATAGTCAGCTTGCGAGAAGAACAAACTTCCCAAATTACACAAAGTCGTAAATGCACGGCGATCATGGGTTTCATCGACTTTATCTATGATTTCAAGTGCTTGACGCAAATCTGCTTCAGCTTTGCCATAATCCAACTCTTTTATTACATGTGGAATGCGTTTGTTAATCAAATTAACGTATCGCAAGGCGCTTATAACTGTATCAGGATGTCGCTCTCCAAGAACGCTGCTTCGGCCAGTATAGGCCAAGTAAAGAAATGATTTTGCTTTGTCTAGCCTATCTGTATCATCAAAGAGGGAACCGAGGTTGTGCGCACTCGAAAGCGTGTTTGGATGCAATGGGCCGAGGACTTCCTTCATTGCCAAATATGCGGAATTAGTAAACGTCTCAGCCTCCTCCAGATTGCCTAGCTCATGAAGCACGTGGCCAGCACTAACCATAGTCAGGAGTGTGCATGGATGCCGTGGCCCAAGATTACTTTTTTGTAATGCTAGCAATTTTTTTAAGAGCGCCCCGGCACTGATTAGTTTGAGTTGCCTAGTTAGCAAAACACCCAAATTGTTAAGGCAAACCAACGTGCGAGGATGACGGAGTCCGGATTTGCGCATATTCCCTCTAAAAGCATTACGAATATGGCTCTCGGCATTGGAAAGATCCCCCCTCTGCATTTCCACAAAACCAAGGTTTTGGATGGCCATTAACGTCAAATCATCTTGGGGTCCCTTCAGTCTCCCAAATGCGCTAGCACATTGGCTGAATAAGAGTTCAGCATTTTCAAGGTCGCTTTTGTTTAGTAATAGTGCCCCCAGTAAGTTTTTTCCGGTCCATACTTCAAGGTGGTCTGTTCCGAGATGATTTGTTAGATTAGTGATAGCACGACGAGCTAGTCCTTCTCCTTCCGTGGTTAAACCTGCCTTGAAGAACAGCCCGCCAATTTTAATAAGGATTCTTCCGGTTTCTAAACTGTCACAACCAAAGTTCGTCTCTGTTAACCGCAACGCATTATTAAGCAGGTCGGAAGCTTCTTGAAAGCGGCCAACATCTCCAAGAAAATCACCAAGTTGTGTTTCCAACAAACCTCCTTTTTGCGGATCATTCTCGATCAAGCATTTTGTCCAAGCTGTCAACGGTTCAATTTCCCAGCGGGCACCAGAGTTTGCCCAACTGCGGATAAGCCAATCCATGCGATGCAAGCTATGGGTAATAATTTTGTCTCGAACTCGTTGGCCATCCGTTGACTCGGATTCCAATACGCACTGGAGGATGCGGTGCATGGCGACGACGCGTGGTTCTGGTGTGGGTTGAAACAGCCTCATGCCAATCAAACCACGGATCAATTGCGTCCACAGATCGCTTTCGCCGGTGGCGGCATCGGTGGCCAGTTCAGGATGACTTTGTCCGGCAATCGCACGCACCCACGGCAGCGCCACACCATCAGGTGCCAGCAGCGACGCAATTTGCAGAACCGTCCGCGCTGGGGCATCCAACCGGGCCAGCGTGGGCCGCAACGTGGCCGTGACTTCGCGCAGTTGGTTCATCACGCCTTCGCTGCCGCCGGTCGTCAGGTCTTCACGCAGTTTGTTGAGGTAATTTCGCACGTCCACCGCATATTGCGGCTCGGCCACGCGCTGATCGCATTGCCCCAGATAGACGGCAGCCGTCTCCACGGCGAGCGTGAGTCCGCTCAACTCGCGGACAATCTCGCGGGCGGCATCCTCGTGCTCGGGTGAAGCAAACGCCTGTCCCGGCTGGTAGCGGCGGATGAGGTCAACGGCCTGGTTCTCCGGCAGCCGGTCCAAATCCAACGGACGAATCGTGGCACTGGCCTTGGTGAATTCGTCTGGAGCCAGCCGGGTGGTGTAGAGCACGCGCGCCCACGGTTGGTCGGCCAGAAGTTTCATCTGCTCCTGCGCCAGCAACGCGGGACGGTCCACGTTGTCGAGCAGGAACAACGCCGGGCCGCACGCACGCAACACGTCGAATACGCGCCGCACGGCCTTGGTGTCGTCCAGCTTTTCCTCGTCGGTCAGCTCGATTTGGAGATCGGTCACGAGGTTGCTGAAAACGGTGAGCAGCCGATCGCGGCCTTCGCAGCGCAGCAGCCAGCAACCGCCGGGAAAGGCATCGGCCTCCTTGTAAGCGAAGGCGTGCGCGAGCGCGGTCTTGCCCATGCCGCCGACGCCATGAATGCCATCTGGGGATGGCTCCGGGGCATTGAGCAGAACGGCGCGCAGGCTGGCCAGTTCCGGTTCGCGCCCGATGAAGTTCGCATTCGGCCAGGGGAGATTGCCCCGCCGGGCACGATCAGTGACGAGATTGCGGAGGCATTTTGCGACATGCTCGGTGAGTTGCTGCAGTTCGGAACGCGTCGCCGAATCAAGGAAGTTGCCGTGGTCGTCATGCCGCCACTCGTGACATTGGATGTGGAAACGTCCAAGTAAGTCGCCTTTCCAACGACGGAGAAACGCGGCGTCCTCCGGCGCGTCGAGGTCTTCGAGTTTCACGAACCAGAGTGACGCGGCGCCCTGACCCACGAGGCCGTGTTCGAGTTCGTGGCGGCACCATTCCTCCCATTCCCAGCGGCAGGCCTCGCTGCGCAGGTAGGAGCGGGAGAGGCAGGCGATGAAGAAGCGCGAGTCGCGCAACGCCCGATGACAGCGGACCTGCCAATGGTCGAAGTCCTTGATGTCTTCCTTGTCGAAGAAGATTTCAAGATCGCGGCTGAAGCAGCGGCGAAAATCGGCTTCAAGTTCCGCGTGCAGCCGGGCCACCAGCGCGGTAACCGCTTCACGGGATGTATTGTCGCCTTGATGCGCGTAGGAGATGAAGAGGTCGTGGGGCATGGTGTATGTCAGGTGTTACTAAAAATGGCGCGCTTCGCGTCGACGAGTTCTTCGTCGCGGCGGTGATAGCCGCAGTCGCTGATGAGTTTCTCGGCGGCGGCAAGGTCGTCCTGCGGGGATTTCCACGGGTAATGTTTTTCGCGGAAGAAGAGGCGGGCGCGGTGGAGATGGATATCGGCCAAGTGCAGCCGCATCGGGCCGCGATCGGCAATGTCCCACGCTTCGTCGAGGTCAGCCTGCGCTCCAACTGAGTCGCATTCCAAACTACGCGCCCAAGCCTGGGAGAGAATCGCGAGCGGAATGTAGTCTGCCGTGCCGCCACGACGGAGGCGATCGAGAGCCAACTCGAGTTCCGTTCGGGCTGTCTTGAGATAGTATGAGCGACTGGACGACGATACAACGTGGATCGCCATTAAAAGGTAGGCCCGTCCTAACGCAAGGTGGTCGAGCCCTATCGCGACCACTGATTTCAATCGCTTCGCAATGTTAAGCGCATTAGCCGCTCGCTCTTCCACTTCCTCAACCGCGCCGAGAAGTTGAGCCGCCGTCTCTGAGTCCAAATCAAAGTTTAGGGAATTTTCAGCCGAGCAGCGAAGACTTTCAGTATTTAAGCAACATTTCCAGCCAAAGCGCTCCGTTTTGCCGAGTATCAGGTCACAATACACAAAGCCCTTCCACAAACGAAGGAACGGGTAGCTGGGCTGATACATTGCCTGTAAAGCCTCTGCTTCTTTAAAAGAATCCCGTGCCTCTCTTTCTTTCCCCTCTTGATGCAGCGAGTAGGCCAACGCTGCGCGACAGGCAATCTGCAAGATTTCTGTCTGCTGCGGATTAAGGTAAGAATGAGATCTTTCCCGATCAATAAAATTCACGGCTTGGCGCATGTGATCGACCGACGAAGCTAATTCTCCAAGGACGGCCTCTAATTCTCCAAGATTGGTGGCCGCGCTGGCGGCATTCGCCCAGTCTTCCAAGGCAACATACTTTATGAAGGCAGTCGTCAGTGGTTGTAATGCTTCAGTAGAACGTCCGACGGCTCGGAGGCAACAAGCTGTCTCGCTGAGAACCCATACCTTCGCAAAGTCCGGAAGTTCCGACGCAGGCTGACTCCATGGCCGATCAAAAAAGCTCGCCTGCACACTCAATTCCGCACCGAACGCGCCGAGTTGATGCCAAGAGTGGTGCTCCTGTCTGCGGAGAATGCGATTGAAGTATATCGTAGAACGCGCTTCCTCCGGCAATCCTGCACTACAAGCATGAGCAATAGCGTGGTAAAGCGGCTGAATATCCTCAAGAGTGGGTTGGGGCTGGTCGCACGTTGTGGTTGCGAGGTATTCATAGAGTCGCCGATGGGCGTAGCGCCACGATTGGAGTCCCTGTTCGCGGAGCTTCCTTGCGAAGTGCTCGCGGATGAGTGGATGGCAATCGAGAACGCGCAGATCATCGCCGGTAACTGCCTGAGCTACGATGAGACCAAAGTCAGTAAGGAACGAAGTCGCGGTATTCCAATCTTCTTCAAGCAGCGGCTGTTCGATTGCCTGGCTAGTGCTTGCGTCAAGTCTCATTGTGAACAGCGGGTCGGTCAGGCCAGCGATGGCAGGAGGCTTTTGCAGCGCGGCGATGCAGCCAGCGTCGGCAGGACGGTCGAACAGACCGAGCATTCTGAGGACGGCGAGTTGGCGCGCGCCGAATTCGCCGCTCCTGGCAAACCAGTTCTCGAAGGCGGCGAGCATTTTGAAGGTCGTGCCGCCTTGTTCCTTGCGGTCGGCTTCCTCGAATTTCACCAAGTTGCGGCGGCGGATGTCGCCGCCGTGCGCGCGGGCGAGGAAGCGGCCCAGCAGGTTGAGTGTGAGGGCGTGGCCGTCCACTTCGCGGCTGGCGGCGAGGAGTTCCTTGTCGTCTGGTTTGATTTCCGCCGCGCCGGCCCGGTTGGCACCTGTGTGATGGAGCAGCGTGGCACCGGCTTCGTCGGTGAGGTTGCCGAGGTCCACACGGAGCACGCTGCCCCACGGCGAACCTTCACGGCGTTGGAAATCGGCCAGGTCGGTGAGCGGTTCGCGCGTGGTTACCAAGCACAAGCAGTGGCTGGCTTCTGACTTCTGATTTCCGATTTCTGCATTGGCATTGCGGGCGAGTTGTTTCAGCAGGCTTTGCATGCCGGGCGCACGGAGCTGGCCGCCCATCGGGCCGGGCGGGTATTGGAGCGGCTCAATGCCGTCGAGGATGAGCAGGGTGCGTTCGCGGGCGACGGCGTCGGCGAGCAGGCGGCCTTTGTCCCACGGCGAGAGCGTCGGCTCGCATTGCACGCCGAACCATTCGAGGGCGTGGGCGAGGAAGCTGTCTTCGGAGGCCTGCCGGTCTTCCTTGGTGCCCTGGCTGTAGAAGCTCCAGGCATAGACGCACCGCGCGCCGAACCAGCCCTCGTGTTGGATGCGCTGGAGCCAGTGTTGGACGAGCATGGTTTTGCCCACGCCGCCCCACGCGACAAGCGAGATGATGGTGGTGTGCGGTTGGGCGAAGGCTAGGTCGAGCAGAGCGAGTTCCTGTTCCCGGCCGGTGAGTTTTTCTTCGCGCAGGCTAGGGCTGCGAGTGAGGGGGAATTTGTCGAGATACTCACGCACTTCGCCCGGCGCTTGGACGGCGGATGGAATTTGTGCGAGGGCGGAGCGGCCAAGCTCCTCCGCGATCTCGGTAGCGAGATGGCACAAGACGCGCTTCAATTCCGCATCGTCAGTGATGGTGGAAAGGGGCTTTGCCTCAAACGGGCGAATCTGGAGTTTTTTGATCCAATCATGGTTTTCATACTCCTTCGCCTCGCAGCCGCAATTGACCGGAATGACGATGACGCCATTCTTTTCCCGTTCCTGAAGAGGTTTCAGTTCGCGTTCGAGAATGAACTCGGATTCCAGCGCCTCATTTGTGAGCAAGATGATGGCAAGCCGCGCATTATGAATAGCCTTCTCTATTTCATTTTCCCACCGCCAGCCGCCGGTGATTCTTTCATCATCCCAAGCTTTAATCAAATTTTGCACCGTGAAGACCTTGAGTTGTTCCAACAACAACGCCTTCCACTCCGGGCCTTTACCCCGGTGGCTGTAGCTGATGAAAATGTGGGATTGATTTGAAGTGTTCATGTTTTCTTCAGCAATTTGAGCACCTGTTCCGCGAGCGCCGGTTCCTTGGCGGCGATGAAGGGCATTCGTTTAGGATGCTGCGGATCGCTCCGGAATGAGGCCATGACGGCTTCCAAATCCAATTTCGAAGTGATGGGATTGCCGGACAGATCCACAATTGTCAGCCCAGTTTTCAGCCCAATATAGAGTCCAGGCAGGATGTCGTAGGTGGCAAAACCCTTCGCGAATTCAATCGCCACGTCGGCGTAGCCCGCCGCCACCTGGATAATGGTATTGGAACCCCAGGAGAGATTGACGCGCGCGTCTGCCCTGTGGAGCGCATCCATAAGGGCGGTTTGATCGGCCAAGGCTCGATAGCGTTCCACCTTCGTGGTGAGAACATTGATTCGCGCGCCTTGGAGGTTGGTTTTCGGCGTCGGCCCGCCGTCGAGTCGAAACCAGGAATGGGTGATAAAGTCTAGCCCTTCCGGATAGCCGCTCTGCGAGGCCCAGTAGATGCGGTCAAGAAAAATGTCGCCGGCTACCGCCGCGATGACCTCGTTCTTGCGCCGGTCATAAACGGCGATCAATGACCAGCCGCCCTGAAGTGCCTCGATAAACTCCGTGCCGTCAATTGGGTCAATGAACACAACCAAGTCTGCATCGCTTTGACTCGCGCCGTCGGGGAAGGTCTTAATGCCTAGCTCCTCGGAGAACACCGTGTATGCTTTGACCCCGGGCAGTTTGAGAAACTTAAACTGAAGGGCTGCAAGAATGAGGTCTTCCGCATCGCGGTCGATAGCCTTGGTCAGATTCTGCGCGGATTTGATGAGTCGGGGATCGGCCACTGCGCACTTGAGGTGGAGGCGATTCTCCCCTCGCATGTTGCTGCGCACATGATCCATCGTCTTCATGATGATCTGTCGACAATAGCGCAGAACTAATTGATCAAATTCCAATTCGGCCATAGGAGTTCCTTTTTAGGTCACAGATGGTTTACTGGTGAATGAACGGGACAGCAAGAATGGAGTTTTGGGATGTATGGTTTACGCGATGCCGCCCTCGATCTGCGATGTCGGCAAACGCCATTCCGCCGGGTCTTGCTGGTGGAAGCTTTTCAATTCGTCGTAAAGCTGGGGCGTTTCTGGCGTAGCGGGCGCGGCTTCTCGAAGAAACTTTCGGTGGCTAGTCGGCTCCCATCTGTTCTTTAAGTGCGGCGCTGTGGCCCTGCTGGTTGTCACGCTGCGACTAGCTGATAAACAGGTCGCAGGACATGATTCGTTAACGGTTCGCTTTGTCCTCTACGCCGAGATACCCCGGAATGGCGAGCACGGCCACGCGGTCGTATTCACGAATGGATTCCTTCAAATCTTTCCAGTCCACCAAGTTTGGATTTTCGCGCCGCGTCTCGTCCTTCTTTGTGCCGTATGACCAGTTGGCGGTGCGGCGTTCAGCCATCCACCGCCGATGTTCCGCCTCAGAAAGAGTCTCGATCTGCTTTGCATCGAATCCCGCCGCTCCTTGCTCGCTGGTCAGGCCAAGGGCGCGAAGTTTGATCGAGATATGCGCCGCCTGCTGACGATTCGATTCGCGGAGGTCTTCCGTAATCTCGTTCCAGTCCCGCATTGACTTATCTTCGGCCTCCTTGGCTGGAGTCATCCCTGGTTCCGCGCGACGCATTCGCCGATAGACCTCTGGCAACCGGGGACGAGGTGACGTTTGATTATTTGTCACTGCCCACCGGCGAAAAGCTGGCGTCTCGCGTTCAGCGCCTCCCCGTTGGCCAGAGCTTCCACGCCGGAGGCCAGCTAATGGCAATCATGCCCGCCATCGCCGGAGTGGCAGCCATCCCATTGGCCGCAGATATAGCATCGGAACCGGAACTCGAGATGGCGACGCAAACCGATGCGTCCGAGTAATTTGAATCGGCGGCATCTGAAAATGATGCCGAACCAACGGATCATTTCAGCTTTGGTAAAGTTCTCCAAGTCACCAGCGAAGCGGTCACCGTGCGGGAATTCGATTTTGGCACCGACGCAGATGTGGAGTTCACCTATCGGTTTCAGCCCGATACGGAATTCTCAAACCTCAGCGAAACGGAACCGCTTCAAGCGGATGCTGCAATTCGGATTGCGCCGCCGCATCGAGAATGGTCCCGGAGTCATCGTGCCGCGATTCATGGCATAGGACGTGGAAACGCTGGAGCAGGTCGCCCTTCCAGCGGCGGAGCAGCGCGGCGTCTTCCGGCGCGTCGATGTCTGCCAGTTTCACAAACCAGAGCGACGCGGCGCCCTGACCCACGAGGGGGTGTTCGAGTTCGTGCCGGCACCATTCCTCTCATTCCAAGCGGCAGGCATCGCTGCGCAGGTTGGTGCGGGAGAGGTAGGCGATGAAGAAGCGCGAGTCGCGCAACGCCCGATGGCAGCGGACCTCCCAGTGGTCAAAATCCTTGATGTCTTCCTTGTCGTAAAATATCTCCAGATCACGGTTGAAGCGTCGACGGAAATCCGCTTCCAATTCCAGGTGCAACCGGGCGACCAGCGAAGTCACTGCTTCGCAACAGGTATTGTCGACTTGATGGGCGTTGGAGATGAACAGGTCGTAGGACATGATGCTTTAACGGTTCGCTTTGTCTCCACCATTCGACGCACTTGACAACGCCGGGACGACGGAGGTAGCCAATCGCGCTAAGCCCGCGTGGTGCAGCAGGGCAAGGCACTAGCGTTGCTCATGCGGTTTTGGATCTTCCGGCAAAACCATGTCGAGAAAGTAAACGCGTCCTGAGGCCTCTCCCACCGCAATTTTGCGGGCGCTTTCAGTTACAGCACATGCCGTAAT
>Ga0302322_100000526_pt1 | contig 29600 bp, 23 predicted proteins | sample Fen_T0_2_FD_203757 | JGI IMG/M metagenome (GOLD analysis project Ga0302322, IMG submission 203757) | Peat permafrost microbial communities from Stordalen Mire near Abisko, Sweden - Fen_T0_2 | ecosystem: Environmental > Terrestrial > Soil > Wetlands > Permafrost | place: Sweden: Abisko...
CGAGCATGCCGCAGGCCAGCACTGCATCGGGCAGGCGGGCGGCCGAGCCGACCGCCCCCAGTGCCGCGCCACCGGCGGCGAACGCCGCCCACCGGCCCGCCGTGAACGCGGTCTGGGCCCGGAGGGCACCGGACGTCGAGGACGCCGCTGCGGACACCCCGAGCACCAGCCCGCCCACCAGCGCCATGCAGGTGGAGACCCCGGCGGCCAGCCCGACCAGCAGCGCCAGCGCCGGACCGCTCAGCGAGGCGGCCGGTGTCCACTGCGTCACGCCCGAGCGCACCGCCAGAACGCCGACGGCGGTGACCGCCACGGCGCCGGCGGCCGCCGTCGTCCAGGCCCGGCGGTCGCGCGCGATCCACGGTGGGGCGCCGAGGGTGTACCCGACGCGGCCGAGCGCCTCCGCCAGTTGCGGCGCGGGCGGCAGGACGCCGACCAGGACGGCGCGCGAGCGCGGCGCGTCGGCGGTGACCGACTCCACCCCGGGCAGCCGGCGCAACGCCTTCGTGACGCGGCGCTCGCAGGCCGTGCACGTCATCCCGGTGATGCGGACGGTGTGGACGGCGGGGGCCGGGGCGGTCCTGGTCATCACCTCCCAGCGTGGCAGGTCCCGACCGGGCCCGGCGCGGCCTTGGTCCCACCTCGCGCGTGTCGCCGAGCCGGCGCCGGAACCGGCCGGTGGGGCTACCCTGCGCCGGTGAGCCCATCGTCGCCGCCCTCCGCGGCTGCTTCCCCGGTCGGCGCCGCCGCTGGTGCTGCTGGTGCCGCTGCTGGTGCCCCGGTCGCTGCGGAGGCGTCGCGCCCCCTGCTGCCGCGCGGGCTGGTCGTCATGCTGAGCGGGGCGGGGCTCGTCATCAGCGTGGCCGGCATCCGCGAGCTGGGCTGGATGATCGGCCCGGTAATGCTCGCGCTGATGCTCGTCGTCGCGGTGTCGCCGGTGCAGGGGTGGATGCTGCGCCGGGGCCTGCCCCGGTGGCTGGCCACGATCGCCGTCATCCTCATCCTCTACGCCGTCCTGCTCACGCTCGTCGGCATCCTGGGTGTCTCCGTGGCGCAGCTCGCCGGGCTGCTGCCCGGGTACAGCGACCAGGCCGGGCAGCTGCTCACCGCCGTCCAGGACCAGCTCGGCCGGTGGGGCGTCGGGTCGGCGCAGATCAACGACTTCGTCGGGCAGATCGACCTCGGCCGGGTGACCGACATCCTCACCACCGTCCTGTCGTCCCTGACGAGCACCGCCTCCACGCTGTTCTTCCTGCTGGCCACGCTGCTCTTCCTGGGCATGGACGCCGTCGGGTTCCCCGAGCGGCTCGCGCGCATCTCCGGTGACCGGCCGGCGGTCGTGGTGGCGCTGCAGTCCTTCGCCCGGGGGACGCGGCGCTACCTCGTGGTCTCCAGCTTCTTCGGGGCGATCTGCTCGGTTCTCGACGTCGTCGCCCTGACCTGGCTCACCGTTCCGCTGCCTGTGCTGTGGGGGGTGCTGGCGTTCATCACCAACTACATCCCCAACGTCGGGTTCTTCGTCGGGCTGGTACCGCCCGCGCTGCTCGCACTGCTGGACGGCGGCTGGCGCGAGATGGTCGCGGTGATCATCGCGTACATGGTGATCAACGTGCTGATCCAGACCGTGATCCAGCCCAAGTTCGTCGGGGACGTCGTCGGGCTGTCGGTCACGGTCACGTTCCTCGCCACGGCGTTCTGGGCGTGGGCCCTCGGCCCGCTCGGTGCGCTGCTGGCGATCCCGCTCACCCTTCTGGTCAAGGCCCTGCTCATCGACGTCGACCCCGGCAGCCACTGGATCGACACGCTCATCGGCTCGGGCACCGGCACCGTGCGCGCGGTGCCCGGCGTGGTCGCGGCGTCCGGCCGGGCCGCCGACGCCGACACCGACGACGCCAGGGCCGACGCCGCCGACGCCGGGCCGGGGGACGACGCCGGGCCGGTGGACGTGCACGGGGTGGCGGACTTGCCCAGGCGGGTCCGACCGGCGGAGGGCGCCACCCCCTGACGTCGGCGGCCGCGCCGGGATGGCATCATCGTCGGATGCCGCAGCTGCGCCCGGGGTGGCCGCTCTCCGTGAGCACCGCGGCCGTCCTCCTCGGGCTGTTCGTGGTCGGTCGGCTGGTGGGTCGCAGGTACCGGCGAGCCTGGCTCTCGGTGGCGACGTCCTTCGCCCGGGAATTCACCGTGATCATGCTCCTGCTCGGGCTGTGGCAGTACGTCGGGGCGTTCGTGCACACCCGCGTGGCCGGGGCCATGGAGCGCGGGCGGCACATCGCCGCCCTCCAGGACGCCTGGCACCTGCCGAGCGAGCGCTCGGTCCAGCAGGCGATGCTGCACGTGCCGCACCTGTCGGACGCGTTCGACGTCTACTACGCCTACGCGCACCTCAACGGCACGGCGTTGTTCGTGATCTGGCTGTGGTGGCGGCACCGCGAGGTGTACCCGCGCGCCCGGTTCGTGATCATCGTCTCGACGCTGGCGTGCCTGCTGGTCCAGTCGATCCCCGTCGCGCCGCCGCGCCTGCTGCCGGACCTCGGCTTCGTCGACACCGCCCTGCTCGACGGCCGGTCGGTCTACGGCGAGTTCGGGACCGGGATGTCCAACCAGCTGGCCGCCATGCCGTCGGTGCACGTCGGCTGGGCGGTGATCGTCGGGTGGTACGTCTGGTGGGCGGCCCCGCGCCGGTGGCGCTGGTTCGGGCCGCTGCACACCGTGACGACCGTGCTGGTCGTCGTCGGGACGGCCAACCACTGGTGGCTCGACGGCCTGGTCGCGGCCGGGTTCGTCGCCGTCGCGGCCCTGCTGTACGCCGGGGTGCAGAAGCTGCGCACGCGCCTGCGGCCCCCGCCCGTGCCGCCGTCCGAACCGGCGTCCGAACCCGCGGTGAGCGAGCCTGTTTCATGATCACGTATGGTGACCGTGTGCGGTGATCGGGCGGGGTCGTCCGGGCGTGATCGCGCCTGCGCACCCCGGCGGCTGCCCCGGCGCCCACGTCGGACGCCGGTCGATCAACCCCTCGTCGACCGGTCGCGACCGACGGGAACGTCGATGAACCCGACGGTGAACCGGGATGGTGGTTGCGACCACCAGAACTGTTCCGCGACACGTTCATCGACGCCCCGATGACGAGCCCGGCCGGTTCAACCTTGCATGATCAACTCAAGTGAGCATGATCACCGCAGGGGAGGGGAGGGCGGCGCTCGGGGGCGTTGACCCGTTCCGGGGCGTGTGGTGGGGTGTCGGCATGCCGCCGGAGGACGCCGCCGCCCCGAGCCCCGCACCCGCACCCGTCACCGAAGCCGCAGGCCCGCCCGCCACCACCACGGACGCCGGCATCCCTACCGGCTCGGACGCGCACTCGCTCACCGTGGGCACCGACGGCCCGATCCTGCTGCAGGACCACGTCCTCGTCGAGCAGATGGCGCACTTCAACCGCGAGCGCGTGCCCGAGCGCGTGGTGCACGCCAAGGGGACCGGGGCCTTCGGCCGCTTCGAGGTCACCAACGACCTGAGCGCGTACACCCGGGCCGCGGTCTTCCAGCCGGGGACGACGGTCGAGACGCTGGTGCGGTTCTCCACCGTGGCCGGTGAACTGGGCAGTCCGGACACCTGGCGGGACCCGCGGGGTTTCGCGGTGAAGTTCTACACGAGCGAGGGCAACTTCGACCTCGTCGGCAACAACACCCCGGTGTTCTTCATCCGCGACCCGATGAAGTTCGGGCACTTCATCCGCTCCCAGAAACGCCGTCCGGACAACGGCCTGCGCGACCCGAACATGCAGTGGGACTTCTGGACGCTGTCGCCGGAATCGGCGCACCAGGTCACCTGGCTGATGGGCGACCGCGGCATCCCGCGGACGCTGCGTCACATGAACGGCTACGGCTCCCACACCTTCTGCTGGCTCAACGCCGCGGGGGAGCGGTTCTGGGTCAAGTACCACTTCATCACCGAGCAGGGCATCGAGTTCCTCACCCAGGCCGAGGCGGACGCGCTGGCCGGCACGGACGCCGACGCCCACCGGCGTGACCTGTGGGCGGCGATCGAGAGCGGCGACCACCCGAGCTGGACGCTCAAGGTCCAGATCATGCCCTTCGACGCCGCCGCGACCTACCGGTTCAACCCGTTCGACGTGACCAAGGTCTGGCCGCACCAGGACTATCCCCTCGTCGAGCTCGGCCGGCTGACCCTGGACCGCAACCCGGCGAACTTCTTCGCCGAGATCGAGCAGGCCGCGTTCGAGCCGTCCAACTTCGTGCCCGGCACCGGCCCGAGCCCGGACAAGATGCTGCTGGGCCGCCTGCTCTCCTACCCGGACGCGCACCGCTACCGGATCGGCGTCAACTACCTGCAGCTGCCGGTCAACGCCCCCCGGGCGACGACGCCCCACAGCTACACCTTCGACGGGTCGATGACCTACCGGCACTCCGGCGGTGCCCCGGTGTACGCGCCCAACTCCTTCGGGGGTCCGGTCGCCGACCCGGCCCGCCACGGCGAGATCGCCGGCTGGGCCGCCGCCGGCGAGCCGGTCCGTGCGGCGCCCGCCCTGCACTCCCAGGACGACGACTTCGGGCAGGCCCGAGCCATGATCAACGAGGTGTGGGACGACGACGCCCGGGACCGCTTCGTCGCCAACGTCGCCGGGCACGTCGCCGGTGGCGTGCGCGAGCCGGTGCTCAGCCGCGTGTTCGAGTACTGGCGCTGCGTCGATCCCGCGCTCGGCAAGCGCATCGAGGACGCCGTCCGCAACGCCTGAGGGCGCGCCCGGCGCGCCTGCCGGACCCCGCCCGGGCCTCGGCCGGCCCCTCGTCGGGACGCCCGACCCGCCGTCCGTACGTCCCGTCTGGGGCGAACCGCGCCGGTCGCAGGACGCGGACTGGCTAGAGTGTCGAGCGTGCCACCGGCAGTCCACCGCGCCCCCTGCCTGTCCACGGCGCGAGGTGTGCGACGTGCCTGACGCGGGGCGGGGGCGGAACGCATGATGGGTCACATGGCGGGGGTCGCACGGCTGACGGGCCGGTTGCTGGTGGCGACGCCCCGCCTCACGGATCCCAACTTCCGTCGCGCGGTCGTGCTCATGCTCGACCACGGGGACGACGGCGCCCTCGGCATCGTCGTGAACCGGCCGCTCGAGGTGAACGTGTCCGCCGTCCTGCCCAGCTGGCAGCCGTACGCCACCGAGCCGGGCCGGCTCTTCCAGGGCGGCCCGGTCGCGCTCGACTCGGCGCTCGGCGTGGTCGCCGTCCCCGGGGACGACGCCGAGCCGATGGGCGTGCGCCGGATCATCGGCTCGCTCGGCCTGGTCGATCTGGACACGCCGCCGCAGGTCGTGGCAGGCGGCGTGGCGGGGCTGCGGATCTTCGCCGGGTACGCGGGCTGGTCCCGCGGGCAGCTGGAGGACGAGATCCGCGAGGGCGCCTGGTACGTGGTCGACTCCGAGCCCCGGGACCCCTTCTCGGACTCCCCCCACCGGCTCTGGCGCGAGGTGCTGCGGCGCCAGCGCGGGGAGCTCGCGCTGGTGTCCACCTACCCGGAGGACCCGGCGCTCAACTGAGCCTAGACTCCCTCCCCATGAGCACGCCGGAGCCGCAGCCGCTGTCCCTGCCGGACACCTACACGACCGCTGTCCTCGACCGCGAGGAGCTCGAGCAGCCCGTCGAGCCGGGGGACCACGAGCGGTTCGCGCACTACGCGAACAAGAACAAGGCCATGGAGTCGGCGCTCACCGGCGCCCCCGTCGTCGCGCTCTGCGGCAAGGTGTGGGTCCCGGGCCGGGATGCCAAGAAGTTCCCGGTCTGCCCGCTCTGCAAGGAGATCTACGAGGGTCTGCGGCCGGGCAACGACGGCGACCGGGGGAAGTCGGGCGGCTCGGGTGACCAGGGTGGCGCCGACCAGGGGGGCGGCGCGTCCGACTGAGGCCCTCCGGGCCCGCCGGGCCCGCGAGGCCCGCCGGCCTCCGGGCTCGGGTCGACATCGTGGACTAGTCAACGCTTGACGTAGTCCTCGTGCTGGGTGAATAGTCAACCTGTGACTGTTCACCCGTTGAAGCCGTCGCCGGTGCTTCTCATGGTCATGGCGCTCCTCAAGGAGCGGCCCATGCATCCGTACGAGATGCAGCGGTTGATGATCGAGCGCGGCAAGCAGTCCGTCATCGCCATCAAGCGCGGCTCGATCTACCACGCCGTCGAGCGGCTGCTGTCGGCCGGCCTGGTGGAGGAGCTCGAGACGAGCCGGGAGGGGCGCCGTCCGGAGCGGACGGTCTACCGGCTGACCGAGGCCGGGGACGACGAGGTTCGCGACTGGATGCGGTCGATGCTCTCCCAGGTCAACCAGGAGTACAGCGAGTTCGCGACCGTCCTGTCCTTCCTGCCCGTGCTGGAGCCCGCCGAGGTGCTGGCGGCGCTGCACCACCGGCTGGTGATGCTGGACGGCGTCATCGGCCGGCACGAGGCGATCAGCCGGTCCGTCGGCGACCGCCTGCCCCGGGTCTTCCTGATCGAGGAGGAGTACCAGCTCGCCATGTACCGGGCCGAGCGGGAGTGGGTCGCGGCGGTCGTCGACGACTTCGAGACCGGCCGGTTCGGCTGGAAGTGGGAGGACTTCGCCCCGTTCGCCGAGTTCCCCCTGGTGCCGCGGACCGACGGCACCCCCTGAGAGACCGGCCGGGCGGCGTGTGCCAGCACACCGCCCGGCCGCCGTCGACGGCTCGGCCCGAGGGCCGGTGCCGTCCCCGGGACGCGCCGACGGCGTGTTCCCGTGCACCCGCACGCTGTCCCGCATCGACGCACAAGGAGTGTCGCATCGTGACGTCCATCGACACACCCCGACCGGTGACGACCGCGCCCGCGCGGCCGACCGCCGTCCTCGTGGTCTTCCTGCTCGGCCTGTTCATGACCCTGCTCGACCTGACGATCGTCAACGTCGCCATCCCGAGCATGGCGGCAGGCCTGGGCACCTCGCTCGACCAGGTGCTCTGGGTGCTGAGCGCCTACAGCATCGCCTACGCCGTCCTGCTGATCACCGCGGGCCGGCTCGGGGACATCGTCGGGCCCCGGACGATGTTCATCGTCGGGATGGCGGTCTTCACCGCCGCCTCGGCCGGCAGCGGGGCGGCCCCGACCGTCGGCTGGCTCATCGCGTTCCGGGCCCTGCAGGGCGTCGGGGCGGCACTGCTGGCCCCGCAGGGCCTGCCGCTGTTCACCTCGGTGCTGCCGCCGGAGCGCCGTGGCGGCGCGTTCGCCGCGATGGGGGCCATGTCCGGCCTGGCGGTGCTCGCCGGCCCCACCCTGGGCGGCCTCATCACCACGCACTGGGGCTGGCGCTGGATCTTCTACGTCAACCTGCCGCTCGGCGTCCTCACCGTCGTCCTGGCGTTCGTGCTCCTGCCCGACCTGCGGCCCGGACGGCGTCACCGGCTCGACGCCTCGGGGGTCGTCCTGCTGAGCGCGGGGCTGCTGGCCGTCGTGTTCGGCCTGGTCGAGGGCGAGCGGTACGACTGGGGCATCGTGGGGCACGGCGTCACGATCTGGGAGATCGTCGCTGCCGGGGTGGTCGTGCTGGCCGGCTTCGGGTGGTGGCAGGCGCGCACCCAGCGCGGTGAGCCGCTGCTGCCCTTCGAGGTCTTCCGGAACCGCAACTTCACCCTCATGGCGCTGGTCCTGGGCGGGATGGGCTTCGCCATGGTCGGCGTGTACCTGCCCCTGACGATCTACCTGCAGTCGGTGCTCGGCCTCTCCGCGATGGCCGCCGGCGTCGCGATCGCCCCGCAGCCGCTCGCGATGATGGTCTCGTCGGCGTTCGCCGGTGCCCTCTCCGAGCGGGTGAACGGCAAGCTGCTGCTCGTCCCGGGCCTGCTCGTCTTCGTCGCCGGGACGGGCTGGCTGCTCGCTGTCGCCGGCCCCGGGGCGTCGCGCTGGGCGCTCGCGCCGGCCCTGGTGGTCTCCGGACTGGGCCTCGGCTGCGTCTGGGTGCCGATCTTCGGGCTCGCGACGCGGGACCTGCAGCCCCGCCTGGCCGGCGTCGGCGCCGGGGTCCTGGACACCGTGCAGGAGATCGGTAGCGTGGTCGCGACCGCCGTCGTCGGTGCGGTCCTGCAGGCGCGGCTGGCGCACGCGCTGGTCGTCGAGGCGACGACGCGCAGCTCCGGGCTGCCGGCCGCCGTCCGCGACCCGTTCGTCGCCGGGTTCCGGACCGCCGGGTCGGCCGGGCTCGGGGTCTCGGCGGGGACGGCGCAGGGCGCGCCGGCGGCAGGCGTCCCGGCGGATGTCGCGCAGCGGCTCGCCGTCCTGGGCCAGGAGGTGTTCCGGAACGCGTTCGTGACGGCGATGCGACCCACGATCCTCGTGCCGCTCGCCGTGCTCGTGGTGGCGGCCGGGGTGGCGGGCGCCGCCCGCAGCCGGCCGGCCGGACCCGCCGGGTCGCCCGGGCCCGCCGGGTCGGCCTCGGCTGAGGGTGCGGCTGAGGGTGCGGCGACGGCTCGGGTGGCCGGGTAGCACAGCGCGCAGGGACATGCCGGGATGTGGACCCCCGGCATGTCCTCGCGCGCCCCGGGTTAGCCTGGGTCCTGTCCGACAGCAGAGGGGAAGCGCCGCCGGTGCCTTACGGTCCGCACGCCCAGCCCAGCCCGCAGCACGTCAGTGCCGCCGCCGCCTCGCATCTTCCACCGGCCTTCCCGGGCCGGGCGCCCTGGGGCACCGCCGACAAGCTGCGCGCCTGGCAGCAGGACGCGCTGACGGTCTACCAGTCGCGCGAGCCCCGCGACTTCCTGGCCGTGGCGACCCCCGGGGCCGGCAAGACGACGTTCGCCCTGCGCATCGCCACCGAACTGCTGACCCGGCGGGTCGTCCAGCGGGTCACGGTGGTCTGCCCGACCGAGCACCTGAAAAAGCAGTGGGCGGACGCCGCGCACCGGGTCGGTGTCCGGCTCGACCCGACGTTCCGCAACAGCCAGGGGACGCACGGTCGCGCCTTCGACGGTGTCGCCGTCACCTACGCGCAGATCGCGATGAAGCCGGCGCTGCACCGCGCCCGCACCGAGGCGGCCCGCACCCTGGTCATCCTCGACGAGATCCACCACGGCGGCGACGCCCTCAGTTGGGGGGACGCCGTCCGGGAGGCGTTCGAGCCGGCCACCCGCCGGCTCGCGCTCACCGGGACGCCGTTCCGGTCCGACACCAGCCCCATCCCGTTCGTCGAGTACGAGGCCGACCGTGCCGGGGTGCGCCGGTCGAGGGCTGACCACACCTACGGCTACGGCGACGCGCTGCGGGACGGCGTCGTCCGGCCGGTGATCTTCCTGTCGTACTCGGGGCAGATGCGCTGGCGGACGACGGCGGGCGACGAGGTCGCCGCCCGGCTGGGCGAGCCGCTCACCAAGGACCAGACGGCGCAGGCCTGGCGCACCGCCCTCGACCCCGCGGGCGAATGGATGCCGGCGGTGCTGGCCGCCGCCGACCGCCGCCTCACCGAGGTGCGGCGCGGGGTGCCGGACGCCGGTGGCCTGGTCATCGCCACCGACCAGACGGTCGCGCGCGCGTACGCCAAGACCCTGCACGAGGTCTGCGGCGAGAAGCCCACGGTCGTGCTCTCCGACGACTCCACGGCGTCGGACCGGATCGAGGAGTTCGGCGCCGGGCAGCAGCGGTGGATGGTCGCCGTCCGGATGGTCTCCGAGGGTGTGGACGTGCCGCGGCTGTCGATCGGGGTCTACGCGACGTCGACGTCCACGCCGCTGTTCTTCGCGCAGGCCATCGGCCGCTTCGTCCGGGCCCGACGGCGGGGCGAGACGGCGTCGATCTTCCTGCCGAGCGTGCCGGTGCTGCTCAACCTGGCCGCCGAGCTCGAGGTCGAGCGGGACCATGCGCTCGACCGGCCGAAGAAGGACGGCGACGGCGAGGGCGACCTCTGGAACCCCGAGGACGCGCTCGTCGCGGCGGCCAACCGCGAGGAGAAGGCTGCCGGCGAGCTGGAGAAGGGCGCCTTCGAGGCGCTCGAGGCGCAGGCCACCTTCGACCGCGTGCTGTTCGACAAGCAGGAGTTCGGCACCGGCGGTGAGATCGGCAGCGACGAGGAGCTGGACTTCCTGGGGATCCCCGGCCTGCTCGAGCCCCAGCAGGTGACTGACCTGCTCCGGCAGCGTCAGGCCGAGCAGCTCGCCAAGAGCAAGCGTGGTGGGGGCGCCGCCGGGCCCACCGCCGAGGTGGTCGAGGTCGCCGCGCACCGGGAGGCGACGGCCCTTCGCAAGGAGCTGCACAGCCTCGTCGGCGCCTGGGCCAAGCGCACCGGGCAGCCGCACGCGACCGTGCACGCCGACCTGCGCCGCGCCTGCGGCGGCCCCGAGGTCGCCAAGGCGACGAGCGAACAGCTCCGCCAGCGCATCGAGACCCTGCGCAACTGGTTCGTCGGCCGCCGCTGACCCACCCGCCTCAGGCGTTGATCATGCAAACTTGAGTTGATCATGCACGGTTGAACGCCGCTCCGCAGGGTTCAACCGTGCATGATCAACTCAAGTTTGCATGATCAACGCGAGGGAGAGGGTCAGTGGGAGCGGGGCTTGGGGTCGCGGGCGCTGGCCTGGGCCGGGCGCAGGCCCAGCACGTAGCCCTCGAGGAAGCCCAGTCCCCAGCCGAGGTGCATGGCCCCGAACGAGCCGGCCAGCGGGGCGACGGGAAGCGGGCCGCGGGCGTTGGCCGCGACGTCCTCGGGGACGCCGTCCGGCAGCGGCTCGCCGCCGGTCTCGCCGGCCTTGCGCAGCGTCCGGGCGGTGGCGGCGGCCACGCCGGCGCCGTAGGGCGCGGCCATCGCGGCAGCGACGCGCGGATGCCCGCTCAGGGCGGCCACGGCTGCGCCGCCGAGCCAGACCACCAGCCCGGGGGCGACCAGGTGGCGCACCCGGACGGCCGACGGGCCGTTCTTGCGGACCATCGCGGCCTTGCCCCGCCCGTAGCGGCGGTACTGCCGGCCCAGGTCGCGCACCGTGCGGCGGACCTGCCAGTAGATCTCCATCTTCGGGTCGTAGCGGATCCGCCAACCCTGCTGCAGGATCCGGTGGTCGAGGTCGACGTCCTCGTTGACCAGCAGGTTCTCGTCCCAGCCGTCGATCGACCGGACGACGTCCTTGCGGAAGACGCCGAACGAGGCGTGGTCGGTGTCCTGCGGCTCGGCGGCGTAGTGGTTGATGGAGTTGCCGACGCCGAACGGGCTCGACAGCGCGGCCGCCACGGCACGACCCGACGGCCCCTCGCCGACGCCGAAGCGCCGGCCGCCGACGGCCGCGACCTGCTGGTCGCCGTCCAGTTCCGCGACGCCGCGCTCGAGGTACGTCGAGCTGATGGCGGCGTGCGCGTCGACCCGGGCCACGTAGCGGCCCCGGGCGGCGCGCAGGCCGATGTTGAGGGCGTGCGGGATGGTCCGGTCGGGGTTGTGCAGGAGCCGGACGCGCGGGTCCTCGGCGGCGACCACCTCGACCGCCGCCACGGTGCCGTCGTCCGAGGCACCGTCGACGACGAGCACCTCCAGCTCCTGGAAGCTCTGCGCGAGCACCGAGCGGATGGCTCCGGCGACGGACCCCTCCTCGTTGCGCACCGGCATCAGGACCGAGACGGCGGGGGGTGGTGCCTGGGTCACGAGGGGATCTCCGATCGGGGTCTTCGGCCCTGCGCCGGCACGATGGCCGCGTTCGGTGAGGGCACGAACTCGCTCTCGAGCATCTTGTAGTTGCGCGGCGTCCACCACGTGATGAACGGCGGGATGGTGATGATCAGCAGGATCCCGGTGCCGGGCTGGAACAGCCAGTACACGGTGATCATGGCCACCGCGTACGCCCGGCTCGGGCCGCCGAGGTACATGAACAGCAGGAAGATCCCCAGCGCGAGGCCGGCGATCACCCCGTAGTCGAAGAACAGCTTGATCGGCGTCGGCACGATGACGCCGAGGATGTGGGAGTCCTCGACGAGCGACTGGGAGGAGCCGGGACCGCGCCCGAACAGGACCCACAGCGGATTCTTGGACCACAGCGGCCAGAGCACCTCGTACGGCACGGTCGACCGCTGCCCGGTCGACGTCTGCTGGCTGGTGCCCTCGGTGAGCCGGGTCACGGTGTTGCCGCCCAGCGGGGACAGCAGGAAGGCCGCCAGGGTCGGCAGCATGACGAGGTAGCGCGCCAGCGCCCAGCGCATCCGGGAGAACAGGATGACGGCGACGGCCGCGCCCAGCATCGGGATGCCCGACTGGGCGCCGGTGCAGGCGATGGCGGCGAGCAGGTACAGGACGACGGTGAGCTTCTTGCGCAGCAGCAGCGCCGCGATGACGCCGAGCGCCAGCTGCATGGAGGTGAACGAGGTCTCCAGCCCGATCCAGCCGTTGGACCGGTAGAAGCGTCCCTCGTAGCTGAACGGGTAGGCGAGCGTGTACCCGGATTGCAGGAGGTTGCTCGGGACGACCTGCGCGATCCAGTCCGTGTAGGGCACCACGAGCTGGATCGCCAGGAAGAAGATGACGATCGAGGCCTGGGCGAGGCTCACCTTGAGCATCCCGGCGAGCGCCTTGAGGTACGTCTCCCGGCGCCGGTCCCGCAGCCGGAACACGAACACCAGCCAGGTGACCATCAGCAGGCCCCAGGAGTTCATGCTGATGCGCGGGTCGGGGGAGAGCGCGTACTGGAAGGGCACGATGAGGGAGCTGGCCCCCGCCGCCGCGAGCCACCAGCCGAACCGGTGCCGGTCGACCTCGAGCACCCCGCGGAACATCCCGTAGACGCACCAGGCGACGCTGAGCGGCAGCATGAGCGCGATTGGCTGGTTGGGGACGGCGAACCGCTGCAGCACGATGAGCATGGCCCAGAGCGTCACGACCCAGCGGACGACGGCCCGCTGCAGCTCGCTCGCGGTGGTGGGCTGCGGGCGGCGGCTCAGCCGGGCCAGCCCGCGGCCCCGCACGACCGGGTCGAAGCCGGAGACCGTCTGGCGCTTGCGCCGCCGCGCCGCCCCGGCGAGCGGGATCCCGCCGGTCAGCGCGAGGGGCCCGGTGAGTCCGAGCGGGATCGCGCCCGTCCGCGGCCAGTTCATCGGCCGGGCCTGGCCCGGTGCGGCCCCGAACGGCCCTCCGGCCGGCGAGCCGTACGCGCCCTGCGGCACGGTGCCCGGGACGGCACCCGGCGGCGTCGCCACGCCGAGCCCGGCCGCGGCCGGCCCGCCGGGGCCGGCCGATCCGTTCGCGTGGGCGCGATGACGCAGCCGCCCCTGGTCGTCGAAGGGGCTGGCTCCCGGGGTGCCCTCCGGGCTCGTCCGCGGGCCCTCGGTCACCGCGCCAGCACCACGACCGGTTCGGAGACGCGGACCGCATCGACCGTGCGACGGATGTCCGCGAGGGTCGTCTTGCGCTGTTTGGAGACCACGGCCACGAGCAGGTCGCTCTGGCCGGCGATGAGGCTCAGCGCCTCCTCGTCGGCACCCGCCACCACGACGAGCAGGTCGGCCGAGAAGTTCGCGGGGATGTTCCGCCGGACGTCGCGCCGCAGCGCCCAGAGCCGGTCCTCCGAGGCGTTGCTCGGGTTGAACTCCGACACCCGGTCGACGACGGCGACGGTCGCGCCGTGCGTGCGCAGGTGGTGGGCGATGGCCATCGCCAGCTGGGTCGCCGCGAATCTGGTGTCCGGCATGGCCAGGACGACGACCGAGCGACGGTCGGTCTCCAGCACCCGGCCCGCCAGCTCACCCGCCTGCACCGTGGTGCGGACGACGAGGTCCGGGGCGAGCGCGACGAGCTCGCGCGGGCTGTGCGGCTTGCGCCGGCCTGCACCCGCGGCGACGGCGGCCAGGGCGCCCAGGAAGGCGCCGCCGGCGGCCCCGAGCAGGGCGGAGGTGTTGCGGTCGGGGCCGGCGGGCAGGGCCAGCGCGGCGTCGATGACCGAGATGGACTGCTTGGTGGCGAGCTGGTTGCTCTGCTGGCTGCCGGCGTCCTGGCCGAGCTGCTGCAGCCGGGCGCTCTCGGCGTCCGAGGTGGGCGACCCGAGCGTGTTGCTCGCCATCGCGGCCTTCACGTCGGCGGTGTGGTCCTGGATGGCCTGGAGCGCGTCGGACTGGATCTTCGCCTTGACGGCCTGGGCGATCGCGGTGGCCTTGTACCCGGCGCACTTGCCGAGCGCGTCGGTGGCGGTGACCGCCACCAGGCTGGTGTCGGTGGCCCACAGCGCGCTGACGGACCCGGCGAGCGTGCCCTTGTCGACCTTGGCGCAGCCCTCCTTGGCGAACAGCGGGTTCTTCTTCAGCGCGTCGACCGCCGAGCCGAGCACGGTGTCGGCGCCGGCCATCGCCTGGAGCGTCTGCCCGATCGTCTTGACGTCCGTGCCGCTGGCGTTGATCTGCAGCGTCGCGGTGGCCTTCCAGCCGCCGCCCGTCGCGGAGAGGAACCCGAGCAGGGTGCCGATGAGCAGGCCCGCGACCGCCCACGTCCAGCGGGCCAGCGCCAGCGAGGTGATCGGCGCCGACTGGTAGCTGCTGCCCTCGAGCTCCGGCTCGTAGGCCAGATCGGTGTGCCGGGGCATCTGCGGGGCGGGCGCGCCGTAGTTCATCATCACGCCGTTAGGGGCGCCCTGGGCGAGGGCGGCGTCCTGATCGAGCGGGCTCATGGCTCCAGGCTAGGGCACGGGGAATGGGGCGGAGTTCGTTTGGGGTGTTACCACCCTTGCCATGATCACGCCCGATCGACCGGGTGAACAGTGGCCGACCGGACGTGATCACGCAGATCGGGAGCGTCAGTTCATGTCCGGGGCGCCGGACCATAGCCCCCGGACGTACGCGCGGTGCTCGGCCGCCAGGGCCTTGTTGCCCCGGGCGGTGGCCACGGCCGAGCGGGCCAGCGTGCCGCCGGTCAGCGCCAGCTTGAGGCCCAGGACGGTCGAGGGCGGGTTGTGGTCGGCCACGTAGGAGACCATGGATGCGCCCCGCATCTGGAACATCCGGGTCCGGGCCTCGCCCGAGCCGCCGCTGGCGTGCGGCACGAGGATGTCCGTGCGCAGCTTCTGGTGCAGCCCGGCCAGCCGGACCGCCCGCCCGTACGCCATGTCCTCGTTGTAGACGAAGAAGCTCTCGTCGAACCCGCCGAGCGCGAGGAACCGCTCCCGGGGGACGGCGAGGCAGGCGCCGGTCAGCCAGTCGACGTCCAGCGGCTTGTTCGGCTCGGGCCGGGCGTTGAGGCCCGCCGTCGGGAACAGCACGTGCAGCCCGAGCGCGTGCGCCAGGGCCCGGCTCGCCGTCGGCTCCCAGCCGCCGACGCCCAGCTCGACCCGGCCGTCCGGCTTGACGGTGGTCGCCGAGACGGCGGCCAGCTTGGGGTCGGTCTCCAGCTCGGCCACGAGCGCCCGCAGTTGGGTCGCGGTGGGCGCCGTGTCCGGGTTGAGGAAGAGGACGACGTCCGCCGTGGAGCTACGGGCGCCCAGGTTGGCCGCCTTGGCGAAGCCCTGGCCGCCGCCGGTGAGGTACCGGGCGTTGTTGCGGGTCGCGACGAGCTCCGGGACGCCGTCCGCGCCCTGGGAGTTGTCGACCACGGCCACCGGGATGTCGTCCGGCAGGCGGTGGAACATCGCGGCGAGCAGGTCCCGGCTCTTGTACGTCACCAGGACGATCTCGAAGGTCAGCGCCACGGGTCAGTGCTCCCAGGGAGTGGGCCAGCGGTCGGTGAGCGTTGCCTGCTCGGCACGCAGCCGGTCGATCAGGCGCCCCTCGGGAACCTGGACGTCGGCGTAGGTGAGCACCTGGTCCTTGGGGACGTCGTGCCGCAGCGTGCAGCCCTCGGCGACGCCCATCGGCAGCAGCCGCTCACCGGCGGTGACGTCGGCCCGCTCGCAGACGCCGTAGGTGTCGTAGCCGCCGAGCCCGTCGAGGGCCTGGCCCGCGGTCAGGTCGTGCTTGGCCACGGTGACGACCTCGACGGTCGGCGGTCCTGCGGGCTGGATCGCCGCGTCGCCGAAGAGCACGGCCCGGGCGACCGTCAGCGGCACCTCGAAGTGGCACAGGTGGTACGGGGTGTAGAAGCTGTAGAGCGGGCCCTCGCCCAGCTTGTACAGGTTGAGGTAGTGGCGCTGCTTGGGGTCGTCGTGCGTGGCCAGCACGAACACGCCCGGCCCGGGCTTGGAACCGACGACGTAGTCGACGACGCCGCCTAGCTCGCGCAGCGCGTCGACGTCGTAGGCCGCGGTCAGCTCGTCGACGTGACCGCGGTGGTCTGCGCCGCGCAGGCCGCGCTTCTCCACCGTCATCCCGGTGGCGTTGGCGACCAGCGCCTGCTCGAACGACACCTTCGTGCCGTCGGCGAAGCTGGTGACCATGTACGGGTCCTGGCCCCACTTCTCGGCGAAGGCCTGCTGGGTGGTCGGCGTGCGGTACTCGTCCTGCAGGCCCTTGATGTTGCCCGCCACCAGCGGGGTCAGGCCGATCCCGCGGACGAAGCGGTAGAGGTTGAGCTGGACGCCGGGCTGGTCGCCGTCGCAGCCGGTGTAGACGACGCCCGCGGCCTCGGCCCGGCGCCGCAGCACCGAGCCGACGGTCCCGTCGACCTCGGCGTTCAGCAGGACGACGTGCTTGCCGTGGTCGATCGCCGAGCTGACGACGTGCGCGCCGAACTCGACCGCGCCGGTCGCCTCGACGACGGCGTCGATGCCCTCGGCCTCGGTGACCGCCCGGTAGTCGCCGGTGACCGCCGGGACGCCGCGCGCGACGGCCTTGGTCACGCCCTGCGCGTCGTCGACGACCTCCCACTCGGCCACGCCGGCCTCGCGGTAGGCCCGCTCGGCGTGGGCGTGGGTCCGGTTGGCGATCGCCACCAGCTCCATGCCGGGCACCGAGTTGACGATCTGGTTGGCCAGGCCGCGGCCCATGAACCCGGCCCCGACGAGGGCCACCCTGATCGGGTTGCCCTCGGCCTGCCGGCGCCGCAGTTCGCGGTCGACGAGGATCACGCCAGGTCCTTCCCGCCGGTCAGGTCGGCCTCGGTCAGGAGCGGCCAGGAGGCGTCCTTGTCGCTGATGACGGCGACCTCGATCGGCCACGGCAGCCCCAGCGCCGGGTCGTCCCAGCGCAGCCCGCGCTCCACCCCGGGGGTGTATGCGGCACTGACCTGGTACGTCACCTCCGCGCCGTCCGTCAGGGTGAGGTAGCCGTGGGCGAAGTACGGCGGCACGTAGAACGAGCGCCGGTTCTCCTCGGTGAGCTCGACCGCGACGTGCGCGAAGCGCGTCGGCGAGTCGGGCCGGACGTCGACGATGACGTCGAGGATCGCGCCGCGGGTGCAGCGCACCAGCTTGGCCTCGGGCGCCGGGTCGAGCTGGAAGTGCATGCCGCGCAGCGTGCCCGCCTTGTGGTTGAACGACACGTTGCACTGCTCGACGGTCGGGTCGAGGCCGGCCTCGATGAACTCGGTGCGGCAGAACGAGCGGGCGAAGAAGCCCCGGTCGTCCTGGCGGAGCTCCAGGTCGATGATGGCGGGGCCCTCGATCGCGGTGTTCGTGATCTTCACAGCGCGGCGCCCGTCCGCGTCCCGAAGGTCTCCGGGAGGGCGTCCGACGTCGTCCAGAAGAGGTCGGCGTCGAGCTGCTGGGTGCGGATGAGGTGCTCCAGCTGCTTGAGCCGGGTGTGGCCGCGGCCGGTGAACGTCTCGGCGTCCAGCTGGATGTGGTTGAACACCTCGAAGAGCTGGCGGGCGCCGCGGGCGGCGTTCCACTCGCAGGCGAACCCGGGCAGCTGGCTGGAGATCTTGTCGAAGTTCACCTTGTAGCTGCGGTTGTCGCCACCGGCGGGGCCGAAGGTGACCTCGCAGCCGGTGAAGATCGCGCCGACGGTCTCGGCGATCTCGCGGACCTGGTAGTTCTGCTCGTTGCTGCCGACGTTGAACGTCTGGTTGTGCACCGCGTCGCGCGGAGCCTCCAGGGCGCACCAGATCGACTTGGCGATGTCCAGGGCGTGCACGAGGGGGCGCCACGGCGTCCCGTCGCTGTTCATCGCGATCTTCTTCGTCGTCCAGGCGAGCCCGGCGAGGTTGTTGAGCACGATGTCGAAGCGCTGGCGCGGCGACGCGCCGAACGCGGTCGCGTTGCGCATGAAGGTGGGGGAGAAGCTGTCGGAGGCGAGCTTGCGCAGGTCGCGCTCGACGAGCGTCTTGCAGTCCGCGTAGGCGGTCTGCGGGTTCACCGCGCTGTTCTCGTCGACGGTGCCCTCGGCCACGCCGTAGACGCTGCACGAGGACATGTAGATGAACCGCTCGATGCCGGCCTCGATGGCCAGCTCCGCGAGCCGGACCGAGCCGGCGTGGTTGACCTTGTAGGTCACCTCCGACAGCAGCTCGCCCAGCGGGTCGTTCGACAGCTCCGCCATGTGGACGATCGCGTCGACACCCTCGAGGTCCTCGCGGGTGATGTGGCGGATGTCCTTGCGGAGCGTGCGCGCGGTGGCGGGGACGCCGTTGTAGAGCCAGCCCTGGGCGTAGTAGCCGGTGTCGACGCCGAGGACGTCGTGGCCGCGGGCCATCAGGGCCGGCGCGAGCAGGCTGCCGAGGTAACCCTCGGTTCCGGTGACGAGGACGCGCATCAGTCGTTCCACACCTTCCAGGCAGCGTCGCCGCTGTCCCACAGTCGGTTGAGTTCGGTCCACTCCCGGTAGGTGTCCATACCCATCCAGAAGCCTTCGTGCTCGTTGAGGGTCAGCTCGCCGTCGCGCGCGAGGCGCTGCAGCGGACGGGACTCGATCATCATGTCGGCGTCCTCGTCGATGTACTTGTCGACGAAGCTGCGCCGGAACATGAAGAAGCCGCCGTTGACCCAGCCGGTCGCCATGGTGGGCTTCTCGTTGAACTCCACGACCTGGTCTCCGTCGGTGTGCATCTCACCGAAGCGGGAGGTCGGGTGGACGGCGGTGACCGTGCCGATCCGCCCGGTCGACAGGTGCGTGCGCACCAGCTTGTGCAGGTCGACGTCCCCGATGCCATCACCGTAGGTGAGCATGAAGTGCTCGGAGTCGAGGTGCTCGGCGACCCGGCGCAGGCGGTCGGCGGTGCCGGTCTTCAGGCCCGTCTCGACGAAGGTGACCTCCCAGTCCTCCATCATCGAGGCGCCGTGGTCGCCGTGGTACACCGGCTGCGGCGAGTCGGGCGTCAGGGTGAAGTCGGCGACGTACTCCCGATAGTCCAGGAAGTAGCGCTTGATGAGGTCGCTCTTGTAGCCCAGCGCGAGGACGAACCGGCGGAAGCCGGCGGCGCGGTACGTCTTCATGATGTGCCAGAGGATCGGTCGGCCACCGATGTCGACCAGCGGCTTCGGCAGCTTCTCGCTGGCCTCCCGCAGCCGGGTCCCCATCCCGCCGCAGGGGATCACGACGGGAACGGTGGAGAGGTCGAGTCCGTCGAGGACGACGGGCCCGGCCGGCCGGTCGGTCGGGGGCTGGGGGGTGGACGGCGGCGTCATGCGCTCCTCGCTGGTCGATGGCGGGTCCTGCCCGCGCAGCCTAACGGGCGTGCCAGCAGGTGCGGGCACGCCCTGTCGGGCACGGACGGGCCGGTCGGGGGTGCGGCGCGTGCCGCACGGCCCCGGTCAGGCTGTGACGGTCGGGCCGGGGTGGTCAGCCACCCTGGCCTCGGACCACCGATCCGACGGTCCGGATCAGGATCTTCACGTCGAGCCACAGGCTCCAGTTCTCGATGTAGTAGTTGTCGAACATCGCCCGGTCGGCGATGGACGTGTCGCCGCGCAACCCGTGCACCTGCGCCCAGCCCGTGAGGCCCGACGGCACGCGGTGCCGGGCGACGTAGCGCGGGTAGGTCTGGCGGAACTGCGCCACGAAGTGCGGGCGCTCGGGGCGCGGGCCGACCAGGCTCATCTCGCCGCGCAGGATGTTCAGCAGCTGCGGCAGCTCGTCGATCGAGGTCTTGCGCAGGAACCGCCCGCACGGGCCCAGCCGGTCGTCGTGCTTGATGTTCCAGTTGGTGGCCGACTCCTCGTCGTTCGCCGGCTTGAGCGAGCGGAACTTCAGGACGTCGAAGCGTCGCCCGTCCGCGCCGACGCGCTCCTGGCGGAAGAGGATGCCGGGACCGCCCTCGAGCCGGACGGCGATCGCCGCGGCCAGCATGAGCGGCCAGAGCACGGTCAGCGAGCCGAGCGCGAACGCGATGTCGAACAGGCGCTTCACGTGCCAGCCCTGGCTGCGGTAGGTGGCCCGGCGCAGCCGCACGAGCGGCAGGCCCCAGACGGTGTCCATGTCGTCGCCGACCTGGTGCAGCTCGAACAGCCGGGGCACCAGGAAGATCTCGCAGCGCAGCCGGTCGCAGGTGCGGATGATGTCGACCATCTGTGACTCGCGGACCGAGCCGAACGCCACGACGACGTTCCGCACGTCCTCCCGCACGAGCAGGTCCGACAGGCTCTCGGTGCCGCCCAGCAGGGGGACCGCGCAGGTCTCCGGGTCGATGAGGGGGTGGTTGTCGACGAAGCCGATCGGCTGCAGGCCGTACTCCGACCGCTTGAGCAGGGTGCGGGCGAGCTGCTCGCCGACGTGGCCGGCGCCGAGGATCAGGGTGCGGTGGGCCACCCGACGCTGGCTGCGCACGAGCCGGACGAAGTGGTAGGCCAGCGCCCGGAGCACGAGCACGAGGACGAGCGCGGTCATGGCCGTGAAGACCATGAACCAGTTGACGTCCTCCTTGCCGAAGTCCGCGCGGGCGCGGGCCGACTGCACCAGGACGGTCAGCGCGACGGCGGCGAGCCAGCGCCCGACGACGCGCGGGACGTCGTCGAGGAGGGAGAGCGACAGCCGCGACCGGTACAGGCCCCCCAGGCCGTACAGGGCGATCATCAGCGTGATGAAGAGGTAGACCGTCCAGTGCGGCTGCCGGTGCAGGATCGCGATGGCGAGCCCGCAGGCCGCCAGGTCGGCGCCGAGCAGGAGCGGGCGGACGCCGTCCCGCAGGAGCCAGCTCGCGATGACCCACGCCGGGCGGGTCACGACGGCGGCCGCGGAGGACGCCGTCCGCACCGGGCGGTTGGCCCGGCGGGCCCCCTGCCGGTGCGTGCCGTGGTCGCCCGGGGTGCGGGCCGGCGGCAGCGCGGGCGCCAGGGTGGCGGTGGCCAGGGAGCCGCTCGGGGGCGGCGGGGGCTGGAAGGCCCCGAAGTTCGCGCCGGCACCCAGCGTGGGCGCGGGCCGGGACGGCGAGGACCAGGCGCCCGGGGGCGGCACGACGGGCGAGCGCCCGGTGCGCACCCCGGTGACCACTCCGACGGGGGCAGGGATGACGCCGTTCGAGGAGCCGTAGCTCGGACCGTGGGGAGCGCCGGGGTCCGGGGACCGGTCATCGTCCCTTCCGTACGGAAGATCTGATTCCGGAACGGTCACCTTCGTACCCCCCTGCTGCGGCGCGCCCCAGGGGCGCGGCAGTCGTTCGGTCGTTCGGTCATCGGTCTGGTCGTCGATCCGGTGGTCATGAGGTGGACGTCGCAGCTGGGTCGTCAGGTTGCTTTGCAGGCCCCGGGCGGGTGTCCGCACCCTTCTACTATCTTCGGGTTCGTCCGCCGACGGGGGGCGAACGCGGAAAGAATCCACCGCTTCCGGGCGCGGGGAGCGCTCCGGCCGGCCGGGTCCGGAGGCCGGGTCGAGACCGTCATACGTCGGCATGCGCTTCATCCTCGTCGTCACGGTGCGTGGCGCCGGTGTGGTGAAGCGCCCGTTCATCCATAGTGACGACTACACATCGTGATCGGACCGGCCGCGACTTCAAATTACCTGAACGGATCAGTCACGGCCGGTCAGCAACCAGTGGTCGCTTGCGAGGGTGTCAGGAGCGGCTGTGCTGGAGCACCTGCTCGCCGACGTACTCGGCGATGGCCAGCGAGGACGTGGCGGCGGGGGACGGCGCATTGCGGACCGCCGTCACCGCCCCCAGGTGGTTGATCCGGAAGTCGTCGACGAGCGTGCCGTCCCGGTCGACCGCCTGGGCCCGGACGCCGGCCGGCGCCGCGACGACGTCCCCGTAGTCGAGCTCCGGCACGTACTTGCGCGCGCGGTTGAGGTAGAGGCGCCGGCTGGCCGACCCGGCGTACTCGCCCATGCCCATCCGCCAGTGCTTGCGGGCCAGCTTCCGGAAGCCGGGCCAGGCCAGGGTGCGGGCCAGCTCGCGGGCGGAGACGTCCCGCCGTCGGTAGCCCTCGATGGCGAGCGCGAGGACGGCGTTCGGGCCGACGTCCACGGTCCCGCCGACCCGGCGGGTGAAGTGGACGCCGAGGAAGGGGTAGTCCGGGTCGGGGACGGGGTAGATCAGGCCGTTGACCAGCGACGACTTCTCCGGCACGAGGGTGAAGTACTCGCCGCGGAAGGGCACGATCGCCGGCGCCGCGTCGTCCCCGGCCCACTTCGCCACGGTGTCGGACTGCAGCCCGGCGCAGATCACCAGCCGGTCGAACTCGAGGTTCTCGCCGCCGGCGAGCACCTGGACGGCGCCGCCGACCTGGCCGATCCGGGTGACGGCCGTGCCCAGTCGCACCTCGCCGCCGGCCTTGACGACGTCGTCCGCGTACGCCTGGCAGATCGCCACGAAGTCGGTGATGGCGGTCTTGGGGGAGTGTAGGCCGGCGACGCCGACGGAGTGCGGCTCGATGTCGCGGATCTCCGCCGGGCCGATCTCGCGCAGGCCGGGGACGCCGTTCTCGGTGGCGCGCTTCTTGATCCGGTCCAGGGCGGCGCGCTCGGACCCGTCGACGGCGACGACGAGCTTGCCGACCTCCTCGTAGGGCAGCTGCTTCTCCTGGCAGTACTCCTTGAGCAGGGACATCCCGCGACGGCACAGGGTCGCCTTGAGGGAGCCGGGCGCGTAGTAGAGGCCCGCGTGGACGACGCCGCTGTTGTGGCCGGTCTGGTGGGCGGCGACCGTGGACTCCTTGTCGAGGACGGTCACGGTCGAGCCGGGGAGCAGCTCGCCGAGCCGGCGGGCCACGGCGAGGCCGACGATGCCGGCCCCGATCACTCCGACGCGCTCTGCGCTTGGCACGGGTCGTCCCCCATTCGGGTCAGTCGTTCCTGCGGTGCCGGGGCAGGGCTCCTCGGCTCGCCCGGTACGTTACCCGTCTCCCGAAGGGCCATCACCCTGTGCAGTCGCTTTGGCGTGTGACATGCGACGACGTCCGGGACTGATCGCTGTGGGTGAGTTGCGGTCACGGTCGGACGTGAGCTCGGGGGCTGCGATCAGGGTGGGTCGCGATCAGGGCCGGTCGGCCACGACCTGCAGGGTGGCGAGCGTGGGGTCGGCGGCGTAGGCGATGCGGGTGCCGTCGGCGGCGGCGCGGCGCAGCAGGTGGACGACCTCTGCGGTGACCAGCTCGCCGGGCACGAGCACCGGGACGCCGGGCGGGTACGGCGCGACGAGCTCGGCGCTGATCCGGCCGGTGGCGCGGGCCAGCGGCTCGGTGCGGTGGGCGGCGAAGAAGGCCGCGCGCGGTGGGATCGCCTGCTCGCCCCGGACGGACCAGGCCGCGGCGGCGGCGGGTGGGCGGGGTCGACCGCGGTGCCGTTCGACGGCTCGCGCCAGGGCCGTGACCAGGCGGTCGAGGTGCTCGGGGCGGTCGGCGAGGGTCACCACGGGGACGATCGTGTCCCGGTCGGCGAGCTCGACGGGCAGGCCGGCGTCGATCAGGTCGCGCTCGACGTCCCGGCCGTCGGCGCCGGTCCCGGCGAGCAGCAGCACCAGCCTGGCCGGTTCGAGGACGGCGCCGGGCTGCGGTCCGGTCGGGACGACGAGTCCCGGGACGCTCGCGAGCCGCGCGCGGACGTCGTCCAGCGCGGCGAGCAGGGCGCCGAGCAGGGTGGTCCCGTCGCGCTCGAGCAGGGCGCGGGCGGCGTCCGCACTGGCCAGGATCGCGCCGGCGGGGCTGGTCGTGTGGGTCGCCTCGAAGGCGCGGTCGAGGCGGTGGCGGTCGAGGAGCCCGTCGGCGCCGTCCGTGCCGGGGTCGGTCCGCGCGAGGACGAGGGCGGCCTGGCTGACGGCGGGCAGCATCTTGTGGGCGCTGGTGACCAGTGCGTCGGCGCCGGCCGCCAGCGCGTGCCGGGGCAGGGCCGGATGGAAGCCGAAATGGGCGCCCCAGGCGGCGTCGACCAGCAGTGGGACGCCCGCGGCGTGCGCGGCGGCGGCCTGGCCGGCGACGTCGCCCGACGTCCCGACGTAGGAGGGGTCGCCGAGGAACACTGCGCACGCGTCGGGGTGCGCGGCCAGCGCGGCCCGGACCGCCTCGACGGGGACGGCGCCGGGCAGGCCGGTGGCCGGGTCCACGGTGGGGTGCACCCAGACCGGCCGCAGGTCGGCCAGCACGAGCCCGAGCAGCAGCGACCGGTGCAGGGTGCGGGCGACGACGACGGGCCGGCCGGGGGCGCCGACGGCGAGCGCGAGGGTCTGGTTGCCGTGCGTGGAGCCGCCGACCGACAGCCGGGCCCAGTCGGCGCCCCAGGCGCGGGCGGCGAGCGCCTGCGCGCGCGCGAGCCGGCCGTGCGCCTGCCCGACGGTGTCCAGGCCGCCGTACAGCGGGACGTCCCCGGACACGACGGTGCCGATCAGGTCGGTGCGCTGCTTGTGGCCGGGGATGGTGAACGGTGCCGTCCGCCCCTGCTCGCCGGCCTCGACGGCGTCCAGCCAGGCGGCGAGCAGGGGCGCGTCGTCGCGCAGGCCCGCCGGGTCCCGAGGGTCGCGCTCCACCTGACGTTCTCTCCTTCTCCGCTGAGGCCGCCGTGCATGATCAACTCAAGTGTGCCTGATCACGCCTGGCGTGACGGTCGGTGAACTCGACGGTGAACCGGAACGGTGGTGCGGGCCACCGGAAACTGTTCACTGACGCGTTCAGTGTCGCCGCCCCGGGGGCGAGGGGCGGCGAAGATCGTTCGGCAGGACGACGGGTGGCCCGGCCGATCGCGGTGGGGTTGTCCCCTGTTCAGCGATTTCGTGTGCGCAGAGCGATGGTGATGGCACTCTGTGTACATGGATGATCGGACGCTGACCCCCGACGCGCGGGATCGTGGGCTCCCGAGCCAGGTGCCGAGGACCGCTGGGCCGGTGGGCGGCGAGCTACGGATCGACCTGGCGGCGGCCGAGCGCGTGGCCGAGGAGGTCCGCCAGGTGCTCGCGGACGTCCCGGCAGGTCAGGACGCCGCCGGCTGCGACCCGGACGCCACCCGGCGCTGGCTGCGGGCCGTCGAGCGGCTGCTGCCCCTGGCCGGCGAGCACGACCGCGCCAAGCTGCTCCAGGCCCGGGCCGCGGTCCGCACGGCGGGCGACCCGCACGGCCGCGGCCGGCCCGCCGAGGCGGTGCTGGCCGACGCCGCGACCGCCGCGGAGCTGTTCCAGCAGATGGGCGAGCCCTTCCCGGCCGCCACCAACTTCGCCGCCGCGGCGACCGCCGCGGTGCAGTCCGGGCACATCCCGCTCGGGCTGGAGACCGCCGTCCGTGCCCTGGTCGCGCTCGGGGACGTCCCCCCGGGCGAGGTGCCCGACGGCCGCACGGACGCCGGCGCGGACCTCGCCGTCCGCCTCGGGGCCCTGTGCCGCCAACTCCTGGACTACCCGCGGGCGCAGCGCTTCTACGAGCTGGCCCTGGCGGCCGTCACCGGTGAGGACGGCGAGGCCGGGGACGACGCCGACCTCGACGGGCGCTGGTGCCCGCCCGTCGCCGCCATCGCGGACGTCCTGCTCGCCCGGGCGGCGGAGCTGCCGCCGGACGACGACGAGCGAGCCGCCCTCCTGGCCCGCGCCGAGGAACTCGCCCGGCGTCTGACGCGCGGCGGCCACCCGGAGGTGTTCCGGACGGTGCACGGTCCGCGGCTGCTGGCGGACGTGCTGTCCGAGCGTGGTCACGCCGACCAGGCCCACGCCGTGCTCGACACGATCCCCGCCGACCTGCCGGACCATCTGGCCGGGCCGGTGCGGCTGTCCGCGGGCCGCTGCCTGCTGCTCCTGGACCGCCCGGCCGAGGCGGTCGGCGAGCTGGACCGGGCCCTCGACCTCCTCACCACCGAGCCGCACCTGGCCGAGCGCCTGCACGGGCTCCGCCTGCGGTCGACCGCCCGGCAGGACGCCGGCGACGTGCCGGGAGCGCTGGCCGACGCCCGCGGGTTCGGCGAGCTGCTCTGGACCCGGCACCAGCGCCAGGTCAGCGGCTTCATGGACCAGTTGTGGTCGCGCGCCGGGGCCGAGGGGGAGTGCCGGGACCTGGAGGCGCAGGCCCGCGCGCTGCTGGTCACCGCCCAGCAGGACCCGCTCACGGGCCTGGCCAACCGCCGCGCCGTCGAGCAGTTCTGCGCGTCGCTGCACCCGGCCAGCGGCGTGGGCCTGGTGCTGGTGGACGTCGACCACTTCAAGCTGGTCAACGACCGCTACGGGCACGCCGTGGGCGACGCCGTCCTGCGGGAGATCGCCGCCGTGCTCACCCGCTCGGTGCGCGCGATGGACGTGGTGGCGCGGTGGGGCGGCGAGGAGTTCCTCGTCGCGCTGCCCGGCGGCACCGGCGCCCAGGGTGCCGATGCCGCCGTCCGCGTCTGCCGGCGGGTGCGGGACCACCCCTGGCACCGGCTCGCGCCCGGCCTGTCGCTCACCGTCAGTGCCGGGGTGTCGAGCGGGACGGCGGCCGAGCTGGACGCCGTCCTGCACCGGGCCGACACCGCCCTCTACGCGGCCAAGGACTCCGGCCGGGACCGGGCGCTGGCGCGCTGAGGGCCGCCGGTCACGGTCGGGTGCGGACCACGACGGTGTTCGGCCACTTGTCGTGGATGCACTGGCGGCGGGGGTCCCACAGCAGCCACAGGTCGTCGATGAGCTGGTAGAGCGGGACGAGCAGGGTCGGCAGGTCGGTCGTGGCCCAGCGCTGCAGGGCCCGGCTCCAGCCCGGCAGCCCCTCGACGTCCCACCGGCGCACCCGCAGCCCGAGGACGAGCTTGCCCGGGGTGGCGCCGCGGAGCGCGGTGAACGCCACGAAGTACAGGCCCCCGACAGCGATCTGCGCGAACGTCAGGCCGGCCCAGCCGCTGGCGAAACCCGGCTCGGTGTAGAGGTCGAACGGGCCGGGCTGCGGTCCGTCGCCCTTGGCCGCCGCGCTGGCCTTGTCGAAGTAGTGCCGGAACGCGTCGAAGAGCCCGGTGAGGAACGGCCAGCTCACGACCAGGGTGACGGCCAGCACGATGGTCCCGTCGATGATGCGGGCGACCAGCCGCCGGCCGGGGCCGGCGAGCGGTACGCCGTCCGGGGTCGCCGTCGCCTTGCCGGGTGCGCCGTAGGGCCCGGCCGGCGCCCCTTGGTAGGAGGGGTAGCCCGGGTACGACGGGTAGCCGCCCGAGGGGCCGCTCCCGGCCGGGGCGCTCGGTGCGGCGGGAGGGGCGCCCGGTGCGGGACGGGTCACGTGGCTCCACGTTCCGCCGTCCCACCACCGCTCGTGCCCCGGGACGGAGGAGTCCGGGTACCACCCGGGAGGTCGCGTGCTCACGGGTACAGCCTGCCGCATCCTGCCGGGGGCGACGAGATCGGTTCCGTCACGAGATCGGTGCCGCCACGAGATCGGTGCTGACACGAGATCGGTGCCGTCACGAGAAGGTGTCGTCGAGCAGGCCGAGGTCGCGCAGGTGCTCGGCCGCGGCGGTCGCGTCCGGCACCTCCGCGGCAACGAGGAAGGCCCGGACGACGGCGCCGTCGGCCGCGCTCATCCGGCGCACCGCCGAGACGAGCGGTCCCGGCCCGACGGCGGCCAGGACCTGGGCCAGCTCCGCCGGTTCGGCCCCGTTGAGGGCGGCCCGGACGGCGCACAGCGCGGTGAGGGCACCGGCGGCGGCGCCCGCCCCGGCCACCGCTTCGGGCACGCCCGTCGTCCGGAAGGTCAGCTCGCGGTCGACGAGCGCCCGCAGCAGCCGGGCGACGGCGACCGGGTCGCCCGACAGGTCGAGGGCGACGTGCTCGGCGCCGTCCGCGGCGAGGACGTCGAGGGCGGCGTCCGAGGCGTCGGGCGGCAGCGTGATCCAGGTCGGGACGGTCGAGGCCAGCACGGGGAGCAGCGCCGCGGCCATCGCGGCCGGGTCCGGCGTGTTCGGCGGCAGGGGGAGCCGGCGGCCGACCAGCTCGAGCCGGTCCTCGTCCCACAGCGCCGAGCGGGCGTCGTCGAGCGCCTGCAGCCCGGCGACCGGGCCGCCCTCCGCCGCGTCGTCGTCCGCGGCGAGCAGCACGCGCAGGCCCAGGTCGGCGGCGGTGAGGACGTCGGGCAGCTCGCCCGCGCGGGCGGCCGGCACGACCAGGGCCGCCACCAGGTCGCGCAGGTCGCCGCCCACCAACGCCCGGTGCAGGGCCAGCGCGTCGCCGAGCGGCAGCCGCCGGGCCGAGCCGTCGTCCAGCAGGGCGTCCAGGATGCCCGGCTCGGCCGGCCCCTCACCCGGCTCCGCGGTGGAACCCGGCAGCCCCGGCAGCCCGGGCCGGAGCCCCGGCTGGAGTTCCGGCGGGCCGGACGGGTCGGGAACGGCTCCGGCGACGGACATGCGCCCGAGCATAGGTCAGTCCTGCCCGGCGTCCGCCCCGACCCGGAGCCGCCCCGGGCGGCCCAGCACGGCCGGCCGTTCGGCGACCGCGGGGAGCCCGTGCCGGCGGCGCGCCACCATCCACAGCAGCGGCGTCACCACGAGCACCCCCGCGAGCGCGAGCCCGGTGACGGGCGTGCTCACGCCGAGCAGCTTGAGGGCCGAGGCCAGCAGAACGAAGGCCAGCGCGGGCCGGATCACGCCGCCCGGCGCCCGCGACGACAGCCGCGCACCGACCCAGACGCCCGGGACGCTGCCCACCAGGAGGGCGGTCGTGACGTCCAGCTGGAAGTCACCGAAGAACAGGTGGCCGAGCGCCGCCGACATCACCAGCGGCACGGCCTGCACCAGGTCGGTGCCGACGAGCCGGTTCGCCGACAGGGCCGGGTACAGGCCCATCAGCGCGATGATGATCAGCGAGCCGGAGCCGACCGACGTCATCCCGACGACGACGCCGCCGACAGCCCCGACGAGCACGGTCGCCACCCGGCGCACCCGGACGGGCGCGTCGTCGGGCCCGGCCTGGCCGCCCTGGCCGTCCGAGGCGGCCGACGCCTCCCGGGCCCGCCGGCCCAGGCCGAGGTAGCCGCGCACCGCCAGGCCCGTCGCGGCGGTGAGCAGGGCGATGCCCAGCGCGACCTGGATCACGTGCTGGACGTCGTCGCCGTCGCCGAACGCGCGCGCCAGCAGGACCCCGGCGAACGCCGACGGCACCGACCCCAGGCACAGCCAGCGCACGAGCGGCGTGCTCACCGTGCCGCGCCGCAGGTGCACCAGGGAGCCGACGGGTTTCATCACGGCGCTGGCGACGAGGTCGCTCGAGACGGCGGCCAGCGGGTGGATGCCGAACAGCAGCACCAGGACCGGGGTCATGAGCGCGCCGCCGCCCATCCCGGTCAGCCCGACGACGATGCCGATGCCGAAGGCGGTCAGCGCGAGGAGCAGATCGAAGTGCACCATTCCACCTTACCCGATCGTCTTGATAGGGAAAGCCCTCGTCCTGGTTGCCGGCGGCGGGGTGGGCTACTGTGATAGTCGGAT
>Ga0302322_100000527_pt1 | contig 29583 bp, 26 predicted proteins | sample Fen_T0_2_FD_203757 | JGI IMG/M metagenome (GOLD analysis project Ga0302322, IMG submission 203757) | Peat permafrost microbial communities from Stordalen Mire near Abisko, Sweden - Fen_T0_2 | ecosystem: Environmental > Terrestrial > Soil > Wetlands > Permafrost | place: Sweden: Abisko...
GTCTGTGGGCCAGCGTGGCTGGGAAGGTTCGGGCGAGCGGGGAGTCGAGCATGACGGAACAGCAGGACAGGCCGGTCCTCCGCGGACTGTCGGACATCTACCGGTTCTTCCGCGAGAACACGACGCCGATCTACTTCGTGTCGCCGACCGCGTACAACATCCTCGGTCTCGACGACTGGGTCAGCACCCTGCGCTACGTCTGCTACTTCGACTCCTTCGACGGAGCGCACGACCACATCTTCGTGCCCTCGCACGCGGGACCCCGCGAGTTCGAGACCTTCGAGTCCGTCAACACCTACCTGCTGGGCCACAAGGAGGTCGTGGACCACATCGGGGACGATCGCCCGGCATACGTGCTGTTCGTCATGTTCGACGAGGAGACCGAGCGCCTGGCCGACGAACTCGGACTCACCATCGCCCTTCCGCCCCGGGAGCTTCGCGAGCGCATCGACTCCAAGATCGAGACAACCCGCCTCGGGAACGAGGCCGGGGTTCCGAGCGCGCCCAATGTGCTGACCCGCGCCTCGTCCTACGAGGAACTCCTCGCCCGCGCAGCCGAAGCCGGTCTGGGCACGCGGCTGGTCGTCCAGCTGCCGTACGGGGACTCGGGCCGCACGACCTTCTTCATCGCAGAGGAGACCGAGTGGGACGCGAACGCCGAGCACCTGGTCGGTGAGGACCTCAAGGTGATGAAGAACATCCGGCATCTCCCCGGCACCGTCGAGGCGTGCGCGACCAGGCACGGCACGCTCGTCGGTCCTGTCCAGGTGGACCTCACGGGCTTCCAGGAGCTGACGCCCTATCAGGGCGGATGGTGCGGCAACGACTGCGCGCCGATCTCCCTGTCCGGTCACCAGGACAAGATCCGCCAGATGGCCCGACGCCTCGGCGACCGCCTCTACGAGGAGGGGTACCGAGGGGTGTTCTGCATGGACTACCTCATCGACCTCGACGACGACATGGTCTACCTGGGCGAGGTCAACCCGCGGATCAGCGGAGCGTCTCCGCTGACGAACCTCATCACCTCGCGCTACGGCGGCGCCCCGATGTTCTTGTTCCACCTCCTGGAGTTCATGGACGTCGACTGGGAGTGCGACCTCGACGCGATCCAGGAGCGCTGGCGCTCCTTCGACCGCTGGAGCCAGCTCGTGCTGAAGCAGACGACCGACGAGGTAGAGGTCATCACGCACGCTCCGGCGAGCGGCCTGTGGCGCATGGACGAGGACGGCAGCATCCGCTTCATCCGCATGGAGACCGACTGGCACAACGTCACCGGCTCGGATGAGGCCTTCTATCTCAGGGTGTACGGCGTCGACGAGTACCGGTACCCCGGCGCCGACCTCGGGGTCCTTCTCGTGCGCGATCGGATGCAGACGGCCGAACGCACGCTCATGCCGAAGGCGGCTCAGTGGGCTCAGGCGATCATGGGCAAGTTCGAGGGCGTTCCGGTGTCGGCGCCGATCACTCAACCCGAGGACCTGCTCTACGGGAAGTGGCTCTAGCGACGCCTCAGACGGCCGTCCCCGGTTGGTATCAGGTATACCCCCAGGGGTATGCTGAGGGCACGGTAGGCTTGCGAGTGCAGGTCGGTCCGCGAGGCGAGCCGACGATTGCCGCCCGGAGGGAAGCATCATGAAGGTCGTTGTGGTCGGCGGGGTAGCCGGCGGGATGTCAGCGGCGGCACGCCTGCGCCGCCTGGACGAGCAGGCTGAGATCGTCGTCCTCGAGCGCGATGACTACGTGTCGTTCGCGAACTGCGGACTTCCGTACCACATCGGCGGAGACATCAAGAAGCGCGAGTCCCTCCTCCTCCAGACCCCGAAGAGCCTGCGTGAGTCACTGGCACTCGACGTGCACACCGGTCACGAGGTGCTGGGGATCGACCGCGCCGCGCACGTCGTGCGCGTGCGCGAGCGGGTCACCGGCCGCGAGTACGACGAGCCATACGACAAGCTGATCCTCGCCACTGGGGCCACCCCCATCCGTCCGCCGCTGCCGGGCATCGAGCATCCCCGGATCCGCACGCTGCGCAACATCCCCGACATGGACGAGATCATCGAGGTGATCGATGAGGGCGTGACGTCCGCCGTGGTGGTGGGTGGTGGCTACATCGGTCTTGAGATGGTCGAGGCACTGCGCCATCTCGACATCCAGGTCACGCTCGTCGAGGCCGTCGACCAGGTGATGACCGTCCTCGACCGCGAGATGGCCCGGCAGCTCGAGGACCACCTGTTCGAGCACGGAGTGCGGGTCATCCTGTCGGGTCGGGCACAGGGCTTCGACGATCAGGACGGCCGCGTGGTCGTCCACCTCGACGACGAGAACATCGTGGCCGATCTGGTGATCATGGCCGTCGGCGTCCGGCCCGAGAGCTCGCTTGCCCGCGAGGCCGGGCTCGCACTGTCGGATCGCGGTGCGGTGATCGTCGACCATCAGATGCGCACCTCGGACCCGGATGTCTTCGCGGTCGGTGACTCCGTTCAGGTCACCGACACGGTCACCGGTGAGCCCACCGTCATCCCGCTCGCCGGGCCGGCCAACCGCCAAGGACGCATCGCCGCCGACGTCATCTCCGGGCGCGCGTCGTCCTACTCGACGACACAGGGCACCGGGATCGTCAAGGTGTTCGACCTCACTGCTGCCATGACCGGAGCCAGCGAGCGCACGCTGCAGCGGGTCGGTCGGCCTTACGCCAAGGTCCACGTGCACCCCAATGGGCATGCGTCGTACTACCCGGGCACGCACGCGATGCACCTGAAGGTGATGTTCGACCCCCAGGACGGTCAACTGCTCGGGGCGCAGGCCGTCGGCGTCGACGGTGTCGACAAGCGCATCGATGTCCTGTCGGTCGCGATCAGGGCGGGCATGACGATCGAGGACCTCGAGAGCCTCGAACTCGCCTACGCGCCGCCGTACGGCTCCGCCAAGGACCCGGTCAACATGGCGGGCTTCGTCGGCGGCAACCTCCTGCGAGGCGACGTCGCCCTCTGGTACGCGGAGGAGTGGCCCGACCTTCCGTCCGATGCGGTGATCCTCGACGTGCGCAGCCATCTGGAGCACGGCGAATGGTCCATCCCCGGCTCCCTGCTCATCCCCCACAAGGAGCTTCGCGCCCGAATCGACGAGGTGCCCCGCGGCGTACCGGTCTACGTCTACTGCCGTTCCGGCTTCCGCTCATACCTCGCCCAGCGCATCCTCGTGCAGAACGGGTGGACGGACGCCAAGACGCTGGCCGGCGGGGAGCTCACCTTCCGCGCCGTCCACGCCGACGGCAGCGCGGGCCTGCCGCGCTACCCCGTCGTCACCTACGCGGAGAACGAGCTTGCAGAGTCATACCTGTTCGACGTGAGCGCGAACATCTGAGGAGTCAGTGCGATTCGCGACTCACGGCGGATCCGCTCGAGCCGCGCAGGAAGTCAAGGTCGGCGCCCGTGTCGGCCTGGAGCACGTGGTCGACGTACAGCCGTTCCCACCCGCGGTTCGGCCTCGCATATGCGTCGATCGTCGCCGAGCGCGGCGTCCGGCCCTGCAGTTCCTCGTCCGGCACGTCCAGGGTGAGCGTGCGTCCGGCCACATCGAGAACGATCGAGTCCCCGTCCTGAACGAGGGCGAGCATCCCGCCGTCCGCCGCCTCCGGGACGACGTGCAGGACGACGGTTCCATAGGCGGTGCCGCTCATGCGACCGTCGCAGACACGCACCATGTCGCGCACCCCCTGCTCGAGGAGCTTGCGCGGCAACGGCATGTTCGACACCTCCGGCATGCCCGGGTAGCCCTTGGGCCCGCAGCCGCGCAGCACCAGCACCGAGTCGGCATCCACGTCGAGTTCGGGATCGTCGATGCGGGCGTGGAAGTCCTCAATGCTGTCGAACACGACCGCACGCCCTCGGTGCTGGAGCAGATGCGGTGAGGCCGCAGCCGGCTTGATCAGGGCCCCCCGTGGAGCCAGGTTGCCCCGCAGCACTGCGATGCCCGCGTCCGGGAGCAGCGGATCCTCGCGCACGTGGATCACCTCCCGGTCCCAGACCGAGGCCCCGTCCAGGTACTCGACCAGCGGGCGCCCGGTGACCGTGATCGCCTCGGGATCCAGGAGGTCGCTGACCTCGTTGAGCACGGCCAGCAGCCCACCGGCCCGGTAGAGGTCGTCCATCAGGTAGGCGCCGGCGGGCTGGAGGTTGACCAGCAGCGGCACGTGTGCGCCAATGCGATCGAAGTCGTCGACCGTCAGGTCGATGCCCAGTCGGCCGGCGATGGCCAGCAGGTGCACGACCGCGTTGGTGGATCCGCCGATCGCGGCCAACGCCACGATGGCATTGTGGAACGAGCCGGAGCTCAGGATCGTGCTCGGCCGGCGATCGGCGGCGACGAGTTCGACGATCAGCCGACCGGTGGCGTGCGCGCCCTCCAGAAGTCGGCTGTCAGGCGCCGGCGTTCCGGCAAGGCCGGGAAGGACGGTGCCGAGCGCCTCGGCGAGCAGGCCCATGGTCGACGCCGTGCCCATGGTGTTGCAGTGGCCGCGCGAGCGGATCATCGACGATTCCGAGCGGATGAAGTCCTCGTTCGTGAGTTCCCCGGCCCGGACGTCCTCGCTGAGTCGCCACACATCGGTGCCGCAGCCCAGTGCCTGTCCGCGGAACGTGCCGGTGAGCATCGGTCCGCCGGGGATCACGATGGCGGGCAGGTCGACCGAGGCCGCGGCCATCAGCAGCGACGGAATGGTCTTGTCGCATCCGCCGAGCAGGACGACCCCGTCGATCGGGTTGGCGCGCAGCATCTCCTCGGTGGCCATCGCGGCCATGTTGCGCCAGAGCATCGCTGTGGGGCGAACCTGGGTCTCACCCAGTGACACCACCGGAAGATTGAGCGGGATGCCGCCGGCCTCGTAGATCCCGTCGCGCACGGAGGACGCCACCTCGTTCAGATGGGCGTTGCACGGCGTGAGGTCCGATGCCGTGTTGGCGATCGCGATCTGCGGACGGCCGGAGAAGGCATCTGAAGGCACGCCCCTGCGCATCCATGCGCGATGGATGTAGGAATTGCGATCGTCCCCGCCGTACCACTGCGCGCTGCGCAGGTTGCTTGTCATGGCCCGTTTCGCTTCCCGCTGCCGGTCTACTATGCGAACGCTATGGAGTCTATGTGGGTCGCGCAGCCGGCGACCGAGGAAGCATTCATCCTCGGGGAGGGTCCCGTGTGGGACGCCGAGCGCCGGCGAGTCCTCTGGGTCGACATCACCGCCGGTCTCGTTCTCATCGGGCGGCTTGCTGACTCGCGGATCGAGATCGTCGACCGATTGTCCTTCCCGAGCATGGTCGGTGCGGTGGCGCCCGCGCGAGACGGCCGACTGCTCGTCGCAACTCAGGAGCAGCTCGTCGTGGTCGCCGTGGACGGAGGCAGGACGGACGGCATCCGGCTACTCGCCCCGGGCTCCGGACGCAGGCTCAACGATGGGAAGACCGATCCGCAGGGCCGATTCGTCGTCGGGACCCTGCTCTTCGACGCCCCGGGAAGCGAGCAACTGGTCCGTCTGGAGGGGTCCGATGCGGTCACCGTCATCGATGACGGGCTCACGTTGTCGAATGGCATGGCTTGGTCGCCGGACGGTTCGCGCTTCTACTCGATCGACACCTACGACCGCCGTATCTGGCAGCGCGAGTACTTCGGCGGTTCCCGCCCTCCCGGTCCGCGCACGCCCTTCGTCGACTTCACCGACGGGCTGCCAGACGGCATGTGCACGGATACGGAGGGACATGCGTGGGTGGCGGCCTACCGAGGCGGTCAGGTGCGTCGCTTCGCCCCCGACGGGACGCTGAGCGGCCTCGTCAGCGTTCCGACGCCGCACGTCACGAGTGTCGCCTTCGCCGGACCCGGGCTCGACACGCTGGTCATCACGACGGCTCGCCAGAAGCTCACGGCCGAGCAGCTCGTCGAGTTCCCGCATTCGGGCTGCCTGTTCACCGTGGACGTCGGCGTCTCGGGTGTCCCGGTGGCGTACTGGGAACCTGAATACGGGACGATCGCGTGAGTCGACATCACTACCTGGGAGGTCAGTCGTGCATCTGATGCGCATCGGTGAGGCCGGGGCCGAGAAGCCCGTCGTCAGGATCGACGACCAGACGTACGTCGACCTCTCCGACGTCGTCTCGGACTTCGACGAGGAGTTCTTCGGCCGTGGCGGCCTCGACCGGATCGCTCCGCTCGTCGCCGAGCGGAGCGCGGCCGGCGCTCTGGCGCGGTTCGCGGGGGAGCGCATCGGCGCCCCGATCGCGCGGCCGCACCAGATCCTGTGCATCGGTCTCAACTACAGCGACCACGCGGCGGAGACCGGGCAGGCGGTGCCGAGCGAGCCGATCCTCTTCACGAAATCGCCCAACACCCTCATCGGGCCCAATGACGACGTCCGGATCCCGCGCAGGTCGACGAAGCCTGACTGGGAGGTCGAGCTCGGCGTCGTCATCGGGCGCCGTTGCAGTTACCTCGATTCCGTGGACGAGGCCCGCGATGCGATTGCCGGTTTCTGCATCGTCAACGACGTCAGCGAGCGCGCCTTCCAGATGGACCACAACGGCCAGTGGTCCAAGGGCAAGTCCGCTGAGACCTTCAATCCCGCGGGCCCGTGGCTGGTGACGCCGGATGAGATCGACGATGTGCTGAACCTCGACATGCACCTGGATGTCAGCGGCGTGCGCCGTCAGACGGGCAACACGTCGACGATGATCTTCGACCCGTACTTCATCGTCCACTATCTGAGCCAGTTCCTCGTCCTCGAACCCGGCGACCTCATCAATACGGGCACCCCACCGGGAGTCGGGATGGGCTTTAAGCCGCCGGTCTGGCTGCAGCCGGGTGACGTGATGGAACTCGGGATCACCGGACTGGGCACGCAGCGGCAGACGGTCCTCGCTCCGCGATGACCGAACGCATCCGTGCGTTCGTCGTGTCCGCGCCGAACGCGGCCGAGGTCATCGAAGTGCCTGCGCCGCAGGCGATTCCGGGACAGGCTGTCATTTCCGTCGAACGCGTGGGCGTGTGCGGCACGGATGTCGAGTTCTTCACCGGGGATATGGCCTACCTGCACGACGGCCACGCGCACTTCCCGATGCGGCTGGGCCACGAGTGGATGGGAACCGTCATCTCGGTGGGCGATGACGCAGACGATAGATGGGTCGGTCAGCGGGTCACGGGCGACACGATGTTGGGTTGCGGGTCGTGCCGACGATGCCTGACGGGGTTCCAGCACGTGTGCGACGACCGACACGAGGTCGGCATCCGCGGGGGCTGGCCGGGCGCGCTGGCGGAGCGGCTGGTCATGCCGGTCGATGCGCTCCTGCCGCTGCCGGATGCCGTCGATGCCGTTATGGGTGCCCTCGTCGAACCGGGCGCGAACGCGCTGCGCTCGGTCCGTGCGGCGAACCTGGCCGAAGGTGATCGCCTGCTGGTGCTGGGCGCGGGGACGATCGGCCTGCTCGTGGCGCTGCTGGCCCGTGCCGACGGCGTCGACGTGCACCTGATGGGCCGGTCGGCTCGGTCGCTCGGCTTCGCGCGCACGCTGGGGTTCGACAGCACGTGGACGCAGGACGACCTTCCGGACCTCCCGTTCGATGCCGTCGTCGACGCCTCCAATGCGCCGGCGTTGCCGGCCCGCGCCGTCGAGCTGGTCGAGCCGGGCAAGCGGGTGGTGTACGTCGGACTGGCCACCGAGGCCAGTCACGTCGACTCGCGGGCCCTGGCGTTCAAGGACGTCACAGCAGTCGGCATCCTCAGCGGCTCGCCCGGTCTGGCCGGAACGATCGACCGCTACGCCAGCGGCGCGGTGGACCCGCGTCCGCTGGTCGCGGCCACGGTCGGACTCGACGGGGTCGCGGCCGTGCTTTCCGGTGAGCGACCCGCCCACGCAGGGGCCGGACCGAAGATCCACGTGGATCCGCGGGTCACTGGCTGAGCGACGCGCGTCAGGTCGGGTGCTCCCCGAGGCGGGCGAGCAGGGCCGCGTGCGGGTAGGCCAGGGTGCGGACGCGGTCGAGCCAGGCGGCGTCAGTGGCGAGCGGTTCCGGCGGCGGCACGGTGAGCGTGTCGAGCTCGGCGTCCGTGAGTTCCTTCGCGTGCTCGTCCAACGACATGCCCGAGCCGAGTGGCATGTCGGGCACGAACTCCAGGCGATCGAGGTCGCGCGTTCCGCTGCGAGCGGCACGGACCGCGGCGGCAGGATCTCGGTGCACGCCGTCAAGGACGCGCATGCCCTCGGCCCACGACATCGTCGCCTCGCGACGCTGAGCCGGATCGGCGGGCAGGAGCTCGGGTGGAAGGGTCATGACGATTCCGCGCGCGCGTCCGGCGACGGTGATCCGCTCGATGTGCGTGGCACCTGCCGACGCCAGAAGCGACGCGAGCCCGTAGACGGGGCGGCCACCGACAACGACGAGACGGACATCCGGTTCGGTGGCCGCGAGCAGCGACGAGTATGGATCTGGGTGGCGCGACCGGTGGACCGTGATGTCGGCAAGGGCGCCCTCGACGAGCCGGCCCACCGGCGCATGCCACGCTCGCTCCATCGCCAGGCCGGGATTGCGGGTCGCCATCTCGCACAGCTCCCGGGCAGTGAGCTGGCCGGCCAGTTGATCGCGGTTCCACAGGTCGGCGACCTTGAGCTCCCACAGCAGGTTCCGCGTCCCCGACGGCGCCCAGTCCGAGCCGAGGCAGACGAGGTGGCCATGCTCGTGCGCCGCCAGAACGTCGGTTGTCGAGCCGTACAGCCAGATGTTGGAGAACGGCGACCACACGATGGCGCCGGCCGGCTGCCATGCCGCGAAGTCCGCAGGCGCCAGCGCCGTCGAGTGGATGCCGACCAGTCGTTCACCCGTGCAGTCGTGCGCCGCGAGGTCGCGGTACTCCGACCTCAGCGTGGACGACGTGCCTTCGGCGAGGTGGTAGAAGAACGAGCGTCCTTCCGCCATCGCCTTCGCATACGAGTCGAGGCGTGCGGGCTCGACCTTGAGCACCGACTGCCGCACGGTGTCCGCGCCGCCGACCGGATCCTTCTCGATGTTGCGCACCATCCATCCCGGGAACGCGCGCGTCAGGGGCGGCGAGCCCTGGATCGAGGTGGCACCGCCGACGACGGCCTTGACCTCGGCGTAGCGGAGCGTCGCTGCGGCGGCAGCGATCCCGAGCGCCTGCGCGGGGTTCGAGATGTCCCGTCCGTACGTCTTGGCCGAGGGCCACTGGTACCGCGTGGTGTACGGAACGTTCTTCGGTGCCTGCCAGAGCGGCAGCGAGTTGTAGGCCAGGTGGTTGTGCAGGTCCATCAGTCCGGGCGTGATGACGCCGCCGGTGGCCACCCGAGGCGCGGTGTCGTAGCCCGCCGGGGCTCGTCGACGAGATGGCTGCACCGCCTCGACGCGGCCGTCGCGGATGTAGACGGCACCGCTGGTCTCGATGCGACGATCGTCGTCGAACGACACCACAGTTCCCGTGAGGATGAGCTCCATGCGGACTCCGTTCGCCGATGGGGCGACGCTACTGGACGCGTCTAGGATCCGACTATGGCTGACGACGACGAATCGGAGGCGGGACCGAACGCCAAGCGCCGCTTGCCCAGGCCGGTGATGTTCGACGATCGCTCGCGCTACATCGACCGATTCGGGCTGCTCCTGTCGCTGACGATCCTCACCGTGGTCATCCTGTCCCTGGTCGATGTCACGCAGCCGGAGACGAATGCCGTGGCGCGGCTCGGGTCCACCGTCGCGTCGGCGCTGGTGGCCGTGACCCTGCTGCTCGCTCTGCGCGCCTCGGGTCTGGCCCACCGGTGGATGCGCATCGCCGACCTCGTGGTCAGTATCGGCATCGGTCTGATCCTGCTCACGTCGCTGATCACGTTGGTCGTGAAGATCCCCTACCGACCAACGCCGGCACCACTCCTCATGGTCGTGCTCGCAGCCGCAGCGCCCTTCGTGATCGTCCGCCGCCTCGTCCAGCATCGGGTGGTCACCCGCGGCACGCTCTTCGGGGCCATCTCCGCATACCTCCTGATCGGCGTGATGTTCTTCTTCCTCTTCCTAGGGGCGTCCGAGTTCCAGGGGGTTCCGTTCTTCGGTCATCCCGAGCAGACGACCTCGTTCATGTACTTCAGCCTGTCGACGATCACGACCGTGGGATACGGCGATCTCACGGCCACGACGTCGTTCGATCGACTGCTCGCCACGAGTGAGGCGGTCATCGGACAGGTGTACCTCGTGACCTTCGTGGCGATGATCGTCGGCCTGTACGCCTCGAACCGGCACAGCAGCCTCATCAACGAGTAGCCGCTGCGCGTGTGACCTGCTTCACCTGCGCGTCGGGGCCTGTCCAGCCGACGGACGCGGCGAGATATGTTGTGTGCGGGAACAAAACTCCCGCCGCACTACGGAGGCAGCCATGAGCACTCGCCTGATCACCAGGATCTTCCCCTTCACCGACCACGAGAACCACTCGAGCGCCTCGTGGCGCCGGCAGCTGAAGGCCAGGTCCGATAGGCAGAGCGATCGCGAGCGCCTCATCGCCTTCTTCATGGACTGACCGCGCGAGACGCGTCACTAGGATCGCCTGATGGGCCGAGCCGAGGCGATCGCGTGAGCACTGATCCGACTCCGGGCTTCCCGGTCGATGCCGACCGCATGCACCGCTATGACCCGGCCATGACGCAGTTGATCCTCGACTACGTGGTCGAGCGCCTGTCGATCCAGGAGACGTCGGTCGACGGTCTGGGTGACCGACGTGTCCTCGAGGAGGTCACGGCCGGCCTCATCGGCGACCGCCCCCAGGATCCGCAACGGGTCCTGGATCTCTACGTCGAGCACCTCGCCGACACGATCCTGTCCGCCGACAGCCCGCGCTACCACGCGTTCATCCCGGCAGCTCCGACGAAGGCGGCCCTGCTGTTCGACATGGTCGTGTCCGCCGCATCCCTGCAGGGCTGTTCGTGGCTTGAGGCCGCGGGTGCGGTCGTGGCCGAGAACCAGGCGCTTCGCGTCATGGCCGACATCGCGGGCCTTCCGGATTCCACGGGCGGCGTGTTCGTGTCTGGCGGCTCTGCCGGAAACCTGTCGGCACTTGTGGTGGCGCGCGACACCGCGCGCCGTTCGCGCATCGAGGCGGGCCTGCACGAGACCCGCCTCCGGGTGGTCGTCAGCGACCAGGCGCATTCGTCGATCAAGAACGCACTGAACATCGTCGCCATGGACGCGCTCGTCGTGCCGACCTTGGATGGCCGGCTCGAGGAGCAGCACCTGCGCGAGGCGCTGGCTCGCGAGGCGGACCTCAGCGACGTCGCCGCGATCGTCGCCACTGCGGGCACGACGAACGCGGGAATCATCGATGACCTGCGCGCGGTCGCCGATGTGGCGCACGAGTACGGCTGGTGGTTCCACGTCGACGGTGCCTACGGCGGCGCCGGCATGCTGGCGCGCTCCATCCGGCATCGTTACGACGGCATCGAAGCGGCGGACTCCCTTGTGATGGATCCGCACAAGTGGTGGTTCGCGCCGTTCGACTCGGCAGCACTCCTCTACCGGCAGCCGCGGCTGGCAAAGGCCGTGCACACGCAGGATGCCTCGTACCTCGACGTCATCCACGAGGACGACGACGACTTCAACCCGAGCGATCTTGCGTACCACCTGACACGCCGCGCGCGCGGCCTTGCCCTCTGGTTCTCGTTGGCAGTGAACGGCCTTGACGCGTATCGCGACGCGGTGGAGCACTCACTGGCGCTGGCGCGCTACGCGGCTGACCGCATCGAGGCCGATCCGGACCTCCACCTCGTGCGCGAGCCGGATCTCTCCGTCGTCCTCTTCCGCCGCGCGGGCTGGCAGCACGCCGACTACGAGGCGTGGGGGCATCGCCTCCTTCAGCAGCAGACCGCCTTCGTCACGCACAGTTCGTGGCGCGGAGAAACGGTCGGGCGACTGGTGTTCCTGCACCCGGGAACGACTCCCGGGATGGTCGACGAAGTGTTGGCAACGCTCGGCTGAGCGGATCAGCCTCTGCTCAGGTGGCCGGTGCCATCGTGAGCCCATGGTCCAGACGCAGAAGACTCCCGCCATGTCGGTGTGGCGCGATCGGCTCACCCAGGTCGGCTGGGTGGTGCTGCCGCTGCGCATCTTCCTCGGCGTCACGATGGTCTACGCGGGCCTGCTCAAGTTCTTCGACCCCGCCTATCTCGACCCGCAGTCGCCCAACGGTGTGCAGCGCCAGATGGAAGCGGCCGCCTCTTCGAGTCCCATCGGCTTTCTCGTCTCGTTCACAGCCCAGCACGCGACGCTCTTCGGATTGACCATCGCCCTCGGCGAGTTGCTCGTCGGCCTCGGAGTCCTGCTCGGGCTCTGGACCCGTATCGCCGCGATCGGCGGATTCCTCCTGAGCATGTCGTTCTTCCTGACCGTCAGCTGGGGGACGTCGCCCTACTTCTTCGGGCCGGACATCGTCTTCATGTTCGCGTTCACACCGTTGATCGTCGGCGGCGACGGTGGCCTGTTCTCGCTGTCCTCTGCGATCCGCCTCGGGACGCGGCACAGCATGCGGCTGCAGACTCCTGCTCCGGCGTACGAGTCCGCCGAAGTGAAGGCCGAGGTCGACAGGCGGGCGCTGCTGCGCACGGGAGTCACGGCGGCCGCCATCGGCGCCGGAGCCCTGGTCGTCGGCGGCATCGGGCGCATGGTCGCCGGTGCCAGCGGCACCTCCACGGCGGTCGCCGATGTCGGCACCGGTGCGGTCGGTGCTTCGAGCACACCCGCTCCGCTCGCCGCGGCCGCGACGGCGTCAGCCGCACCGTCCCAGGGCAGCACGACGGCTGCTCCCACGGGTGGCGTCAAGATCGGCAAGGCTTCTGATCTCTCGGTCGGAGGCGTTGCGGCCTTCACCAATCCCAAGACGAACGAGCCGTCCTACGTCCTGCAGCCGAAGAAGGGCAAGTACCTGGCCTACAGCGGCGTGTGCACGCATCAGGGCTGCACGGTTGGGTACGACCAGCCGAGCAACCAGTTCGCCTGCCCGTGCCACGGGGCCCGCTTCGACGCCAAGAACGGCGATGTCGTGCGTGGACCTGCGCGACAGCCCCTGTCGAAGATCGACGTCGTCGAGGCGAATGGCGACCTGTACGTCGTCTGAACACGTGCTGAGCGAGGTCAGCGCACGGTCTCGCTGGCAGGGACAGGGTGCCCGAACAGCCAGCCCTGCCCGAGGTTCCAGCCCTGCCCGAGCAGGGCCCCTGCCTCGAACTCCGTCTCGATGCCCTCGGCCACGGTGTCGAGCCCGAGCCCTTCGGCCAGGCCGATGAGCCCCTGCGCGAGCTTGATGCAGGTGCGATCGCCGTTGCGGATGCCCGTTGTGAAGGAGCGGTCGAGCTTCAGCCCGCTCACCGGCAGGTCACGCAGGTGGCTGATCGAGGAGAACCCGGTTCCGAAGTCGTCGACGTACCACCGGGCACCGTAGTCCGCCACGGCGCGCATGGCCTCGCCGATGGCGGGGCTCATGCCCAGCAGCCCGGTCTCGGTGACCTCGAGGCGAATCCGCTGGGGGTCCACGCCGCTGGTGCGGATGCACTCCGCGACTCGGTCGACGTAGCCCGGATTCGTCAGTGTCGGCGGTGCCACGTTGATCGCAACGTGCTGGACCGGGGACACAGCGAGCAGGTCCATCGCCTGCTGCATGACAGCGAAGTCGATGTCGATGATCTGCCCCGTGCTCTCCGCGACGGGAAGGAACTCATCGGGGATCGACAGATCGATGGCCGGATTCGACAGGCGCACGAGGGCCTCGTATCCGCGAAGACCGCGATCGGCCAGGGAGACGACCGGCTGGAACCACGGCGTGATGTGCTGCTCGTTGATCAGCGTGCGCAGGTCGGCCTCGATCTGGAGGCGACGTTGCGCCTCGGCAGCGACATTCGGGTCGACGAACTGCCATCGGTTGCGGCCAGCATCCTTGGCCTGGCGAACCGCGAGGCCCGCCTGGCGGAGGAGGTCCTCGCTCTGATCACCGCGCTCGCCGATCGCGACGCCGACGCTCACGGTCGGGGTGATCGGCTGCTCGTGGACGGTGATCGGCCCCTGCGCGGCGCTGCAGAGGCGTTCGGCCATCGAGGCCGCCTCCGCGGGAGAGCGGAGCTCGGTCAGCATGACGACGAACTCGTCGCCGGCCACTCGGGCGACGAGATCCGGATCGCCCACCTCGTCGGTGATCCGTGATGCCACGGTGGTCAGGACGATGTCCCCGGCGGCATACGACAGCGCCTGGTTGACGGTCGTCAGCCGGTCCAGGCCCACCGACAGCAGCGCCACGAAACGACGTCGTCCACGAAGGTCGGCGAGTGCACGGTCGATGCGCGCCACGGCCACTTCACGACCGGCCAGGCCGGTGAGTGCGTCGTGGCCGATCGCATGTGCGCGCAGTTCCTCGGCCTCGACCATGTCCGTTACGTCGCGCAGCACCGTGACGAAGCCGTCGGACGTGCCGTCATGTCGGACGAAGGGTCGCGAAATCCCCTCGACCCAGCGCTGGGAGCCGTCGACCCGCGACATCCTGATTCGCGATCCGCCGATGGCGGTGCCCTGCACCCGGCGATGCAGCAGTTCCTCGGCCTCGGGCACCTGGTCCTCCGGCAGCAGTCGCATCCCCGACTGTCCGACAACCTGAGCCGAGGTGAAGCCGGTGAGTCGCTCGAAGGACGGCGAGACCCACGTGATGATGCCGTTCTCGTCGAATCGGACGACCGCATCGGTCACATCGGCCGTGACGAGACGGTAGAGGTCCTCGCGCTCGGCGATGTCGCGCTCGATCTGGCGCCGCTCCGTGACGTCGCGCCACGTGTACACGAGCACGTCCGCGGCCCGCACGGCCCGCAGGTCGTAGAAGCGGCGCTCGCCGCCGCGCAGCTCCTGGTCGTACTCGTGGTTGTCGAGGATCAACGGCGAGCCGGTGTGGAAGACGTCCACGAGCTGGGCGAACTCGCCGCTCTCGCGGTTACCCGGGTTGATCTCGAGCAGCCGGGCGCCGATCATCTCGTCGTACGTCATGCCGTTGTACTCGCAAGCGGCGGGATTTGCGACGAGGTACTCGAAGTCGACGATGGATTCTCCGTCGAACACCGGGCGCATGACGATCAGTGGGTCCAGCAGCCTGTCGAACGCGCTCGTCGTCAACTCCTGGGTGGCCTTCGCGGCCTCCTGCGCCATGACGAGGTCGTGCACGTCGCGCAACCGTCCGACGAACCCGTCCGGTAGGCCGTCCGCGCCGGTGACGGGGATGGCGATGACCGTGACCCAGCGGTAGGTGCCGTCGCTGGTCAGTACGCGAGTGGGCGCGAGGATCGACGAGGCTGGGTCCGTCGGCGGCTCGACGTCCCGAAGCACGGCTCGGTACTGGGTCGCCCGTGGCAAGTCGTCGGGATGGACGATGCTGTCGATGACCGTGCCGACCAGCGCTTCGGGTTCCCATCCCAGGATGCCCACCACCGAGTGCGACACCCAGGTGATGATGCCGTCGTGGCTGCTGCGGTAGACGACATCGCGCGGGTCGTCGACGAGGAGCCGATAGCGCGATTCGGGGCTCAGCGAGTCGGCGAGGTGGGTGACGCGTTCCATCGGCGCACCTCCCCGTTGTGACCCCGCCCATGCTAGTGCCGGTATTTGCTGATACCGGGGCCCAGCGGTCCTAAACTGCGGAATCCGCGACCAACCAAGGAGGAACCCGTGCCGGACGACGACATTGAAATTGGCGAGGAAGTCGACGTCGAGGTGATGCGGGACGAGTCCGGCGAGGTGATCGGGGCGGTCGTCGACGACGTCGTCGTGGCCACGGGTCCGGAGGGCACGGTGGTCGACGAGACGATTGACGTCCTCGACGGGGACGGGAACCTGCTGCTCGAGGACGAGACGGTGACGGTCTACGACGCAGACGCGAACCTCATCTCCCAGGAGGAGACTGTCGCCATCGCCCTGGACGAATAGCGACCGGCTCGGTCATGCTCAAGGGCATCGATCCGCTGCTGAGCGGCGACCTCCTCAAGATCCTCGACGACATGGGGCACGGCGACGTGCTCCTGCTTGTCGACCGGAACTACCCGGCCGCTGCGTCGGGCAAGCCGGTAGTGCGCCTCGGCGAGGCGTCGATCCTGCGGGCCGCCGAGGCGATCCTGAGCGTCTTCCCGCTCGATTCGTTCATCGCCCATCCGCTGGAGCGCATGGAGGTCGACGAGGATCCGTCGAAGACCACTGCGACGCAGACGTCGCTTCTTGAGCTTGCGATCCGGCTGGACGGTCGTGCCCTCGACTATGGCATCGTGCCCCGACTGGACTTCTACCAGCGTGCGAAGGACGCGTACGCCGTCGTGCACACGCTCGATGCGCAGCCATACGGCTGCTTCCTCCTGCACAAGGGCGTTATCTTCGAGGGATGAGAAGCGCCGTGGTCGTCGCGCTCGTGGCGGCACTGGGCGCACTCGCCGCTCCTGCGGCACCCGCGTTCGCAGCGGACCGGCAGTCGGCGCTGCGCCTGCTCAACTCCCTGCCCGTCTCCGGTGAGCATCCGCAGGGCTATGCGCGCGACCTGTTCGCGGACTGGCTTGCTCGTACCGGCGACGGCTGCGATACGCGGCAGGAGGTCCTCATCGTCGAGCGCGTGTCCGGTCGCGTGGCCGACTGCACCGTGACGGCCGGGACGTGGCTGTCGTCCTATGACGGTGCCGTGGTCCACTCGCCGACGGCGCTCCAGATCGACCACCGGGTGCCGCTGGAGGAGGCGTGGGCTTCGGGTGCCTGGCGATGGACGCAGGCCACGCGCGACCGCTACTCCAACGACCTCGGCTACTCGGCCTCGCTGCTCGCGGTGACGGTGCACGAGAACGAGAGCAAGGGTGCCCAGGAGCCATCCGAGTGGATGCCGGCCCTCAGCAGCCAGCGCTGCTCCTACATCAGGTCGTGGATCGGCGTGAAGTACCGATGGCGGCTCTCGGTGGACGCGGCCGAGAAGTCATACCTCGCCCGTCAGTTGCGCGGCTGCAACCCGATGATGGCCGTTCCTCGACGCGCCGTCGTGCACACGGCCTAGCGACGCTGGCTACTTGCGTCGTTCGATGTGCAGCGCCAGCACCGGGCAGGCATGCGTCGCGTCCTCGGCGGCCTTCAACTGGGACTTCGTGAGATCGGCGCGCAACCCCCCGCCGGGGAGCAGCGGATAGCCCCATTCGTCGAGCTCGATGAGGTCCGGCGCCGCGTGATGGCACAGTCCGCGACCGTCGCAGGTCGTCGGATTGAGCAGCAGGGTCGCCGTGATGTCCTCGGTCGTCGTCGTCATTCGAAGTCCCTTCCCGAGACGTCGACCAGAGCCAGTCTGGGAGCCGGCACCGGAAGCGAGCCCTCCGTGCCTGGGCGCGACACCGGTCGCCGTCCCGAGACCGAGCAGCGCCGATCCAGGTGCAGCGCGACCTCGTCTGCGAATGCGGTCAGGCCCGTGGAGACGAAGCGCGCCGTTCCATCCGGATGCTTGCAGCCACCGCGGTTCTGGACGAGCTTCAGGCGCTGACCGAGGTGCTTCATCTCGGCTTCGCTCATGTGCCGCATGGCCAGATGGTGGACGTCGTCACTGATGGACGGCAGTCCGTAGATGCACGGGCCGCACTGGCCTGCGCTCTCGCCGGCCATCCAGGCGGTGACGCGGGCGATCTCCTCCAGCGGGCATTCGCTCTCGCCGATCAGCCACAGGACGGAGGCGCCGATGACGGCTCCCGCCGCTCGCATGGCGTCCGGGTCCCAGGCCGTGCTGTCGAAGCCGTCGGCCGCGACCCATCCGCCGCCGTAGCCGCCGGTGAGGTAGCCACGGATCGGCTCGGTGGTGCCTCCGCACATCGCAAGGATCTCGCTGACCGGCGTGCCGGTGGGCACTTCGACCACTCCCTCCTCCTGAACGGCGCCACCGACAGTCACCAGGGTGGTGCCGGGTGCCGAGGGGACGCCGACCTCGCGGTACCAGTCGCCGCCCATGCGAGCGATGAGGGCGATGTGGGAGAGCGTCTCCACGTTCTGCACGAGGGTGGGTCGGCCCGCTGCGCCCTTCTGGAACGGCCGATCGGGGTACACCGGCGTGGCGATGCCCTCGCCGACCCAGTGCGACAGGGCGCTCTCCTCGCTGGCGACGTAGCGCGCCGGAGGGGTCACCAGGGAGATCTGCAGGGGATCGATGCCGGCGGCCTGCCGCTCATCGAGCGCCTTGGTCAGGATCGGCACCAGCCGCGAGTCGCGGTGCAGCGCCAGGAAGGCGTCGGTTGCCCCGATCGTGGCCGCTGCAGCGGTGATGCCGTCGAAGATCAGGTGTGCGGACGATGCCATGAGGACGGCGTCCTTGGCACTCGCCGGCTCGCCCTCCATCCCGTTGGCGATGACCACCGGGTGACGCGTGCGACTCAGGCGACCGCGGGACACCGAGCTGTCCACCACGGCCGAGAACTTCCGGAAGGTCGGGAACCAGCCGCCGCCACGGCCCCGCAGGCCCGACTTCTCCAATTCGGTGACAAGGCGACCGGGCTCCTTGCCATGCCGCTCGGGAACGAGGGGGAGCGGTCCGTACTGGGCGAGGTGCATCGACAAGGACGACCTCGTCTCGATCCCGAGCCGACCCATGGCTACCTCCGCGCGCCCTATCGAAGGACCGTACGCGCAGTCCCTCACTGATGTCCTGCCATCGTGACCGACCCGCTGTGATGGGGCGCCTACAGGTAGGCAAAGGAGAGGTAAAGGGCCCCCCCGCAAAGCGGATCCTCAGTTTCACCGCCTCACGGCACGCTGGAAACGCTCACGCCGATGTGGGAGCGTGCCGCCATGTCCCTGGTAGCCGGCATCGACTCGTCCACCCAGTCCGTCAAGATCGTCGTGCGCGACGCGCAGACCGGCGCCCTCGTGCGTGAGGCGCGCGCGGCCCACCCGGACGGGACCGAGGTGGATCCGCAGTTCTGGCTCGACGCGCTCGACGAGGTCACCGCCGGGGTGCTCGACGGCGTCGAGGCCCTCGCGGTGGCGGGGCAGCAGCACGGGATGGTGGCCATCGACGCCGAGGGTGCCGTCGTCAGGCCGGCCCTGCTGTGGAACGACACCAGGTCGGCGGCAGATGCCGCGGACCTCGTCGCCGAACTCGGCGGGCCCGCGGTCTGGGCTGCCGCCGTGGGCAGCGTCCCGGTCGCGTCGTTCACCGTGACCAAGGCACGCTGGATGGCGCGCCAGGAACCGGCGAACGCGGCGCGCACCGTCCGCATGATGCTGCCCCACGACTATCTGACCTGGGTCCTGGCCGGGCGCCCCGAGGAGGCGGTCACTGATCGCGGCGAGGCGTCGGGCACGGGCTACTGGTCGCCGATCACCCATGGCTACCGGCCCGACCTGCTGGAACTGGCCCTCGGCCACGTGCCCCTCCTGCCGCGCGTCGCCGGTCCCGGCGAGGCGGTCGGGCGGACGGCCACGGGGGTGCTCCTCGGACCGGGCACGGGCGACAACATGGGGGCGGCATTGGGCATCTCTGCTGTGCCCGGTGACGTGATCGTCTCGCTGGGCACGTCGGGCACCGCCTTCGCTGTCTCGACCACGCCGGCCCAGGACCCCACCGGCTTCGTGGCCGGGTTCGCCGATGCCACCGGCCACTACCTCCCGCTGGTGTGCACGCTCAACGCCGCCCGCATCCTCACCGCGACCGCAGGGCTGCTCGGCGTCGGCATGGACGGTTTCGCGGAACTTGCGTTGTCGGCCTCGCCCGGCTCCGGTGGGCTGGTCCTGCTGCCGTACTTCGACGGCGAGCGCACCCCGAACCTGCCCGATGCGCGTGGTTCCCTCCATGGCGTCTCTCGCGACAACCTCACGCCTGCAAACCTCGCCCGCGCGGCCATCGAGGGGATGCTGGGCGGTCTTGCCGAGGCCGTCGATGCCCTTGTCGCCGTGGGCGTCGAGCCCCGCCGCGTCCTGCTCGTGGGTGGCGCAGCGGCGAATCCGGCGGTCGGTCAGGTGGCGGCGACCTTGTTCGACGTTCCGGTCGTGGTCCCGCCACCGGGGGAGTACGTCGCCGATGGCGCCGCCCGACAGGCGGCCTGGGTCCTCAGCGGTGCTGATCAGGCGCCGGACTGGAGCGAGGCTCGGCCGGGCCGGCCGGTGACCTTCGATCCCGCAACGGTGCCTGCCGTTCGCGCCGCGTACGCGCAGGCGCGGGTGGCGCTGTACCCGTGAGCGCCCTGCGCTCAGCGCCAGCCTGTTCTCGGTGACTGAACGACGATCCGCGCGTGACCAAATCGTTACCGGATGATGTCGAATCGATGCAGAAAAGTGCTTGTGTGCAAAGGTGCAGCAACATATGTTGTGGCTGACAACAATGTATGTTGCGGCAGCGGACAATTCCCCGCTGACGCGCCCGACCCGCTGAGGAGCGCTGTCGATGGAGTTCAGTCCCACCCCGGAGAACCACTTCGCGTTCGGTCTGTGGACTATCGGCAATCGGGGCAGGGATCCTTTCGGCGAGGCGGTGCGCGCCAAGGTCGAGACCGTCGACATGATCAAGGGACTGGCCGACATCGGCGTGTGGGGCGTCTCGTTCCACGATGACGACCTGATGTCGTTCGGCGCGCCGGAGACCCAGCGCCGGGCAGAGCTCGATGCCTTCAAGAAGGCTCTCGACGAGACCGGCATGGTCTGCTCGATGGCCACCACGAACCTGTTCTTCCACCCGGCGTTCAAGGACGGCGCGTTCACCTCCAACGACCGCAGCATCCGTCGTTATGCGATCCAGAAGGTGATGCGCAACATCGATGTCGCCGCCGAACTGGGCGCGCCCATCTACGTGTTCTGGGGCGGTCGCGAGGGCGTCGAGACGGCGTCGGCCAAGGACTCGCGAGATGCGCTCGCGCGGTACGCCGAGGCGATCGACTTCCTCGCCGGCTACGTGGTCGACAAGGGCTACAGCATGCGTTTCGCCCTGGAGCCCAAGCCGAACGAGCCGCGCGGCGACATCTTCCTGCCGACCGTGGGGCACGCCCTGGCATTCATCGAGACGCTCGACCACGCCGACATGGTCGGGGTCAACCCGGAGGTCGCCCACGAGACGATGTCGGGCCTCAGCTTCTACCAGGGCGTGGCCCAGGCCGTCTGGCAGGAGAAGCTCTTCCACATCGATCTCAACGACCAGCGTCCGGGCCGCTACGACCAGGACTTCCGATTCGGCTCCGAGGGCCTGAAGGACCACTTCTTCCTGGTCCGACTCCTCGAGAACAGCGGATACTCCGGGGCGAAGCACTTCGACGCCCACGCGTATCGCACTGAAGGACCCGAGGGTGTGTGGGACTTCGCCCGCGGCTGCATCCGCAACTACCTCGCACTCGCTGCCAAGGCACGCGAGTTCGACAACGATCCCCGCGTGCAGGAGGCACTGGCCTATGCCGGTGTCGCCGAACTCGCGGAGCCCTCTGTTGGCCCGTACTCTGCGGCGTCAGCAGCAGGACTGATGGACGAGACCTTCGACCCGGATGCGCTGGCAAAGCGCAGCTTCGGACTGGAGGCCCTCGACCAGCTCGTCATCGATCACCTGCTCGGCATCGCGTGATTCGCATCATGCGCTGCTGGTGATCGACAGCTCCACTCCATCTCACAACATCGCAGGCAAGCCTGCGGGGAAGGGACAGCACCGTATGTCCAAGAAAATCATCGGAGCAGTGGCCGGCCTCGCGGCCGCCTCGCTGCTCGTCGCCGCATGCGGCGGCTCCACGGCAAGTGACGCCACGTCCGCCGCGGCCAACGTCGCCTCGTCGGCCGCTGCAATCGCGTCGTCTGCCGCCGCCGTCGCGTCGTCGGCTGTTGCTGCCGCCTCGTCGGCCGCTGGCTCCGCTGCCTCGGCTGCCGGTTCGGCTGCGGCCGCTGGTGGCAAGGCCTGCGTGATCCTTCCCGACGCCGCTTCGTCGGCTCGCTGGGAGACCGCGGACCGTCCGTTCCTCGAGGAGGCCTTCAAGGCTGCTGGCCTCGAGTACGACATCCAGAACGCGAACGGCGACAAGGCGAAGTTCGCCACCATCGCTGACGGCATGATCGCCGGTGGCTGCACCGTCATGGCCGTCGTCAACCTCGACAGCCCGTCGGCTGCCGCGGTCATCCAGAAGGCCGATGCCGCTGGCATCCCGGTCATCGACTACGACCGTCTCACCCTCGGTGGCGGCGCGAAGTACTACGTCTCCTTCGACAACGTCGCGGTCGGCACCGCTATCGGTGACGGCCTGGTCAAGTGCCTCGGCGACGCCGGCACCAAGACCGGCAACGTTGCACTGCTCAACGGCTCCCCGACCGACAACAACGCCACGCTGTTCAAGCAGGGCTACGAGAAGGTCCTCAAGGACGCCGGCTACACCATCACTGCCGATCAGGCCGTTCCGGACTGGGACAACACCAAGGCCGGCACGATCTTCGAGCAGATGTACACGAAGAACAACGGCGACTTCGTCGCTGTGGCCGCGGCTAACGATGGTCTCGGCGGCGCCGCGATCTCCGTGCTTGATCGCAACGGCCAGGCCGGCAAGATCTTCGTGTCCGGCCAGGACGCCACGGACGAGGGCCTGCAGCGCGTGCTGCTCGGCACCCAGTGCGTGACCGTGTACAAGGCTGTCAAGAAGGAGGCCCAGGCGGCTGCTGCCCTCATGGTCGCCCTCGCCAACGGTGACACGGCCGCTGCCGACGCGCTTGCCACCGGCAAGACCGCTGACAGCACGTCCGGCAAGGACGTCCCGTCCGTGCTGCTCACCCCGCAGCCGATCTTCCCGGACAACGTCAAGGACGTCATCGCTGATGGCTTCACGACGGTGGACAAGGTCTGCAGCACTGCTGAGCTGAAGGCCGCTTGCGCCAAGTACGGCGTTCAGTAAGAACCCCCATCCGGGTCTAGGACCCGGGTAGGCACTGCACCGTGGGGGCGGGTGATCCGTCATCCGCCCCCACGGTCGTACCCGAACGCATTTCCCAAAGCGTGCTCTCTGTCCCGCCGGTTACGAGAAGGTAACGACATGACGGATTCCAGCAGTCCCTTGCTGCAACTCAAGGGTGTCAACAAGAGCTTCGGACCCGTCGACGTGCTCAAGGGCGTCGACCTGTCCGTGTACGCCGGCAAGGTCACCGCGCTCGTCGGAGACAACGGCGCCGGCAAGAGCACGCTCGTCAAGGGCGTCGCGGGCATCTACCCCTTCGACTCCGGCGAGTACCTCTTCGAGGGCAAGCCCCAGCACATCACCGACCCGAAGCAGGCCAACAGCCTGGGCATCGAGGTCGTGTACCAGGACCTGGCGCTGTGCGACAACCTCGACGTGGTACACAACATGTTCCTGGGCCGCGAGGAGAAGAAGACCGCCGTCCTCGACGAGATCACGATGGAGAAGCGGGCCCGCGAGACCCTCAGCGGCCTGTCCGTGCGCACGCTGAAGTCGGTGCGCCAGCAGGTCTCGAGCCTGTCCGGTGGCCAGCGGCAGACCGTCGCCATCGCGCGCGCGGTGCTGTGGAACTCCAAGCTCGTCATCCTCGACGAGCCGACCGCGGCCCTGGGCGTGGCGCAGACCGAGCAGGTTCTCAACCTCGTGCGTCGCCTGGCCGACAACGGCCTGGGCGTCATCCTGATCTCGCACAACATGAACGACGTCATGCAGGTGGCCGACAACATCGCCTGCCTCTACCTCGGTGCGCTCGCCGCCCAGGTGCAGACCAGCGAGGTCAATCACGGCCGCGTCGTCGAACTCATCACGTCCGGTCGCAGCGGCGACCTCGGACTCCAACCGGAGGCGGTCAACGTGGCAGGTGTGGCATGAGCACGACGCAGCAGTCGACCGACGTCGACGTCGCAGCCGCAGGTGACCAGGGGTCCATCGGACAGGCCATCAAGGACTACTTCACCCGCGTCAAGGGCGGGGATGTCGGCTCGCTTCCGGCGGTTCTCGGCCTGATCGTCCTGGTGGCGCTGTTCAGCATCCTGAAGCCCACCACCTTCTTCTCGGCCCTCAACTTCGCCAACCTGCTCAACCAGGGCACGGCGATCATCGTGCTCGCGATGGGCCTCATCTTCGTGCTGCTGCTCGGCGAGATCGACCTGTCGGCCGGTTTCACCGCAGGCACCGCAGCGGCGGTTCTCGCCATCGCGCTGAGCTCCTGGGGATTGGCCTGGCCGCTCGCCCTGATCCTGGGCCTCATCACGGGCACCTTCATCGGCTTCATCATCGGCATCCTTGTGGCGCGCCTGGGCATCCCCTCCTTCGTGGTGACCCTGGCGATGTTCCTCGCCCTGCAGGGCGTCATGCTGCTGATCATCGGCGAGGGCGGCACCATCACCCTGCGCAGCGATGAACTGCTCGCCATCATGAACCGCAACATGCCGATCTGGGCGGGTTGGCTCGTATGGGCGGTCGTCGTCCTGGGCTACGCCCTCGTCACCTTCCGCGGGATCGCCGCGCGCCGCAAGGCCGGCCTCGGGTCGACGTCCACGTCCGTGTGGGCAGCCAAGACGGCGGCGCTCGCCATCCTGCTGGGCGTTGCCGTGTACCTGCTCAACCAGCCGCGGCAGATCGTCCGGCCCGGCAAGGTGTCCTGCATCGTCAACGATCCGCCGAATCCCAAGGGCTGCATCCCGGTCATCGTGGGAGTTCCGTGGGCCGTCCTGGTCATCCTTGTCCTGCTCGTAGGCCTCACCTTCGTGCTCAGCCGCACCGGGTTCGGGCGCCACATCTACGCCGTGGGCGGCAACGCCGAGGCCGCGCGCCGTGCGGGCATCAGCGTGCAGGGCATCAAGATCGCCTGCTTCATGATCTGTTCCACGCTCGCTGCGGTTGCCGGTGTGCTGATCGCCTCACGTGACAACTCGGTCTCTCCGACCACGGGTGGCGCGCAGACGCTGCTGTTCGCCGTCGGCGCCGCAGTCATCGGCGGTACGTCGCTGTTCGGCGGTCGTGGGCGCATGATCGACGCCATCATCGGCGGCCTGGTCATCGCGGTCATCGCGAACGGGCTTCCGCTGATCACGCAGCAGTCGGGCATCCAGTACGTCGTCACCGGCCTGGTCCTGCTCGTCGCCGCGAGTGTCGACGCGATCTCGCGCAAGCGGTCCACACCGTCCTGAGAGGATCGGTCGGTGTATGGCAACGCGTAGTGCCGCAACACAGGACGAGCTCCGGCGTCACAACCTCGCGCGGCTGATCCGTCGCCTGCACGAGCGAGGCGCAGCAAGCCGTTCGGAGTTGGTGGCCTTCACCGGCCTGAACCGGAGCACCGTCGGCGTCCTCGTCTCGGAGCTGGCCGAGGTCGGCCTGGTCGACGAGGGCGCGGGCTCCGCAGGCCAGGTGGGTCGGCCCTCGCTCGTGGTGCAGCCGCGCCCGTCGTCCGCGGTGGTGGTGGCGTTCGACCTCCGGGTCGAACGGACCATCGCCGCGCTGGTCGGTCTCGGCGGCGGGGTCGTCATGCGCAAGGAGCAGTTCCACCGGCGCGCCAGCTACACGCCGGACAAGGCCGTCCGCAACATCGTCAGCCTGGTGGGTGCCGCCCTCGCCAAGGCGCCGGCTGAGTCCTCATGGGTCGGTGTCGGGATCGGCGTGCCGGGCGTCGTCGATCACGCCGACGGACGCGTGCGGTTCGCGCCCAACCTCGGCTGGGTCGACGTCCCGCTCGGCGACATGGTGCGTGAGGCGCTCGTGGATGCCTTCGGCTGGACTCCGGTGGTCGTGATCGGCAACGACGCCGATCTCGGCGCCGTGGCTGAACATGCCAGGGGACTGGGCGTTACCACCGGCAACCTGATCTACCTCTCCGGTGAGGTGGGCGTCGGCGGCGGCATCATCATCGACGGCCGGCCGATGGCGGGGGCCGGCGGCTACGGCGGCGAGGTCGGGCACATGTCGGTCAACCCCAACGGCTCCATCTGCCGCTGCGGAGCCCAGGGCTGCTGGGAGACGGAGATCGGCCGCGATGCGATCGTCGCGCGGTCCGGACTCACGGGCGAGCAGATCGAGGTCGACGACGTCATCGCCGCGGCGTCCTCCGGCAATGCCCAGGCCCAGGCTGCCGTCGACGAGGCGGGTGAATGGCTGGGCATCGGACTGGCCAACCTCGTCAACCTGTTCAACCCCGAGGTCATCGTCATGGGCGGACACCTGCGCCTGCTGTTCCCACTGGTCAGCGGCACCGTGTTCAGACGCATCCACCACGCCCTGCCCGCCACGCGTGAGCAGGTCCGCATCGAAGTGCCGGCGCTCAAGGGCGACAGCACGCTGCTGGGCGCGGCCGAACTCGCCTTCGATGCGCTGTTGTCCGACCCGATCGGCACCCTCAACCGCGCTCACCACGCCGCCGCCTCGTGACGTCCGGCATCACCGAGCACGTGCTCGAGGTGGGCGACGTCCGCCTCGTCATCGACCTCGAATCGGGCGGACGCCTGAGCCGATGGTGGGTCGGCGATCAGCAACTGCTCGTCGACCATGGGCCCGCTCCCGAGGAGCGCGGGATGTACGTCATGGCCCCGTGGGCCGGACGGCTCCGCGAGAACGCGCTGGTGTGGCAGGGGCAGCGGCATGAGTTCGCGCCGACCTACGGCGGGTGGGCCATGCATGGCCTCGGTGTCGCGTCGCCCGCCGCCGTCATCAGTGACGTGGCCGAGCACGAGCATGCGGCGGTGACGGTGGCGGTGACCCCGGCAGAGGGTTGGCCCTGGCCGTTGGGCATCGAGCTCACATGGGACCTGACGCCCCGAGTACTCACCACGACGATCTCCGTGCACGCCGCCGATGCGCAGTTCCCGGTCACCGTGGGCTGGCACCCGTGGTTCGCGCGCCAGCTTGCCGGTGGCGCTGTTATCCGCTGGACAGCGGAGTCGACGCTGCTCGCCGAGCGCGGCCAGGACTACCTGCCGAATGGTCGGCTGCTGCCCATCGCCGAGGTCGAGGGTCCGTTCGACGATGCCTTCGTGGTGCCGTCGGGGCGCGCGTCGGTGGCCTGGCCCGGGGCACTGTCGATCGACATCGTCAACGATGCGCCGTGGTTCGTCATCTTCGACCAACTGCCGGACGCGGTGTGCGTGGAGCCGCAGTCGGGCCCGCCCAACGGGATCAATGACGCGCTGGTCGACATGATCCCGACCGCGGCTCCAGGTCAGCCGCATCGCATGGTCACGACCTGGACGATGCGCGATGCCCTGCCGGAGGATCAAGACTGACGACGGTGCCGGAGCGGGCTGACTCGCGGGCGGCGTCCATGACGCGCAGGTCGGCGATCACGTCGGCAACGAGCACGGGAGCGTCGGCCTCGCCGCGCAGGGCCGCCGCGACCCCCGTGTAGAACGCCGGCCAGTCACCGTTCTCGAGGGGCAGTGCGCTGACGGTCTGGGCGCTCGACTCATCGCAGACGATGAGTGTCGCCTCGGTGCCGGCCGGCTCGACCCCCCAGGAACCTTCGCCCGGGAGAGTGCCGCTGACCAGTGCGGCCTCCTGCGAGTCAGCGACAGGGATGCGCAGCCCGCCACGGGTGCCGAAGAGCGTAAAGCGCGGGCCGTCGAAGGCGCCGATCTGGCTTGCCACGAGCAGGCTCACGGCACCCGAGGTGTGTCCGAGCACGATGGTCACGTCGTCGTCGCTGCCGCCGCCGTCGCGTACCGTGCGCACGGACGCGAAGACGGTCTCGACCCGCCCCATGAGCAGCAGCGCCTGATCGATGATGTGGGCACCGAGGTCGTAGAGCATTCCGCCCAGATCGGCCGGGTCGGCGGATCCGCGCCACCCCGGCTTCGGGACGACGCGCATGCGCTCGATGCGGGACTCGAAGCGGTGGACCGTGCCGATGTCGCCGTCGCGAGCGATGGCGCAGGCGGTGAGGAAGTCGCTGTCCCAGCGGCGATTCTGGAAGGGCACGAGCAGCAGGCCTCGATCCGCGGCCAGAACGGCGAGTTCCTGGGCCGCCGCCGCGTTCGGCGCGATCGGCTTGTCGAGCACGAGGTTCAGCCCCGACGACAGTGCGGCGTTCGCGTACGGCACGTGCGTGATGTTCGGGGTCGCGACGACGGCCAGGTCGTGACCGCTGGCCCACGCCTGCTCCGGCGAGTCGTAGATCACCGCGGAGGGATACGCCTCGGCGGCCTGACGCTGCCGCTCGGGATCCGTGGTCACGATCGCGTCGAGGAGGAGGCCTGGGGTGGTCTCGATGAGCGGCCCGTGGAATACGCGTCCGGCCAACCCGTAGCCGAGGAGGACGACGGACGCGGGACGATCGGTGATCGGGGTCATGATCCGAGTAAAGCAGTTGACCCCCTGACCGGCACGATGCCGTGCGAGTAGTTTCAGGTGCATGACCTACGAACTTCGTGACCTGTCAGGAACCGTCGTCGCCATCACCGGCGCCACAGCCGGGATCGGCGCTGCTGCCGCGGGGCAACTCGTCGAGGCGGGTGCCAAGGTCGTCGTCGGAGGCCGTCGGCAAGAACGTCTCGACGAGCTCGTGGACCTGCATGGCGCGAACAACATCGTCGGCGTTCAGATGGATGTCCGCTCGCCCGCCGACAACGCGCGCCTGGTCGACGCGGCCGTGTCGGCCTTCGGTCGCCTCGACTCGATCGTGCCGAGCGCCGGCATCGGGCTGTATGGGTCGATCCTCGACCACTCGGACGACGAGGTCGAGCGCATGATGCACACCAACTACGACGGCACCGTCTGGGCCATCCGCGCAGCCGTGCCGGCAATCCTCGCAACCGCGGGTGGCGGCGACATCGTCATGGTGTCGTCGGTTGCCGGGCTCCGTGGTGGCGGCGACGAGGCCGTCTACTCCGGCACCAAGTTCGCCCAGGTGGGGCTGGCCGGGGCCCTCGATCGCGAGCTGCGTGCCCAGGGGATCCGCGTCACGGCGGTGTGCCCGGCGGGCGTGGGAACGGAGTTCGCCATCGGGACCGGCCGGGTCGAGAACGATCCCCGGTTCGCGGACTGGCTGACCGCGGACGATGTCGCCTTCGCCGTCCTGACGGTGCTGCGGCAGCCGCGATCCGTGCGGACGACCCTGTGGGCGATGTGGTCGATGGGTCAGGAAAGCTAGTCGCTGGAGGTCGGTGGCCGTCAGGGGGGCTGACAATTCCCCACGATTGAGGCACAATGACCGTGCCGCTCTCCCCCGGGCGGCAGGGCCGGGCACTCGGTGCCCCCAGGTCCAGGAAACCCGCGCGACAGCCCCCCAGCCGCGCGGGTTTTCCCTTTCCGGGGAGGCGGTCGTCAGCGGCGCGACCAGTAGACGTAGACCTTCGTGCCGATCCCGACCCGATCGAAGAGCCAGCCGGCCTTCGCGTAGTCACGGATGCCGATGCAGCCGTGGGAGCCACCGTTGTAGCCGTACCTGGCGAAGTACGGGGAGTAGTGCACGGCCTGGCTGCCACTGAAGAACAACGCGAACGGCATCGAGGAGCCGTACAGACTCGAGATGTGGTGGCGGCTCTTGAGGTGGATGCGGAAGGACCCCTCGCGCGTGCGCACGCCCTCGAGGCCGAATCGGGCGTCCAGGGTGAGCGTGACCTTGCCGCCCTCCACCAGTCGCAGCAGCA
>Ga0302322_100000529_pt1 | contig 29546 bp, 24 predicted proteins | sample Fen_T0_2_FD_203757 | JGI IMG/M metagenome (GOLD analysis project Ga0302322, IMG submission 203757) | Peat permafrost microbial communities from Stordalen Mire near Abisko, Sweden - Fen_T0_2 | ecosystem: Environmental > Terrestrial > Soil > Wetlands > Permafrost | place: Sweden: Abisko...
CCTCCGGCAAGCCTCGGTAATTTCGCCGCCACCCCAAACGGATGCGTCGTAGTAGTCCATGGCGCGCGTGAGATACAGGTAGCTGTTGGCATCGAAGCGCTCGACAAAGCTCTTGCCCTGATGGGCCAAGTAGCCCTCCACGGCGAATTCCACACCGAACCCATCGCCAGGTGCCAAGGTCCCGGCCTCGAGCCGCCGTCCGAACTTCTGCTGCATGCCCTCGTCCGAGAGATAGGTGATGTGTGCCAGCATGCGCGCCGAGGCCAGTCCGGCCGCAGGCGGCTCCTTGCCGTAGTAGTCCCCATCCAAGAAATGGGGGTCATTGAGGATGCAGGTGCGGCCCACGGCATTGAACGACAATCCTTGGGCCGAAAGCCGCGCGCCGGCCGCCATGATGATGGCGCGCTCGACCCGCTCGGGAAAGCGCAGTGCCATCTCCAGCGCCTGTTGGCCACCCACCGAACCACCCACCACGGCGTAAAGTCGCTCGATGCCGAGCGTGTCGAGCAGCCGCGCGTGCAGTTCGGTCCAATCCCCGATGGTGACCTTGGGAAAACGCAGACCGTAGGGCGTGCCTGGCGTTGACGACGTTGGATCCATGGACGAAGGACCTGTGGTCCCGTAGCAACTGCCGAGAACATTGGGGCAGATGACGAAGAATCGTTCGGTATCGATGGCCTTGCCCGGCCCGATCATCGCGTCCCACCAGCCCGGCTTGCGCGTGCGCCACAGCCTGCCAGTCTCTTGCGCGTTTGTATCCCAGCCTGCTGCATGCGCGTCGCCCGACAGGGCGTGCGCCACGAAGACCACGTTGTCCTTTCGCTCGGAGAGGATCCCATAGGTTTCGTATTCCACGTCGATGGGACCCAGTCGGCCCCCCAGTTCCAAGCCAAGAGGAGCGTCGGCAGTTACTAGCCGAATGGTCTTGGCCTGGGTCGAACCAACCGTGGCAGGGGACGCAAGTGCTGTTCCTTGGTCCGCGGCAGCGGGTAGGGCGATCAGCCGATCGTCAGAGGGGGAATGGGCCGGAGCGACGTTCACTGGATGTCAACTCCATGTGTATCGACTTGCCGAACCATGAGGAAAGTTTGATGGGACGCCGGCAGGCCGTCAAGATAAAGTTTTCTATAAAAGACAGATGTCCATCATGCAGTGCTGAGGCCATTCGGACGTCGCAAGAACGATACGAGTGCAGATCGGCCAATGCGGACCATGGGACCGCGATGCCAAGCCAGGTGGCGGCAGGGCGTTGGTGAGTCTGTCTAGTAAAGCAGACTCGGCTATGACTTGGCGAATACGCTGAAGACGACCTTGACGGCCACCTGCGACTTGAGGCCGAAGCCCATATGGTGTGGCAAGGATATGCCCCAGGTATCGACGGGAACACGCATGGCGCCCGTCACTGCCAAGGTGTCGTCGTGGCGCTTGATCTCGTAACAGACTTCGATGGGGGCGCTCTTTCCCCGCAAGGTCAACGTGCCCGTCGCCGTGCCTTCGACGCCGCCTTTGCCCTTGGGAATGGCGATAGTCGCCCGTGGTACGCGCAGCTCGACGGTGGAAAAACGCCGGGTGCCAATCAAGTCGTGCATGGCCGCGTCGCGCAGCGCAATCCCGGTCGTGATATCGGGTAACGGGACGGAGAAGACCAGGCTCTTGCCGTCTTCAAAACAGCGTAGCTCCTTCCCCCTGCCGCGCACGCGCAGACCAAGCGGACCGCTGGCGGTGAACGTCACGCGAGCGTCAAGCGCCTCCTCTTCGGCGCGAAGGTCGGTAGCCAGGGACAAGGATGGTTGACGGGACCGAGACATCGTCGACTCGTAGCCCAAGTACTAGCAGCCCTTCTGCCGCAGGCTAGCCGTCGACGACCCTAGTTACGCAGAAGAAACATGCAGGCCGCACACAGCGCGATCGGCTCCAAGTGAAGAACGATCAAGAGCACCTAGACCGTCCCGGCCCCGTCGCGCCTGAGGGCATCGAGAACCCCTGCCGTGGCCTGTTCGACGATCTTCGCGCGCTTGGCGGGATTGATGTCCTCGATGATGAAGGGGTTGCCTTCCAGCTTGTAGAACTGGTCCACGGGGATCACTTCCAAGTCTAACTTGGGAAGAAGGTCGTGTAGCAGTCTGGAAGCGCATTGAATGGAGCAGCCTTCCAGCACGGTTGCGCGAGTGAAGCGCCGAACCAAGGTACGTTGGCCAGGCTTCTTGGCGGACGCGTCGTCAAGCTCAAGTCGAACCAGGCGCTCAGGAGGGAGCCTGTGACAAACCGCCTCTGCCACGAGCTTCGCGACATCACTGCGGACGCAGGCGCTTTCGCACGTGAAGAGGGCGGCTGGCTTGTCATCGACTGCCGAGGTGGAGTCCGTGGTGCCGCGCCCAGACGACCTTCCGGGGATCCTGATGATCTCAACCCCTGAATCGCTACGCGGTCGTGGAAGAGGTCGGCGAGATGGACGTCGGGACATGGTGGTCATCGCAGCACCTTGGGCTGCCTGGACGCCGGCGGTTCTACTCTCTTTCGCTTCCACTGCAAGGACGGGAGTTGATTTGGTAGCCGCTGAACGTTGTCTTGACGGTGGTACTCACCTTTTTGGGGCGGCGCTCATCCCAGCGTCTCGGCGTAGGTCATCACCAGGTACATCAGCGCGTCGTCGTCTCCACGGTTGCAGTACGCGTGCGCAACGTCGGCGGCGAAGAGCAAGGCGTCTCCTTGGTTGAGGGCATGTGCCGAGTTGCCCACCGTGATGGTGACAGCGCCAGCGTTGACCACGATGGTCTCCGCGGTTCCTGGTGGATGCGGGTCGGCTTCTTCCAGGGCGTGCGGTTTGAGACGGAGTTCGTAGAACTCCACCCGGCGTGGCCTGTCGAAGGGGAAAAGTGCCCGCGACGAAAATGAGCCATCGAGGCTGGACAGGCGTTTGGCCGAGGATTCTCGCAGCAGCACCGGGCTGGCATCGAGGTTCGTGCTCAGCAGCGCCGAAAAGGTCACGCCGAGGGCGCGAGCCACCTTCCACAGCACGTTGATGGTCGGGGCACTCCGTCCTAGCTCGACCTGGGAAAGCATGGCGCGACTGACGCCAGACTTGTGGGCCAACCGTTCCAGCGAAAGCCCGCGCCGCGTACGCAGGCGGCGCAGGTTGGACCCGACCGCGGGAAGGAAGGCTACCTCGTCGCTGCCTTGGCTGTCGGACGACGTTGTCCGCAGCGAGACCAGAACCGGCTTGGTGGAGGCTAGCGGCTCTACAAGTTGCTTACTGGCCATCATTCGATCGGGCCTTTGCACCTGGCTTCAGACAACCGGGGCATCGCTAGATGCTGTAGTCCCAGTTCAGCTCTTGCTTGAACTCGGTCGGTTTCTTGTCCCGGTACTGGAGCTCGGGGTTCTTCATGCTGACGCGCGTGTGCGGGGGAACCGATTGGGTGACGAATACGTTGCTGTTGATGACAGCCCCTTCGCAAATCACCGTGTCACCGCCAAGCACAGAGGCCCCCGAGTAGATAGTCACGTTGTCATGGATGGTGGGGTGGCGTTTCACGCCCCGCAACGCTTGCCCGCCGCGCGTGGAAAGTGCGCCCAAGGTTACGCCTTGGTAGATCTTGACGTGGTTGCCGATGATGCTGGTTTCGCCAATCACAACGCCGGTGCCATGGTCGATGAAGAACGCTTTGCCTATGGCGGCTCCGGGGTGGATGTCGATGCCCGTGCGGCTGTGCGCGAACTCGCTCATGATGCGCGGAATGAGCGGAACGTCGCGGATGTGCAGCTCGTGGGCCAGCCTGTAGATCATCACGCCCCACAAGCCGGGGTACGAGAAGATGATCTCGTCAACGCTTGTGGCAGCAGGATCGCCTTCGAAGGTGGCTTGCACGTCCGTGGCCAACAACGCGCGGACCTGAGGCAAGCTGCTGAGGAATCCTTCGGTCGCGCTCAGGGCCTGAGCAGCGACGCCGTCAAGGTCGTGACCACCGCGAACGGCTTGATGACGAAAGGCACTTTCTACCTGCTCAAGCAGCCTGGTGTGTAGCGTCGCCAGATTGTCGCCCACGTGATAGCTGAGGGTTTCCAGCTTGAGACCTTGGCGACCGAAGTATCCTGGAAACAGCACCTCGCGCAGGAGCTTGAGTATGGCGATCACTGCGTCCCGGCTGGGCAAAACGGCTGTACTGACATGGGTGATGTTCTGCTCTCGCTGGTAGCTATCGATCAGAGCCCCCACGAGTTCGGTCATGACCAGGTTCTGCGGCTCTGGTTTGGCCTTGGCTTGTCTGCTTGAACGCGGCATGGCTGTTTCCTATCGTGGACACAATGGGGGGCAAAGAGTCGTCAGCCTGGCACCAGTTGTAAGCCCGCACGGGTCCAGTTGGAGATCCCGCCGTCCAGGCTATAGACCTTGCCGATACCCAGGCGGTCAGCCAGTTTCGCCGCCGTCAGACTGCGCAAGCCCTGGGCACAGACGAACACGATGTTCGAGCCGGGCAGGGTCTTCGAGGGATCTGCACGTAGGGCATCCAGGGGCACCAAGCGGGCGCCTGGAATGTGGCCGTCGGACCATTCCTGGGTGTCGCGGACGTCCACGACGTCAACCTCGCCGCTTACCAGCAAGGCGTTCATCTCTTGAGGTGTTAGCGTTTGGATCATGTGTCCAAGATAGTAGACACATGGTCGGCTGGCAAGAATATTCTTCGGTCGCGCGGACGGGTGCCGCGCCATCGTCCCTATCGGCTGAGCGTCTTCAGGGCCGCCGCCAGGACGTCGATATCTTCGCGAACATTGTAGGGGGCGAGGGATGCGCGCACCGTGGCCTCTAGACCGTAGCAACGCAAAATGGGCTGGGCGCAATGATGCCCGGAGCGCACCGCAATTCCCTCGCGGTCTAGCGCCGAGCCAAGTTCTTCCGTTCGCTGTCCGGCAAGCACAAAGGAGATGACGCCGGCCTTGGCGGGCGAGGTGCCGATGATGGTCAGGCCAGGAACCTTGGACAGCTCGGCCGTGGCGTAGCCCAGCAGTTCGCGCTCGTAGGCTGCGGCGCGTTCGTGGCCAAGATTGTCTAGCCAATCGAGTGCCGCGCCCAACCCCACGGCGTCCGCGATGTTGCCGGTTCCAGCCTCGAAGCGCGCAGGCGCAGGGTGGTACGTGGTTCGTTCGAACGTCACGTCCTTGATCATGTTGCCGCCACCTTGCCACGGTTGCATGGCGTCCAGCACCTCGGGCTTGCCGTAGAGTGCTCCGATACCCGTTGGTGCGTAGATCTTATGCCCGGAAAACACGTAGAAATCGGTGTCGAGTGCGGTCACGTTCACCGGAAAGTGGGCTACAGCTTGGGCACCGTCGACCAGCGTGCGTGCCCCCACGGCGTGCGCCATGGCCACCATCTGCTGCGCCGGCGTGATGGTACCCAGGGCATTCGATACCTGGGTCAGGGCGACCATCTTGGTGCGCGGGCACAGCAGTTTGGCGTAAGCCTCCAGAATCACTTCGCCGCGGTCGTTGACGGGAGCGACCAATAGGCGCGCACCGGTTTTGGCGCAAAGCTGCTGCCAGGGCACGATGTTGGCGTGATGCTCGAGATGGGTGATGACGATTTCATCCCCGGCGCCGACGAACTGGCAGCCCCACGCCTGCGCCACCAGATTGATGGCCTCGGTGGCGCCGCGCACGAACACGATGTCTTTTGCACTGGACGCGCCCAGAAAGCGCGCCACGGTTTGGCGGGCGTTCTCGTAGGCATCGGTGGCCCGGGCCGCCAGGGTATGGGCAGCCCGATGGATGTTCGAATTCTCGTGGGCGTAGAAATACGACAGCCGATCGATGACCGTTTGCGGTTTCTGCGTGGTGGCTGCGTTGTCCAGCCAAACCAGTCGGCGGCCGTTCACGCGCTCGTTAAGGATGGGGAATTCGCGCCGGACCGCATAGGGATCGAAGATGGCCTGTCGCAGCGGTTTGTTCACGGCTGGCGTGACCGGCGTGATTTCCTTGGTCTCGACCAAGGAAATGTCCGACGGTGTCTCAAGGCCAGTTGCCCCGGTCGAAGTGAATAGGTAGGGGGGAGCGGCTGGCTCCACGGAGTCCAGCAGGGGAAAACGCGAGAGCTCCGTGCTGGGCTCGGAGAACATCAGCAGGTCGACTCCGCCCGCGCCTGGCGCTGCCGGCGAGCTCGCCGCACTCGCGGGACTCGGTGCGCTGGGCGACTGCCTCGGCAATTCGCCCAGCGATGGCGACACTGCGGACGGCGCCAACCCTGGCGTGGTCGCCAGGATAGCTGGCTCTGAACCCGATGATGGCGACAGGGTGCGCGTCACCCCTGCCTTGGCGGCGGGGAAGACCTGCGCATTGGGATCCCTGATCACATCGATCATGGCTTGCGCAAGCGCATTCAGATCCCAGCCGGCAAGGGCCGGTACGGGTGAAGGCATTCCCGGCGGTGTCAACGCGGGAGCCGACAACGCCTGCGCGGCTCCCAGTGCTCCACCCGTGGCCTCACTTGTATTCGCGGTAGGCATCGACTTCGACACTTTCCAGTGCGCCGAGAGCGTCCGAGGTGAGGGCGGCGGCCGAGCAGTAGAGCGACACGAGGTACGACGCCACGCCACGCTGATCGATGCCCATCAAACGCACGGAGAGGCTGGGGCTGACTTCGCCCGGCAGTCCAGGCTGGAACAAACCGACCACGCCGCGGCGTTGCTCGCCCGTGCGCAATAACAGGAAGTCGGCTTTGTTGCCGGCCAGGTGCAGCTTATCGCAGTGAATGATGGGCACGCCACGCCAGGTGATGAATGGCGAGCCGAACAAGGTCACGGTGGACGGAGGAACGCCTCGCCAGGTGCACTCACGGCCGAAGGCCGCGATGGCCTTGGGGTGGGCCAGGAAGAAGGCCGGCTCCTTCCACACACGTGAGAGCAATTCGTCCAGATCGTCTGGGGTGGGCCGTCCGTCACGCGACTTCACGCGCATCGACTCGTGGACGTTGTTGACGAGTCCGTAGGCGCCATTGTTGATGAGCTCGTCTTCTTGCTTTTCCTTCAGACGCTCGACCGCGATGCGAAGCTGCTCTTTCACCTGCTCCATGGGGCTGCGGTAGAGATCGGAAATGCGCGTCGACACCTGCACCGTGGTGGACACCGTGTTGAGCAAGTACTCACGGGGCTTGGGCTCATAGTCGATGAAGGCCGTCGGCAACTGGCTGCCGAGCTCGGGCGAGCACTGCACCGCGAATTTGTTGTCGATGACTTGATTTACGCGGTACACGCCTGCCTCGACCGGGGTCCAGGGCAAAAGCTGCACCAACCAGCGCGGCGTCGCGCCTACCCACTGCGGGGGCGTCTTGGTGGTGTTTGCGAGTTGCCTCGCGGCTGCGTCGTTCAAGAGTGTGCTGGCATCAACTGCGTTGGACATGGCGGCTCCCTACGAGAGATAGGTCAACATTGAGAATGCGCCGACTCTCTACAGCCGCCGTTGTACTGGAACAACCTCCTTCACGGTCCCGCCGCGTTTTCCTCCGCTATATTTTACGTTCGTACAGAACGGCGGACGTCGAACTACCGGGCATAGATGATCAGGTCGTGACAGCGGGATTCCGAGCTTCCTGCGTTTTCGTAGGAATGCGGTCGGTCGGCCAGGAAAGATATGGAATCCCCGGCATCCAACTCGTAACACTCCGTGCCCACGCACACGCGTAGTTGGCCGCTCAGGACCACCACAACCTCTCGGGTGCCCGCGGCGTGCGCATCTGATTTGTGGACAGCGCGAGCAAGCAGCCGCAATTCGTAGATCTCAACCCAGGGGCACGCACCCGCGGGGGAAAGGGGCCGGCTTTCCATGCGGCCGTCTGCAGAGCGCAGTACCTGCGCCTCGCCTCGACGTAGTACCGACATGGTCTGCGAATCGTGCCCCAGCAACTCGGAAAAGGGGATGCCCAGCCCGACGGCAATCTTCCACAGAACGCCCAGGGAAGGGTTGGTCTTGCGCGTTTCTATCTGGGATAGGGCGGCTCGACTGACTCCCGATGCGACCGCGAGCTGATCGAGAGACAGCCCGCGCGCTTTGCGTTTATCGTGGACGCTGACGCCAACCCGGCGGGTCATCTCAGCCGCTCCGATATCATCCCCGGGAGGCAGCGGTGCCTTGCGCATGGTCGTGGCAAGGGCACGGTCGCGCTCGCCTTGAACGGGTTTCTTGTCTTTCTTAGTAGCCATCCCGCGCATGGTAGCAGAAGACGGCAACGAATTCGCCTGGACCTCGATGGCCGGTATCGGTCGCGCCCGCTGGGGGGCGCTATCTCTTGGCGGCTATAGGCGACGGGCGAGTTTCCATCGGGCTGGGCAGAACGAAGAGCCTTCCTTCGGGCTCATCGAACTCGAAATCCTGGTGGTAGAAAAACCTCCCCAGCGCAGCGGACACCAGCAGGGCAGGTAGCACGATGACGAGACCTGCCAGTGCCAGGCCGAGCAGGAGGGCCAGAATGCCAAGAATCGGATGGCTAGCCGCGCTGCCGGCCACCGCCGCCCTGACCGCAAGCGCCGCGCCAAGGAAAGTTGCGCCAAATACTACTTTTCGCATCGTAAGTCTCCTAAAGGGTGCCGGTTGAATCTGGCGGACGATCCCAGATGTGTCCAGTAAAAAAGACTGCAGTGGGGAGGTGGAAGAGGATGATGTCGACTATTTTTCGCGATTGGAAGGTGTCGCCTTGACAGACTCCTTGGTATGAGACAAATGTCTAGTAGAACAGACACATTCTCTGCAAGGATCCCAAAGACCATGAAAGCCATCACCTTCGCCATCCTCCTGGCCACGCTCAGTGTGACCCCGCCCGTAACCGCCAAAGAGGTCAATCTGCTCAACGTCTCCTACGATCCGACGCGTGAGCTGTACCATGACTTCAATGCGGCCTTCGCCAAGTATTGGAAGGGCAAGACCGGCGACGAGGTGAAGGTCAATCAATCCCACGGCGGGTCGGGAAAACAGGCGCGGGCCGTCATCGATGGGCTTGATGCCGACGTGGTCACCCTGGCCTTGGCCTACGACATCGACGCTATCGCCGAGAACGGCGGCAAGATACCCAAGAACTGGCAGTCCCAATTGCCCAACAATGCCTCGCCCTATACCTCGACCATCGTCTTCGTGGTTCGCAAGGGTAACCCCAAGAGCATCAAGGAATGGGATGACCTTGTCCGGCCCGATCTCAGAGTCATCACACCCAACCCCAAGACCTCGGGCGGAGCTCGCTGGAACTACCTGGCGGCCTGGGGCCACGCCCACAAGAAATTCGGCGGCGACGAGGCCAAGATTCGTGACTTCATCGCCAAGCTGTACAGGAACGTACCCGTGCTCGACTCGGGGGCGCGCGGCTCGACCACGACCTTCGCCCAGCGCGGGATCGGCGATGTGCTCATTGCCTGGGAAAACGAAGCTTTCCTGCTGGTCGAGGAGCTGGGCAAGGACAAGTTCGAGATCATCTCGCCAGCGACCAGCATCCTGGCTGAACCCCCGGTGGCCGTGGTCGAGAAGAACGCGGCCAAGCATGGCACGTCCGACGTCGCCCGCGCCTACCTGGACTACCTGTATTCCGACGAAGGGCAGGAGGTGGCCGCCCGCAACCACTACCGTCCGCGCAAGGACAGCGTGGCCGCCAAGTACACCAAACACTTCCCGAAGATCACGCTCTTCACCGTCGACGAGCAATTCGGGGGCTGGCAGAAAGCGCAGAAGACGCACTTTGCTGATGGCGGAACCTTCGATCAGCTCTACGCGGCTGGGAAGTAGACATGGCGGTGGGTTGGCGCCTCCGGCGCGTGGGCACCTTGCCGGGGTTCCGGCTAACCCTGGGATTCACGTTGCTCTACGTGGGGATCATGGTTTTGCTGCCGCTGGCCGCGCTGGTGCTCAAGACCTCGGGTCTGACCTGGCTCGAATTCTGGGCCACCATCGCTTCGCCGCGTGCGCTGGCGGCCTACAAGCTTAGCTTCGGTGGTGCCTTTCTCGCGGCGGGCATCAACGCCGTGGCGGGACTCCTCCTGTCCTGGGTTCTTGTCCGCTACAAGTTCCTTGGCCGCAACCTCGTGGATGCCATCATCGATCTGCCACTGGCCTTGCCGACCGCTGTGGCAGGCATCGCCCTGACGGCGGTCTACGCCCCGAATGGCGTGGTGGGTGCCTTGCTGGAGAGGCACGGTATCCACATCGCTTTCTCCTACCCGGGCGTGATCCTGGCTATGGTTTTCGTGGGCCTTCCGTTCGCTGTTCGTTCAGTTCAGCCGGTGTTGATGGATCTGGATCCGCAAATCGAGGAGGCATCGGTCGTTCTGGGCGCCTCGCGGTTTCGTACCTTCGTGCGCGTGATCCTGCCTGTGCTGACCCCGTCGATCATCACTGGGTTCACCTTGGCCTTTGCGCGCGCGGTGGGTGAATACGGTTCGGTCGTCTTCATATCGGGGAATCTGCCGGGACAGACGGAAATCGTTCCGCTGCTGATCGTGACCAAGCTGGAGCAGTTCCAGTATCCCCAGGCCACGGCCTTGGCCGTGGTCATGCTGGCGGGTTCACTCATCACCTTGCTGGCCGTGAATTTCCTGCAAGCGTGGAATCGCAGGTGGGTGTCCCATGGTTCGTGAAGCCGTCGCGCTGCTTGCACCCCGGACGGGCAGTCCGGCCCGCTCAGAACCCTGGCCCGTTCGAACGGCCCTGCTCGGCCTCGGGTTTCTGTTCTTGCTTCTGGTCGTGGTGCTGCCGCTGGCCGCGGTCTTCACGCAGGCGTTCGAGAAAGGGATCAGTGCCTACCTCGCGGCGCTGTCGCAGCCAGAAACTGCCGCTGCCATCAAGCTGACCTTGCTCACGGCGGTCATCGCGGTACCGCTCAACACCGTCTTCGGCGTGGCTGCCGCGTGGACGCTGACCAAGTACCGCTTCCCTGGTCGCAATATTCTCATCACGCTCATCGATCTGCCGTTCACGGTCTCCCCCGTCATCTCAGGGTTGATCTTCGTGCTGCTGTTTGGGACCCGAGGCATCTTCGGACCGTGGCTGGATGCCCACGGCTACAAAATCGTGTTTGCAACCCCGGGGATTGTCTTGGCCACCATCTTCGTCACGTTCCCCTTCGTGGCGCGCGAGATCCTGCCGGCCTTGCAGGCCGCGGGAAACGCCTCGGAAGAGGCCGCCTTGACCCTGGGCGCGGGCGGTTGGCGCATCCTGTTTCGGGTCACCTTGCCAAAGATCAAGTGGGCACTCATCTACGGCGTAATCTTATGCAACGCGCGCGCCATGGGCGAGTTCGGCGCTGTGTCGGTGGTCTCGGGCCACATTCGCGGTGTCACCAACACGGTGCCTCTGCAGGTCGAAATCCTCTACAACGAATACGACTTCGTGGGCGCGTTCGCTGTGGCCTCACTCCTGACCTTACTTGCACTTGTCACCCTGATTATCAAGAAGCTCGTCGAGCACCGGCAAGCCAGCCTCAATGATGGAAGGAAAGCATGAAGGTTCGCGTTGAAGGACTGACCAAGCAATTCGGTGCGCAGGGCGTGCCCGCCGTGCATGCCGCGACCTTCGAAGTTGCCGAGGGCGGCATCACGACCTTGCTCGGCCCGTCGGGTTCGGGAAAGACCACCATCTTGCGCATTATTGCTGGCCTCGAGACCGCCAGCGCCGGCCGGGTGCTCGTCGGCGACGAGGACATCATCAAGATTCCCGCGCGCAAGCGTGGTTTCGGATTCGTATTCCAGAACTTCGCGCTGTTCGACCACATGAGCGTGCGCGAGAACGTCGCGTTCGGTCTCCGTGTGCGGCGAACCGCCGAGGAAGACCTCCAGTCCCGCGTGGACGAGCTGCTCGGCCTGGTCCAGTTGGAAGGATTCGGTGATAGGTATCCCGGTCAGCTGTCAGGTGGACAACGCCAGCGCGTGGGGTTTGCCCGCGCCCTGGCGCCCCGGCCGAAGCTCCTGTTGCTCGACGAACCCTTCGGCGCCCTCGACGCACGCGTGCGCGCCGAGCTGCGCGAGTGGTTGCGCCGTCTCCACGACCTGACCCATCTGACCACCATCATGGTCACGCACGACCAGGAAGAAGCACTGGACCTCTCCGACCGGCTTGTCGTCATGGATCGAGGCAAGATCCAGCAGGTGGGCACGCCGACCGAGATCTACGCGTCGCCAGCGACGTCCTTCGTCGCATCGTTCGTGGGGTCTGCGAACGTCTTGAACGGGGTGGTGCAAAAGGGGCGCGCTCGGTTCGCGGCCACGTCGCTTATCGTTCCGGACAACATTTCCGACGGTGTCAAGGTGCGAGCCGTGGTTCGCCCGCACGACATTCGTATCGAGCGGGCATCCGCCGAGCCGCCGGTGTTGGCCGAACCGCAACGGTCCATCGGTCGCATCAAGCGCATCGTCGATCTGGGAACGCACGTCAAGCTGGACCTCGGGCTGACCACGCACGAGCTCGTGACGGTGCATGTTTCTCGCAGGGAATTCGAGACGCTGGGCCTGCTTCAAGGCGAGTCGGTCCTGGTCGACCTGGACAACGCCCGAGTCTTCGTCGAGGACTACGTCGTCTGACCTGCCGCCGCTACGCCAGAGGTGCTCGTCACGCGACGCTCGCGGATATGGGCGAGGGCGTCGAGGGCGGTGTCTACATCGGCCGTGCTGTTGGCGAACCCCATGGCGAAACGGGTCGCGCCGGTTGGCAGGGTGCCAATGGCCGCGTGGGCGCCGGGGGCGCAGTGCAAGCCCGTGCGGGTCAAGATGCCATGTCGCATGTCGAGCAGGAAGCCGATGTCCGTGGGCTGCATTCCGTCGACCGTCAGCGAAACGATGCTGACCGCATGCTCGGGCTCGGCCGGTCCGTAAACCTGCACGTGGCTCATGTCGCGCAAACCTTCGCGGAACCGGCACCACAGCGCCATCTCGTGGGCGCGTATGGACGCCACATCGTGCTCGAGCAGGAAGGTTGCGCCGGCGTACAGCCCGCACAGTCCGTGGCAGTTCATGGTGCCAGCCTCGAACTTGTCCGGCAGATTGTCGGGCTGGGCCTCCGAATGGCTCACGCTGCCGCTTCCGCCCCGCTTGAAGGGCTGGATGCGCGGGGCGAATTCCGGATCGACCACAAGCCCACCGGTCCCTTGCGGGCCCAGCAACGACTTGTGCCCCGTGAAAGCCATGGCCGCGGCTCCGAGCGACTTGAAGTCCACCGGATACGAACCGCAAATCTGCGCACCGTCGACGATCATGGGGATGTTGCGGTCGCGGCAGGCGCGCGACCGCTGGGATCTCTTGCAGCGCCCCGGTGACGTTGCTGGCCCAGGAAAGAACAACCAGGGCCGTGTCCTGATTGAGCGCTCCGATGACCTCGCGCGGATCCCACCGGCCGCATGGGTTGCCGGAGACGGCCACGAGCTCGCAGCCGCAACGGTCGCGCAGGTCAGCCAACGGAAGGCGTACGGAGTTGTGTTCAAGCCCGCTGGAGATAATGCGACATCCGGGTTTCGCCAGTCCGTAGATGGCGATGTTCAACGCTTCGGTGGCGTTCATGCCAAAACACACGCACTCGGGGCTGTGCGCGCCGAACAACTTGGCGAGCGATTCCCGGGCGCCATCAACGACGGAGGCGGATTCGAGCGCGCGGCGGTGCGAGCTGCGCCCGCCCGAGCCACCCACTTGGCGCGCGAACGAGTCCATCGCGAGATAGACCACCTCGGGCTTGGGAAAGCTGGTGGCAGCGTTGTCGAGGTAGATGGTTTGCCCCATCTCGCCGGACGCCTGTGTCCGTTGCTTTTGCTCGGCTCCGTCCTCGATTGTTTGCTGTGGTGTCATGTGCTTCCCTCATGTCCCCAGGCAAGGACGGTGCCGGCCAGCGCGAAGCGCGGTCTTTGCTGAAATTCCAGGGCAGAATGCCAGTCCCGCGGTAACACTCTCGTCCAGTGCCAGCACCTGTCACGGACAAACCAGCAAATGGCTCGGCCACGGAAGAGGGTCTTCCGTGGCCGAGAATCACCCCGTGTCAGTAGCCGACTTGTAGCCGGCCGATAAGAATCCTCTCGGTCTTGCGGTCTACAGTGGTGCTACCACTCTTGGCCCCCCCGGTGAATGCGGTCTGGTCGTAGCTGGCCGCAAGACGCAGACTCTGCGTGAGGTACCAGCTCACGACGCCGCCGAATCCTTTGGCCTTGGCGACGGATTTTGTTGGGTCGGACAGACCCGGGAAGGCGGAGCCGTCCACGGTGAGCCAGTTGTAGCGGGCGCCGATTTCAACCGCTCCCAGTGTCCCGTTCGCAAGGTTGAAGGGGGCGATCACGCGAGGTCCCTGGTAGGTGCGCTTTCCGCCGACGACATAGGCGACGGTCACGTGTCCGGCTGAGTTGCTGACCGCGGACTCGGCACCGTTCTTGGCCACTGCTTGGCGCTCGTGGAGATACTCGCTTTCGAGGCCAAACGGGCCAAAGTAGTAGTAGAGCTGCGGATTCAGGCGCGTGTGTCGGTGCAGCGAAACGACGGTTTGGGTCGTGTCCGTGGTGCTGGCCAGGTAGGAAAAGATTGTGTTCTGCCCAATCGATTTGAACGAGCCCAGCCACGTTCCGGTCACAGCTCCCCCTGAGATAGCTGCGCTTCCCTTTTCGGAGCCGGTTTCGGCGGCAAAACCAAAACCGAGTCGTCCAAGCCAGCGCAGCGAGGCGTCGGCGAATGGCTGGATGAACACACGTCCAGCCAGGCTTTTCGAGTAGCTGCTATCGATGTCGTTGAGCGCGGAGTCCGGGGCTCCATTGAAGATGCCTGCCTCGTAACGGACAAGCGCGTCGGCAACTTCCCCCCAAAGCTGGACGCCAACATCCCGTTGCGCTGACAGGTCCTGATCAATCGCGCGTTCGAGGAAGACGAGACTGTTGTCCGACTGCAGTCGTTCGAGCCCGATGGGCGGCTTGAATTTGCCAGCGCGCAAGCGAAGCCAGGGCTGGGGATGCACATCAATGAAGGCGTCGAACAGTTGCAACGTACCACCGGCAAAATCCGGGGTGATGAGCGCATCCGCAATCCCCCCCAGCGTGACCTCAATGGTTGGGCGCGCACGACGGACCAGAAAGGTGTCAAGGTCTCGCAGCGAGTCGTCCCCGAAGAATCGGCGGCCATCGACTTGCAGCTGTCCGTGGATGCGCACCTGGAACTGGCGATCGGGACTACTGATTCCGAACCCGGCCTCCTCCGCGGTCACCGTCGGGGCTGCCTGGGCGCTTGCCTTCTGGGTGGACAACTCCAGTTGCTTGACAGCAATTTGGGTGCGCCTATCGATTTCATCGATCCGGCTTTCCAGGGTGGGCGAGACCTGCACAGGGCCCGGCTGTGGAAAGCTCTCGGCGGCTGGCCGCGGAGGAGTGGCCTCGCCACGCGGCACCTCTGGCAAGGCTCCAGTCGGTTTCTCTTGGGCAAAGACAGTCGCTGTTGGCAGGACCAGCCATGTGGCCAAGGCCAAGAACAGACGTGCTAGCGATACTCTTGGCTGTGGAACAATGTGATTCACGGGGACTCCTTTGGGGATGATCTGAAGTGTCCTGTATAGTGGACACACGTCCATCGGTCAAGGGGCGTGCGTCGCGCTTGGACTGGTTTGCGGGATATTTTCCCGATTCGTCGGGAAATACTCCTGTCTCGCTGGCCATTCGGGGCGGCGATTCTGAGCCATTACAGCCGTTATGCGTGCGGCATGGGAGTTGCTGCGTCTCTACAGCAGGAGGCGCATCATGAGAACTCGCACCAAAGTCATTCTTCTTGTAGCCACGTTCGGTTGGACGGCGTCGTGCGGATACGCTGCGCCCTACCGGAGCTCCGGACCGGCCCTGTCCGAGGAAGGCGTCGAGATCGCCATTGCTGGCGAGCGCTGCTACGTCAATCGAAGCGCGGAGCAGTTCCCGACCACGGTCAGTGATGACCAGCTCAACATGGCCATGCGCCTGCAAATTCAGAACAAGGCGAGCCGCCCGGCGGTTGTCTCGCTCGATAGTTTTCGTCTTTCCGAAACCATTGGTGGCGAGCGCACCGTCATGATGCCGCGCGAGTCGGACTCGCTTCCTCTGCTGCCCGGCGAGACCAAAGTCGTGTCGCTCGACTTCGAGCGGTCGGGGGCACTCGACTGCCATCACGAGATGGCGCTTGATGCCGATGGTGCAATCAAGATGGAGGGTGGCCAGGTCAACCTCGACCCCATCCGATTCCTGGCAACGGATTGAACAGCGACCGTTCAACGCACAACAGTTCACCGAATCGTCACGACTTTGTCGCCTTCTTTGATTATGGTTGCTCGCATGCAAAACAAGACCAAACGCATCCTGTATGCGCTACTCCTATCGTCGTTCGCCCTGCGTGCCACCCCGGCGCGTGCCCAAACCGTCGCCGAACCCTTCGAGGGACAACCTCGCGAGGCATCGTCGCCAGAAACCTTGTCATCGAAGCCAACCACCGAGATACCCATGCCGGCCCCGGTTGCCGCCCCGGCGCCAGCGACCATGCCGGCCACCCCGATTCCGGTAGCGCCACTTGGTCCGCTGCCGGTCACCTCGAAATTCAGCGCCTCCTTCTACGGCTTCGTGGAAGCGGACTTCATCCGCGACTCGACCCAGAGCTTCAATGACGTTGCCGGAAACGGCGCCGTGGCGCGAAGCGGAACCTTCGCTGCAAACCACGACCGCATGATCTTCGGTCAGCGCAACTCGCGTTTGGGTTTCAAGTTGAAGGGGCCTGAAACCGAGCTGATCAAGTCCTCTGGCATCGCCGAGATGGACTTCCTGGGCAACCAGCCGCAGGGATCGCCCAGCCCGGCCGGATCGCCTGCGGTGTCGGAGTCGGCCTATTTCGCCAGCCCGACTTTCCGCATTCGCCACATGGCGGCTAAGCTGGAGACTCCCTTCGTTGACGTGCTGGCTGGTCAATACTGGGAGCTCTTCGGATGGCAGACCGTCTACCATCCCAATAGTGTCCAAATTCAGGGCTTGCCGGGGCAGGTGTTCTCCCGCGCGCCGCAATTCCGGCTCAGCCACATGTTCAAGACCGATGCCGTCAACGTGGAGGTCGCGGTGGCTGCCGTGCGTCCGCCCCAGCGTGACTCGGGCCTACCCGACGGACAGGCTGGCCTGCGCTTGGTCCTCAACGATTGGAAAGGCATGCGTACCGCGGGCGGCGCCGGCACCTCGATCGATCCGCTCTCAGTGGGGTTGTCGGGTGTTGCCCGCCGTTTCCGCTTGCCTATGTTCGAGGCCGCAATGCCGGCGAATCAGACCCAGACCATCAATGGCTACGGTGTCTCGGTTGATGGCATCATCCCGGTGGTTCCCGCCACGGCCGCCGATTGGGACAATGCGCTCACCCTGACTGCTTCGTTCGTGCGTGGGCAGGCCATCGCGGATCTGTTCACGGGACTCACGGGCGGGGTCAGTCTTGCCACGCCCGCAGCGGCCGCCGGGACGACCTCTAGTTTCACCTCCGACATCGACAACGGGCTGGTCATCTTTACGAGCGATGGCCAAATGCACGCGATTCGCTGGCAGTCCGTCCTGGTGGGTGCGCAGTACTACTTCCCGACGACTCCCTTCCGGATGTGGATTTCGGGCAACTATTCGCACATGAGCTCAGGCGACATCGGGAACATCGCCGAGACAACTGGCCCCAACACCAAGAGCAAGATCTTCAACAAGTCGGACTTCGCCGATGGCAATCTCTTCGTCGATGCCACGCAGGCTATTCGCTTTGGCCTGGAATACGCCTGGTTCCGCCAGACTTACCTTGATGGAACCAAGGGAACCAACAATCGCGTCCAGTTCTCGGCCTTCTACATCTTCTAGGACGACAATCTAGTCTGGCCCGCCATCGCTCAGCCACTTCCACAGGGTTTTGGCGTCGATGCCCAGCTTCTCGGCGGCCTTGCCCTTGTGGCCGCCAAGCTGGGTCAGGGCCCACGCGGCATAGCGCCGCTGAAGCTCCCGGATCGGCATGATGTCTCCTTGAAACTCGGGCATCGCCGGCCGATCCGGGTGTTTCACGTTGTCAGGCAGATCGTCCAACGACACAACCGATAAGCGGCCGAGGAGGACGACCTTTTCGAGAACATGGGCGAGTTCGCGCACGTTTCCCGGCCATGTGTAGGCCAGCAAGCAGTCGAGGGCTTCGCGCGATAGCTTCTCCGGTAGGGCATGGGGATACTTGTCGCGGGACTGCTTGAAAAAGTGCGCAATCAGCTCCGCCAGATCCTCACGGCGGTCACGCAGCGACGGCATGTTGATGCAGAGCACGTCGAGGCGGTAAAGCAAGTCCGCGCGGAAGCCACCGCTTTTCGCGGCCTCGTGCAGGTTGCGATGGGTCGCGGCGATGATGCGGACGTCGATCTCCTTTTCCTTGGTCGAGCCAACCGGACGAATGGCGCCGTGCTCGATCACGTGCAGGAGTTTGGCTTGCAGGCCGGGCGCCATCTCACCGATCTCGTCGAGAAACAGGGTGCCGCCATTGGCCTCTCGAAAGAGACCGGGGCGATCGGTGGCGGCTCCTGTGAAGGCCCCTTTGACATAGCCGAACAATTCGCTTTCCAGCAGAGTCTCCGGCAGCGCGGCGCAGTTGACGACGATCAATGGGTTGCCCGCGCGCTGGCTCTCGGCATGGATGGCTTGCGCGACCAGACTCTTGCCGGTCCCGGTCTCGCCCAGAATCAAAACTGGCACCGGCACCGAGGCCACGCGCGCGACGATCTCGCGCACGTTGCGCATGGCCGCGCTGCTGCCTAGGATGCGCTCCATGGCGAAGCGCTCGCGTAGGGTCCGTCTCAACGCGGCGGCCTCTCGACGAAGGTGCGACTCGTCGAGCGCGCGGCGGAGGAAGAGCACGAGCTCTTCAGCTTTGAAGGGCTTGGTCAGGTAGTGGTAGGCGCCTTGCCGGATGGATTCGACCGCGGTGTCAATGGCACTGAAGGCGGTCATGATGAGGACGGGCCGCTCGGGCGCCAGGCTGCGCGAGAGGGCAAGCAGATCGAGACCATCCACCCCCGGCATGCGCAGATCCGTGACCAATGCGTCGACCTGTTCTGCCTTCAGGTAGTCCGCGGCCGCGGCGCCCGAGCCGACGGCCACGGCGGCATAGTCGCGGTCGCACAGGCTCTCGGCAAGGGTCCGGGCCATTTCCAGGTTGTCATCGACGATGAGCACGCAGGTTTTACGCTCAGGCATGGGTGGCTTCCTCGGTGGACGGCAGCTTGATGGTTGCCCTGGTTCCGTGTGGCAGGACGGATTCGAGGGCAAGCGCACCGCGATGGCTGGCTACGATCTCTTGGACAATGGCGAGGCCAATTCCCGTGCCTTGCCCGCTTGGCTTGGTCGAAAAGAATGGCTCAAGCACGCGGCCGGCATTGGCTGGCGAAATGCCAGGGCCATCGTCTACGACCTCAATCACAAGTCCTCGATTTTCATCCCCGGCACGCGCAAGAACCGTGACGGTTCCCTGGTTCGCGCAGGCATCGCATGCGTTCAGCAACAGGTTCACGACCGCATGCTCAAGCAAGCGTGGATCGCCGTGGATGATGGGCAGATCGGGTGACACTTCAATGAGCAGTCGAACGCCGGCTTTGGCGAAGCGATGCTCGACAAGCGTCACCGCGCCAGCGACCAAGTCGGATGGCTGAACCGGCTCGGCGGTGGGTCGATCGCCGCGGGCGAGCCCAAGCAGTCCGCGAATGATGCGGTGAATGCGGTCAATCTGGTCAAGAATGATGCGAACGCTGCCTGCGGCCCGTTCGTCACCTGCGAATTTGGGGACGAGCTGTTCAGCCCGGCCGGCGATGATCCCAAGCGGCGTGGAAATCTCGTGCGCAACGCCTACCGCAAGCGTCCCCATGGTCGCGGCCCGGCCAGCCCGCTGCAGGCGGTCGTCGCGCTGACCGCTGAGGTCGGCGAGCTCTAGACGGTGGCGCAGCAGAAGCTCGTTGCGTTGATTGCGCAACGCCAGGCCGCCGAAGCTCAGCACCAGGCCACTCGCGGCGGCGACACTCAACAGCAGGCGCCAGCGCGCCCAGCGCTCGCGATCGCGCTCGCGTTCGGCGCTGGAGACGGCAGCGATTCCCCACGTCCCTGCCGGCCCCGTATCAAAACGCGAAAGGCCCGCCAGTGCCGTGCGCGCCGGCAGGCCAAGCCGGCCAGCCTCAACTGGGGCCAGCCGCAGATAGCTGCGTCCGGCTTGGAGAGCCGCATGGATCTCCTGGCTCTCCATAAGTCGTCCGTCGGTGGTGTAGAACCTCGCGGCGTCGGGCGGCTGCAGGAGGACCATGAGACGGTTCGGGTACTCGGCCGAGCCCGATGGGCGCAGGGACAGATAGCGAGCAAGAACGGCCGGGATCTCCGGTCCATCGGACGGATGACTGGAGGACACGGTGGCAGCATCCTTTGCGGCCGTGGCCAGCTGGGCGCTCAAGGCCATGGCAAGGCTTTGCGCCAGGGTGGTCTGCTCCTGGGCAAGATCGGCAAGCGCCGCCGCGCCTTCTCGCTCCTCGTCGACATAGGCCAGTCCGGCAATGGCCACAATGGCCAGCATCATCAGCCAGAAGATCAGAGAGTTCTTCATTCCTTCATCACCCGTCGCGCGCGTTGCGAGTGCGTTCGTGTCACCTGTCCGTTGTGCGACCGTGCGCAACGGCAGATGAATTGTTCGCAGCGCGACAAGCATAACCTTGGTTAAACGGTAAGCAATCCACGCGCCGTGGCCACGGCCAGGAGATCAGGTCACTTCGTACTCTCTCAACAGTCTCGATCAGGCTCTATTCCTGGTGGGTCTGGAATTCTTCCCGATCACCTCTCTCGCCGTGGGTGCAAAGCCGCGCAATCTCAGCCTCGTCGGTTGGTACGGCAAGTGCTTAGAGAGGAACTGTGTCTTCCAATCGAACACGCCGGCCGCCTGCCCCAAGCGGCCTTTCCCGAACGGTCCCGAACCTCGTCGGCGCCGTGCTGGCGTGTCTTGGAGGGCCAGTCGCGGCGGCCGAGATCGACGGTACTACCGCCAAACCCTGGCAACTCGGGCCCGCGCGCGCCATCAGCCTGGAAGACGCGGTCGCCTACGCCCAGTCGCATCAGCCCTCGCTCAAAGCCGCCCTGGACCGTGTGGAGGTCGCCAAGGCCGATGCGCAGGTACCGAGGGCAAGCTGGCTTCCGCGCGCCGCCGCGTTGGCGGAGATCTTGGAAGGAACTACCAACAACACGACCGCGTCGACTATCGCCACCCAAGATATCGCCCTGCCACGCATCGGTGGCACCAGAATGGTCGACAGCGGGACATGGTCGCCGTCGCCATCCACCCTGGCGGCTCTCTCGGCTAGCCAAGAGCTGTTTGACTTCGGTCGCATCGCGGTGCAAAGCGCGGTGGCCGATGCCAACGTGGTCAGCGAGCGCCATCGCGCCGAGGCCGAGCGGCTCGCGATTGCCCTCATGGTGAAGGAGTCCTACTTTGCCGTTCAGGGCGCCAAGGCCGTGCTCCGGGCCGCGCAAGACGGCTATGAGCGCACACTCGTGCACCGTGACTTGGCAGCGGCTGGGGTGAAGACCGGCCTGTTTGCGCCCATCGAGCGCACGCGTGCCGAAGCGGACTTGGCCCGCTTCGATGTCAATCGCATGCGCGCCGAAGGCGGGGTGGCGAGCGCGCAAGTGGTGTTGGCAGCCGCCGCGGGAGTGCCCGACCGAATGCTCGACGCTGCCGAGGCCCTTTCCCCTGTACCGCCCGTTCCCTCCCTCGAACAGGCCATGACCGATGCAGCGGCGCGGGATCCCGTGCTGCAAGAAGCCCGTGCCAGGCTGGCGACCCAGCAAGCACTCACGCGTGCAATCGGTGCGGAGATGCGGCCCGACATTCTGCTGACCGGAACCTTGTCCGGCCGGGCTGGCGGGGCGACGCCGAACGCGGGCCCATCCGCCACGGGTGGTGGGTGGTTGCCGGATGTTCCCAATTGGGATGCGGGACTCATTCTGCGCTGGCCGCTTTTCGATGGCATCGTGGCCGCTCGCCAGCGGGCGTCGTCAGCTCGCGAACGGGCCCTGCGAAGAGACTTTGAGGCCATCGCGCAGCAGGAGGTCGCCGCCATTCAGCGGGCCTATGTCGGGGCGGCAGTCGCCCGAGCCTCCCTGGCCAGCCTGTCGCGCTCGGTGGATGCCGCGCGAGAGAACTATGCCCAGGCCGAGGCGCGGTTCAAAGCCGGACTCGGCACGGCGCTGGAGCTTGCGGATGCGGAGTATTTGCGTACCGACGCCGAGATTCAGCTCGCCGGCGGCCAATTCGAACTTTCCCGAGCGCGCGCGGTGCTCGGGAAGCTGCTTGCAGAGGAATCGTGATGTCATCCACACAAAGCAGAGCCGCGCAGGCCATTCCGGCTGTCCCCGGAACACGCCGCCAGCAACGGGTCCCAATCGTCATCGCCGTCGGGGTCGCCGTCGTCCTACTTCTCGGCTTTCTCATGGTGGCTCGCGCCAGCTCGCACGTGAACAAGGTCGCACTGGCATCTCTCCCAGTTGGCGTCACCGCCGTGGAGGCACGGGCAACGTCCTTCCATTCCACGCGTCACTACGTCGGCACCCTACGGCCGTGGGTCGAGGCCAAAATCGGGCCGCAGCTCATCTCGGCCTATGTCGGCTCGGTGTTGGTGCGTCCGGGGGACCACGTCAAGCGCGGGCAGGTCATCGGAACCCTCGACTGTCGAAATGCCTCGGCAGCAAGCCAAGGCATCTCGATGCAAGCGAAAGCCATTCAGGCCCAGCAGATAGCCCTAGCGCACGAGGCAGCCCGTATCACCGAGCTGCAGAGCGGGGGATTCGCCTCGGCCAACGAGATTGAACGCAAGCAGGCCGACAGTGCCAGCAAAGAGGCGGAGCTGATGTCCACCAAGGCGCGCCTTGAACGCGCCACTCTGGAAGTCAGCGACTGCGTGTTGCGCTCGCCCTTCGACGGTGAGGTTTCTGACCGCACCATGGATCCAGGCGCCTACGTGCACCCTGGGCAATCCATCGCTGTCGTAATCGATCGCAGCACCGTGCGTGTCGAAACCGACGTTCCCGAGGAGGATTTCGACCTGGTCAAACCCGGCGTTAAGGTGGACGTCCTGGCCCTTTCTGTCGGGCGGCATGTGGTCGGGACCATCGCTCGCCGCTCGCCCGCCGCTGATGAGTCGACGCGGACCGTGCATTTCGAAATCGATCTGCCCGACCCCAGCCGAACACTGCCGGTCGGAACCACGGCAGAGCTCGCCGTGGCCGCGGGCGAGGCGGTGCTCGCCGTCGAGATCCCGCTTGCCGCGGCAGCGGTCAAGGGAGGCAAGGCCACGCTCTTCCTGGCCGACAGTGGCAAGGCACGCAGGATCGTGGTGAATGTGCTTGGAGAAAGGTCCGGAAGGCTCTTTGTGGACACGTCGGTGCCCGCCAAGGCTTTGGTCATTACCGAAGGTCGAACGCTGCTGAAAGAAGGCGAGAGCATCCAGGTGAGCGTGGACCGCCTAATCGGACTGGCGGGGGGTGAAAAGTGACGAGCCTTTCGTTGCGCAACCCCATCGCAATCCTGATGATCTGCGTTGGGCTGGTGGTCTTCGCCCTGGTCGTTACCCCACGCATGAGCGTGGACACATTCCCAGAGCTGACGCCTCCGGTGCTGGTGGTGGGCACCTTGGCGCCTGGACTTGGGCCAAAGGACGTGGAGAAGACCATCACCTGGCGCATCGAAAAGTACGTCAGCGCCACCCCTGGCGTGGACCACGTCGAAAGCAACTCGCGCAACAACCTCAGCGTGGTCTTCGTCTGGCTCAAGTGGGGTACGGATCTGAATTCCGCGCAGACCCTGGTGCAACAGCAAGTGGCCTTCGCCATGTCCGCGGTGCCCAAATCGCTGGGTGTGTTGCCGCCCTTCGTTCTGCAGTACGATCCCTCGAACGCGCCGGTGATTCAGGTGGCGGTGTCGGGCGGCGGACTGAGCGGGCCTCAGCTTTACGACTACGCCTTGAACTCCATCGAGCCGATCTTGGAGGGCATTTCGGGTGTGGCTAGCGCCGCTATCAACGGCGGCCGGCAGCGCCAGATCAACGTCATCGTGAATCCAGCCCGGGCCCAGGCGCGTGGGCTGACCTCGACCGATGTGGCAGCTGCCGTGGCGCAGTCGAATGCCTTGCTGCCGTCGGGGGAACTGATCGCGGCGACCTTCGACGCCAACGTGTACACCAACGCCGTCGCCCAGCGGGTGGGCGATATCGGCGACGCCATGGTGAAGCTTCGCGGGGGCAAGCCGGTTCTCATTCGCGACGTTGCTCGCATCGAAGACGGCGGATCGCCCGAAACCCAGGCCGTGGCGGTGGATGGGAACGACGCGGTTTACCTGAACGTGTTGCGCATTCCCGGGGGTAACACGCTTGAAATCGTCGATGCCGTCAAAAACGTGATTCGCGAGCTCAAGGATCTCCCCCCCGGCGTGATCGTGAAGCCCATCTTCGACCAGTCCACGTTCGTTCGCGACACCTACGATGGCTTGAAGAAGGAGGTCGTGCAGGCGCTGGTCCTGATTGCGCTTGTCATCCTGCTCTTCCTTCAAAGTGTCCGCGGCACCATCATCGTGTCCGTCGCCATTCCGCTTTCGTTCGCTGTCACGCTCATCGTCCTGTACGCGGGTGGACACACCCTGAACGCCTTCACGCTCGGCGGGTTGACCCTGGCCATGGGTCGCTTGGTCGACGATGCCGTCGTGGTGCTGGAATCGATCCACCGGCACCAGCGGCAAGGCTTGTCGCCCTATCAAGCGGCGCTGGAGGGGACGAATGCTGTGGCCCTACCCGTTCTTGCGTCCACGCTGACGACCATGGCGGTGCTCTTGCCCGTGGTGCTGCTCGCCGGCCTGGCCAAGAAGCTGTTCGTTCCGCTGGCCATCACGGTCGCGGTCAGCATGATTGCCTCGTACTTCGTCAGCATGTGTGTGACCCCGCTGGCGTGCAGATATTTTCTAGCGCACGAAGAACCAGGCCGGTTACGACAGGCGGTTGCCGGTTTCATCGACCGCGTGGCCAAAGGCTACGCCAATACGTTGCGAAAGATTCTTCCCTTCCGTGTCACGGTGGTGGCGGCGGCGAGCGTGCTGGTGGTGGCGAGTGTCTGGATGGCCACGAAATTGCCAAGCACCTTCTTCCCGGAGATCGACGAATCGATGGAAAGAATCTACGTGCGCCTTGCCCCAGGCACGTCTCTTTTCGATGCTGCCCAGAAGATCAACAACATGGGCAAGGTGCTGGCCAGCGAGTTGCCCAAGGAGGACGTTGAGCTGGTCCTTACCAACGTGGGCTCCCCGCAGAACGCGCGAAGCGCGATGAATAGTCCCAACGCCGGCCCCCACATGGGCTTCATTCGGGTTGCCCTTGCGTCGCCGGACAGTCGCAAGGCAAGCCAGCGTGAAATCGCCGACAAAATGCGCGAGATTCTCAGTCGCAATTTTCCGGGCGTTGAGTTTCTACAATGGCCAGGCGGATTGGTGGCCAGCGTCTTCTCCAACGGTTACCTGGCCCCGCTGGTGGTCGAGATCTCCGGCGACAATCTCGAGGTGTTGGAGGAGCAGTCCAAGGCTGTGGCCGCGGTGGCCGCAACGGTTCCCGGTATTCGCGATCTCTACCCGTCGTTACAGGTGAACTATCCTGAAATTCGCGTCGAAACAGATCGGACCAAAGCGGGTATGGTTCACGTCTCGTCCCGTGCCGCGGCTCAATCCACCCTGGAAGCCACGCTTGGCAACATCAACACGCCGAGCGTGTGGATCGACGGCAGCAACGGACAGTCCTACTACGTTGTTACCTATCTCGATGGAAAGGTAGTCAACGACCCCGAAGCGCTGGCCAGCATCCCAGTACGCATCGGCGATACTGGCAACGCTGTCACGCTGGGTGCCTATAGCAACATTCGACGCGCTCTCGGCCCCATCGCCATCGAGCGCAACCGGCTTCAGCGTGTGGCTCACGTTCTCATGCAGACCGAGAGCCGGGACATCGGGAGTGCGGCAAGTGAGCTCGAGCAGAGGCTTGCCTCGGATCCGCGAACCCACGGCCTCGATATTCGTTTCGTTGGGCAGGTGGAACTGATGCGCACGACATTCTCGGGGCTGGGCATGGCCCTGGCGTTGGCCATCATGGTCGTCTTCATGATCATGGCCTCGCAGTTCAAGTCGCTGCGTTTGCCTTTCGTCATGCTCTTCACGATTCCCGTATCGCTCTTGGGCATCGTGCTGGCCTTGCTGGCCGGGGGCCAGGGATTCTCGGTCACGGCGCTCATGGGAATACTGATGGTCGTTGGCATCGCGGTGTCAAACGGCATCCTACTCGTCGACGACGCCAACCGACGGTTGGGCGAAGGCGTGGACAAGGTGGAGGCGGTTGTTGCCGCGGCTCGGACCCGGTTCATTCCCATCGCCATGACCAGCCTTGCCACGGTGATTGGGCTGATCCCAACCGCGCTTGGCATCGAGGCAAGCACAGCATCCAACCGGCCGTTGGCCTTGGCCGTGGTTGGCGGGCTCACGTCGTCGACCTTCCTTTCCCTATTCCTGATTCCGGTGATGTTCTTGCTGCTGGCGAAGCGGCCGGGGGAGCTCCCGAGTCCGGTATTCGGCTTTCCAGCGGAAGGCGTGCCCTCCTGACCCCGTCACTTCTTGTTCCAACATTTTGTCACGCACTTCGAACCCCAAGGAGATCCACATGAAATGTATCCAGTCATTTGCCATCGCAGTCGCTCTTTCCAGCGTGGGCTGCGCGCATGCGCCCAAGCCCTACACCATCACCCTCGAACAGCCCAGAAAAGTCTTGGATGTCGTGGTCAAAACCCTGGCAGACAATGGCTTCAAGGATGTCGCCGTTGATTCTTCAAAGAAGACGATCACCACACGATGGTTTGATACCGGTTATCGATTCAGGGAGATTGGCGACATCGACAACGGCCCCAAGCGCGAGTACTACACCGACGTGTTTCTCCGATACCGGATTTCACTTATGGACAAACAAGGGCAACAAACCCTAACAGTGGAGACGGACGTGCAGCGCTGTTCGCCGACCGATTCCGTGATCACCGGGAGCGGCGTGGTCGGAAGTTGTTTGCCTATGGGCGTGGTGTTCCCCACGCAGCAGAAACAAGTCGATGATCTTGGATCGAAACTAAGGGTGGCGCTGGCCGGTGGCTAGCGGCTGATTGTCCCGTCGATCCAAAGGGTTTGTCTGTAGGTACTTAAGCGCCACGCCGATGGCTTCCATGGCGCTTGAGCCACGCGCCTGGCGCTCAGGAAATACTTGGTCCGGGTCAAGATGGTCGAGCGCGCCAGCGGCGCGCAGTCCTTCGAGTAGGTCGGCACGCACGCCAGCCAGGATGACTCGGACACCGGCGGTCTTCATGCGGCGGATGAAGTTGTCGATATCACGCATGCCCACGGCGTCCGGGTTGCGCGTTCGTTTCATGCGCAACACGATGACACGAGCACCGACGGCGGCGGCGCGGTGCTCGAACCAGTTCAGGTGCTCGTCGAGCGCCAAGTTGGAACCGAAGAAGAGCTCGCCTTCGAGACCAAAGATCAGAAGTCTTTTGTCGGCGGGCTCACCGTTGTGGCGTTCGCGGGCGATGCCGTTTTCGCCAAGGATGAATTCCGTGCGGGTCATGCGCCCGGCGCGTGGAACCGCCAGCAGGAACGAGGCCATCACGCCGATCAAGATGCAGAACTCGACGGAAACACCCACTGCCGCGATGGCGGTGGTGAGCACGATGAAGGCATCGAAGCGCGTGGCACGCAGGTGGAAGGGCAGGGCTTTCCAATCGACCATGCCGATAGCAGTGACCATCAAGATGCCGGCCAGCGCCGAGCGGGGCACGAAGCGGGCGTAGGGTGCAAACGCCAAGGTGATGATGGCGACGGCCGCAGCCGACCACACGCCGGCCCATTGGGTGCGGGCACCGGCCTGGTGATTGATGGCGGAACGTGTGAGCGAGCCCGAGCCAGGGATGCACTGGAAGAAGCTGCCCGAGAGATTGGCCAGGCCTTCGCTGAGGCACTGTTGGTTAAGGTTGAAGTTCTCCCCGGTTTGCGAGGCAAGGTGCTTGGCCATGGCCAGGGCCTCGAGCAGACCCAGGGTGGCGATGGCCAGCGCGCTTTCCGAGAGATGCGTCAGATGGCCCAAGGGCAAGTGTGGCCAAGCAAAGGTCGGCAACTTGTCGGGAATTGCGCCAACGACCTGGACACCTTGGTGGTCCAATCCCAGGGCAGCCACGATGACGGCCGAGACGATGACGGTGATGAGAAGCTCGGGCAGGAGCAGCAAGCCCAGTCGCTTCTTGAGTGCTCGCAGGCCGAGGAGAAACACGATGGAGCCAATGCCGATCAGCGTGGTTGCTGTCTGGGGTGAGCCACTCTGGGTCCACGCATGCCACGTGCGAACCAGGAAATGTTCGTGGGGATTGCCGCCACCTGACCAGCCAAACAGGTTGCGGGTCTGATCGATGACCAGCAGCATGCTGGCCCCGGCCGTGAACCCGACCACCACGGAATGGGAAATGTAGCGGGTCAAATCCCCAAGCCGGAGCAAGGTGATGATGGTCTGAAAGCCACCCACGAGCAGGGTCAAGGTGAAGGCGCTTGCCAGTTTGAGCTCGGGTGGGATCGGCGCAAGCGCACTCAAGACCGCGATCGAGATGACGTTGGTGGGACCATTGATGAGTTGCTTGGAGGAGGCGAACAGCGCGCCCACCGCGGTCATCACAATGGCTGTGTAGAGGCCATACTCCGCAGGGACCCCGGCGGCGAGGCCGTAGGCCATGGCTTGGGGTACGGCGACCGCGGCGACACTGAGTCCCGCCAGCAAGTCCGCCCGGCCGATGGCGAACGAATAGTGGCGCAGCGAATCTATCGCCGGCACCTTTTTGCAGATGAAGCGGGCTAATGGACTGGCTGGCAGGGAAGTTGGCATCGGGATGGGCGCGCCAGCCTTTGGAAGAAAGAGGGGAAAGTCTGCCTTGGACTAGGCCTGGCCAGCGGCGGACGCCGGGAACTTCATGGGGGGCAGGAAGGTCTCGTAGAAGAAGGCGCAGTCGCGACGAACTTGCTCCTCGGTGAGGCCGTACTTCTCAAGGTCGTATTTGTGCTCGGACTCGTACTTGCGCTGCTTCTCGCCGCGCTTGGCGACGGTATCGCGCAGCTTGGGGGTCATCTCGTGGCCCAGGAACTTGCACATCTCGTCCATCAGCCCCTCGAAGTCGGCCATCATCCGGTCGTAGCGCACGATGAAGACGCGGCTTTGGTCGATGGCGCCGCTCTTCCACTCTTCGTGGAATCGTTCGAGCAACATGATCAGCCCCTTGTACAGGCGCTCGAGCCAGCGCTTGCGAACATCGTCGGGCAACTTCCAGAAACCAAACGCGCGATCGAGCACGCCAGTAACCAGACTCATGGTGCTGGGAATGATCGACAATGGATCGCGGGCCATGTACAGCACCTGGGCCTCGGGACAGGCCTTGAGGAACTGCGGCAGGCGAACCGCGAGGGAGAACAACTTGGCGACGTTGC